>Ga0209573_1004006_pt1 | contig 15179 bp, 10 predicted proteins | sample TNRBio252014_DNA_FD_185870 | JGI IMG/M metagenome (GOLD analysis project Ga0209573, IMG submission 185870) | Wastewater treatment Type I Accumulibacter community from EBPR Bioreactor in Madison, WI, USA - TNR Reactor_6/25/2014_ DNA (SPAdes)... | ecosystem: Engineered > Bioreactor > EBPR >...
CTACAATAAATATGAAGACTTTGATCTTTCCAATCCACTCGATCAACGCGGATTTCTTTAATCCCCAAGATTAACTCGAATACCTCCGTCTCGGTCATCAGAATTCCTCCCCGTGTTTTACTCCTTACTTTACTCTACAAGCAGCCTTATAAGAATTATGTCACACAAATGATGCGTATCGCGCTCCGCTCCACAAAAACCGTCGAAGAACCAAAATTTTTCCGAATTCTTTCAACGGTTGGTACACTGACATTAAAGGATAGGACTTTCGCTTGGAAGGGTCTCAATCACTATATATAGTATATATTTCGCTAATTATCCAACTATATGTAGGGTACAAGCGAAAGTCCTAAAGGATTCACTAATTTTTTGATCATCCCATCCAGGACCATTTTAACTTTGATCCGCTTTTAAAAGAATGTGGGCATGGTTTAATTTTCGTGCCGCTGCTCTTCCTTTAGAAGTCACGTCGTTTAAAAAAGACCGCTCTTCATCATTCAAGGTCACTTTATACACTTTAGCAGGCATAAATCCTCCGATAAGAGAGTGAGAAAGATCATTGATGTGTCCAATTATATCATTTAAAATTAGAATGACAGAACACTAGGCCGTATTTTGCAGACCACTTGCAACATCAACAAAACAATCGATGAAAATAGAATTTCTTTGGTATATTGGACTTGGCGTATCGAGTCAAACCATCGATCAATCTTTTCGGGATTTAACAGATGTTCCAGCAACCCACGAACCATCACCGTGATCGGGATCTTCTCCGCAAACTTCTGTAAAATTTCACCAAACATGGCATCCCTCAGCCTGGATTTCAAAATATGCTTATTTTACAATATCTTGAAACACCTTAAAAGGGCTGGTAAAATTTCACCAAACATGGCATCCCTCAGCCTAGATTTCAAAATATGCTTATTTTACAATATCTTGAAACACCTTAAAAGGGCTGGAACTTTATCGTAAATGCCTTCCAAAAAATCGGCATGGTACCGGCTAATCTATAAAGTATTTTTTTAGTAGTATTTGGTATTAAATACCAACATAGATGTAACATAAAATAGACTGTTTAGCTTGGGCACCCCTATTGTGGACCAGGCTGAAAATCTGCACGACATGACCCTGTCTATCCGCTATCCTTAGCAAAAATCCAGCGCCCACCGGTCACTGGATTTCTGCTAAAGGTTCATTCTGTTTTGCCCCGATAGCTCAGTTGGATAGAGCGCACCCCTCCTAAGGGTGAGGTCACAGGTTCAATTCCTGTTCGGGGCGCTTAATTGAAGATTCACCCCGTTTCATACCATCCCGCAACCCTCGCTAGCATCAAGGCTCAACAGGATCATGTTGTTTCACGCGGGCGCAAGAAATACCGCCAAATAGCAGGTATAGTAACGGTTTTTTTGGCGGTATCTGACTTTGACCATGGCTTAGATACCGCCAAATTGGCCCATAACCCGCTTGCCGTAGCACGTTACCGGGTTGGGTACTTCAAACTATTTCCGGGAACTTCCGCCATGTTGAAAGATGCGTTGAACGATTAGGACTTTCGCTTGTACCCTACATATAGTTGCATAATTAGCGAAATATATACCATATATAGTGATTGAGACCCTTCCAAGCGAAAGTCCTACCGGACTGGGTTGTTATCACCAGTTGCGGCGGCGCAAACGCCCCGCAACAAACGGACTGGACACCCTTGGCAGGCCGGCGCGTGGCGATTTGGCCGGATTATGACGAACCGGGGCAGCGCTATGCGGCGGCGGTGACGAAGTTGGCGCAAGCGGCGAGCGCGGCGAACGTGCGTACCCTGAACCCGGCGGCGCTGGGCGTGGAACTCCCGCAAGGTTGGGATGCTGCGAACGCACAATCAGAGGGATGGACGGCGGCGACGCTCAAACCAATGCTGGGAAAACCTAAGCCCGCCCTGGATTCCCGATTCTCGTTGCGTCAAGATGGGATTTATTGGAACGGCGATAACCCAGACAGCGAATCAGCGCCGATTTGGATTTGTTCGCCTCTGCGTATCACGGCGCAAACCTGCGATGAAAACAACAATTGTTGGGGTAGGGAACTGGTCTTTGAGGATAACCTGGGCAACGTCAAAACCTGGCGGATGCCGCTCCGGTTGCTGGCGGATGACGGCATTGAATGCCGAAGGGAATTGATGGATATGGGCCTTACCATTTCCCCTGAATCCAAGGCGCGCAAGTTATTGGGGCAATACATCCAAAGCAGCAAGCCGCAAACCTGGGCGCGTTGCGTGGAACGCACCGGCTGGCATCGCGGCGCGTACATGCTCCCTAGCGGCGAAATGATCGGAACCCCGGCGCTGGAACGGCTGGTATTGCAAACCGAGACTCCCCAACGGGATCAAGCCACGGCGGGAACCTTGGCGGACTGGCAACAACAGGTTGCGGCGTACTGCCAAGGCAATAGCCGGCTGGCGTTCTCAGTATCGGTGGCTTTCGCCAGTCTGTTGTTGCCCCTCACCGGCGATGAAAACGGCGGTTTTCACTTGCGCGGCGCGTCCAGTGTGGGCAAAACCACGGCCTTGCGGGTTGCCGCTTCCGTCTTTGGCGACCGCTCCTACCTCAAAACGTGGCGGTCTACCGCGAACGGTCTGGAATCCATTGCGGCGGCGCATCATGACGCCCTGTTGATCTTGGATGAAATCGGGCAGGTGGACGCGCTACAGGCCGGCGAAATCGCGTACATGCTGGCGAACGGCGCGGGCAAGCATCGGGCGGATCGGTACGGCAACGCCAAGCAGCGGCGAACGTGGCGACTGCTGTTTTTATCTACGGGCGAATTGTCCCTAGCCGACCACATGAACAGCGCGGGCAAGCGGGCGAAAGCCGGACAAGAAATCCGGCTGACCGATATTCCAGTAGATACCGGTCAGCATGGGGCTTTTGAACAGTTGCATGGATTCGCAAATGGCGCGGCGTTCGCCAAGGTAATGACCGCAGCAGCGGAACGCTGCTATGGCGAAGCAATCCGCGCTTTTTTGCAGCAGTTAGTCATTGCCGAACCGGACACCATCCGCCAAGTGGTTGACGACATGGCGCGCGATTTCAGCGCCGAACACTTGCCGGCGAACGCCAGCGGACAGGCCGAACGCATGGCGCGGCGCTTTGCCCTGGTAGCCGCAGCGGGCGAACTGGCGACTTCGTTTGAAGTCACCGGCTGGCAAGATGGAGAGGCAACCCGCGCGGCGGGTCTCTGTTTTCAGGCGTGGTTATCGGCGCGCGGCGGCGCGGAACGGCAAGAGGATACGGCGGCGCTGGCGCAAATCCGGCGCTTTTTTGAACTCCACGGAGAAAGCCGGTTTTCATCCTGGGATAGTGATGACCCCCGTATCGTGCAAAATCGGGCGGGATTCCGGCGCTTGACCCCTGATGGCTTGGAGTTCTATGTATTCCCTGAAGTGTTCAAAACCGAGTTATGCGCGGGGTTTGACCCTCGGCAAGTGGCGCGGCTGTTGGTTGATCGCGGTTGGTTGAAGCCTAGCAGTGAGGGCAAGTTTCAGATTGCCCAAAGGCTCCCAATTATAGAGTCTAAGAAAGTTTACACATTCACGACTAAAGCGGTTGGCGCTTCCGTAAGTGATTGATTTTGTGTTCCCGGCGCGGTAGTCGATGTTTTTCAGGGGTTACAGGGGTTACAGGGGTTACCACGTTGATTTTGAAGGGAAAAAATTGTAACCCCTAACTGAAATTCAGGGGTTACAGGGGTTAAAAAACACTGTTTAAATGTATCAATTATGAGGATGCCGGTTTTGATTACAGGGGTTAGCGTCGAAATTATAAATGTTACAGTTAAATAGAATTGAACTCCGTTTTGTAACACCTCGTAACACCAAATTTCAGTCAAGGTGTTACAGGAAAAACTTAGTGAAATCAACGCTGTAACACCTGTAACACCTAACAAAACGCCACTGGCGAATCTGGAACGAAGAATCAATAACTTACAAGACCCTAAAATTACTCTGTAGTCTTGTTTATACATATCAAATAGTAGGTTGAATTTTCCATCATCGCCAGCCGTTGCCGGTTCGCCCTTCACCCTCAGGAACGCCAGCCGTTGCCGGTTCGCCGCCTTGGCGCTGGCAGGCCGGCGCTGTCCAGTCGGGTAGATCGCCGCTACATCGCCACCATCGCCGCCCTGGTCAACTCGACAACGAGGGGCGGGTAGACCTTCATCCGCTGGCGCTGGGAGTCCGGGTAGATCGCCGCTACATCGCCGCCTTGGCGCTGGCGCTGGCAGTCGGGATTGCCCGTTGCACCCGTTCGCCCTGGCAGGCCGGCGCTGGCAGTCGGGTAGATCAGGCAGACCTTCACCGGCTGGCGTGGTCCAGTCGAGTAGATCGGAACGCCAGCGGTTGCCGGCGCGGTCCAGTCGGGTAGATCAAGCAGACCTTCACCGGCTGGCGCTGGCAGTCGAGTAGATCAGGAACGCCAGCGGTTGCCGGCGCTGGCGCGGTCCAGTCGAGTAAATCAGACAGACCTTCACCGGCTGGCGCTGGCAGTCGGGTAGATCGGGAACGCCCGCCGTCTCCACCATCGCCGCCTTGGCGCTGGCGCTGGCAGTCGGGATTGCCCGTTGCGCCCCTTCGCCCTGGCAGGCCGGCGCGGTCCAGTCGGGTAGATCAACGCCCGCCGTCTCCACCATCGCCGCCTTGGCGCTGGCGCTGGCAGTCGGGTAGATCAGGCAGACCTTCACCGGCTGGCGCAGTCCAGTCGGGTAGATCAGGCAGACCTTCACCGGCTGGCGCAGTCCAGTCGGGTAGATCGGAACGCCCGCCGTCTCCACCATCGCCGCCTTGGCGCTGGCGCTGGCAGTCGGGTAGATCGGAACGCCCGCCGTCTCCACCATCGCCGCCTTGGCGCTGGCGCTGGCAGTCGGGTAGATCAGGCAGACCTTCACCGGCTGGCGCTGGCAGTCGGGTAGATCGGAACGCCAGCGGTTGCCGTTCGCCGCCTTGGCGCTGGCAGTCCGGTAGATCAGCATCGCCAGTCTTTGCCGGTTCGCCGCCTTGGCGCTGGCAGTCCGGTAGATCGGGAATGCCAGCGGTTGCCGTTCGCCCTGGCACAACCCGGCAACGAGGGGCGGGTAGACCTTCACCCGCTGGCGCTGTCCAGTCCGGTAGATCGGGAACGCCAGCCGTTGCCGGTTCGCCCTTCACCCGCTGGCGCTGTCCAGTCCGGTAGATCGGGAATGCCAGCAGTTGCCGTTCGCCCTGGCACAACCCGGCAACGAGGGGCGGGTAGACCTTCACCCGCTGGCGCTGTCCAGTCCCGGTAGATCAGCATCGCCAGCCGTTGCCGGTTCGCCGCCTTGGCGCTGGCAGTCCGGTAGACCGTCGCCCGCATCGCCAGCCGTTGCCGGTTCGCCCTTCACCCGCTGGCGCTGTCCAGTCCGGTAGATCGGGAACGCCAGCCGTTGCCGGTTCGCCGCCTTGGCGCTGGCGCTGGCAGTCGGTTTTTTTTGATGATGACGGCATCAAAAAGCCGGTATTTTTGACGGTACTAAAGAAAAATGGAGGAATTTTCCGCTGATACTGTAGAGGCTTATAGATTCAGTTCGATTCCCTGCTCGCCGCCACGTTATCGATCAGCCGCGCCCGGCCCAGCCAGGCCGCCGCAAAGATGCGCCAGTCCGCTACAACGTCTTGCCCTGCGGGGCGTTGCAGATCGTGGGAACGGCGGATTTCCACATAGTCGGGGCGGAAGCCACCCGTCGCCAGCGTTGCTTTAGCCTCGGCTTCCAGCTTCGCCCAATCTCGCTCGCCCATCCGCACTCGTTCCGCCGTCGCCCGCAGGGTCGCGTGGAGCGTGGGCGCCATCGCCCGTTCCGCCGCCGTCAGATAGCCGTTGCGCGAACTCAACGCCAGGCCATCCGCTTCCCGCACCGTGGGCACGCCGACGATCTCAATCGGCAGATCAAGGTCGGCGGTCATCCGGCGAATGATGACCAGTTGCTGCCAGTCCTTTTCACCAAATACCGCAAGATCCGGTTGCGCCATGTTCAACAGCTTGCTCACCACCGTAGTGACGCCGCTGAAATGAGTGGGCCGGTTGGCCCCGCACAACACCGCCGGCAGTTCCGGCACCGTGACTTGAGTCATGTGCTCCAGCGGGCGCGGATACACTTCAGCGACGCTGGGCGCGAACAGCAAATCCAAACCGGCGGCGGCCAACTGCCGGCTGTCCTCCGCCAGGGTGCGGGGATAGGCGGCAAAATCTTCGCTGGGACCAAACTGCATCGGGTTGACGAAAATGCTGGCGACCGTGCGCGGCGCGCGCTGGCGGGCGCACTCGACCAGATGGATATGACCCCGGTGCAGATTACCCATGGTGGGGACCAAGGCGACCGATTCTCCGGCCCGTTTCCAGGCTGCGACCTGGGCGCGCAGTTCGGCGATGCGGTGGACGGTTTGCATGATGCGTACTCCCCTCATCAGGCGATGCAGTGGTCAGGATCGGGAAATTCGCCGCTTTTGACCGCAGCGACATAGGCCGCGACCGCCGCCTGCAAACTGTCCTGGCCGGTGAGGAAATTTTTGGAGAACTTCGGGCGGCGGCCGAAGGTGATGCCCAGCATGTCGTAACTGACCAGGACCTGAGCATCACAGCCCGCGCCGGCGCCAATGCCAATCAGCGGAATCTCCAGGGCTTCGGTCAGTCGCGCCGCCAGCTCGGCCGGGATGCATTCCACCAGCGCCACATCCGCCCCGGCGTCCTGCAAGGCCAGCGCCTCGTCAATGATCTGGCGGGCGGCGACGTCTTCACGGCCCTGCACCTTGTAGCCGCCCAGTTTATGCACCGACTGCGGCAACAGTCCCAGATGGGCGCAGACCGGAATGCCGGTGCGGCTGAGCTGGCGCACCGTCTCCACCAGCCAGCCGCCGCCTTCCAGCTTGACCATCTGCGCGCCGCCTTCGCCCATCAACCGGGCGGCGTTGTACACCGCCTGCTCGACCGTGGTGTAGCTGGCAAACGGCATGTCCACCATCAACAGCGCACTCTGGCAGCCGCGCGCCACCATCCGGGTGTGATAGATCATGTCTTCCATGGTGACCGGCACGGTGGTGTCCTGACCCTGCACCACCATGCCCAGCGAATCACCCACCAGAATCACCTCCACGCCCGCTGCTTCCAGCAGCGCCGCGAAACTGGCGTCATAAGCGGTCAAAACCGCGAATTTCTCCCGGGCGCGCTTCATCTTCGCCAGGGTGGTCACCGTGATCGGCTTGCGGGTTGGCTGTTCGCGATACATGGGAGACTCGATGTGAGGCCGCGTCGCGCCGGAGGTTAGCGCTGGGGCGGGAGCGGCGGGTTCAGGAAAGGGGTTCCGGAGCGGGCCGGTCTGGCAAGATTATCGTACCCGGTTAATCGGTGCTGTCCAGCCGGGTGAGAGCTTGGAACGGACAGCGGGCCAGTAGTTCGGACAGCGGGCCGTGGCCGGGAAGGATCAGATCGGGCGCGAGATCGTACAGCGGATAGAGGACAAACGCCCGCTGATCCAGGCGGGGATGCGGCAGAGTCAGCCGGGGATCAGCGCTGACCTGCTGACCGTACAGCAACAAATCCAAATCAAGGGTGCGCGGCCCCCAGCGTTCGGTGCGAATCCGACCATGCGCGGTTTCCAGATCCTGCAAGACCGCCAGCAGTGTATCGGGCGTCAACACCGTGTCGAGCGCAGCAACCGCGTTGATATAGTCGGGTTGGCCGGGCGGACCGCCCAGCGGTGCGGTGCGATAGAGCGGCGAACCGGCCACCCAGCGGCAATCGGGAAGGGCGGCGAGAGCTTCGAGGGCTTGGCGAATCTGGAAAACCGGATCGTCCAGATTGCTGCCCAGGCCGATATAGGCGCGTACTGGCGACATGAGGCCGTTTCCCGGTCAGGCTTCGGGCGGCGGTTGCACCGACGGACCGGCCTTGGCGGAACGCGCTTTGCGCCGTCGACGGGATTTAGCGCTTTTGGCCTTGGCGGCGGGCTGAGTGGCCTGGACCCGGCCCGCCTCGTCCAGCGCCAACAGCCGGGTCCACCAGCCGGCCAGTTCCGCCGCCTGCTCGTCGGCCTCGGCGCGCAGCAGCAGGAAATCATAGCCGGCGCGAAAGCGGGGATGGGTCAGCAAGCGCAGCGCGCGCTTGCCCGTGGTCACGGTCAGCCGCTGCTGCAATTCCCAGATTTCCCGCATCGGCAGACTGTAGCGGCGAGGCAGGGCGATATGGCGGATTTGCGCTTGAATGACCTGGTCGGCGGCGGCCTGCAGGGCGTCGGCTTCATCCAGCCCCTCCGCTTGCAGGCGCTGCGCCTGTTCCCGCAGCGGCTCCCACAGCAGGGCGGCGAACAGAAACGCCGGGTGGATCGGCTTGCCTTCCGCCACCCGCCGGTCGGTCGCCGCCAGGGCGCGAACCAGCAGGGTTTTCGGATAATGGTGCTGCTGATGGCTCAAACAGCGCTCGGTGGCGGGGAACAGCCAGCCGAACAGACGGTAATGGCGCAGCAACTCGAAGGTCTGAATGGCGCAGCCGCCCGTAAACAGCTTGAGCACTTCGTCAAACAGCCGGGCTGGCGGAATTTTCTCCAGCAGATGACCGAGGCGATGCAGCGGCGCTTCGGTGGCCGGTTCGAGCCGGAACCCCAGTTTGGCGGCGAAGCGCACCGCCCGCAACAGGCGCACCGGGTCTTCGTGGTAGTGTTGCGCCGGGTCGCCGATCAGCCGGATCAAGCCGGCTTTGAGATCGGCCATGCCGCCCACATAGTCCAGCACCGCGAAATTGTCGATGTCGTAATACAGGGCGTTGAGGGTGAAATCCCGCCGCCAGGCGTCCTGCTCGATCACGCCGTATACATTGTCGCTGAGGATGCGGCCATCCTCGGCCCGTTCGACCGCCACGCCGTCGTCATCACTGCCGCCATAAGCGCGGAAGGTTGCAACCTCGATGATTTCCTGACCAAACTGGACATGGGCCAGCCGAAAGCGGCGACCGATCAGCCGGCAGTTGCGAAACAACCGGTGGATTTGCTCGGGACGGGCATCGGTGACGACGTCGAAGTCCTTGGGTTCACGGCCCAGCAGCAGGTCGCGCACCCCGCCGCCGACCAGGCAGGCGCGATGGCCCATCTCGCGCAATCGGTACAGGACTTTTAGCGCGTTGGGGCTGATATGGACCCGCGAGATCGTGTGCCCGGAGCGGGGGATAATAAGGGGAGGGGGGTAGGAGTTTCTGGATTCCAAGGCGTGTTCGCCAACTCTTGTATGCAGCTCAAGCGTGCGTATAATACTCCTTTCCGCAGCAAAGCATCAGCCGTTCTGCTCCCTTCGTCTAGTGGCCCAGGACACCGCCCTCTCACGGCGGGAACAGGGGTTCGAAACCCCTAGGGAGCGCCACTCTTTTCAAGTCTAGGACTTTCGCTTACCTGCCTTTTTCGTCATACCCGCGAAAGCGGGTATCCATTCTTTTCAATAAGTTACTGGATTCCCGCAGACGCGGGAATGACGAAAAGCGAAAGTCCTGAAGTCATTGCCCCTATGGACTTATCGAGTCCACTTGCAGGACGCGGCGCAAGACGGCCGTCCGCTGCCCGGCTCCCCGCTCAGGGCGCTCCGCTCGCCGTGTAATGCAGTTCCACCTCCGCCGGAAACTGATCCAGCGTCACGGTGTGGGCGGTAAAGGACGTCACCGCCTGGCCGTTCACCGTCGCCGCCTGCACCGGCCGGTCGAGCGGCGAGTGCAGAAGGATCCGTCCCGGCGGCACGGTGACATCGCCCGTCAGCCGCACCCGCAGCGTATCCTGGTCCGCCATCGCCATGCGGTAGTTCAAGGCGCCGTGCCAGGTGGGCAGCCGGCGCACGGTCACTCCCTCCGCACTTTCCACCCAGGCAGCGGGCAGACCCGCGCCAATCACCAGCGCCTGGTCGGCCTCCCGCTCGTACACGAACAGGCTGCGCGCCGCGCGGATGAAATCGGAACCCACCCAGGTATGCGGCATATCGCCGATGAAGCGCGGCGCCTGGGGATCGCGCCAGACCACCTCCGCCCACTGGTTCCAGGCTGCTGGCCGCTGACCCTCCATGAAAAACGCCATCAGCGCCAGCGCCCGGTCGCGCCAGCCCAGCCGGATCATTGTCCCAACCACCCGCCATTCATACGGGGCATAGGCTTCCCAGGCCGGGTCCGCCAGGCGCTGGCGGAAAAACGCATCGTAACGTTCAAAGGTGCGATCCAGCGCCGGCTGCGGCAACCGGCCCAGTTCGCCCCCCGGATCCACGGCGATAGTCGTTGACGTGGCGTCGAAATCGCCCAGTTCCACCGCGCCGGGAATAAAGTCGATGCGGTGCAGCTTGAGGGTTTCCTGGATCGAGGCGTACAGGTCCTTGCTGAACGCATCGCGCAGCGCCGCGAACCGTTGCGCCTCGCCTTCCTCGGCCAGCACCATGGCCATGGTCGCTGCATCCTTCAGACCGCGCAGGATAAAGAAGTTATCCCAGTAGGAATGGCGCGGCTGGCTGGAATAGCCTTCATGGCTGATGGATTCCGGCACCAGGCCGCAATAGGCCACGCAGTCGGGATCGGTGCGGTATTTTTCGGTCAGCCGCTGCTGGCGCAGGCTGTCGATATAGCCGACCGTGCGCACCACCGCCGGCCACATCTGCCGCAGAAAGCCGACATCGCGGGTATAGCGGTAATACTCCATCACCGCGTAAATAAATTCGCCGTGGCTGTCGTGTTCGGGCACCGGGTCCGCCCCTCGTCCGTCCACACAGCAGGGAATGGCGCCATTCGCCGCCTGATAGCGGGCATACCATTGCAGGAACTCCCGCACCTCTTCGGTGTAGCCCATGCCCAGCAAGGCGGCGGAAGTCAGCGCGCCATCGCGAATCCAGGAGCGGGCGTAGGTGCGCGAGCCGGGCTGGATCGCGGGACCGTCGCGGTTGATCAGGATATAGGCCAGATTGCTCTTGATGCTCCAGGCCAGCCGCTGCGCGACCGGCGGCAGTTGCAGATCCACCCGATCCAGCCGCGCCACCCAGTCGCGGGTGGTCTGTTCCAGCAGGCGCTGGGCTTGCGCGGGCGTATCGACGACGGTGGGCGCACTCTCACTCCCGGCGCTGCGCCCTGCGGTTGAGGAGCGTTGCGGGTCGGCGTAGAACGGGATGCGTAACCAGACTTCGCGCGCCTCGCCGGGTTTCAAATCCCAGCCGTATTCCAGCGCGCCGGAGGCGTAACCGAACGCATCGTTCACCTGACTGCGCTCGGGCAGTTTGCCCACCGCCAGATAATCGGTGAGCACGCCCTGATCGAAAGCCGCCGCGCGGAAGCGGTTCGGCGGGGTCAAGGCCACGACCGATTGGGTGCCGGCGTTCACCTGAACAGTCCGATTAACGTAATCCAGCGTGCGAATCGGGGACACGCCGCCGCTCATATTCAGCGACTGCCAGGGCGGGTTGACCTGGAATGGGCGCATCGCCAGGTACAGCGTGACGTGGCGGGGATCGGGACTGAGGTTTTCCAGCCGATAGCGGGCGTACAGCGCCGACTCACCCGGTTGACCGGCGGCGAAGGCGGTGATCGACAGCCAGTAGGATTCGTGCTCCCAGCGCACGGTCGGGATCGGCAGATAGCCCTGGGCCAAATCCTGGCGGGCTTCCACATCGGCCCAGGTGATCAGGCGGCCGTCGGCGAACAGGAACGGTTCGATGGCGAACCCGCCCTTGTCCACTTCCAGCGCGCCATCCTGATTCAGCAACGCTTCCTTGCCGTCGCCGCTGACCCCGACCACCGTCCAATAGCATTGCTCGCCCTGGAAATAGCGCGGATAAAGACCACGGGGCGCATCGCGGGCGATGGCCTGGAAAAACGCATTGGGCGAACTGGAAAATTCGTAGGACTGCACCCGCAGGCGATGGATGCCATAGCCCTGTCCCCGGCTGCTGCGTTGCAAATTCAGTCGCAGATAGCGCGATTCGGCGTCAGGCAAATAGAGGTAATCGCGCTGACCGTCGCCGTCGCGCACTGAATAGACGGTTTGCCAGGTCTCGCCGTCGTCGGAAATCTGCGTCTCGTAATCCACCGCGTAATCGTCCCGATCCCAGTCAATCACCAGACCGCCGTATTCGCGCGGGGTGAGGAAATCCAGCAGCAGCCATTGTTCTTCGGCCAGCACGCCGCTGCGCCAGCGCACGGCAGGATTCGGATCCAGCACGGCTTCCGGCGTATGACCTTCGGCGGTGGTCGAGGCGCGCACCGCCGGATTCAGGGTGTAGGCGTGGGTCGGTTCGCGTTCCTCGAAACTCAATTCATCAATCCACACCGACCCCTTGCCCGGAACGCCGGGGGCGAAGGCAAACTCGATGACCGCTACCTCATCCAGCGGGCCGCCAGGTCCCCAGGCCAGGCTGATTTGCCGCCGCTTGACCGTGACCGGCCGCCAGTCGCCGGGCATGGCGTACTCGCGTTGTTTGAACCACCAGACGTTCTCGCGCGAATCCGCCAGCTTGAATTCAGTATCGCCGGGGGGCGTGTCGCCGCGTATGAAAAAATGGAAGGCGAAGTTGTCGGGCAGGCGCATGGGAAACGCCTTGCGGGCGATGACCCAGCCGGCCCCGTCCTGAAACTCGAAATCCAGCCGCATCGCTCGTCCGGTCTGGCCGGTATCCTGGGCGATTTCCAGACGGGCGCTGGGTGAGGCGAGGGCGCTCCAGCCGCCGAGATTTTCGAAATCATCGAGCAGGATAGTCTTGCGCATGGGAGTCGTGGACGATTCGGGCGCGGCGGCCCCGGCAGGAAGCGCGGACATCAGCGGTAGCACCATGAGGAACAGAAAGAGTAAGAGAGGGAGTTGTGGCATGAGCAAGGCGACTCGCTGGGAAATTCGCTGGACAGGGCTATTTTCTTATCTTTCGTTTTTTATTGGATAATACCAATTCTCAATAGGTTTTCGTCATTCCCGCGAAGGCGGGAATCCAGGCAGCCGCTGAACAACGGGATACCCGCTTTCGCGGGTATGACGAACGGGGTCGTTTTTGATCTGAAAAAGATAAAATCTATCGATAAACGGTATAACCCCACGGTTTGTTGCAGGGTCGTTCATTTACTTACAGAATTTTCGGTTTCCGTCATTCTCGCGTCAGCGGGAATCCAGTGACTCTCTGAGGAGACCGGATACCCGCGTTCCCCGCGTTCGCGAGGACGGGTATGATGGAAAAGGTAGGCAAGCGAAAGTCCTGACTTAATATAATAAAGTTGAAATTTTAGTGCTATCTCAGTGCGATAGTGGTTGGATGTCAAGATAGTTCCTGATATGCATACTATGATGTTGGTAACGCTGCCGCTAGGCTCCCGCCTGAAAAGTTTCAATGTAAGCGTTCAGACCCCTCCCCCCAGCGGGGGGAGGTTGGGAGGGGGGAAACGGGAGGGGGCGCCAACGACTTGCCCTCCCCCAGCCCCCTCCCGCTGGGAGGGGGAGTGAATGGTTACGTTTCAATTTTCACACCCGGAACACTTTCAGCACTTCATCGCCCAGGTGATTGATGACTTTGACCGCGATTCGCCCAGATTTAGGCTTCTGGAACGGGCGAGAAAGATCGCTGTGCAGCGTCGCCCAGGCTTCCGGATCAATTTCCGCTTTCAGCGTGGTTTTCAGCGCGTTGTAGGGATCGTTCGCGCCGAGGAAATAGGCGTGGCGGACGCAGAAGTTTTCTTGATCGTAGTCGGTGTCGATGAACCAGCAGGCGATGCCGTCAATATCGTTGCTGACGACTTCGCCGGTTTGCGGTTTGAACACGTCCACGCCATTGATCTTGACTCGCAAAGTCCCGTCGTCCTGCGGCAATACGTCGATGTCCGGTTCGCCGAAGATCACGAACAGGTTGCCCTTGCCGGTGTTCTTCAGGTCGTCGGCCATGTGCAAATCGGCGTTCATCCGCGCCTTGAGCACCGGCAACCGGCCCAGTTTGCTGAATTCGGTGGCGTGCGCTTCGTAGTTAAAGGCGCAGGCGATCAGCGCGTCAAAACCGGCATCGGCGGCTTCGCGGGCGGCTTCGACCAGATCGGCGCGTTGCACCGTGCCGAATTCCGGGCCGATGAAGATGGCGGCGCGTTTTTCGGATTCGCCTTCGCTATAACGCCCCTCGGCGCAGATCCATTCGCCGGGCCACGGGGTCAGGGCGGTGAAGAGGATGCGGTCTTCCTTGTGCGCCTGCTGGACGCCCGCCGTTCTGAGGTTTTCCAGAATCATCTGCGGAAATGACTGTTTGGCGGCGTAATCACCGGTGGATTCCCGCTGAAAGTCGATCAGCTCATCCTCTTCATCGACGCCGAGCATCCGGTGCGGGCTGAGGCTGTCCACGGTGAACGGGCCGGCGACGCGCACGCATTTTTTGTTTTCGTAGGGCTTGTCGTAGAGGAACTCGAATTCGGCCTTGGCGGCGATGGAGGCGTCGATGGCTTTTTGCCGGGCGATGCGCGCCTGCCACCAGTCGGCGTGAAGTCGTTGGGCTGATTCCGGCCAATTCGGATTTGCCTCGCGGGGAATTTCCCACTCCTGCCAAGCTTTATGCTCCCCTCTCCCGCTAGCGGGAGAGGGGTCGGGGGTGAGGGCGCGGCCTAACGCCGCATTTAACTGTTCGCGCAACGGCTCCAGGGTTTCCTGCCATTGTTCCCAGATCAGATCAATTTCGGCGTTGTTGGCGATGGATTTCAGAGTGATATGGGGGATGCGCTCGTAAACAAAGCCGTGGCGGAGGTTGCTGTGGACGGGATGCGAACCGGGAAGGCTGCGGGTGATTTCCGCTTCTTTGAGTTGGCCTTCGCGGGAATCGGCCAGCAGATAGAACGGATAGCGAGCGCCCATCAGGCGAGCGCGGGCCAGGGCGAGCGCTACGCGGGAGGTGTCAATGGTGATCCAGCGCCGGCCCCATTGTTCAGCGACGTAGGCGGTGGTGCCGGAACCGCAAGTCGGATCAAGCACCAAATCGCCGGGGTCGGTGGTCATGAGGAGGCAGCGTTGAATAACGAGAGGGTTTGTCTGGACGCAGCAATTCCCGGTCTCTTTATTTAGTCCCGCTTTTCAATAGGTCAAGTAATGATTTTTTCTGCCTAATAAATAAAGACCAAAAAATCCCTTGAGCGTTCAAAGACGCCCCATTCACTATTATAGAA
>Ga0209573_1004007_pt1 | contig 15178 bp, 12 predicted proteins | sample TNRBio252014_DNA_FD_185870 | JGI IMG/M metagenome (GOLD analysis project Ga0209573, IMG submission 185870) | Wastewater treatment Type I Accumulibacter community from EBPR Bioreactor in Madison, WI, USA - TNR Reactor_6/25/2014_ DNA (SPAdes)... | ecosystem: Engineered > Bioreactor > EBPR >...
ATTGATGGAAGCTGTGGCTTGCGGGATGGGGATCGCCTTGCAACCGGATTTTATTGCCGAACCGTACCTGGCGATGGGGAAAGTCGAAGTGGTTCTGGAGCCATTCGCTCAGCCGGCCCTTGGCATTTATGCACTGCTCCCCAGCAATCGCTATGTACCCTATCGTGTTCGAGTCTTCATTGATTTCCTGGCGGCCTGGTTGAAGGCTTCAGATCCACCCCGGTAGCGACGACCATCTCCTGAAAGGTTGCTGGCCTGGCTGGAACGCTTTCACGCCTGGCGGCGCGGTCGTCCAACCGACCTATGAACTCCGCGTTTCCCACCGCCAGGCGTGGGCGATCATGGTCGCCAGATCGGCGTAGCGCGGCGTCCAGCCCAATTCCTCCCGCGCCCGCCGGGAATCAGCGACCAGTCGCGCCGGATCGCCGCGCCGCCGTGCGCTGTATTGCACGGGAATCTCCCGATCGGTCACCTGACGGGCGGTGTCGATGACTTCCTGCACCGAGAAACCGTTGCCGTTGCCGAGATTGTAAGCCGCGCTGCTCTCACCGTCCCACAGACGCTGCAACGCCAGCAGGTGCGCCTCGCACAGATCATTGACGTGGATATAGTCACGGATGCAGGTGCCGTCCGGGGTGTCGTAATCGTTACCGAAGACGGCGATATGCGGGCGGCGGCCACTGGCGGCTTGCAGGACCAGGGGAATCAGATGGGTTTCCGGGTCATGGCGTTCACCCAGTTCGCCATCGGGATCGGCTCCAGCGGCGTTGAAGTAGCGCAGACTGACCGATTTGAGACCGTAAGCGGTGTCGTAATCCTCCAGCATTTGCTCGACCATCCATTTGCCCCGACCATAGGGATTGATCGGCAGTTTCGGATGTTCCTCGTCGATGGGAATGCGTACTGGCTCGCCGAAAATCGCCGCCGTGGAGGAAAAAATGAAGCAGCGCACCCGCCGCGCCACCATCACATCCAGCAGATTCTGGGTCTTGAAAACATTGTTGCGGTAGTACTTGGCCGGCTCGCGCACCGATTCGCCCACCTGGATGTGCGAGGCGAAATGCATTACCCCGTCAAAGCGCGTTTCTCGACAAAGGTCTTCAAGGGCGTCGCGTTCAAACAGATCGCCCAGGACGAAGCGCGCACCGCGCACCGCGTCGCGGTGGCCAGCGGACAGATTGTCCAGCACCGTCACTTCGAATCCGCGTTGAACCAGCAACTTCACCATGTGAGAGCCGATATAGCCGGCTCCGCCCACCACCAGTACATGCATTGTCTTTTCCTCGTTTTTTCCAGGGCGCGGCGTCAAGAAGGATGGATCGACAGTCCCGCCGGGCGTCAGGGGGCGACTGATTCCCCAACCGATCTCGCTTCCGCCGCTTTCCGCTCTGCCAGCGCCGCTGCCTCCTCGGCGCTGTGGTGAACGGCGCGGGCCAGCAGTGTATACGCCACTGGCACCACCGACAGGGTTAACACCGTGCCGAGCAGCAAGCCGCCGACGATGACCCAGCCGATCTGTTGACGGCTTTCCGCCCCCGCGCCGACCGCCAGGGCTAACGGAATCGCGCCGAGAATGGTGGCCAGCGTGGTCATCAAAATCGGGCGTAGCCGCAAAGTCGCCGCCTCCAGCACCGCCTCGCGCCGATCCAGTCCGGTCAGCCGCAGTTGATTGGCGAACTCGACGATCAGGATGCCGTTTTTGGTGATCAGCCCGACCAGCATCACCAGCCCGATCTGGCTGTAGACGTTCAGCGTTCCCCCGGTCAGGAACAGCGCCAGCAGCGCCCCGGTCACCGCCAGCGGCACGGTCAACATGATGATGAACGGCGCGATGAAGCTCTCGAACTGCGCCGCCAGCACCAGGTAGATGAACAGCAGCGCCAGCACGAAGGTGACATACAGGGTCTGGCCGGATTCGCGAAATTCCCGCGACTGCCCGTCGAGCGCAGTTTGCGCATCCTCGCCCAGCACCTCAGCGACGGTTTGATCCATGAAAGCCAGCGCCTCACCCAGGGTGTAGCCGGGTGCGAGATTGGCGGAAATCACCGCCGCCCGCTGCCGGTTGAAATGGTTCAGTTCCTTGGGGGCCACCGTTTCCCGGACTTCGATCAGATTGGACAGTTGCACGAGTTGCCCGTCACGGCCCCGGACAAAGATGGCGGTCAGATCGTTGGGCTGTTGTCGGTCCTGATCCTTGAGCTGCACCATCACATCATACTGCTGGCCCTCCTGCTTGAAGCGGGTTACCTGCCGCCCGCCGAGCAGGGTTTCCAGCGTCCGGCCAATGTCCTGCACGTCGGCGCCGACGGCGGCGATCTTGTCGCGCTTGAGCACTACCGACAGTTGCGGCTTATTCAGGCGCAGGTCGGTGTCCACGTTGGCCAGGCCGGGAAATTGTCTGGCCTTGTCCATGACCTGATCGACCATGGTCTGCAATTCCGCATAGCTGCTGCCCTGGATGACGAACTGCACCGCCGGATTGCGGAAGCTCTGGCCGAGCGACGGCGGATTGATCGGGAACGCCAGCACACCGGGCAACCCGCCCGCCATTTTCGGGGCCAGTTCCTTGGCAATGTCCTGCTGCTTGCGCTCACGCTCCTCCCACGGTTTCAGCCGGACGAATGACAGGGCGCTATTCACCGGGTTGGGCCGTTGCAGCCCCGGCGCGACGAACACGAGGTAAGAGCTGACCTCAGGAATGGCCTGGTAGAACTGTTCCAGTTGCCGGGCGTAGCCGTCGGTGTACTCCAGCGTCGCCCCTTCCGGCGCGACCACCACGCCGATGATCGTGCCGCGATCCTCCAGTGGCGACAGTTCCGATTTGAGATGCAGGAACAGCCAGGCCGCGCCGGCCCCCGTCATGAAAAACACGGAGATGATCAGCCAGCGCCAGTTCAACGCCCAGACCAGCGCGCCGCGATAGCCGCGATTCATCCCGGCAAAAAACCGCTCGCTGACATTGAACAGCCAGTTATGTTTTTGCTCGTGATGCAGCAGCCTGGAACACATCATCGGCGTCAGGGTCAGCGCGGTGAACCCGGACACCACGGTTGCCGCCGCCACGGTGAAAGCAAATTCGGTGAACAGTCGACCGGTGTTACCGGTCATAAACGCCAGTGGCGTGAACACCGCCGCCAGCGTCACGGTCATCGCCACCACCGCGAAGGCGATTTCCTTGGAGCCTTGCAGCGCCGCCCGAAACGGCGGCAGGCCCTCTTCGATATGCCGGTGGATGTTTTCCAGAACCACGATGGCGTCGTCCACCACCAGGCCAATCGCCAGCACTAGTCCCAGCAAGGTGAGGGTATTAATGGTAAAGCCGAGGGCGTAGAGGAAGATAAAAGCCCCGATCAGCGAGACCGGAATGGTCACGAACGGAATCAGCGTCGCCCGCCAGTTGCGCAGGAACAGGAAAATCACCGCCACTACCAACACCAGCGCCTCAATCATAGTTCGGTAGACGGCTTCGATGGATTTTTCGATGAAGATCGAGCCGTCATAGCCGACGGTGATGTTCATCCCTTCCGGCAGGCTGGCGATGAGGCCCGGCAACAGCGCCCGCACCGACTGGGCCACGCTCAAGGTATTGGCGGTGGACTGCTTGACGACGCCCAGCCCCACTGAAGGATGGCCGTTGACCCGCATGGCGTTGCGCTCATCCGTCGCGCCGATTTCCGCATAACCGATGTCGCGCAGCCGGATCGGATAGCCTTTGCTTTCCTTGAGGATCAGGTTGTTGAACTGCTCCGGGGTGCGTAAATCCGATTCCGTTAATACGGTGAATTCGCGCTGGCGCGATTCGATGCGCCCGGACGGCAGCTCGATATTCTGGGTTTTCAGCGCGTTTTCCGCATCCTGCGGGGTCAGGCCATAAGCGGCCATGCGGTCGCGGTCCAGCCACAGGCGCATGGCGTAGCGCCGCTCGCCGCCGATGATGACGCTGGCCACGCCCGGCAACGCCTGAAGCCGATCCACCACCACCCGGTCGGCGTAATCGGTGATTTCCAGGGCGCTGTGCCGGTCGCTGGAGAATGCCAGCCACATGATGGCCTGGGCGTCGGCTTCGATCTTGGCGATCACCGGGTCTTCGGCTTCATCGGGCAACTGTCCGCGCACCCGCGCGGCGCGGTCGCGCACGTCATTGGCGGCGGCGTCAACGTCCCGCTCCAGCAGGAACTCGACGGTGATCTGGCTGACTTCTTCGCGGCTGACCGATTTGATGGTGCGGATGCCTTCAATGCCGGCCAGCGAATCCTCCAGTGGCTGCGTCACCTGACTCTCCATGATCTCGGCGCTGGCGCCGGGATAGACGGTGCGCACCGACACGATGGGCGCGTCGATATTCGGGTATTCGCGCACTGGCAGGCGCAGGAAGGAAATCACGCCAATCAGCATAATGGCGAGGCTCATGACTGTCGCCAGCACCGGGCGCTTGATGCAGAGTTCAGGGAGGAACATGGGAGACTTGATCGGAATATCAGATTGTTAATCGGAATACTGCCCTTTGGCAAAGATCGACCATTGCGGAATTGGCCCAGAACGCTCTTGTCGCCATCGCTTGAAATTCACCTTGTTGGGATCAAGGAAAACCGTCCCATCACGCAGTTTCGTGGTTCCCTTCAAGACAGTCGTGTAAGTTTCCGTTCGACGCGATCCGGTTTCCGAATTTTCACGGCTGCCAAGATATTGCCAATCGGGGTCTATATCTTTATGACCGTTCAGAACAGCAAACATGACATGGATAAATTGAATACCCGTATCGGTGATTTCATAACAGACCACTGTATGCCAGCCACTATGACCGTTATGGCTCTCACCCCCTTTACCCACGTTAATCGTTGCCTTGACTTCAAGTCCTACGCCATTGCTGCTACCAGCAGCTTTATTGATGAGATCGGGGTAACGCTGGTCGTGATTATGTTTGTAAAGGCTGTTGGCATCCATGGCGTCTGAGAAAATATTGGATACCAGTCCACTGAAATTGTTGCCCTGGATGAAGTCTCGGAGCGGCCGCCCCACCTCAAGCAACATATTCCGGTTGATCAAGTTGAAAATGGATTGAGTCTGGTTCATCGCCGCCTCAAGTTGCGCCAGCGTCAAACCTTCTGGCAGTGGCGCATCCGGATAAAAATAGGCAGGGTTTACTTTGGGCGCTTCCAGGCGCTCTACCTCTTCAAAGGCCCGGACAATGATGGCTTTAAGAGAAGACTGGAGAGCTGCGGCTAATCGCTCCAACACCTGAATGCTGAAGTTTTCCTGGCCACGCTCCAACGAGGATAGATACTGATAGGTCACACTCGCTTGGGTAGCCAGAGATTCAAGTGTCAAACCTTGCTGTTCCCGGAGGGAGCGCAAGTAAGCGCCGATGAGTTGTTGAGCTTTTTTCATCGGCAACAAGTGTATACAATGGCCAACAAACCGTCTTTCAACTATAGTTGAAATCTCATGAGCTATGAAATTTTCCACGCGGACTGCTTCGACTGGTTACGCGACCAGCCCGGAAACTCCATTCATGGTGTCCTGACCGACCCCCCTTACGGCCTGATTGAGTTTTCGCGCAAGGAACTCGACAAACTGCGTAACGGTCGTGGGGGTGGCGTGTGGCGGATGCCGCCGACCATGGGTGGCTGCCGACGCGATCCTTTGCCCCGTTTCACCGTGCTGTCGGAGCAGGAAAAATGCAATCTGCGCGAGGTGATGCATGACTGGGGGCAAGCGCTGATGCCGGTGCTGGCTCCAGGCGCGCATGTGTGCGTGGCTGGCCATCCGATGTTGCAATACCTGGTGCAAAGCGGCATGGCGGAAGCGGGTTTTGAAGTGCGGGGCGCGATCATGCGGCTTTACACCAGCTTTCGCGGCGGAGATCGTCCCAAAGGCGCGGAGCAGGAATTCGCCGAGGTTTCCGTGACGCCGCGCAGCGCCTGCGAACCCTGGATGTTGTTTCGCAAGCCGTTGGGAGAACGAACCGTCGCCGAAAATCTGCGGCGTTGGGGGACGGGCGGCCTGCGGCGGCTGGACATTGATAAACCCCTGCCGGAAGCCATTGCCAGCGGACGCACTCCAGAAATTGAAACCGCGATTAGCAACCACCCCTGCCTCAAACCGCAGCATCTTATGCGGATACTGGCGCGGGCGCTATTACCGCTGGGACAGGGCGTCATCCTTGATCCCTTTCTCGGCTCTGGTTCGACGGTGGCGGCGGCTCAGGCCGTAGGTTATGAGGCTATTGGGGTGGAAATCGACGAGACCTACTTTTCCCAGGCCAGGGAACACATACCGCGCCTGGCCGCCCTTTATCCTGATTTCACTGGCGACCGCCTGGACTGGAAGTCCGAGACGGCGATCTCCCCGCCCATCATCGCTGGCGCTTTAATGCAAACCTACCCCTTGTTCGCTGGCTGATTTTCCGGCGGCAAGGCCTTCACCGCCGCGCCATCCCGGATTTTCAATTGCCCATCCGTCACTACTTCATCGCCGGCATTGACGCCCTCCACAATCTCCACTTGGCCGGGTCGGCGCAGCCCCAGTTGGACCGGGGTCATCACCGCTTTGCCGTCCACTACCCGGTAAACCAAGGTTTTCTGTCCGACCGGCACGATAGCCTGTTCCGGGACGACCAGGGCGTTCTCCCGCTGCTCCAGAATCAGCGCGACCCGGGCGAATAATCCGGGACGCAGCTTGTTGCCCTTGTTCGGCAGCCGCGCCCGCAACAATACGGTGCGGGTTTCCTCATCGACGCCCGGCTCAATCGCGTAGATCGTTCCCTCGAAAGGCTGATCCGGCCAGGCATCAACGCGAACCGTCAAGGTCTGGCCGGCGCGCAACCGGGCCAGATAGGTCTCCGGCGCCCGAAAATCCAGCTTCATCGCCCCCAGACTCTCCAGATTGGCGATGTCGTCACCGGGTTTAACGTAAGCGCCGGGACTGACCTGACGCAATCCTACCGTCCCGTCAAACGGCGCTCGAATCACCGTCTTGTCCAGCCGCACCCGGTTCAGTTCGTGCTGGGCGCGGGCGGCATCCAGCCGGGCGCGGGCCTCGTCGAGATTTTGTTGGCTGGTGAGATTCCTGCGATCCAGATCCTGCAAGCGGCGGAAACTGCTCTCTTCGAGCGCGAGTTGGGCGGCGCTGCTGGCCAGTTGCGCCTGGTACTCAGCCTGATCCAGCGTCGCCAGCGGTTCGCCCTGGCGCACCGCCTGGCCTTCCTTGAAATGAATGGTCGCCACCCGTCCGGCGATTTCGGGACGAATCACCACCGTCTCATCGGCCCGCAGCGTGCCGACCGCCGTCACTTCCACATTCAGCGTTTCGCGGGTCACTGCGGCGGTCTTGACCGGCGTGGGTTCGCCAGACTTTTGTTGACCGAACGCCGGGAAGATGAACAGCGTTAATGCAGCGGCCAACACGGCCGGTTTAAAGCGGTGGCGCATGGCGATTTCTCCAAGGTCAAGAGAACAACAGCGCGCCGATGATCGCGTACAGCAGCGCCGGCAGCAGGTTGCCGATATGAATGCGCCCAAGGTCCAGCAGATTGATGCCAATACCCAGAATCAACAGCCCGCCAGTCGCATTGATCGCGTCCAGGACGGTCGGTTCCGAGAGAAAGGTTAGTTGCCCGGCCAGCAGGGTGATGCCGCCCTGCACCAACAGGATCGGCAACGCGGAAAACATTACGCCAATGCCCAGCGACGAGGCCAGCGCCACCGAAGCAACGCCATCGAGCAGTGATTTGATCAGCAAGACGCTGGGATCACCGATGGTGCCGTCCTGGATGGATCCGACGATGGTCATTGCCCCGGTCAGATACAACAGGGTGGCGGTGACGAAACCCTCGACGAAGCGGCTGGACTCGGAGCGCAGCCACTGGCGCAGCGTTTCAGCCAGATTTTCCAGTCGCCGTTCAATATGCAGCAGTTCGCCAGTCAGGCCGCCCAGCAGCAGACAGGCGATGGCTAATAAAGCGTGTTGCGCTTCCAGCGCCATGCGCAGGCCGATGACCACGACGGACAGGCCGAGCGCCTGCATGAGGATGAGTTTGATCCGTTCCGGCAGGCGCGGCCCCACACCCAAACCCACAGCGCTGCCTGCTATCACCGCTCCGGCATTGACCAGCGTGCCAATCATCGCGGCTGCATCGAGTATGGCCGATAGTCTCGTTTGACAAACGGCATTAACCTGCTGCCGCGCCAGGCACCGGGGCCGGGCTTGGAGTATTCCGCTTCGATGTCGGCCAAGATCACTTCATAAGTGGAATCGAACATGGAATGGGGACTCGACCTTTGACAGGGATAGAGGAACAGTGGGGTTCCTAATGTGGACTTTTATGATACATTATTGTTGTTTTCCTGATTTTTTGTGGTTTTTTAAATTACTTTTTAAATTTTCTCACAAACTATTCGATATTGCATGTATTTTTTCAGGGAATCGCTGGGTCGCGGGGAGAGGGTCATGAGCGTTAGTTACGAATTACGGGCGTGGCGTGGCGCCGGCAGCAGGTCCACTGTCGATGCCGAGGGTTATGCATGGGAAGGGGATACGGTGGTGCGGCGCGGGTGCTTCGCGCAGATCCATATCGACGCCGCCCGATTTTCGACGGATGATTTCAATCCTTTCCATGATCCGGGGAAGTGGCGGCGGATTGCGGGCAATCCATTTGCGGGGCCGTTAGTGCTGGGGTTCCAGTGCGAGGCACTGATCGAGAGTCTGATGGCGCATTTACCGAACCACGCGGGGGATGAGGCGTTTGCCGTGGAACAGGGGCTGGCCTGGACGCATTATGAGTTCACTTTTGTCAGCCCGCTGTTGCCCGGCGAGCCGTTTGCGGCTAGTGCGCGTGCGGGCCGGCGCAAGCTGACGCCCGCGCCTTCGATCGCTTATCGGATTCTGGTGCGAACCGTGGATCGTCCGGTGCTGACGGGCTTCGTGCGGCGCACCGCTGAGTCGCTGAATGCGTTAACGCTGGCGGATTCTGCGTTCGCCCGTCCACTGAGCGAGGTGCCGGATCGTCTGAACCAGGGCGGCTGGTTTCTGAAACGCAAGTTTGCGAGCACCGGCCACGCGAAGAATTTTCTGGCCGGCTCGCTGGCCAACCCGGCGGACTGTTTCGATGAATTGGAGGGGCGAGTGAGTTTCCCGGATCTGTTCCCGCCGGCCTTGCTATCCTGCGCACTGTTGGAGCAGGCGCATGCCAGCGGCCATGATTTTTTCAACGAACCCCTGGTGTATGCGGCGCATCGGATCAGTGTGCAGGGTCCGGCGGCGCGGGCGCTGCGCAGCAATGAACCGATTCATTTATTGGTGAGGACGCCCGATCCGGTGGCGGACAAGGGGGGATGGCCGGTCGCGCGGTTGCGCAGTCTGGCGCTGGTGTACGCGGGGCGGGAGGATCGGTTGCTGGCTCAGGCGGAGGTGCAATTAGCGCCACTGGCGGCTTTGCCGGAACCGGGGAATTGAACCCTGGTCGTTTATACCAAATTCTTGGTAGGTTTTACCTCCTGTGAATTTTCCTGTGATAGCAATGGTTCGTGGTATGAAGTTCGATCATCGTTTACCCGAGGCAATTCTGCCGGACAGGCTACACTTGGAAACTAACTTCCCCGCACTCGATCAGCGACCCATGAACCTGCCATTGTTGTTTCCCGCCGCCGCGCTCCCGCCAGGGTCCGCCCGCTGGAATGGCGCATCATGACCGGCCCGAACCTGTCGGCCTGGGCGCTCGACCATCAGCCGCTGATCCGCTACCTGATCGGCCTGCTGCTGCTGGGCGGCGTCTACGCCTATTTCACCCTGGGGCAGATGGAAGACCCCGAGTTCACCGTGAAAGCGATGGTGATCCAGGCTGACTGGCCGGGCGCGACCGCCCTGGAAATGGAACAGCAGGTCACCGACCAGCTGGAGAAAAAACTTCAGGAAACGCCGTGGCTGGACTTTATCAACAGTTACTCCAAACCCGGCGAAGCGGTCGTCCACGTTGAATTGAAGGAAGCGACTCCACCCAGCAAGGTACCCGATGTTTGGTATCAAGTGCGCAAGAAAATGACCGACATGCGCCACGAACTGCCGACCGGCGTGCAAGGCCCGTTCTTCAACGACGAGTACGACGACACCTTTGGTTCGGTGTACGCCTTCACCGCCGATGGTTTCAGCTACGCTGAACTCAAACGTTATGTGGAGTACGCACGGCAGGAATTGCTGCGCCTGGATCACGTCAACCAAATCGACCTGATCGGCGCCCAGGATGAGAAGATTTACATTGAGGGTTCGGACAAGCAACTGGCCGCGCTGGGCATCGACCCCTTGCTGATCATCTCCACGGTGCAAGAGCAAAACGTGCTGGAACCCGCCGGCGCCGTGGTGACGCCCCACCACCGGGCGCCGTTGCGGATGGACGGCCCTTTCAGTTCCCTGGACAGCATTCGCGCCATCGGGATTCGCGCCAACGACCGCATCTTCCGCCTGGGCGATGTCGCCGAAGTGCAGCGTGGCGATGAAGATCCGCCGACCTTCAAGATGCGCTACCAGGGCCAGGACGCCATCGGTCTGGCGATTTCCATGGTCCGGGGCGGCGACATCCTGAAACTGGGCGCCGATCTCCGGCGTGCGGTCGAGACGTTGCAAGCGGAACTGCCGGTCGGGATTGAGATTCATCAAGTCGCTGACCAGCCGCAGGTGGTCCGGGAAGCCGTCAATCAATTTATGAAGTCGTTCGTGGAGGCCGTGGTCATCGTTCTGGCGGTCATCTTCCTCAGCCTGGGCTGGCGCGCCGGGGTGGTGGTGACGCTGAGCATTCCGCTGGTGCTGGCCATGACCTTCCTCGGTATGAAACTGTTCGGCATCGATCTGCACCGCATCTCGCTGGGCGCGCTGATCATCGCCCTCGGGCTGTTGGTGGACGACGCGATCATCGTCCTGGAGATGATCGACCGGAAGCTGGAACAGGGGTGGGAGCGGGTCAAGGCCGCCACCTTCGCCTACACCAGCACCGCCTTTCCGATGCTGACCGGCACCCTGGTGACGGTGGCGGGCTTTTTGCCCATCGGGCTGGCGCAATCCAACGCCGGCGAATACACCTTCTCCATTTTCGCGGTGGTCGGCATCGCGCTGCTCTCGTCCTGGATCGTGGCGGTGTTGTTCACGCCTTATCTGGCCTACGCCCTGCTGCCGAAGCGGGAACCGCCCGCAGCCGAGACGCCGGCGCGGGCCAAAATCGCCTTCCCCGGACGGCGGCTGCTGGCAGGATGGGTGCAGCGCTATCGCGACTGGGTGATCCGGCGGGAAGAAACCCTGAGCGACGGCCTGTTGCAGGTGGTGGAAGGGTGCCTGCGCCATCGCTGGTGGGTGCTTGCGATCACCCTGGCGATCCTGGTCGCCGCCATCCTGGCGTTCCGGTTCGTGCCGCAACAGTTCTTCCCCGCCTCGTCGCGTCCCGAATTGCTGGTGGATGTCTGGTTGCCGGAAGGCTCTTCCTTCGCCGCCACTGAGGCGGAGGTCCGGCGGCTGGAGGAGCGGTTGATGCAAGAGGAGCAGGTGGTCAACGTCGTCAGTTACGTGGGCGGCGGTTCCCCCCGGTTCTATCTCTCCATGGACCTGCAGTTCGACAATCTCAATTATGCCCAAATGGCTATTCTGAGCCGGAACGAAGCGGCGCGCGAGGAGGTACTGCAACGCTTGAGTGCGTGGTTTGAGGAGGATTTCCCGCAGGTGCGCGGCCGGGTCAATCGGCTGGAAAACGGCCCGCCCGTGGGTTATCCGGTGCAATTCCGGGTGGTGGGACCCGATGCAGGACGTCTGCCCGCCATCGTCGCCGAACTGATCGAGATCCTGCGGGCCGATCCCCATACCCGTGATGTCAATACGGATTGGCGGGAGAAGATTCAGACTGTGCGGCTGCGGGTGGATCAGGACAAGGCGCGGGCGCTGGGGATCAACGCGCAAGACCTCTCGGGCAGTCTCAACGCGCTCTTGAATGGGTTTGCCATCACGCAATACCGGGAAGGCGATCGCGCGATCGACGTGGTGCTGCGCGCCCGCCAGGAGGACCGTGGCAGCTTGGGCGATTTGCCGTATCTCAATATCTACACGGAAAACAAGCGCTTCGTCCCCTTGGGCCAGATCGCCTTTTTTGAAACCGCTTTCGAGGACGGCATTCGGTGGCGGCGCAACGGGTTTCCGGCGGTCACCGTGCGCGCCGACCTCGTCGAGGGGGTGCAGGCGCCGGATGTGACGTTGCGGATCGACCGCGTCCTGGAGGGGTTGCGCGCCCGGCTGCCCGATGGTTACCGCATCGAGATCGGCGGCGCCGAGGAGGCTAGCGCTAAATCCCAGGATTCGATTTTTGCGGTCGTGCCGCTGATGGTGGCGGCGATCCTGACCCTGTTGGTGCTTCAGCTTCGCAGCTTCCAGCGCGCGCTGGTGGTGGTGCTGACCGCGCCGCTGGGGATCATCGGCGTCACGCTGTTTTTGCTGATCACCCAACTGCCCTTTGGTTTCGTGGCGCTGCTGGGGGTGATCGCGCTGTCGGGGATCATCATGCGCAACGCGGTGATCCTGCTGGATCAGATCGATCAGGATCAGCGGGCGGGGCTGTCGCCCTGGGATGCGGTGATCAGCGCGACGGTGCGCCGGTTCCGGCCGATCATGCTGACCGCGCTGACCGCGATTCTGGCGCTGATTCCGCTGACGCAGAGCACCTTCTGGGCGCCGATGGCGGTCGCGATCATGGGGGGGGTGCTGGTCGCCACGGTGCTGGACCGGCTGGCGCTGCCGGCGTTGTACGTGGCGTGGTTCCGCATCCAGCCGCCGGAGTCCAAGGCGTCCTGAACTCACGCGAGCCGTTAGCGCCGGGATGCTTTGGGAAAGACCTCCTCCAAAAGGTGGCAACATGGAAACCTATACACCCGAACAAGCGGCAAAAACGCTACAGCCGTAGGGTACGCAGTGCGTACCGCTTAAGTTAATGGCGGTGAGGGTTGTCTAGTCCGATGGCGATACCGATCAGCCGCCGGATTTCCACCAACTGCCCGTCGGTGATGCGTGAAGGAGTCGGCGTGATCCGGTGTTTCGAGGTGGTGGTGACATGGTGAGCCAGGGCGTAGCACAGTTTGGTGCAGCCATTGTCCGGCGTCGGTGGTATCTGGACCGACAAATCTTCAATCGCGAGGTGCGGATCCTCGGCCAGGGGCGCCAGGATCAGATTAGGGTAGGCGTCGTCGAACAAGCCCCGGTCTTCAACCACAACGGCCGGCCGCTTCTTGTTCGGCTCTTTGGGCAGGCCGTCACGCCAGTCCACCAGGACGATCTGCCCCGGTGCATAGCTCATGGTCCCTTCCCGTCGGCGGTCGGGGTCCCCCACTCGGCGTAGAAGGCGCGGCCTTCGGGTGAGGAGACAAGGTATGCCCCCACGGCGCGGCTTTGCGCGCGAATGCGCTCGCGCCGGACACGCTTGGCTTCCTCCACCGCCAGCTCGCGCAGATACGTCGACAAACCAATGCCACGCGCTTTGGCAACTTCTTCAAGCGTTACCTGGATCTCTTTGTCCAGCCGCACGGAAACCGGATGACCCATGGCTGATCTCCATTGTTATTGATCGAGATCATACTACTTAATCGAAATACATTATAGTCATACTGAAAAGTAATTTCGACTCTTGCCCGGGCGCCCTAACGGTCATGTCGTTGGAACGTCACCCCTGGCCATGAAACGTACTTTCATGGCAACCCGCTCTACCATTCTGGCGCTGCCGGCGCTGTATGTGGCGTGGTTCCGCATCCAGCCGCCGGAGTCTGCATTGTCCTGAAATCACGCGGTATGACCTGTTGTGTGTGGATCAGCGCAAGCGCACGGTGCTGGTGGAGGTGCAGCGGGCCGGTCAGACCGGGTTCAAGGATCGCACGCTGTTCTACGCCAGTCATCTGCTACGGCGGCAGGGGCAGGCGGGGGTGAAGTGGAACTATCGGTTGCAGCCGGTGTACGTCATTGCCTTTTTGAATGACGTGCTGACCCAGACCGCCATCCGGCGGGTGACGTTGAAGGATGAGGCGAACGAGGTTTTTTACGACAAGTTCGGGCTGGTGTTCATTGAAATGCCGTATTTTGTTAAAACTGTGGATCAACTGGAGACGCATCTGGATCGATGGTTGTATTTTCTGAAACATGCCGGGGAGTTAGAGACCATGCCAACGGTATTCAAAGAGGATGTGATCGAACGGGCGTTTACGATGGCGGAGTTGTACGCGATGAGCGATGAGGATCGGCAACGCTATCAGGAGGAATTGAAGCATTATCGGGATGCCCTGAACATGCTGGACACGGCCCGGGAGCGGGGGATCGCAGAAGGCCTCGAGAAAGGCCTCGAGAAAGGCCTCGAGAAAGGCCTCGAGAAAGGCCGCCACGAGGGCTTGCAGGAGGCCGTAAATCGCCTGATCGGTTCCGGCATTCCGGCGGACCAGGCGAAACGTCTGTTAGGGTTGGAATGAATCCTGCCGTTCAAACTGTGCGGGAACCCGTCTAATAGCGGCGCGGGAGGAAGCCGGGGGTGTTTTTCACTTCCATGAGCTGGTCGCCGATGCTCAGCACGATCAGGCCCTGGCGCTCGGCGTAGTGGAGGACGCTGTCGTCCACGGCCAGGCTGGCGACGAGGCCGACCAGCGGCAGGGACTGGTATTCGGGGAAGAAAGTCCGAAACGTGGGCAGTTCTTCGTTCAGGACATGATCGATATCGGCGCTGCGCAGCGTGCTCTTGACGCTGGCCAGACAAACCGTTTCCGGGGTGACGGCGAGGGCGTCGTATTCCTGTTGCCGGCCATCGGCCCGTTTGCGCTTGCGCCGCACGGACAGATCGAGGACCTCCTGGCCGAGAACCTCCTGCACGATGCGCGGCAAACTGGGGGCGACCAGATCCTCCACCAGCGTGCCGAGTTTGTTGGCCAGTTCGCCCCAGCGCCGGTTCATTTCGCGGTTTTGCTGACGGCCTTCCTCCTTGAAGGCGCGCATTTCCTCCTTGAAAGCGGCGGCGTCGGTTTGAGTGGTTTCGCGGTAAGCACGCATTTCCTCCTTGAAAGCCTGGGTGTCTTCCTTGAATGCCCGCAACTCCGCTTCGGTACGCATTTGGGAGTTGTACAGTTTGTTGAATTCGATGCCGACGCTGGTAATGAATTCGCTCAGCACCTCGTCCAGATGA
>Ga0209573_1004008_pt1 | contig 15177 bp, 14 predicted proteins | sample TNRBio252014_DNA_FD_185870 | JGI IMG/M metagenome (GOLD analysis project Ga0209573, IMG submission 185870) | Wastewater treatment Type I Accumulibacter community from EBPR Bioreactor in Madison, WI, USA - TNR Reactor_6/25/2014_ DNA (SPAdes)... | ecosystem: Engineered > Bioreactor > EBPR >...
CGGCATTTGCGCCATCTGTTCTGCCTGCCGCACCGAAAGTCCTTCTTCGATGATCCGTTTTGCAAGACCCGCAGGGTCAGTAGCCGTCACAAGTGTGCGCGCATGACCGGCTGAAAGAGCGCCGTCGACCAACATATCGCGTATCACTTCGGGCAATTTGAGCAACCGCAATGTGTTGGCGACATGACTGCGGCTCTTGCCAATCACATTGCCCAGATCGGCCTGCGTGTAATTGTGGTCGTCAATCAGCTGCTGATAACCGAGGGCTTCTTCAACCGGGTTAAGATCCGCGCGCTGAACGTTTTCTACAATCGCCAGCTCTAGCGCGGTTCGGTTGTCAACATCGCGAACGATGATTGGAATATCGGTCAATCCGGCCCGCTGTGCAGCACGCCAGCGGCGTTCACCTGCGATGAGCTCAAACTGCCCCGCCTCGGTCGGAGATGGACGCACGACAATCGGCTGGACAAGGCCATGTTCCCGAATCGACTGCGCAAGATCGCCTAGATCGCTATCATCGAAATTCCTGCGCGGATTGCGTGGATTAGGCGATACGAACTCCACAGGCACCGTCCTGTCAGCATGAACGGCTGCCGCAGCCGCCTGTACCGCGCCGGCCGGCTTGTCCATTTCACCGATTAGGGCTGCGAGCCCGCGACCAAGACGTTTTCTGGAATTTTCATCGGACATTTATACAGTTCCCCTTAACGTCAGGCGGCGCGCAGACGCCGCTCGCGCCGAATGACCTCAGATGCAAGCTGCAGATAGGCTTGGCTTCCCGACGACCTCAAATCATACAGGATTGCCGGCTTACCATGGGATGGCGCTTCGGAAATCCGCACATTGCGCGGGATGACCGTTTCGTAGACAGTGTCGCCCATGTTGGCGCGCACATCGTCAACAACCTGATTTGCCAGGTTATTCCGCCCGTCAAACATGGTCATCACGATACCCTGAATAGTCAGAACCGGATTGATCGTTTCACGGACCTGTTCCACCGTCTCAAGAAGCTGACTGAGGCCTTCGAGAGCAAAGAACTCACATTGCAGCGGCACGAGCACAGAATCTGCTGCGGCCATCGAGTTTAGGGTTAGCAGGTTGAGAGATGGCGGGCAGTCGATCAGGACGTAGTTGAAGGCGTCGTCACCCAGCGCCTGGATTGCTTTGCGAAGACGCAAGACGCGGTCCGGGGCCGACGCGATTTCCATCTCGACCCCGAGCAGATCCAGTGTAGACGGCACAATGAACAATCCCGGGACCACCGTCTCGACCGCGGCGTCCAGAATCGCGGCGTGACCTGTTAGAACATCGTAAGACGAGATATTCCGGTCCCGCCGGTTGATGCCAAGGCCGGTTGACGCATTACCTTGCGGATCAAGATCGATGATTAGCGCCCGCTCGCCGATAGCGGCCAAAGCTGTTGCCAGATTGATTGCGGTCGTCGTCTTACCGACACCGCCCTTTTGGTTCGCAACCGTAATGATACGAGTTTTTCTAGACATATCAGTTCAAATCCGGATCGCCTAAATGCGTCTGCCTAGATGAGATACTTCAAGTATCACTGCATCTGCATCGGTGACGCTCGGATGTTCTATCAGATCAAATTGCCACTGATCAGTACTTTCTTCGACTTCGGCGCGATAGTCCCGTCCTTTATGAAGCAAGGCGCGCGAGCCCATTGATATCCAAGGATATATCATAGGAAAAAGCCGTGGGAGCGGCGCCAGGGCGCGCGCCGTCACTATTTCTGGCGAAAGCGTCGCCAACGCGGCAGCGTCTTCAATGCGAATTGGATATGCCTTTGCTGGCAGGTCATATTGTCCGATCATAGTCTGCAAAAAGCCTGCTTTTTTCCGATTGCTCTCAACCAGATCGATCGCACCATTGCCACGCCCCTTCAGCAAGAACGCAATAACCAAACCTGGGAGTCCACCGCCGGAGCCAATATCGATCCATTTGGTCGCTGTTGGCGCAAGTCTCCATAACTGGGCGCTATCCAGAATGTGTCGGCGCCAGAAATCCACCTCTGTCGACGCTGCTACGAGGTTGATTCGGCCATTCCAGGCAAAGAAGCTCTCTTGAAACGACAAGATCTCTTGAAAAGTTTCACGTGAAACGTTTTCTGCCACACGTTCGAAAGCATCAAACGATATGTCATGCTGCGCCAAGGAGCCGCTCTTTCTCATACTTCCGAACATGCGCAATGATCAGCATGATCGCCGCCGGCGTCATCCCATCGATTCGAAGTGCGCCAGCAATAGTCTGCGGGGCCCTTTCCAGCATCTTCTGCTTCAATTCGTTTGAAAGGCCTGCAACAGCAGCAAAATCCATCCCCGCTGGAATAGTTCTGTTCTCATCATCGCGGATGTGCCGAATCTCTGCGGCCTGCCGATCCAGATAGACGGCATAACGCGCATCCGTCTGAACGCGTTCGACAATTGAGTCAGAAAATGCACGAAACTCCGGCCAGATATCGGTGATGCGGTCGAGCGAAAGGCTGGGATTGCTCATAAGTTCAAATGCAGAGCGGCGGACGCCATCCAGATTGACCTCCAAACCAGCACTCCTCGCAACATTGGGGGTCATCGAAAGTGAATGGGCCAGCCTAGAACAGCGCTCAATATCCTCGGCCAAGGCGCCATAGCGAAGTCGGCGTTCGGCAGATATCAACCCAAGCCTGTCGGCCTTGGCCGTTAAGCGGCTGTCAGCGTTGTCGGCTCGCATCGAGAGCCTGTATTCGGCTCGCGACGTAAACATCCGATAAGGCTCCGTGATTCCTCGAGAAACGAGATCATCAATCAGAACCCCTATATAGGCCTCGGTCCGGCCAATGATGTGCGCCGAATCACCGGCCGCATGACGCGCCGCATTCATTCCGGCAACAAGACCCTGCGCCGCGGCCTCTTCATAACCGGTAGTTCCATTGATCTGTCCTGCCAGAAACAGGCCGCCTAACCGCTTGCTTTCAAGTGAAGGGTACAGTTCGCGAGGATCGACATGATCATACTCAATCGCATAGCCAGGCTGCAGAATGCGCGCACGTTCAAGGCCCGGGATACTTGCGACCATCGCCAGCTGTACATCCTCCGGCAATGAAGTTGAAAGTCCGTTGGGATATATCGTGTTGTCCAGGAGTCCTTCAGGTTCGAGGAATATCTGATGACCATCCCGGTCACCGAACTTCACGACCTTGTCTTCCACGGACGGACAATATCGCGGACCTATCCCTTCAATATTCCCCGAGTACATCGCAGATCGCCCAAGGTTTTCCCGGATAATCTTATGCGTTCTCTCGGTAGTTCTCGTGATACCGCAATCGACCTGGCTGTTTTCTATCCGATCGGTCATTAAGGAGAATGGAACCGGATTGTCGTCTGGCTTCTGCCATTCCAGAGCACTCCAGTCGATTGTGGTGCCATCAATACGCGGGGGCGTTCCCGTCTTGAGGCGTCCCAGCCTGAAACCAGCGCGTGCAAGCGTACCGGACAACCCTTGAGTCGCATTCTCGTTCATTCGGCCTGCCGGGAAGTTGCGGTCGCCAATGTGGATCGTTCCCCTAAGAAATGTGCCCGTCGTAATGACGAGCGCGCGGCATTTGATCTTCTTCCCATCCCTCAAAACCAGAGAACTAACGCCGCCATTTAATATCTCAATGTCGAGTGCCTCATCTTCCACAATATCCAGATTGCCTTGCTCTACGAGCGCCGCTTGCATCGCACCACGATAGAGTTTGCGATCAGCTTGTGTTCTTGGGCCGCGAACGGCGGGCCCCTTGCGACGGTTCAGCATTCGGAACTGGATGCCGGCTGCGTCTGCCACGCGCCCCATCAACCCATCCATTGCGTCGACTTCACGAACCAGGTGACCCTTGCCCAAGCCACCAATCGCAGGATTGCAGGACATAACGCCTATATTGTCTGCACGCAGTGTCACCAGCGCCGTGCTGGCGCCTGTTCTAGCTGCTGCTGATGCAGCTTCGCAGCCGGCATGGCCGCCGCCAATTACAACCACGTCGTAGCTCTTTGTCATGGGGTCTGTTTGCGTCCGGCTATCTCTCAAGTCAAGCGTGATCGGGCGCTTGTGTTTCACGTGAGTCATTTGCGTCAATCGGCAATAGTTTCACGTGAAACGTCATTTGGGACGAAGGCTGCTGTTTCACGTGAATCACTTACCTATGCAAAACTGCGAAAAGATGGCTCCCAGTACCTCTTCTGCTCCGATTGATCCAACCATGCCATCCAGAGCTATACATGTCCCCCGAATGCCTTCGACCCGCAGCTCAACCGGCAAATCGATCTGAAGACACTCGTCGAGATTGGACACGGCCACTGTCAATCTGTCCAGGTGCCTGATCCTCGAAGGCAAGACATCCCCCATGTCGCCGACCCGACGCCGCACGCGCGCCGCCACTATATCCAGCAGGGCGGGGATCCCGGCCCCTGTTGTGGCTGACACTTCCACCAAGTCGTCACTAAGTTCAGCCCGCTTCTCGTCTGCTTTTGAGCCTACCAAAACGATCTCTGCGTCCGTCGCCACCGGGTCAGCCACGGGTATCTTCCCCGAGAGGTCGGTCAACCACAGGACAAGCGATGCTTCAACAACCTGCGCCTTTGCCTTTTCTATCCCAATCGCTTCGACACCTGCGGCCTGGTCCCGTATGCCCGCCGTATCTGCAAACACGACTTTGTATCCATCAACGTCCAACTGCACTTCAATGACATCGCGTGTTGTACCGGCAACGTCGGATACAATTGCAGCCTCGCGTCGGGCAAGCGCATTCAGCAGACTCGACTTGCCGACGTTCGGCGGTCCGGCAAGGACAACTCTATAGCCGTTTCGCAATATCTCTGAACGATCGAATGTGGCGATATGACCGGCGATCTCCGACCGGAGGCTTTTTAGATCATCCCAAACGCCCTTGGGCATAGAGTCTGCAACATCTCCCTCGTCGGAGAAATCGAGTTCAGCTTCCATCATCGCCCGGGCGCGTAGGAGCCGCTGCCTCCAGCCGGCATAGAGCAACGTTTGAGCGCCAGACGCATTCGCCATCGCAAAGCGCCGTTGCGCCTCAGTCTCCGCCGCGAGAAGGTCTCCAAGACCTTCCGCCTCGAGAAGGTCGACCTTATCGAGCAAAAAAGCCCGCCGGATGAATTCACCCGGTTCTGCCGGACGACAAGCTGCAAAGCTGCGTAGTTCATTAAGCACCGCTGCTACGACAGCCCTGCTGCCATGCAGGTGGAGCTCAAGACAATCCTCACCGGTAAAACTATGCGGCGCCGGAAAATAGATCGCCAAACCACGGTCAAGCAACGATCCCGCCCGATCAACAATCCTACAGAGGACCGCCTGCCGAGGCAGCATCGATGCCGAAACCATCGATACAGCGATTTCGGGGACTGAGCTGCCCGATATCCGCACCACTGCAATACCCGCCGGTAGACCCGGGGTCGCAAGGGCGTAGATGGTATCGGGAAACTGCATTGGCCCCACCGCGTATCGGGTCGTCTACCTGTGCGCGCACCCCAATCCAATAATCTGGATCAGAGCAATCCCGACAACCCTGTAGCATCCGCAAAATGCCAGCCAATACTTATCGCGGCTCCGAGACGGTCACATATTCCGGGCGCTCATCGGATCTGATATATCACGTGCGCCGACCAGATGACAAGTGATGAACCGTCACGTATTCATCGAGTCGAAGAAATCCGAATTCGTCTTCGTCTGCTTCAATTTATCAATCAAGAACTCGATTGCATCGGTCGTGCCCATCGGCGCCAGAATACGCCGCAACACAAATATCTTCTGCAGATCTGCACGCGGAACGAGCAGGTCTTCCTTACGTGTGCCAGACTTCAGAATATCCATCGCTGGATAGATGCGCTTGTCAGCAACTTTGCGATCCAGCACGATCTCAGAGTTGCCGGTGCCCTTGAACTCTTCAAAGATGACTTCGTCCATACGGCTGCCCGTATCAATCAGGGCAGTGGCAATAATCGTCAGCGAGCCACCTTCCTCAATGTTACGCGCCGCACCGAAGAACCGCTTAGGACGTTGCAGAGCGTTGGCGTCCACGCCACCGGTCAAGACCTTGCCGGACGAGGGAACAACCGTGTTGTAGGCACGCCCAAGACGGGTGATCGAGTCCAGCAGGATCACAACGTCCCGCCCGTGCTCCACCAGCCGCTTTGCCTTTTCGATCACCATTTCAGCGACCTGAACATGGCGCACCGCTGGTTCGTCAAAGGTCGAGGAAACTACCTCGCCCTTCACAGAACGCTGCATATCAGTGACTTCTTCCGGGCGTTCGTCGATCAGCAGCACAATCAAATAGCACTCGGGATGATTGGCCGTGACCGAGTGTGCGATATTCTGCAACAGCACCGTCTTGCCGGTGCGCGGCTGCGCAACAATCAAGGCGCGCTGCCCCTTGCCCAGCGGAGCAACCAGATCGATTACGCGCGGCGAGATATCCTTTGTCGTAGGATTGTCGATTTCCATCTTCAGCCGCTTCGTGGGGTAGAGCGGCGTTAAATTGTCAAAATGGATCTTGTGCCTGATCTTTTCAGGATCATCAAAATTGATCGTGTTGACCTTTAGCAGCGCAAAATAGCGCTCGCCCTCTTTCGGGCTGCGGATCGGTCCTTCCACCGTGTCGCCGGTCTTCAGCGAAAACCGTCTGATCTGCGAAGGAGAGATGTAGATATCATCCGGACCGGGCAGATAGTTGGCATTGGCGGAGCGCAAAAAGCCGAAGCCATCCTGCAACACCTCAACCACGCCGTCACCGATGATCTCAATATCTTGAGCGGCGAGCTTCTTGAGTATAGCGAACATCAACTCCTGCTTGCGCATGACGCTCGCGTTTTCGACCTCCAGCGACTCCGCATAAGCGACGAGGTCGGCCGGCTTCTTATTCTTGAATTCTGTAAGTTTCATTTCCTGCATGTGCAGACTCTGGATGTAGAGAGGGGAGATATACGTAGCGTCAGGCGGATATGCCGAAGGCGTGCAACCCAATTGTTGAATGCAGGCGACGCATGGCTAGGAGAGGACTGCCTTTTACTGCGGTCACCCCAAAAGCGCAAGGCGCTTTTCCATTGATTGGATGTTTAGAACGGCTTAACCGCCACCAGGATGACAATCCCAACCATCAGCAATGTAGGGACTTCATTGATAAAGCGCCAGTATTTGGCGGATCTTGTATTACGATCCTCCGCAAAGGCTCTCATGGCGACAGAAAAATAGCCGTGAACGCCCGACAGAATGACCACCAAGCCAATCTTCACGTGCAACCATTCACCGCTGAACTGAAAGCCGCGCCAGGCCAGCCAAAGTCCAAATACCCAGCTTACTACCATCGCTGGATTGATGATGCCACGCAGCAAGCGGCGCTCCATGATCTTGAACGTTTCAGACTGCGCCGAACCGCGCTCGGCATCGACATGATAAACAAATAGCCGCGGCAGATAGAGCATCCCGGCCATCCAGGAAATCACCGCAATAATGTGAATCGCTTTCGCCCAGACATAAAAGCCTTCCCCGGCTGTCCAGAACAGCACACCGGCCAGCAGGGCGGTAACCGCCAGCGCGAGCACCATCCGGCCCCATGCGACGCCCGCGCTGCTATTTCTGGCTTCACCGCTCATTTGGCGCTCCTGATCCGCGCAAGCATCGCTTCGACATGTTCAATCGGAGTCTCCGGCACAATCCCGTGCCCGAGATTGAAGATCAACGGACCATCACTCAACTTCTCCAGAATCGCGTCAATCCCTTCAGCCAGCAGCCGCCCGCCTGCAACCAGCCGCAACGGGTCAAGATTACCCTGCACCGCCCCATCTTTCTGCAGCGCCTTCATTTGCTCCAGCGGAACCGTCCAGTCGCACCCAAGACCATCGACACCCGTCACCTGCCTGTATGTACCGTAGCGGCTGCCGGCGCCCTTCGGAAAACCAATTATGGGCGTATCTGGATGGGCCTGGCGCACAAGATCCACAATTCGCCGAACTGGCCCCAGACAAAACCGTTCGAAGCTCACTTCATCCAGAACGCCTGCCCATGAATCGAATATCTGGACAACATCAGCGCCCGAGTCGATCTGCTTGATCAGCAATTCCGCGCAATAGTCCGCCAGAATGCCAAGAAGCCTGTCCATCTCCAGCGCGTGTCGATAACCGAACAATCTTGCCGGCGACTGATCCGGCGTCCCATGCCCTGCAATCATGTAAGTGGCGAGGGTCCATGGCGCACCGCAAAAGCCGATCAACGTCACTTCAGGCGGCAATTCCTTCCGTAGCCGCGACACTGTTTCGTAGACAGGTGCCAGATTCACGTGAAACGCTGACCCGTCGAGCCGGTCAATATCGCCAACACCCATTGGCGTCATCACCGGCCCGCGGCCTTCCTCGAACCGCAGATCCCGTCCCAATCCATGCGGCACAACCAGAATATCGGAAAATAGGATCGACGCATCGAATCCGAAACGGCGAATAGGCTGCAGCGTAACCTCCACAGCCAGATCTGGATTGTAACAAAGGTCCAGAAAGCTGCCTGCTCTTTGCCGGGTTGCCCGATACTCCGGCAAATAGCGTCCAGCTTGCCGCATCAACCAGACAGGCGTCCTCTTTGCCTTCTTTCCCTGCAAAATGTCGAGAACAATACGGTCCCTAGCCATGTCCGTGTCCGGCCTTCTTAAAAACTAAAATCTATTAGAGATGAATCTTTTGATTCTTAGACTCTGTTGAAAGCGGGGTTCTCGAGTTGGCTACAGGTCGCCAATGAAAATGACGGCGTCCAAACTCTGGCCCGTAAGTTTTATCACGCCCTGTGAATAACAGGGACAAGCCGGAATCCCAAACCAGAATCAATGATTTCGGCCCTGCGTCATTTCAACCCGGCTGATTTCGGCCATTGGATTGGCGCTGGTAGCTCCCAATCTTTTCAACATGGCCGATACCATTTCCCGCGCGGGCAAGATTGTGGAGAAAACGCCATCTGATACAATCCCTGGCATCGACAATCGTCGCAGCTGGACTTTGTCCACATTTACCCACAACCCCCGCAGGAAAGCGTGAACAAACACCAAAACTTCTTTCACCTGCATCTGATATCGGACGCGACCGGCGAAACGCTGCTCGCTGCCGGTCGGGCTGCATCTGCTCAATATAAGGATGCCCGCGCAATCGAACACATCTATCCGCTTATCCGGACAGAAAAGCAGCTTACCAAAGTGTTTGAAGACATTGAGGAAGAGCCGGGCATTGTGCTCTATACGGTTGTCGACCAGCATCTGGCGGGAATAATCGATCAACGCTGCCAGTTGCTTGGTCTCCCGCACGTCTCCGTACTCGAACCGGTGTTGCTGGTATTCCAGTCTTTTCTCGGCGCACCGGCTGGCCGCCGTGTTGGCGCTCAGCACGTTCTTGACGCCGACTATTTCCGCCGCATAGACGCACTCAACTTCACGATGGATCACGACGATGGCCAGTTGCCGCTCAATATGGAGGAGGCGGACGTTGTCCTGATCGGGATTTCGCGCACCTCAAAAACCCCGACCAGCATCTACCTGGCCAATCGGGGCATCAAGACCGCCAACATTCCGATCGTGCTGGGCGTACCGATCCCCGATACCCTGATTGAGGCTAAACGGCCTCTGGTTGTCGGTCTGATCGCAACAGCCGAACGTATATCGCATGTGCGGCAGAACCGGCTGCTGGGATCTGGCGCTGGCTACAACCCGGACGGCTATGCGGATCGAGCCCATATCGCCGAAGAACTCGCATATGCCCGCCAGCTATGCACCCGTCACAACTGGCCGATGATCGACGTCTCTCGTCGCTCGATCGAAGAGACCGCGGCGGCCATCGTTGCCCTGCGCGGCAAAGGCCGCTAGGCGACGCTGCAACTATGGAGGACCAACATATGGCCGACAAACTGATCCTCGCCTCGACGAGTCCGTTCCGGCGCGCCTTGCTGTCCAACGCCGGACTGAGTTTCGAAACTATTGCGCCACAGGTCGATGAACGCGCGCTTGAAGCGCCTTTGAACAAAAGTGGCGCTTCCCCCGAAGATGTCGCTCTTATTCTAGCCGAGGCCAAGGCGGTGAACATCAGCGAAATGCATCCCGACGCAATCGTCATAGGTTGCGACCAGACACTGTCTCTGGGCGATGAGGTGCTCCACAAGCCGGCTAACATGGAGGCTGCCCGCCAGCGTCTGCTGGCCCTGTCCGGCAAAACGCACGAACTCAACAGTGCGGTAGTGCTTGCCAGAAATGGCGCAGCAATATGGCGCTATGTCGGCATTGCCAGCCTGACCATGCGTACGCTGGATCCCGCTTTTGTGGGCCGTCATCTCGCACATGTTGGCGACATGGCGCTTTCGAGCGTAGGCGCCTATCAGATTGAGGGCGAAGGCATTCAGCTGTTTGACAAGGTCGAAGGTGACTATTTCACGATTGTCGGCCTGCCGCTAATAGCCCTCCTGAAAGAACTTCGCACGCTGAAGGCTATCGATGGCTGACCAACTGCGCAGAGCATTTGTCGTGGGGCATCCGATTGCCCATTCGCGTTCTCCCATGATCCACGGTCATTGGCTGCGTGAACACAACATCACAGGTTCATATGAGGCAGTTGACATTGCGCCCGCAGAATTTGCGGGTTTTCTCTCCGGCCAGATTGGGCCAGCAGGCTTCATCGGGGGCAATGTAACGATCCCGCATAAGGAAGCAGCATTCGTCCGGGTCGGCAAGCGTGACGAAGCAGCGACCAGGATCGGCGCAGTTAACACCGTCTGGACCGAAGATGGGGTGCTGCACGGCTCAAATACCGACGCCTACGGATTTGCCGCCAATCTGGACCAGAACGCACCTGGATGGGACAGCGGCAAAATCGCTGTCGTTTTAGGGGCAGGGGGCGCGTCGCGCGCCATTCTCTACGCCTTGCAGGGAAGGGGCTTTTCCGAGATTCGTCTGGTCAACCGCACAGTCAGCCGGGCGCGCGAACTGGCGGCTCACTTTGGCGGCGGGATATCGCCGCACGATCTGGGCGCTGCCGATGAGCTGGTTGGCGACGCCTCTTTGATCGTCAACACAACCGCGCTCGGTATGCATGGTTTCGACGATCTGCCGCTCAATGTCTCAGCCATTGCCGATGGTGCGTTGGTCACCGATATTGTCTACGTTCCGCTGGAGACCACGCTTCTGGCCGCTGCCCGGCAGCGCGGGCTGCGCACGGTTGATGGTCTTGGCATGTTGTTGCATCAGGCTGTCCCGGGTTTTGAGCGCTGGTTCGGCGTCAAGCCATCGGTAACGAATGATCTGCGCGCCTTGATCGTCGCTGACATCGAGAAACACGCGTGATTGTTCTCGGCCTCACCGGGTCCATTGGAATGGGCAAGTCCACCACGGCGAAAATGTTCGCCGAAGCAGGTGTGCCCGTTCATGATTCCGATGAAGCCGTTCATCGTCTCTATCGCGGCCAGGCTGCTCCGCTGATCGAAGCGCGATTTCCCGGTACCGTCCACAACGGCGCCGTTGATCGCGCAAAACTGTCCAGATACGTCCTTGGCGATCCCTCTGCGCTAAAGGCGCTGGAGCAGATCATTCACCCGCTTGTGCGGACGGACGCCGATACGTTCCTGAAACGGAGCCGGGAGGCCGGCGTCGACATCGCTATGCTCGACATCCCCCTCCTCTTCGAAACAGGCGGCCGCGACCGCGTTAACAAAGTTGTTGTTGTGACGGCGCCGGTCGCAGTGCAGCGGCAGCGCGTGTTGGCCCGCCCGGGCATGACCGAAGACAAATTCGCAGCAATACTGGCGCGCCAGATTCCTGATGCAGAAAAGCGACTGCGCGCCGACTATCTTGTCGATACCGGAAAGGGCATGGACGCTGCACGCCAGCAGGTAGGCGCCATCCTTGCCGATCTCCGGGGGAAAGCCGGCCACACCTGACAGGCGCTTCTTGCCTTGATTGGCCCGCCCGGCGCATCCTTGCGAACGATTGGAGCGATTCGTTGCGCGAGATTATTTTCGATACCGAAACGACTGGTCTGAACGCCAATACTGACCGGATAATCGAGCTGGGTGGCGTCGAGCTGGTCAACCGCTTTCCGACGGGACGGACTTTCCACGCTTATATCAATCCGGATGGCCGGGTGATCGATCCCGAGGCGAAGGCGGTCCACGGCATCACCGAGGCGCAACTTGCTGACAAACCGGTCTTTGCCTCGATTGTCGATGAGTTTCTGGCTTTTGTCGACGACGCCAGGCTGGTGGCGCACAATGCTGGTTTCGACATCGCATTCATCAATGCTGAATTTCAGCGGCTAGGTCATCCGCCCGTTGAGCCGAATCGCGTTGTCGATACGTTGGCGTTAGCGCGGCGCAAACACCCGCTTGGTCCCAACTCGCTCGATGCGCTTTGTCGCCGATATGGCGTCGACAACGGCCACCGCACAAAACATGGCGCGCTGCTCGATTCAGAGTTGCTGGCCGAAGTCTATATCGAACTCGCCGGCGGTCGTCAGGCGGCGCTTATTCTTGAGACCGTCGCCGTCCAGAGCCAGTCGGAAGTACCCGGCGCATCAGTTGAAATCATGTTGCCTCAGCGGCCCGAGCCGCTTGCGGCACGCCTGAGCGAAGATCAACTGGACGCCCATGCCAGGCTGGTGGCCAAGCTGGGGGATAAGGCGATCTGGCGAGAGATTGAAAACGACGCCGCCTCAGGGTGATATAGCCGGGTACGGGCGCAGCCGGACAGCCTACACCATTTCCCAGCCGCCGCTCTCGCCAGCACGGTAGATTGCGTCGATCATCTTCTGATTCAACATCGAGTCCTCGAGCGAAAACGCGCGCTGGTCCTGGCCTTGGGCGGCGCGGGCAAAAGCCTCGATCTGTAGACGATACTGGTTGACGCCCGGAAAGCGGAAAACTGTCGCCTCGGTGTGCTTCTGGTTATGCAGTTCGAGCTTGTGATGCTCGTAGAGCCCGGCGTTAAAGGGCGCGCGTACTTCGATGAACCCTTTGTCGCCATGAAAGACCATCAACTGCCGGTTTGCGAGTTGCGTCGACAAATAGAATGACAGTTCAAACGAGCCGAAATCGGCCCGGATTGACGAGAAGATATCGGTCTTGAATTTTGCATCCCGCTCAACCGTCGCCATGACCTTGAGCGGCTCCTTGCCGGTAGCGAAGCGCGTAGTGACGGTTGGATAAACGCCGATATCTGGCAGCGCCCCGCCGCCGAGTTCGATCTTGTTACGCATGTTGTGCGGGTCAACATTGTAGTATGTGAATGCCGCCTGCACATGTTTGAGTTTGCCAATCGCGCCGTCGTTGATCAGATCACGCACCTTTGCCCATTGCGGATGGTACGTCACCATGAAGCCTTCGCTGATCAACACTTGTTGCTTGTCGCGAACCGCAATGAGTGGCGCAATATCCTTCGCGCGCAAGGCCAGCGGCTTTTCGACCAGCACATGTTTGCCGGCCTCTGCCGCTCTGCGAGCCCATTCGATGTGCTGAGCGGTTGGCAGTGGAATATAGACGGCGTCGACTACATCCGACGCCAGAAGTTCATCGTATGAACCGAAGGCATGCCTAGCGCCAAACCGGTCGGCGAGCGCCCGGGCCTTGTCGATGTCGCGGCTGGCGATAGCCGCCACGACATTGTCCTCAGCCTCGGCAATTGCAGGTATCACCAGTTCGCGGCCGATCTTCGCAGTCGACAGAATACCCCAGCGAAACATTCCGCCTCCAATTCCTACGGATTCACGTGAAACGTCCGTAGAACTGGCATGGAAATACGCCGCCTGTCTATCAGGCTTGCGCTTCCTGGATCGCCGACAGCTTCCAGTCCTCGCCCCGCCGGCGCACAAACGTCCAGAGCTCGACGGTCTCGGTCGGCCTGTCCTCGCCTTCAACGATTGCACCAGTGTTGCGGTCACGCATGACATCCACTGATTCATAACGAAACGCGGCGGTCGCATAGTCCTCATTGCCCTCGCGCCAGGACTCGGAGATGTCCGCCTCGACCAGCCGTGTCTCGCGCACATCGTTCTGTACGCCTCGCTTGGCGTTCTCAGCCAGCTCCTCGGAGAAGTAGGATACCATTTCAGGCGTCGACAACTTCCGCAGCGCCGCATTGTCTTCGCGTGAAAAAGCTTCCTGTACTTCCGTAAGGCGGCGCTCAAATGTATCGAGATCAGACGGCTCAACGCGGATATCTTGACTCTCGGCGGGCTGCGGCGACGCATTGCGGCCGCCGATCTTCGGAACTACGAAGGCGCTGGCGCCGCCATTGTTCTGCGGCGCGGCGTCTCGCGCCATCGCGTCACGGCGAAAGCTGTTGTCGGCCTGCGGACCACCGGCAGTAGCCGGCGCGTTGCGCGAGCGCAGCCAGCCCATGAACAGCGTGCCCAGAAACACCAGCAGCAAGAGTTGAAGCGCAAAACCCAGCATACCGGCCATGCCGCCAAAACCGTAGCCCAGCAACATGCCGAACAAGCCGCCGATCAGCACGCCGCGCATCAGCCCGCCCATGCCGCCAAACAGGCCGCCCACGGGGCTAGTAGTACGTTGCTGCGCAGCAGCCGGGTTTTGACTCGCAGCCGGATTACTGGTTCCGGTATTGGGCGTCATCGACCGCTCGACCGGCCCGCTTGGGTTTGGTGCGGTGCGGGTTGGCGGCGCGGTCTGGAAGGTGCGCGTGCCGCGGCTGCCGAATGAACCGCCGCGCCTGGCTTCAGCGAAATCCACCGAGATCAGCGTGAAACCGGCAAACAAAATTGCGATCAGTGCAACGAAGCGGGTCTTGTAAGAAGAAAACATCGGGTCCTTTGTCCTCCAGGGAGCCCGTTTCATGCTGCAAACGGGCCCTGATACTGCGGTCCGACATCACGATCCTGGTCCGATCGTCAGAGGGGCCCGGCCCGCAGGGCGAATGTGGGGATCAATGGACGAACCTGCAAGGAAAAATTGCAGGTTCGGTAGCTATCCCCGCAGTACTCCACCGGTCTGCTTTGCGACATTGTCTATGATTCGCTTGGCCAGAGCCTCGAAATCCTCATCCGTCAAAGTCTTTTCGACGGGCTGGATGTCGATTTCGATAGCGATGGACTTCTTGTCAGCGCCGAGCGATGCGCCTTCGAACACGTCGAAGAGGTTGACGCCGGTAATCAG
>Ga0209573_1004009_pt1 | contig 15177 bp, 7 predicted proteins | sample TNRBio252014_DNA_FD_185870 | JGI IMG/M metagenome (GOLD analysis project Ga0209573, IMG submission 185870) | Wastewater treatment Type I Accumulibacter community from EBPR Bioreactor in Madison, WI, USA - TNR Reactor_6/25/2014_ DNA (SPAdes)... | ecosystem: Engineered > Bioreactor > EBPR >...
CTGCGCGGCCTCGATGGGCAGGACCTGACCCTGTCCGCTGCCGAAATTGACACGGTCGAGCCGATGGGACGGAGCCTCATGCCCGAAGGATTGCTCGAGGGCCTTGATGAGCAGCAGTGGCGCGATTTGTTCGCCTATCTGCGGATTTCACAACCGATCAGCAAATGAAGGCAATGAATCCAGCAGACCTTGTCCCCTCACCTTCCCGCTTGCTCATGAGACTTTCCGCCAGCCTCCTCGCCTTGGTGGCTCCCGTCTGCCTGTCCGCGGCCGAATGGGAAACAAAATCCGTCGACCTCGGCGGCGAAGTTACCCTCGAATTGCTTAAGCTCCCACCCGGTGACTTCCTCATGGGCAGCACGCCGGAGGAAAAGGCCTGGGCCACCGGAATCGAAGGTGGGGCGACCCCGGGGACTTCGCGGGAATCGTTCGAAGGCGAAGCGCCGCGACCGATGCGGGTGAAGGAGGCCTTCTGGATCGGCCGCACCGAGGTGACGATGGGACAATTCCGCCGCTTCGTCGAAGAGAGCGGTTACGTGACCGACGCCGAGAATCCGGGCGGAGCGCCCCATTGCTTCGATCCCGAGTGGACCGGCTACCGCTTCACCACCGGCGTCGTCCACCCGTGGAAGGCGACCGAAGGGAAGAGCTGGCGCGACCCGGGCTTTCCGCATGACCTACGGGAGGACTTTCCCGTCGTCTGCGTGAGCTGGAACGACGCGCGCGCCTTTGGCGAATGGCTCACAAAGCGCGAGCGCGAGGCGGGACGTCTGCCGGAGGGCCTCGTCTACCGGCTCCCCACCGAAGCCGAATGGGAATACGCCTGCCGCGGCGGCAGCAAGGAAAGCCATTCCTTTTGGTGGGGCAACGAGATCGAGGAGGGCGAAGGCCGGATCAATTTTTCCAGCATCGACTTCCTCCCCGGTCGCACCCGCACCTGGCCCCTCGCGAAGGTGCCATGGAGCGACGGATTCGCCTTCGTCTCACCCGCCGACCACTACGGCGAGCGCGGTCGCAATGGCTTCGGCCTCGCCGACACCTGCGGCGGGGTGTGGGAGATCGTGCTCGATCATTTCGACCCGACGGGTGGTCATGAGGAGGTCCTCTTCGCCATCGAGAACGTGCGTCCGGTCTGTCGGGGCGGGAATTACTTCGACGTGCCCGGCAACGCGCGTTGTGCGGTGCGGCTCGGTCTGCGCGGGCCGGAGTATTCCGACTCGCGCGATGGTTTCCGCATCGCTCTTGGCACGCCCCGTGAACTCAAACCCTGACAAACCACCTGTCCCACCCATGAATCCCCCGATCCACCGCCGCACCTTTCTCGGCCAATCCCTCGCGGGACTTGCCGCCGCCTCGCCCGCTCTGAACGTCCTCGCCCAGGACGCCGCCAAACCGCTCCGCATCGGCCTCGTCTCGGCGGCCAGCTACGGGGCGGCTTATGGTCCCGATCCCCAGCCGCGCACGCCGGGATCGAACCATGGCACCGCCTTCGCCACGACCTTCAACGGCTTTGACGAGGAAAAAGCCAAGGCCTTCAAGGGCACCTTCGTGAAGTCGGCGAAGCGCCTCGATGCCGGCAAGGTCGTGAAGATCTGGGACCCTGACAAAACCGCCGCCGCCGCGATCGCCGACATCTGCGGGATCGAAACAGTGGCCGGCACGCCCGAAGGTTGCGTCACCGATGTCGACCTCGCCCTCCTCATCGACGATGGCAGCGGGGCGCAGTGGAAATATGCCGAAGCCGCCCTGCGCAAGGGGATCCCCACCTTCTGCGACAAACCCCTCGCCATGACCGCGAAGGAGGCCGCCGCCATCGCCGCGATCGCGAAGGAAACCGGGACGAAATTCATGTCCGCGAGCAGCCTGCGTTTTGTCCCCGACATCGTGAAACTGCGCGAGGACGCAAAGTCCATCGGCCCCATCCGCCTCTGCACCGTGACCGGTCCCGGCGACCTCGTTTACTACGGCATTCACGCGCTCTCCATGGCTTATGCGGTGCTCGGAGCCGGCGTTGTCAGTGCCCACAACACGGGACGTGAGGGCGGACACATCGTGCGCCTTCGCCGCGAGGACGAATGCGACATCGTTCTGATGGTCGGAGCCCGTGAAAAAATGCGGGCCGGGTTTTCGATCCAGCTCTTCGGCGAAAAGGGCAACCTGCGTGTCGAGCCCGATCTTAAAGACCTTTACGCCTACCTGCTCGAGGCTTTTCTCGATCTGGTGCTTCGCGACAAGGTAAGCGTGCCCCTCTCCGAGGAAGTCGAACTCATCGCCGCGCTTGAGGCAGGGCAAAAGTCGCTCGAACTGGGGCGTGAGGTGAAGCTGAGCGAGGTGGGGTGACATTGGTCTCCCAACACCTGTCGGCGACGTCAGCCGCGTTGGCTGACGACTCGATCTTGGGTTGTCATCCAAGCGTTTTCATGGCATCTCACTGGGACGCTTTCGCACATCCCATGAATCCGAGGTCGCCTTCCGTCCCCAGCTTCAGTTCTCTCTATTGGAATGACTCCCTCTTCGGCTTCGGGCTCAAGGTATTCGGGTTCGCGGTGGTGGTGGCGGCGGGATTCTGGTGGTTGGGGCAGCCCATGCCCAACGCCCAGCCCTTGGCGGGAAATACGTTCGAGGCAACGGTGGCCGCGAAAGTGCCGCCCATCGCGCTCGGTGTGGCTACACTGACCCTTCTCCTGGCCGCTTGGCGTTATCTGCGGGTAAGGAAGATCTTCGTCGACGGTGAGATCATTCACGGCACGGTGGAGGAACTGAAAACCGAAACCTGGCAATCAAGCGCCAACGTGGATCAGAGCCATGGCTCAAAATCGACGACAAGGCGTTCGCATTACGCGACGATTCGCTACACGATCCGCGGCACCGAGCGCACGAGTCGGTGGAAGTTGTGTCACTCCGGCGACACCTATGGCCTCAAAAGAGGCGGTCAGGCCGAGTTGATGGTGCTGGATGGTTCGTCCGGCAAGCCGCTCATCCGTGCGGTTTACCTCACGGAGTTTCCCCGTCGCAAGTGGTGGAAGTTCTTGTGAGGGACGGTTCGGACTGTCGTTCTCCATTTCCGCTGTTCTCGAAAAAGGAATCGAGAAGGTCGTTTACCCTCCCGGGTCTCTCGTAGTTCGCCATGTGCCCCGCGTCCTCAATGAGGCAGAGCTGCTCCGGTGCGAGCCAGTCCGCGATGACCCCGGACCACTTCGCGTCGAGGGTGCGGTTTTGTTTTCCCCAGCCAAGCAGGACTGGTGGGAAGTTTCCCGGCTTTTCGCGGGGACGGGTGAAAACATTGAAGCTCTCCAATCCCGTCACGAGAGAATGAAGCGAAGGGCGCAATCTGCGGTCACGACGCTCTTCATCGAGGCATTCGCGGAGAGCAGGGTGCAGATCGGGTGCCCCGGAGGCGTAAAGGAGGGGATCATGGAAGCGCCGCATCATGGGGTGGGCGGCGCAGTCGATCAGGGCTCGGTGCAGTGTTTTTCCGAGCGGCGTCCGAGGATTCAGTCCCGCCCAGATGCGCAGGCCGCGACTCAGCATCGGGACGCCGCCACAGACATTGAAGAGCGCGAGAGCGCGGACCTTTCCGGGATGGCGAAGTGCATACTCCAGGGCGATCGAGGCACCGATGCAATTGCCCACGAGAATGGGACGATCGCATTCGAGCGACCCTAACAAATCCTTCAGTCCCTCCACGAATCGATCGAGGGTGAGTGGAGCTTCCGGGCGGTGGGATCGGCCGAAGCCGGGGAGGTCGGGAGCAATGACGCGGTAGCGGGACGAGAAATGCTGGATCTGATGAGCCCAGTTCCATAGATTCCCGCCGCCATTGTGGAGAAAGACGATTGCCGCGCCCTCTCCCGCAGTGAGGACATTCCATCGCTCTCCTTGGATCAGCAGGGAGTCTTCGACGCCGATCATCGCCCCTGTGCGAGCGCTTTACTTCTCAGCCCTTCTTCTTTCCGGGCAGAGTCTCGGCCTGCCGTTTGGCATCGAGGGCCCGCTGCTTGTCATTGGCGGAGGCGTTCGCTTTGCCCTGTTTCTGATCCTTGCTCTTCTGCTTCGATTTTGGTGATTTGTCGCCCATGGTGTTTCGTGTGGTGGAGGTTGGTGAACCGTTCCCGACGATCATGGCGGAATATCGCGGGGAATGACACACAATTCGGTGGGGTCGGGGATTTCAACGCAGGAGTTCGACTCCGAGTGCATCAATCCCATTCGGCTTGAGGTAAATGGCTGGCAAGGTCATGATCCGGAGCAGCCCTACGGGAGTTTTTCACGCAGGGTTTTCAGTCTCGCGACGAGTCCGGGTTGTGCTCCGGGTTCGGGATCGCGGGGCAATTGGGCGAGGGCTTTCTTCGCCTCCTCCTGACGGTTTCCGGCGGCGAGGATCTCGGCGTGACCGATGATGGCGTCGATGCGCTGGGGTTCCGGCGTCCGGTCGTTGAATTCGTCGATCACCTTTCCACCCCAGAGAATCAGTCGCTCCTGATCGCCTTCCTGCCGGGAGAGTTCGCGCAGCTCGATCGCGGCCCTTCCTCCCCGCGGCCAGGCTTCGTGCAGGGCTTCGCCGATCTCGAGGACTTGTGGTCGTGTCAGGATCTTCTGTTTGACCCATTCGGTGAAGAGATTGTCCCGGAGATTGGCGGCGCGGTTGAAACTGGTCTGGATGAGCGGATCCGCGAAGAATCCGGTGACGACGCGCTGCCTCGCTTCGACGGGAGCGGAGCCGGTCGGGGCCGCCGTTTTCAGCATCTGCATGAGGGTCGGGAGGATGGCCTCGTGATGGGATTCCATCGATTTCAGGAGCCTGCCCCGGTCGCTGCGTTCCAGTTGCAGACCGATGAACCAGACTCGCATCTCCTCGGACCGCCCGGCGATGGCGGAGGCGGCCACCCAGGCGCAGTAAAGGGCGTCGTGGTGGGTAAAGTGGGTCTGGTCGGACCGGTAGTCTCCGAAGATGTGGCGGCACGCGGTGAAGACGTGACCGAGCTCCTCCGGTTTCATCGTGAGGGCGTTTCGTCTCAGGGTCGCCCACATGAAGCGCGCCACTTCCTCGCGGGCATCGTTGCGGTTGCCGGCACTGCCCGGTGCGGCCGCGATCTTCGCCCAGGTGGACTCGAAGGGCTCGAGGTTGCCCTTGATCATCTCGTTCCAGCAATGGGCCGCGACCGGACGCATCCGTCCCTCGATTTCGATGGAGGAGTTTGAGGAAATGATATCGACAAGATCGGCGCCGACGTGCTCGGTGGCAAGGAGGGTGGCCAGCGGCACGGCCGTCTGGGGCTCGAGCAGTATCTGCTGAAGGGTGCGCCGCTTCAGAGCCTCATCTTTCCATGGCGTTTTTTCGAACCCAGCCGCCGCACGCATCATGCGGGCCCCGCGTCCGACCCACGGCTGGGGCAGTTTGAGTTTGGCGAGTTGTGGCCAGGTGGGATCCGGCGCGGCTTCGAGCAGCGCCCGGGTGTATCGGGCGAGGTCGGGATCGTCGATCGAACCCAGGAACTCCTCGATCCGGGCGAGGTTGGCCGGGGTGAGGCGGACATTGTGATATTTGGTCTCCGGAAAATAATAGGCCCCGTCGAAGGTGGTGGGATGGTTGCGGATGAGCTGCAGGGCGTCGTTCCCGTAGCCGTGCTCCACGAGCAGGAAGAGCGCCCGCGTGAAATCGGAAGAGAGAAGTTCGTTTCCGAAGACTTTCCGGTAGCGTGTGTAGGCATCGGGTTTGCCAAGGCGGAGGCTGACTTCCATCGTCGCGAGGATCGCATCTTCGACCGGGTCGAAGGTTTTGCCGGTATAGCGCGAATCCCCGTTGTGACGATTCCGCCGCCACCACGCTGTGTCGATGCGGGCGGCGATGTCATTCCATCCCTCCCGTTCCTCGCGGGGGCAGAAGGCCCGGAAGGAATGAATGAGGTTCCAGGCGTTGAAGGCATGTTCGGCCTCCAGCGCATCCGCGGCGGCTCGTCCGATCGCCATGGCGAGGTCATCATCGACGGCGTCGATTCCGTAGCAGGCGAAGAGATTGGCGAGAGGCATCCGCCACGAGCCGGGCTTGGTTTCGTCGGAGACGAGGGCGAGGGCGTGGGGACGCCAGCGATCGGGATCGGGCACGGCCGAGCGGACGTTTTCCGGGATCTGGTCGGGCGGCGAACCGGCGATGAGGAATCGGCTGGTCATCGCAAGGTGTTCGGCGAGCCGGGATTCGGGCCGGTCGCTCGCGGCCACCGCGTCGGCAGCGGAGATCAGGGCGGTCCATTGCCCGGGAGGGTAGTTTTTCACGAAGTCATGGAAGGTCAGGCAGAGAATCGCGGCGTGGTCGGCGGGATCCTCACCGATGGCCTTTTGCAGGTCGGCCAGCATCGCGGGAATGGACTTCGCGGTATTGGCCGGACCTCCGTGCAGATCGATCACCTTGCGGAGACGCGGGTTGAACTTGAGGTGGTAGCTCCAGCCGGAATGGGGGACTTCTCCGGCACTGTCCATCTGCTGCACCGCGACCCAGAAGGCGATGTCCTCGAGCCCGCCGTTCCGCGCGCCGAGCCAATCGTTTATCAGTTGGGAGGAAACGGGCCACCCATTGTAGCTGGTCGTGCCGCGCCAACCGCCGCCGAGTTGTTCCTTGTGAATCAGATTCCACCCCTTGAAGAACATCTCCGCCGCTTTGCGGGAATCTCCGCGGGCGAGGGTGGTGTCCATCAGCCTGGTGAATTCCTTTTCGAAACGATCGGGCGAGGATTCGAACTCGGAGAAACGGTTGGCCCCGAGGAGCTCTTCGACCCGGGTTTCGATTCCCTTCATCCCCTCGCTGATCAGCCACTGTCGCGCGCGGCCGGATTCACTGTCGGGCGCGACGGTGACGTTGCCGTTCACGCCGAGTCCTTCGAGAAGGCGGGCCCAATCGCGGGCGCTTGAGTCTTCGAGGGCCTCGAATTCATCGAGGTGTTTCCCGACCGCGGTGAGGAGAATGGCGGGTCGGTCTTCCTTTTTCCCATCGAGCAGGCTCAGGGAGAGCGATTTGAAAAAGGAATCGGGACGCGCCGAGATCGTTTCGCGGATCGCCTCGCGCGGTGCCTCCCCGTCAAGAGTCCGGAAAAATTCACCCATCAGCGAACCCGATTGCTGAAAGGCGCTGGAGGGAATGGCATCGATCGCTGCGATCTCGCCGAACCAAGGGGCGTGTGCGAAAAAGCGGCGGACGTTTTCCTCGCTCTGGAAGTATTCACCGTTGCGATAGCGCCAGGTTTGATCAAAGAACTGATCGTAGCCGATCCCGCATTCCTTCGCCACCTCGAGGGCCGGGAAGAGGAGGCGCTCGTCGTTGCCGAGGATGGCGAGACACTGGTAAAAGAAGCCGCCGACGCCGCTGTTCCAATTCAATCTCCCGCCACCGGTGGAGAGGCTCTTCTTCACCTCCCCGCGGATGGCCTCGAGATCGTCTCCGACCCATCCCTTGCGAAATTCATCGAGGATCTCCTTGTAGCCCGTGAAGCCTTCTGCCTTCCCGATCGAGTGGAGGAAGATGCGGATCCCCGCCGACAGCATCTGACGATTCGCGGTTTCGGCGAGTTTGCTCTGCCGGAAATAATCCATCGCCATCGCGTAGGGAATTCCGCGGTCGTCGATCGCCCAACCCACGTGAAACTCCGCAGGCACGCCCATGCCTCCGGAACGGGCATAGGAGGTCCGGAATTTCATCGCCGTTTCGACGAATCGTTCTTCGGGATCGAAATACAGGTCGCGGAAGGCGGCGAGGCTTTGACGCAGGGATTCGGGAGCTCCCTCCACCACTTGGTCGGCGGCGGCGCGGTCGCCGCGTTTCCAAGCCCGTTGGATCAAAAACTCTTCGGGTCCGTAGAGCGGATGACAATCACTCTGTTGGTCGAGCGGGAAGTTCGGAAAAGTATTCAACCCGCTCGGATCGATCCAGGCACCGGCCTGCGATGCCTTTGCTTCCCACTTGGCGGGATCTCCACCCCTGGAGATTTCCCAGGCCGATCTCGAGGCGAAGGCAAGGCGGGAGAGGGAGGGAGTCGCGAAGGCGAGCTCGCAGAACTGGTCGTAGGCGCGATGTCTCATCTCGTCGGCGCGCCGGTTGTCCTCGAGGTTGTAGCTGCGCCCCCGGTCGCCGTAGAGCGGCGTGCGATCGTGCAGATACGCCATTTCGACGCCACCCCAGTCGCGCTCGGAGGTGATCTGATGAAACAATCCCGTGAGGAGCCCGGGTGTTTCGCTGTCATCGGATGGATTCCGCCTTTTGATCTCGTTGAGGCAGGCGAGCACGATCGTGTAGTTCACCTCTCCCTCGGGACGATCATAGCCGTTCCCATCGAAGCCGGTGACGATTTCCCTGAAGACTTCGGCGAAGTCAGCCTGATCGACCCGGGCGAGGATCGGGGCAACGGCATCCGGATCGGATTCCTGGGTCTTCGCCCTGAGCCAGGCGAGACGGGCGTGGGCGCCGGCCTCGTGAGGATCGAGTTCGAGGACCCGTTCATAGAGGGCTTTGGCACGGGCATCCTGCTCGAACAATTCCGCGGCCGTCGCCGTTTCGAGGAGGCGGCGGACATGATCGTTCCCGGCTCTTTCCACGAGCTTGTCAAAAATGCGGGTCGCGAGTCCGCTCTCGTCGATGGTTTCGCGGAGGTACCAAAACTGGTTCCGCCAGTTTCCGTAACGATCGCCGATGGCATCGCGCCCGATCGCGCTGACTTCGCGCACCGCCAGGGCGAGCGCTTCGTCGGTCTTGCCGTCGGCGAGGAAATCCTTGATCCGTTGGTGAGGCTCTTTCCGTTGCGACTGCACGACCGACGATGAGGAAGATTTCCCGCCGCTGTTGCCGAGCATCTTCCGCGCTTCGCGGGGGAGGTCCAGACTCTCCAGTAGTTCGGCGACGTAGGTCCGGTAGTCCGTGGGAATCGCGGAGGTCCGAAACAGCCGCAGGGCGGCCTGCTGCGCCTCTTTCCAGGTATTCGCCTTCTCCCTGCCTGCCTGCATGCCGGCGTTCAGAATGGCGGAGTCGAGCCGCTCCCGGATCACGGGTGTGGCGACGAGGTCGCGGCCCCGAAGGAAAAAGGCGACAACCCCTTCATGATCATTCTCTTCTTCCTGATAGCTGCCGTAGACGAGCGCCTCGTCCGCTGAAAGGTCGGCTGCGGTGGCGCGTGCGTGCAGTCGTTCCAGAAGATCCTTCTTTTCCCGCGAGGCTTTTTCCAGGTAAAAACGGATCAAGGGGTCCTTCGCGCCATCGATCATCGCCGCGTAGACCTCCGGCGTCGGCCCTGGTTTTCCCGGAATGCCTGCGGCCAAGGAACGCAGGAACAACAGCACGCCTGTTGGATATGCCTCTGACATCTCATAGGAAAAGGGCTGGGATCCGTAGAACCCGTTGAACATCCCGACCATCCGGGAGGAAGAGGATCGACCCTTTTCCCGGGAGAGTTGGATGATGGCCTCGAGATAGTGGATCGCTCCTGCCGGATCCTTGCTGCTGAGGTGATGCCTGGCCACGATCGACACCAGCGGACTGTCACGGAACTCCGGGGCGCCCGGTCGGAGCGTCAGATCCTCGAGTTCCGCAAGGCGATCCTCCGCGAGCTTCGCGCGCTTTCCGGCGAGCTCCTCCGGTTCTCCCTCCCAGGCGGCGAGGCGCGACCACGCGGCGAAGAGGATCGGATGGACCGGTGCGTCGGCAGGGATCTGTTTCATCGCTTTGTCGCGAAAGTCCTCAAGCTCGGGGTCGCTGCCGTTCGACATCCCGAGAAGGGCGGCCGCCGCCGCGTAGGTGGGGTCAGAGTCGAGGAAGAGCCGGGCCGCCCGGAGATAATCCTCCTTCTCGATCCCGGGGCCCGGGCCGATGGTGGCCAGATCCCCGATCCACTTTGCCTGCAAGGAGAGGTTTCCGGGATGTTCCCGTAACAAGGTGGCCGGAAGATGCCGGGGACTCTGCCCCTGCTCCAAGGGGAAATGTTGGAGAAGGATCTCCGCATCGGCGACACCCGCGGCAACCAGTTTCGGACCGATCACGGCAGCGTCGAGATCGGACGCCTGCGTCATTTCAATGAGGTGCGCAAGTGCCATCGGGCGAAGGAAATCGACCCGAATCGGTGGCAACACCCGCCGCTTTGAAAGGGAGGGGATGGAGAAGATTTGGGAAGCCACAAGGGAGTTGCGATGCCCATAGGAAATGTAGCGTTCTGTCTGGGCGTTGTACCAGTCTGAAAGTCCTCCCGGAGAATCGGTGCTCGCGGTGAGAATCAAATCCCATCGCTGCTCTTCCCTCTCACGCTCCCCGGGAGGAAGTGACGCCAAAAGGGAGTCGACCTCATTCTCCGGTACCGGCCATGACAAGAGGTGGAGAAACGCCTCGGCGGCCGCCTCGTAATTGCCTTCTTCTTCCAGCGCGACTGCTCGCAGATACCGCAGCCGATAGTTCGAGGGAAAGGCCTCGAGGTAGGGTTCGAGATACGTCACCGCGACCTCGGGAGTGCCGTTGCCGATCATGATGTCGCCCATTTCCTCGACGAGGAGTTCCTGCGGAGTGGCGCCTTTGTCCAAGTCCGCTGCGATCTCCGTCAGGATCGCATAGCCTTTGGTCGGATCTCCCGATTCGAGATGGATCCGTGCGATGCGCTGGAGCGTCCCCGAGGTCCGGTCGAGGCCGGCGGCCTGTTCCAGAGTGGCGATCGCCGCTTCACCATTTTTTTGTTCAAGCTGCGCGTCCGCGATGGCGAGGCGCAGCGCGAGGTCGTCCTCGCGCAACCGGGAGGCCGAGAGCAAAGCCTGCTCGCGGGCCGGCCAATCCTCCTCGAGGCGATGAATCTCGGCGATCGCGAGAAGAGGATCCGGCGAGCCCGGATTGGACCGCCGCCGCTCCTCGAAGGATCCCAGCAAATCTCCGACCGTGCCCTCGAAGGAGGCGATTCCGTGCAGGTCCGCGACCCGCCGCAGCCGCATCGCCGGTTCGCTCTCGTCTTCATAAAGTTTCCAATAGAGCCGTGTTGCCTCACCCGGATCGCCGAGATCGGCGTGCAGGGCCGCGAGACGCTGCACGATCTCCTTGGCGTCGGGGAACTTGGCGATCGCCCCACGCAGGATCGCCACCGCCTCGTCCCCGCGATCGAGAGTCTGCAGGAGTTCCGCTTCCATCGTCCAGGGCGGAATGCTCCCGGGCGACAATTTTTTCCATTCCGGGATCCACTCGAGAGCCTTTGTTTCGCGGCCCGCTTCGCGGAGAATCGCGATGAGATCCTGCACCTGGCGGGAGGAGCGCCGGCCGGATTCTTCGTAGAGTTTTCGCAGCACCGAGGCCGCTTCTTCCCAATTCCGGTTCCGATGATGCAAGACGACGAGCTGCTCGCGATACCATTCCCGTGATTCTCCCTCCGCCTCCGCCGAGGCACCCTCTAATAAGGCGATCGCGGTGGCGGATTCGCCACGGCGGTTCAGCAGCTGCGCCAGCAGCGCGGTCTCCGCCGGGAGACGCGGTGACTTCGTTTGCAGGCGATCCACGAGGGTTCCGGAGCGGTCCGCACCGCTGAAGGTCCGCTCCACCACGGTCAGGGCGCGGTTCATGGCATCTTTCGTGTCCGCCAAGGCGAGCAATCGGAGGGCCACGTCATCAAGGCCCTCGCGCTGCTCCAGCTGAAAAGCGGTCGTCAGGTAGTGCTCGAGGTAGGTGAAATCGTCTTTCCAATCTTCCATCCGGCCGTCGAGCAGTTCGAAAGCCGTCTCCGGCTGCTCCGCGGAGATGAGGGCCCGCGTGATGCGGACGAACTGACCGACGTCCTCCGTTTTGCCGAGCTCGCGATACCGTTCCAGGCCGGCGTCGACACGATCCTGTCGCAGGAGAAAGGCGGCCTCCATTTCCGGGAGTTCGCTGCTCGCGGGATGTTGTTTCCGGGCCTCCTCGTAGATCGTGGCGGCGAGATCGATCCGCTCCGCTTGTTCCAGAAATCGCGCCACTCTCAGGTAGTCGCCCTCGCCGCCGCCCGAGAGGGAAAGAAAGGATCTTGCCGCCGTCTCCGCCCCCGGATGATCCCCGTCCGCGTGGAGGAGCGTGGCGAGACGCATCTGCATCTCCGCATCGTCGGGGAATTGGGCGGCGAGAGCGCGTTGTTGTTCGATGGCCTCCTTCTTTTTGCCGAGGCGCTCCAGCAGATCCACGAATTCATTGCGCGTCTCGCGATCTCCGGGACTCTTCAGGAGCACTTCGCGGTACCGGGCCATGGCACCTTCGGCATCCCCGTTCTCCGCTGAGAGAGCCGCACGCTGTTTCAACAGGGTGAGGCGATGCGGATGGGCTTTCGCCTGCGCTTCGACCCACGAGAGCAGTCCCGCGAGATCGTCCTTGCGACGGTAGATCGCCGAAACGCGGCCGAGGATTTCCCGCTCCAGCCACGACTCCGCGCCCGATTGCGGCAGCACCTGCTCGTAGATGCCGGTCGCCAGATCTTCTTTGCCGGACTGCAGGTGCAATTCCGCGATCCGGAATTCGCGGAGGATCCGGTCGTGTGGATCGGAGGTCTTTTCCGCAAGGGCACGCGCCGCGGCGATGGCCTCTTCGAGCATGCCCTCGCTCGCAAACGCCTCCACCACGTCCTCGTGCAGGAGCAAGTCGTCCGGATGCGCCACGAGCAGCTCGCTCCACACTTTCAGCGCTCCTTCGGCATTTCCGGTGCGGACGAGATAGTGGCCCTTCTGTTTCCCGATCTCGAGGCGCTGCGCGGGTTCCAAGTCTGTCTTGGCGAGCGCGGCATCGAGCGCCGCGATCGCCTCGTCGAATTTGAGTTGTCGCGCCAGCAATTCGGCGCGGCCCGTGTGTGCTTCCGTCAGGGTGGCGTTCCGTGCGAGGGCGCGGCCAAAATAGTCGAGCGCCTTTTCGATTTCTCCCCGTCGCGCGAAGTGGGTCGCGGCCAGCAGTTCATCCTCCTCCGTCGCTCCTTCCGCGGAGGCGCGGGCCACGAAAAAATCACCGAGTTCACTCAGGGGCCGGCTCTCGAGCCAGGCGTCGAGGAAACGATTGTAGAGATGCGAACGGGTCGGCGCCTTTCGCAGGACGCGGTAGTATTTGTCAGCCGACTCCGGCAGGTCCGCGGCCCCTGCGGTCGCCTGTCCGTGCGCGGGATCCCGCCATCCGGAAATCAAAACGAAGAGGAGACAAAAGAGCGTGAGAGAACGTTTCATCGCGCCGGTGAAAGTAGGAAATGCAATCCGCCCTGTCGAGATTTCTTCGCGTCGATGCGGCTTCGTTCCGGAGTCGGCGTGCCAACCTCTGGCGCGAAGGGGTCTCCCACTCCCGCAAATCCGCCTCACTCGATCATTGCCCTTCCACTCCCTCGCATGGTTTCTCTCTGCCATGCACAAGACCCCCATCCTGCTTCTGGCCACCGCGGCCCTCACCCTCCCGGCGCTGGCCGAACCTATCTCACTTTTCAATGGCAAGGACCTCGCCGGATGGCATGGCGACAATCCGCACACCACCGTCAAAGCGAAGACGCCCGAGGAACGCGAGAAATCCCTCGCGGATCAACAGGCCGAGTTCAAGGCCCATTGGTCGGTGGAGAATGGCGAACTCGTCAACGATGGTCACGGTCCCTACGCCACGACCGACAAGGACTACGGCGACATCGAGTTTCTCGTCGAATACAAGACCGTGCCCACCGCCGACAGCGGCATCTACCTGCGTGGCACGCCGCAGGTGCAGATCTGGGATGTGGCCCACCCGCCTTCCATCAAACACGGTGCCGACAAGGGCTCGGGCGGACTCTGGAACAACAGCCCCGGTGCGGCCGGCAAGGATCCGCTCGTGAAGGCGGACAAAGCACTCGGCGAGTGGAATGCCTTCAAGATCCGCCAGCTCGGCGCGCGCACCTGGGTCTGGCTAAACGACCAGGCGGTCGTGGAGAATGCGATCATGGAAAACTATTGGGACCGAGCCAAACCGCTCCCGGCGAAAGGACCGATCCATCTGCAAACTCATGGTGGAGAGATCCGCTGGCGCAATCTTTCGGTGAAGGAAATCTCCGGTTCCGAGGCGAATGATCTCCTCCGAGGCGATGATGCGGCTGCTGGTTTTACCTCGCTCTTCAACGGCAAGGATCTCGTCGGCTGGACCGGTGCGGCGGACAACTACGAGGTCGTCGACGGTGCGATCCAATGCAAGGCGGGCAAGGGCGGAGTCCTGCGCACGGCTGAGGAATACGGCGACTTCGTCGTGCGTCTTGAGTTCAAAGTCCCCGCGGGCGGCAACAACGGTCTCGCGATCCGCTATCCTGGTCAGGGCGATCCGGCCTACACCGGCATGACCGAGCTCCAGGTGCTCGACAACGAGGCCGAGAAATACGCGAAACTCGATCCCCGCCAGTATCATGGCAGCGCCTACGGAATGGCTCCGGCCCATCGCGGCTACCAGCGTCCCGTCGGCGAGTGGAACTACCAGGAAGTGACGGTGAAAGGCTCGACGATCAAGGTGGAGCTGAACGGCTCCGTCATTCTCGACACCGATCTTTCCAAGGTCACCGAAACCGCCGGCGGCAAGGAACATCCCGGGAAGAATCTCACCAAGGGCTTCTTCGGTTTTGCCGGTCACGGCGATGCGGTCGCTTTCCAGAACATCGCGATCAAGAAGCTGTGAGCGGGGCAGATTTCCGTGCTGCGTTACCCCGGGAAAAAGTGAATTGACCGGATCCGGGGAAACTGTTTACCCTTCTGGTTTCGTTTCGAATTGAATCAATTCCGAAACCAGAGGAGTGATGACTGAATCCCGGACAAATGATCGCGCGAGCCCCTTCGGGTGGAGCGTGATCCTTTGTCTGGTTTCGTCATGGCTGTGGCCGCTTCCGGCGCGAGGGATCGAGTCGACGCCCCTTGCGGAGGGTATCACCGGTGAGGCGGGCGAGCCTCTCTTTCGACTGCTGCCCCCGGAGGAAACGGGGATCGATCATGTGATCCCCGTGGACCTCGAGCATCCGCTACGGCGATATTACTACTCGAGCATGGCGTGCGGGGCCGTGGCCATCGGCGATGTCGATCTCGATGGACGTCCGGATGTGTTTGCCACGAGCGGTGTCGGGAAAAACGCGCTTTTCCTCCAGAAGGAGCCCATGCGCTTCGTCAATGTGGCCGAAGCCTACGGATTGACGGGCGGCGATCGATGGGGTGTCCACGCGGTCTTGTTTGATCTCG
>Ga0209573_1004010_pt1 | contig 15177 bp, 14 predicted proteins | sample TNRBio252014_DNA_FD_185870 | JGI IMG/M metagenome (GOLD analysis project Ga0209573, IMG submission 185870) | Wastewater treatment Type I Accumulibacter community from EBPR Bioreactor in Madison, WI, USA - TNR Reactor_6/25/2014_ DNA (SPAdes)... | ecosystem: Engineered > Bioreactor > EBPR >...
ACCGAACTGTGCTGCGGTTCTTGCCAAAGTGACGGGTCTGATCCATGAATATTGGCAAAGTTCACTATTGATGAGGTGATGCTTGGCAAAAATCGCCAATGTCCCGCTGGATGGAATTGACGCCCGCATCCTCGCCGAGTTGCAGCGCGACGGGCGCATGACCATCACCGATCTGGCCGAGCGGGTCGGGCTGTCGGCCTCGCCCTGCCTGAGGCGCGTGCGCATGCTGGAAGAGGCCGGGGTGATCACCGGCTATGTCGCGGTGGTGGACCAGAACCGCGTCGGGCTGGAGGTCAATGTGTTCGCCTCGATCCGCCTCGAACGCCAGCGCGAGGAGGAGCTGGAGCGCTTCAACAGTGCGGTGGCCGGCTGGCCCGAGGTGATGGAGTGCTACCTGATGACCGGCACGCGCGACTATCTGATGCGCATCGTCGTCGGCAGCCTGGGCGACTACGAGCGCTTCATCAAGGACAAGCTGTCCCGGCTCGACGGGGTGGCCTCCATCGAGTCGAGTTTCGCGCTCAGCCGGGTCAAGCACAGCACGGCGGTGCCGGTTCCGCGCGGGCCGGGCGGCGCGCGCGGGGGCTGACGCGCCCCGGCGGGCGGCGGCGGGTTATTTCGGCTGCGGGCAGTAGGCGGTGACGTCGATCTCGACGCGGATGTCGAGCATCAGCGGCGCCTGAAGCGTGGTGCGTGCCGGGCGCTTGCCGGGCTCGAAATAGCCGGTGTAGACGCTGTTGAAGGCGACGAAGTCGCGTGCATCGGCGAGGATGCAGTTGGCCTTCACCACATCGGCGAAGCTGCATCCGGCGGCGGCCAGCGCCTTGCCGATCTTGTCCATCACAACGCGCGTCTGCGTCTCGATGTTGCCCCAGACGATGGCGCCGGTCGCGTCGGTCGGCACCTGACCCGAGACGAAGACGAAATCCCCGGCGCGCACCGCATGCGACAGCGGCATGGCGCTGTTGGCCGCGCCGGCGCCCTCGCCACCCAGATACTCGATCATGTCCGTTTTCCCTGTTTGAGTGTCACGACGTCTGTTTCAGCCGCCGCCCGGCCGGGTCCAGCCCCAGTAGACGACGGAACTCTTGTCGACGTCCTCGTCCTTGGCCTTCAGCAGGCGGTGGATGTGTTCGAGCCGGCGCACGCAATCGGCGCCGCGCAGCCGGCCGACGAGGATGGTCAGGATTTCGATGGTCATCACTTGCGTGATGTAGGCATCGGTGCCCACCAGCATCGTCGCATCCTCGGGCACATCGACCGGCAGCACCAGATCGGCCAGCTTGGCCAGCGGGGTCTGGCGCCGGGTGATGGCGATGACGCGGGCGCCGCGCCCGCGGGCGCTGTCGACCAGTTCGAGCAGCGTCGGCAGGCGGCCGACAAAGGAAATCGCCACCACGACATCGCCGGCGGTCAGCGCCGCAGCGGCCACATGCTGGTGGTAGAGGTCGGAAAAGGCGGTGGCCGTCAGTCCCATGCGGAACAGCCGGGCCTGCAGGTCCTGGGCAAGGAAGTTGGAGGTGGCGCCGGTGCCGTAGCAGTCGACGCGGCGGGCGGCATGGATCAGCCCGGCCGCGCGGGCCAGTTCGTCCGGTTCGATCAGCCGGCGCCATTCGGACAGGGCGCTCATGGCGCTGCCCAGCACGTTGTTGACCACCTCTTCGCTGGTGTCGCTGGTGCGCACGGCGCGGTGCAGGTAGGTGGTGCCCAGCGCCAGCGAGCCGGCGAGCTTGAGCTTGAAATCCTTCAGCCCCTCGCAGCCCACGGCGCGGGCAAAGCGCACGATCGTCGGCTTGGCGACACCGGCCCGTTCGGCCAGATCGGCGACGTTGCTCTGCACCGACCATTGCGGATCGGCCAGAACCATCTCGGCGATCTGCCGGTGGGCTTTCGACAGGTCCGGCAGCAGGGTGCGCAGCGTCAAAAGAATGTCGCCGGGCGGGGCGGAGGCGCCGGCATCGCTGGCCTCGCTCATCCCTCGCTCCCCTGTGGCGCAGCAGCGTGGATGCAGGCGAAGGCATGGCCCGGCCCGGCCTCGCGCAGCGCCGGAATCGCCTCGGCGCAGGCCGGGGTGGCCAGCGGGCAGCGGGTGCGGAAGACGCAGCCCGAGGGCGGGGCAAGCGGCGAGGGGATGTCGCCGGTCAGCAGCCGGCGCAGGCGCGGGGCTTCCGGGTCAGGCCGGGGCGCGGCGGCCAGCAATGCCTGGGTGTAGGGGTGGCGGGGCGCCTGGCAGATCGCCTCGGCGGGGCCGATCTCCATCACGCGACCAAGATAGAGCACGACGATACGGTCGCACATCAGTTCGATCACATCGAGATCGTGGCTGATGAACAGCATCGACAGCCCGAAGCGGCGGCGCAGGTCCTGCAACAGGTTGAGCACCTGCGCCTGCACCGAGACATCGAGCGCCGAGACCGGCTCGTCGGCGATGATCAGGTCCGGCTCGACCGCCAGCGCCCGGGCGATGCCGATGCGCTGGCGCTGCCCGCCGGAGAACTCATGCGGGAAGCGGTGGGCATGCCCGGCTTCGAGGCCGACGATGTCCAGAAGCTCGGCGATGCGCGCGGCGCGCGCCGGCCCGCGCGCCAGATTGTGGGCGTCGAGCGCCTCGCCGATGATGTCGCGGACACGCAGGCGCGGGTTGAGGCTGGCATAGGGGTCCTGAAACACCATCTGCATGCGCCGGCGCAAGGGGCGCATCTGGCGCTGGCTGATGCTGGCGATGTCGCGGCCCTCAAAGCGGATCTGGCCCTCGGACGGGTCGAGCGCCCGCAGGATGAGCCGGCCGATCGTGCTCTTGCCCGAGCCGGATTCGCCAACCAGCCCCAGCACCTCGCCGGGATTGATGTCGAACGACACATCCTCCACAGCATGGACCACGGCGGGGGGCGCGCCGAAGCGCTTGCACAACCCGGCGAGACTGATGAGCGGGGCGCTCATGCCAGCACCGCATCGCGCAGGCAGCGCGAGGCCTGCCCCGGGGCCACCGCGACAAGGGCGGGGCGCTCCGCGGCGCAGGCCGGGTCCTGAAAGGTGCAGCGCGGCGCAAAGCGGCAGCCCGGCGCCGAGGCGGCGCCGGCCACCGAGCCTGGAATCGAGCGGACCAGCCGCTGTCCGTCCGCCTGCCGCGTCGCCCGCGCCGGCAGACAGTCGATCAGCGCCCGCGTGTAGGGGTGGCGCGGCTGGCGGAACAGGGCACGCACGCCGGCGCTTTCCACCACCTCGCCGGCGTACATCACCGTCACCGTATCGGCGACCTCGGCCACGACGCCGAGGTTGTGGGTGATGAACAGCACGCCCATGCCGTGCTCGCGCCGCAGACGATCGATGAGCGCGAGGATCTGCGCCTGAATGGTGACGTCGAGCGCGGTGGTCGGCTCGTCGGCGATCAACAGGCGCGGCGTGCACGACATGGCGAGCGCGATCATCACGCGCTGGCGCATGCCGCCCGACATCTGATGCGGATAGTCCCGGGCGCGGCGGCGCGCGTCGGGAATTTCGACCAGACCCAGCATCTCCTCGGCACGGCGCCATGCCGCCGCCGCATCAAGGCGCAGGTGCAGCCGCACCTGCTCGGCGATCTGCTCGCCGACGCTGAGCACCGGGTTGAGCGAGGTCATCGGCTCCTGGAAGATCATCGCGATCTCGCGGCCGCGAAAGCCGCGCAGCGCAGAGGGGGGCAGCTGTGCCAGATCGCGCGTGGCGCCGTCCTTGCCGGTATAGCGGACGGTGCCGGCGGCGATGCGCCCGGCGGGACGGGGCAGCAACCCCATGACGGCAAGGCTGGTGACCGACTTGCCCGACCCGGATTCGCCGACCAGCGCCGTGACGCGGCCGGGGTAAACGTCGAGATCGACCCCGCGCACCGGCGTCACCTCGCCTTCCTCGGTGCGGAACCGGACCTCCAGCCCGCGGATGGCGAGCGTCGGCCCCTCGGCCGGCGGGGTGGCGGGGGCGCTCACAGCGCCTTCCTCAGCCGGGGGTCGAGCATGTCGCGCAGGCCGTCGCCAAGGAGTTGCAGGCTGAGCGCCGAGAGCACGATGGCGAGCCCGGGAAACAGAACCACCCAGACGGCACGGTCGGCGAACTGCTGGCCCGCCGCGATCATCGTGCCCCAGGTGGGAATTTCCGGCGGCACGCCGGCGCCGAGGAAGGACAGCCCCGCCTCGGCCAGCACGGCATAGGCGAAGATGAAGGTGGCCTGCACCAGAATGGGCGAGGCGACATTGAGCAGGATGTGGCGCGTGAGGATGCGCCAGGTGGAGACGCCGAGCGTGCGCGCCGCCTCGACGAAGGGCAGTTCGCGCACCACCAGTGTCGAGCCGCGGACGACGCGCACCACGCGCGGGGTGTAGACGATGGCCAGCGCCAGCACGACATTGCCGGCCGAGGCGCCGAGCACCGCGACGAGGAAGATGGCCAGCAGGATGTCGGGCAGCGACATCATCGCGTCGACGCCGCGCATGATGAGCGCATCGAGCGCACGGAAATAGCCGGCCAGCAGCCCCAGCGTCGTGCCGGCCAGCATCGAGCAGACCACCACCGCCATGCCGATGCCGAGCGAGGCGCGGCCGCCGTAGATGATGCGCGAGAGCACATCGCGGCCGAATTCATCGGTGCCGAGCCAGTTGAGCGCGCCCGGCGGTTTCAGCCGGTTGGCGACCCGCATGCCGGTGGGCGAATAGGGCGCGACGAGCGGCGCAAACAGTGCCACGAGCACGATCGTCGCCAGCACGACGAAGGCGAACAGCACCAGCTTGCGCCGGAACAGGCGGCGGAAGAACAGGGCAAGGGCGGCTCGGTCCATGGCGCCCTCAGGTTTTCACGCGCGGATCGACGAGGCTGTAGATCACGTCGATGGCGAAGTTGATGATGACGTAGATGCCGGCGATGACGATCAGCGCGCCCTGAATGACCGGATAATCGCGCCGCAGCACGGCGGAGACGACGAGGTTGCCGATGCCGGGCAGGCCGAAGACGGTCTCGGTGATGATGGCGCCGCCGACCAGAAGCGCCGCCGTCAGCCCGACCACGGTGATGATCGGCACCAGGGCATTGCCCAGCGCATGACGCAGCACGATCCGCGCTTCCGACAGGCCCTTGGCGCGGGCGGTGCGCACGTAGTCCTCGCTCAGCACATCGAGCATGCTGGCCCGGGTGAAGCGGGTGATCAGGGCTGAATTGACGATGCCCAGCACCGTCGCCGGCAGGATCAGGTGATAGAGCCGCTGGCCCAGCCCGGCACCGGGGTCGCCGTAGCCGGCCACCGGAAACCAGCCGAGGCGGACGGAAAAGAACTGGATGAACAGCAGGCCGAGCCAGAAACTGGGGATGCTCGCCGCCAGCATCGCTCCGGCGCTGACGGCCTGATCCGAGCGCCCGCCGCGCCAGACGGCCGAGACGATGCCGGCGGGAATGCCGATCAGCGATGCGATCAGGATGGAGAACAGCGCCAGGAAAAACGTCGGCTCGGCCCGCTCGGCGATGGCCGTCAGAACCGGGCGCTGGAGGAAGATCGACTGGCCGAGGTTGCCCGACAGCACCTCCTTCAGCCACAGCCCGTATTGCACGACCACCGGCTGGTCGAGGCCGTAGGTGCGGCGCAGCTGCGCGATGTCGGCCTCGCTCGCCTGATCGCCCAGCATCAGCGCGGCAGGGTCACCCGGCGCCAGCCGCGTCAGGAAGAACACCATGGTCGCGACCAGAAACATGACCGTGAGCATGCCGCCGAGTTTGCGCGCCAGCGCCGTCAGCATCGCGGGACCGAGCCTCCGGGGTTGCAGGGACGGGGAAGCGGCGGAAGGCCGGCGCGGGGCCGGCCATCCGGGGCCTTAGAGGCCGACGTTCCAGAAGGCCGGCATCGGCATCGGCACAAAGCCGGTCATCTTTGCCGAACTCGCGCTCAGCGCCGCAAATTCGCCGGCGCGGATATACGGCACCTCGTCATAGACCACCTCCTGCACCTTGCCCCAGAGGGCGCCGCGCTTGGCGGGGTCGCTCTCGGCGTTGAAGGCGGCGAGCGCGGCGGTCTTGGCCGGCGAATCCCACCAGCCCGGCGCGCCCGAGCCAAGCTGCGGCGGCGAGAGCATCGGCTCGGGGAAGAAGCCGGAATGGGTGATGTAGACATCGTAGACCGCCGGATCGGCGCGACGCTGCACCAGCGTTGCCCAGTCGACCACGTCGAGCTGTACCTTGAAGCCGGCGGCCTTGAGGTTCTCGGCCATCACCAGCGCCATGCGGTGATGGAACTCGTACTGCTTGGAGTTGAGGATGCGGATCGGCGCGCCGTCGTATTTGGCCTCGGCCAGCAGCTTCTTGGCCGCGGCCACGTCCGCCTTGTCATAGACCTTCTCGCCGGCCGTCGAATGGAAGGGCGAGGCCTTGGGGAAGTGGGCTGCGGTGGCCTTGAAGAACTTGTCGTCGCCGAAGGCGGCCAGCAGCATCTCGCTGTTGGAAAGCGCCAGCTGATAGGCCTGGCGCACTTTCTTGTCGGCGAAGGGGCCCTGCTTGGTGTTGAGCACGAAATAGGGGAAGCCGTAGGGCATCACCAGATTGGGCTTGACCGAGGGGGTCGAGGAAATCCGCTTGAAGCTTTCCACCGGCAGCTGATCGGCAAAGTGATACTGGCCGGCGACCACGCCCTCGACGCGGGTGTTGGCGTTCGGCACCGGGATGAACCGCAGTTCGGCGATCTTGGCCTCGCGCTTGCCGGCATAGCCGCTCGGCGCCTCGGAGCGGGCGGAATAGCCGTCGAACTTCGTCAGGATGACGAACTGGTCGGGCTTGCGTTCCTGGAACTTGTAAGGCCCCGTGCCGACGAAGCTGACGAGCGGGGTGGCGATCGATTCCTTCGCCATGATCGCCGCATAGCCCGAGGGCAGGGCCATGTGGGTGGCAAACGCCGGCACCGGCGCTTTCAGGCTGATGACGAGGCCGTGGCTGCCCCTGGCCTCCATCTTCTCGACATTGGCGTTGATCGACTTGCCGCGCGGGGTCATTTCAAACCAGCGCTTGAGCGAGGCGATCACGTCCTCGATGTCGAGATCGCGGCCCGAATGCAGCTTCACGCCCTTGCGGATCTCGATCTCGTAGCTCAGGCCGTTGTTGCCGATCTTCGGCATGTCGACCGCCAGCATCGGCCTGGCGTTCAGGTCGGCATCGAAGGTGTAGAGCGATTCATAGACATGCATCATGATCAGCGACGGCAGGTCGGCGGTCGAGGCCATCGGATCGAGTGTCTGCGGCTCGCCGATCATCGCCAGATTGGCGCTGGCCGCGCCCTGGGCCAGCGCGCGGCCGCCGAACGGCAGGACGGACAGAGCGCCGGCTGCGCCGAGCATGCGGGCGAGATCGCGGCGGGACCAGCCCTTGGCCTTGGGGTGGGAATGCGGGAACGTCGTGCCAGTCATCATCTGCCTCCCGGGGCTGTGTGAACACGCTCTGCCAAATCCAGTTCGGAAACTTTATTCCGCTCCTGCCTGCTGTCAAGCGGGCCGGATTTGGCATGACTGCGCAGGTAGTTATGCGGAAATGACATTTTTTCTCTCAACTGGCGGCACTTAGGCGGAATACCCACGCATCTCGTCAAGGGGATGCAGCAGGAATGTAATTTGGTTTCATTGCCGGGTTGCGTTTTGAGGTCGGCGCGCTACTCTGCACGTCCATTTCGCCTGTAGGGAGGCCGTCTCGTGTCGTTCGATCTCGTGGTGCGCGGCGGGCGCGTCATCGACCCGTCCCAGTCCATCGATGCGGTGCTGGATGTCGCTTTCAAGGACGGCAAGGTGGCGGCGCTCGGCAGCGGCCTGGACAGCGCGGGCGCGCGCACCGTCGAGGCGGCCGGGCTGGTCGTCACCCCCGGGCTGATCGATCTGCACACCCATGTCTACGACGGGGGCACCTCGCTCAGCGTCGATCCGGTCGGGCTGTTCCGGCGCGGGGCGGTGACCACGCTGGTCGACACCGGCAGCGCCGGGCCGGGCAACTATGCCGGCTTCCGCGATCATGTCATCGCCCGCGTCCCGGTGCGCATCGTTGCCTACCTCAACATTTCCTTTGCCGGCATCTACGGTTTTTCAAAGCGGGTGATGGTGGGCGAATCGGGCGATCTGAGGCTGATGGCGCCGATCGATACGGTCGAGACGGTACGCGCCAACCGCGCGACGATCTGCGGCATCAAGGTGCGCGTCGGGCGCAACGCCAGCGGCTTTTCCGGGCTGGTGCCGTTGCAGATCGGCCGGCAGGCGGCGGATGAGGCCGGCGTGCCGCTGATGGTGCATATCGACGAGCCGCCGCCGCTGCTCAGCGAGGTGCTGGCGCTGCTGCGCAGGGGCGATGTGCTGACCCACTGCTTCCGCCCCTTCCCCAACACGCCGGTGACGGCGGAGGGCGGGGTGCACGACTATGTGCTTGATGCGCGGCGCCGCGGGGTCATCTTCGACATCGGCCATGGCATGGGCTCGTTCTCCTTCGCCGTGGCCCGCACGATGCTGGCCAACGGCTTCGAACCCGACTGCATCTCCTCTGACGTGCACGCCCTGTGCATTCAGGGGCCGGCCTTCGACCTTCTGACCACGATGTCGAAGTTCTTGTCGATCGGCATGCCGCTGGCTCAGGTCATCCGCGCCGCCACGCTCGCGCCGGCGCAGGCCATCCAGCGGTCCGAACTGGGCACGTTCCGCCCGGGCGCGGCGGGCGATGCCTCGCTGCTGCGGCACGAGACAGGAGCCTTCGACTTTGTCGATTCGGTCGGCGAGCGCCTTGTCGGCAGCCAGCGGCTTGCGGCAGCGGGCGTGGTTTTCGGTGGCGCGGCGTTTGCCTGCGAGCCCTGAGCGCTAGCCGGCGACGGCGGCGCCGCTTTCCAGCCCCGGGATGGCGCCGGCTATGGCCGGGGGCCTGTCGGCCACCGTCTTGTCGCCAGCGTGGTTTCGCCGCGCTGCATCACCGGCTCACGGACCGTGCCGAGCGAGGAGCCGGCGGGCTCAGCGGCGCGGCAGTGCCGCCGCAACCAGCCGGTGCGGCAGGATGCGATCGCCGGCCGGAGCGCCGGCCCAGCGGGCCAGAAGCTGCTCGACCACGACCGGGCCGAAATCGCGATAGGGAATGGCGACCGAGGCCAGCCAGGGCGCGATCCAGGCGTTGAACAGGTTGCCGTCGATGCCGACGATGCGGCAGTCCTGCGGCACGGCGATGCCATCCTCGCTGGCCACCCGGTAGGCGGCGTAGGCGATGAGATCGCTGGGGCACATCAGCGCCTGCGGCCAGCCGCCGCCGGCCACCAGCGCCGTCACCGCGGCATGGCCGACGTCGAGATGCGTCGGCCCGGTGCCGGTGGCGCGGCGGATGCGTTCCGGCGCGATGCCGCGTTCGGCCGCGCGGGCGATGAACCCCTCGATGCGCTCGCGGATCGTCGCCGAAGGCTGTTCCGGGCCGACGCAGGCCAGATCGTTCAGCCCGGCATCGATCAGATGGTCGGCGACCGCGGCGCCGGCCGCCCGGTTGTCGATGCCGACGAAGGCGCCGCCGCCGAACGGATTGCGGCGGTTGACGAAGACCAGCGGGTCGTCGCGCTCCAGCGCCGCGGCAAGTCCCGGGCTCGGCACGGCGCTGACCAGGATATAGCCGCGCGCCAGCTGCGCCCGCATGGCGTCGAGATACTCGTCCTGCAATTCCGGCCGGTCGTGCGTGTCGCACAGGATCATCACATAGCCGGCGGCGCGCAGGGCATTCTCGGTCGAGGTGGCGATGGCCGCCATTGCCGGGTTGTCGAGGTTGGGCGAAAGCATGGCGACGATCTGGCTCTCCTGCCGGCGCAGGCTGCGGCCGGCATGGTTGGGCCGGTAGCCAAGCTCGGTGACGAGGCGGCGCACACGCGCCACCGTGTCGGCCGAGGCGCGGCCGAGATCGCCGTTGACGATGCGCGAGACCGTCGCCGCCGAAACCCCGGCCGCACGCGCGATCGTGGCCAGCGAGGGCGGCGTGTCGCTGCGGCGCCAATCGCTCATGTCGGTCATCCTCCGCTCGGCCGATTGACATGCCGTCGCAGGCATGCCGGTTCCGCGTCCAGCCACGAAAACGATATTGACCTTTTGGCAAACGTTTGCCAAGTTGAAAATACTGCTGTTTTGACCGGCTGCGGCCGGTATGCGTGGACACCCCGGACGAACCGGCGGCACCCTTGGGAGGACGACGATGAATCGCAGGCACTGGATCGCGGGCGCATGCCTGGCTGCCCTGATGACGGCCCTGCCGGCCATGGCGCAGACGACGCTGCGCATGACCTGGTATTCGGACGGCAACGAGGGCGAGGTGATGAAGGACCTTCTCGCCCGCTTCGAGGCGAAGAACCCGGACATCAAGGTCGTGCTCGACACGGTGCCGTTCAAGGCCATCAACGAGAACCTGCCGGTGCAGCTTGCCGCCGGACAGGGGCCGGACATTGCCCGCGTCGTCGATCTTGGCGGCCTGTCGGGGTTTGCGCTCGATCTCAGGCCGCACCTGAAGAACGCCGCCTACTGGGAAGAGAACTTCGGCCCCTTCCTCGACTGGATGCGCCAGCCCGGCAACACCAGCGCCATTCCCGGTTTCATGACCCAGCTGACCGTCACCGGGCCGCTGGTCAACAAGACGCTGTTCGAGCAGGCGGGCGTGCCTCTGCCCGGCGCCAAGGCGACGTGGGAGGACTGGGCCAAGGCGGCCAAGACCGTCGCCGACAAGGTGAAGGCGCCCTATCCGGTGGCGTTCGACCGCTCGGGCCACCGGTTCTATGGCCTTGCCGTGTCGCAGGGCTCGAAGATGATCGGGGCCGACGGCAATCCCGCGCCGATCGACGACGGCTTCAAGCGCGCGGCGCAGATGATCGCCGACTGGCACAGCTCGGGCGTGATGTCGAAGGAACTGTGGGGCTCGGTCTCGGGCACCGCCTATCGCGGCGCCAACGAGGAATTCAAGAACGCGCAGGTGCCGTTCTATCTCTCCGGCTCGTGGCAGATCGCCCAGTTCGACAAGACCGTGGGCAACGCCTTTGACTGGATCGCCGCGCCGACGCCCTGCGGCCCGGCCAACTGTTCCGGCATGCCCGGCGGCGCCGCGCTGATCGGCATCAAGACGACCAAGTCTCCGGCACAAGTCGCCCGCGTCATGGATTATCTCGCCAGCGAGGAGGTGCTGTCCGAGTTCTATGGCCGCGCCCTGTTCGTGCCGGGCCATATCGGCATCGCCAGGAAGGGGGTCGCCTACAAGGGGGCCTCGCCGCAGGCCGCAGCCGCGCTCAAGGTGTTCGGCGATCAGGTCTCGGCGCTCGATCCCGCCGCCTACCGGATTCAGGGCTACACCTACAGCCGCATTGTCTTCAACGCGGCGATCAGCCGTCTGGGCCAGGCGATTGCCGGCGAGGGCACGCTGGCCGAGGCCTACAAGCGCATCGAGACCGATGTCGCCCAGCAGGTCGCCGAGCGCAACAAGAAGTAAGCGGCAGCAGGGCGCCGGGCGCGGCAACCCGCGTCCGGCCAGCGAGGGATCATTGGCCATGACGGACAGCAGCCGGCCCGCGCCGGGGCGGGAGGGGTTTGCCGCGCGGGCCGTGCGGGTCGCAACCGGCCTGCTCGACAGGCCGATGGCGGCACTGCAACGCCTGATCGGCGGCGAGCGCATGGCTTACGTCTTCCTCGCGCCCAATCTGCTGTTCTTCGGCCTGTTCGTCTTCCTGCCGATCGGCATCACCCTGGTCTTCTCGGTCACCGGGGGGACGCTGCTGTTCCCGTCCGAGCGCCCTTACGTCGGCGCCCAGCACTACCGGGCGCTGGCCGACTGCGGCTCCTATCTCGACCCCGCTTCCTGCCGCGAGGATCATTTCTGGCGCGGGGTGCGCAACACGCTGGTGTTCACCGCCTTCCAGATGGTGGCGATGGTCGGCACGGCGCTGGTCACCGCGCTGGTGCTGAACATGAAAATCCGGGCGCGGGGCTTCTTTCGCGCCGTCTATTTCTTCCCCGTGCTGCTCTCGCCGGTGGTGGTGGCGCTGATCTGGAAATGGATATTGCAACGCGACGGCCTGCTGAATGCGGCGCTGACGCTCTCGGGCGGGCAGAAGATCCTGTTCTTCGTCGAGCCGGGCTGGGCGATGTTCTGGGCGGTGTTCGTCTCGGTCTGGGCGCACATGGGGTTTTACACGCTGATCCTGCTGGCCGGGCTTCAGGCCATTCCCGCCGATGTCTATGAGGCGGCGGAGATGGACGGCACGCCCCCCTTGCGCGTGCTCGGGCGGATCACCCTGCCGCTGCTCTGGCCCAACCTCGTCGTCGTGCTGGTGCTGGTGCTGATCCGCGCCGTGCAGACCTTCGACGAGGTGTTCGTGCTGACCGGCGGCGGGCCGGGCACGGCGACGCTGATGGTGGTGCAGTACATCTACGAGACCGCCTTTGCCAATCAGGTGCAGAACTTCGGGCTCGCGGCGGCGGCCTCGGTCCTGCTCGGCGGCCTGCTGATCGTGCTGACCCTGTTGCAGCTGGTCGCGGCGCGCAGAAAGGCGGTGTGAGCATGGGCAAGGCTGCGACGCTGCTGACGGCGACGAAGGTTCGGGGACGGCTTGGCTGGACCGACATGCTCGCCTATGCCTACCTGGGGCTGGGGGTGGTGCTGATGTTCGGCCCCGTGCTCTGGCTGGCGCTGTCCTCGCTGAAGACGCCGGCCGCGCTTCTGGAATTTCCGCCCTCCTTCCTGCCGCTGTCGCAGAAGACCGTTGCCGTGCCGGGGCACGACAAGCCGCTGGAGCTGTACCGCGTCCGGCTCGACGACGGCTCGGTGAAGGAGCTGGCGCAGGTCCGGCGCATCGGCATTCAGGCGCAGATGGTCGACCCGGCCGCGCCGCAGACGATCATCCGCGTGCCGATCGACCGGCGCGAGCCGATCCGCGAGGTGGCATTTGCCTGGAGCAATTATTCCGAACCGCTGGCGCAGTTCAATTTTGCGCGCTTTTTCGGTAATTCGCTGTTCGTCACGATTCTCGCCACGCTGGTCACCCTGCTGATCAACTCGATGGCCGCCTATGCCCTGTCGATCTACGAATTCCCCGGCAAGAAGGCGGCGCTGCTGATGGTGATCGGCACGTTGATGATCCCGATCACCATCATTCTGGCGCCGGTGTTCCTGGTCGTCACCAAGCTGGGGCTCAACAACTCGCTGTGGGCGGTGATCCTGCCCGGCGCGGCGACGCCGACCGGCGTGTTCCTGCTGCGCCAGTACATGCTGACCCTGCCGCGCGACCTGATCGAGGCGGCGCGCATGGACAAGGCCTCGGAGTGGCAGATCTATGCCCGGATCGTCATGCCGCTGACCCTGCCGGCGCTGGCGGTGCTGGCGATCTTCTCGATCATGTGGCGCTGGAACGAGTTTCTCTGGCCGCTGGCGGTGCTGACCAAGAGCGAAAGCTACACCTTGCAGATCGGGCTCAACGCCTTCCAGGGCGAATTGCAGACCCAGTGGCACTACCTGCTGGCGATGACGGTGATGACGCTGCTGCCGGTGGCGATGGTCTTTGTCTTCCTGCAACGGTTCATCACCACCGGCATCGCCAACACGGGGATGAAATAGCATGGCCGGATTGACTCTGAGCGGGATTCGCAAGGCCTTCGGCCCGGTCGAGGTGCTCAAGGGCATCGACCTCGATGTCGCCGACGGCGAGTTCATCGTCTTCGTCGGTCCGTCGGGCTGCGGCAAGTCCACCCTGCTGCGCGTCATCGCCGGGCTGGAACAGGCGAGCGCCGGCACGATCGCCATCGACGGTGTCGATGTGACGGCGATGCGCGCCTCCGACCGGGGGCTGGCCATGGTGTTCCAGTCCTATGCGCTCTATCCGCACATGAGCGTCTACCGGAACATCGCCTTTGCGCTGGAGAACATGGGGCTGCCGAGGGCGGAGATCGAGGCGCGGGTGATGCGCGCCGCAACCATGCTGCGCCTGACCGACTATCTCGACCGCAAGCCCGGTGCGCTGTCGGGCGGCCAGCGCCAGCGGGTCGCCATCGGCCGCGCCGTGGTGCGCGATCCCCGAATCTTCCTGTTCGACGAGCCGCTGTCCAACCTCGATGCGGAACTGCGCGTCGCCACCCGCAAGGAACTGGCGAGCCTGCATGCCGAGATCGGCGGCACGATGATCTATGTCACCCACGACCAGGTGGAGGCGATGACGCTGGCCAACCGGATCGTGGTGCTGAACGCCGGCCGGATCGAGCAGGTGGGCACGCCGCTGGAGCTGTACAACCGCCCGGCCAACCGTTTTGTCGCCGGCTTCATCGGGTCGCCGCGGATGAACTTCATCCCCGGCCGCATCGGCGCGGACGGCACGATCGGCCATGGTGCGGCGGCGACGCCCCTGTCCGGGGTGGACACCGGCGCGGCGCCGGCCGGCGCCGAAATCAGCATCGGAATCAGGCCCGAGCATGTCGAGATCGTGCCTGACCGGCAGGCCGATTCCTCCGTGAGCGTGCAGATTGTCGAGCAGCTCGGCGGCGAATCCTACCTCTACGGGCTCCTGCCCGACGGCACGGCGCTGACCCTGCGCTGTGCCAACGAGAGCCCGGTGCGGCGCGGCGAAACCGTTTTCGTCCGCTTCCAGCGCACGCGCCTGCATCTGTTCGACGCCGCCGGCGCGGCACTCACCCGCTGAAGGTCCCTGATCTCGGAGCATTGCCCATGAAAGCGCTGTTTGACGCCCGTTATGCCGGCCAGGAGGGACCCTGGGTCCGGTTCTCCCTCGATTATGGTCTCGAAGCCCGGCTGTGCATCGTCGAACCCGACATCGGCCGCGTCGTCTTCCGCCGCGCCGGGGGTTACCGGTTGGATCGCGGCTGGTCGGTGGCGCCCAACCGCTCGGAACCGCCCTTCGAGGGCCGGCTGCGCGACGACCTCTCGGGCTTTGCGCTGCCGGCGCTGCGCATCTGCGAGGAGCCGGGCTGCGTGCGCATCGAGGCCGGCGGGCTTTGTGCCAGCGTCCGCCTTTCGCCGTTCGGCATCGACTGGACGCGGGCCGGCGAGGCGCGCCCCTTTCTCAGCGACCGGGGCACGCAGGCCTATCTCTTTTCGCGCAAGACGGGGGCCTTCCGCCACTTTGTCGCGCGCGACAAGGCCGACCGGCACTATGGTCTCGGCGACAAGTCCGGCCGGCTCGACAAGACCGGACGC
>Ga0209573_1004011_pt1 | contig 15175 bp, 12 predicted proteins | sample TNRBio252014_DNA_FD_185870 | JGI IMG/M metagenome (GOLD analysis project Ga0209573, IMG submission 185870) | Wastewater treatment Type I Accumulibacter community from EBPR Bioreactor in Madison, WI, USA - TNR Reactor_6/25/2014_ DNA (SPAdes)... | ecosystem: Engineered > Bioreactor > EBPR >...
GGATAATTTTCCAATATGTATTGTTTTCTTTTTCCATTATACACCTCTATGAGTAAGCTCAAAACAAATACCCCCATTGTGAATAAAAAAAATTATTTTTTTTTCAATAGTCTTTCCTGATTCAAAAAGCAGTCCTTGTAAAAAAACAAGTCAGCCAGCAATAAAATAAATATTTCAAAGGAAATATTTTTTACAGTGCGATTTGGGTATAGAGTAGAAAGTTTGTATAGTGGACAGGAAGATTTTCTAGATTTTTGGCAACCACTAAAAAAGGAATTACCTGCAGATCCCGCAGATTTTCGCTGATCTTTTTTTTCTGATTTTCAAGATAAATCTGCGAGCTGATAAAACCAGCATAATAAATGTAGTCTAAATGTTATGAAAATTTGCCCAATGGATAAAAATTTTACCTATGGAGAACGTTGCTTTTACAAACTTTCTACTTACAAACTTTCTATTGATTTATCTGGAAGTGACGGGGTTCCGGCTCATGGCCGGAATGACGGTTCCGAAAAAATAGTAACGAATACATCTGATCGTTCTGGAAAAAGTTTTTTTAATCTTAATCGGGATAAAATGCTTATGGATTACTTAGCTTTTCATCAATCTTCAAATCCTCGAATCTTCAAATCTTCAAATCCCGGTCTTACTTAATAAACTTGAGTGTGCTCCGAAAAGTCATTGCCCCCTAAATCCCCACTGACGTTTTCAGTCAGTACAAGCCTAAAAGGGGACTTTTAATTTATTGGTTTTCAATCGTTTCCCTCTAGGGGTTGGGGTAAAAAACGATTGAAAACCAACAAATTGGACTTTTCGGAGCAGACTCAAACTTTCTACTTTATAAAAAGGTTGAACCTGAGATATGGCAGAATGGGAAATCCATTGATTTGAAGCACATTGAAAGAAGCATCGTCTAAATACAATTTGTTACCTAAAGGATTCTCATGATTTAGTATATTGGTCAAACCAAAGGCATATTCCAGAACCCATTCTTTTGTTGCATTAGAACCGGAAAATCCTGCGTCGAGCGACTGATAGGAGGCAATTCTCCAGGCATTTTTTTGCCCGAAATCCAAAATCCATTGCCCGTCATGATTTAAATATCCATCCACTGGCAAGCTAACAGGTCTTCCTGAATGATATTGCCAGGAAACGAAACAACTAAAACCATCCAGGGGAACATATTTAAGAAAAATATTCACTGCATGAGGCACATCAAAATCCCCCGGATAACTAAAGACCTGATCATTTACCAACTCCTGATAAACTGTTTTGCCAAAAGAATAAGCTGTGCTCAGGGAAAACTGTTTCCATTTAAAACTTAATTCCTGTTCTATACCTGACGAAAATGCCTCGTGAGTGATCACTTTTTCTTCCCATTCACCGGAATCCGTAAAAACCGGCAATATGATTCCCCTATCCAACAGCGGATCATATTGATCACCAGGATTTCTGAAAGCAGCCATATTGTATGCTTTTCTGCAATATGTATTTAACTGATAATCTATATTTTGGTTGATCTTCCAACGATAATCCAGCGCCAGTTGCCACATTTGTTCAGCCGGCAATACTTCTGTGACCGGCAACCAGAAATCCGAAGACAAGCCATAACTGTTTTGCAAAAGCAAATGATGCGCCTGATGGAGCTTTTGAAGGCTAAAATTAATTAGATGAGCAGGTAACGGCCTGTAATTCAATCTAAAAACCGGATTCAGAAACAATTGGGAAGGCACATCTCCTAAAAACAGGCTTTTTAGCTGGATACCTGCTCCCAATGCAAGAAAGTCATTCAGCGAATAGTTCAGATCAGCATACGTTTCGACAGCGTAAAATACCGTGTCCTTTCCAGATTCCAGGAAGGGCTCCAAATCTTCTATGTCAAAGTTAATTTTTTTGTAAAGTGACGGCCTCAGACGATTTACAGATGCTTTTAAACCAGTTTTCAGTTGCAAATCGTTGCTGAAGTAAAATTTGGACTGGTTGTGCCACATCAGATCTTTAATGGCAGATTGGCCGAGAATATTGGAATACACCGTATCCTGATCAGTCAAAAAAATGATCGATTTAGAGTTCTTAAAATTATTGAAATTACTCCATGCGAATTGGCTTGACACACTCAGTTTATTTCCAAAAACACCTACCCACCTGATGCCACCTAAATTACTTCCCCATCTGACCTGATTTTTAATCGTACGATCATCCGCGGAAAAACTAAAAGCAACTTTATCTTTATATTGAAGAGATAAGATCTCAATTTTATGCCTTGGATTGATCTGGTGCGTGATCTTTACATGCACGTCCCAAAAATCGACTGATGGTGTCTGATATTCGCTCAATTTACTAACAAAAGCAGGCAGCCAGGCATCCAACAAAGATTTCCGGCTACTTAACATCATACTCGTTTTACCTGCTATGATCGGCCCTTGCAAAGTTAATTCCATTGCTGCAGCGTTCAAACCGATATTGCCCTGCCAATGATGTATGTTGCCATTTTTCAATTCATGGTTAACCACACCGGAGAGCCTTCCTGAATACTCAAAAGGTATGTCCTGTTTAAAAAGTTCTACATGGTTGACCGCCTGGTGGTTAAACACAGAAAACAAACCAAAACTGTGATTTGGTTCGTACAGATGGATGCCATCGATCAGATAATTGGTGTGAGCGCTCCCAAAACCCCGGATTGAAACCCCGGATTGCAGATCCGTCGTCTTAAGCACTCCAGGCATCAATGCCAATTCTTTGAAAATATCAATGCCTCCGAAACTTCCCGGGATAAATTGAAATTTTGCCTGTTTTTTTGAGGATTCAAAATCTTTAAACCCGAAAATATCTGTACCAAATCTATCATAAATGATCACCGGATTAAAGTTCGCTCCCGGCTCCAGAAAGTAGTCGGACTGAAACCTGTTACTCCCTGAGAATTGTATGACCAGATTTTTATATCCAACATAGCTGATGATAAACGTATACCTTTCTTGTTCCATAGGGTATTCTAAAAAAAAATACCCATTCAGGTCTGTAATACCTACCCGGGAATCAGATAAGAGCAGGATGTTGGCCCCGATTAGCTTTTCTCCTGTAACCGCATCTCTGACAAAACCGCTCAGACTGCTTTTTTGAAGGGTAACTGATCCGGAAAGATAATTTTTTGCAATGAGTATCTTGTTATTTTGTTGAATTACCTTCAGATTGGCAGAGGATTCCATTTCCTCAAAACATTGAACCAGGTTCAGTTGCTTAAGTGGAAGAATAATTTTTTGGGAAAGATCCAGTTGACTGCTGGAATAACTGATATTGACACCTGTTTGGGTCTGAATATCTTTCAGTAAATCTCCGAGCTGCCATTCCATTTTATCGGATTCATAAGTCAATTGATTCAAATTGATCTGAGTCCATCCTTTGGTAAGAGAAAATGAAAGTAAAAAAAATAGTAAGAAAGCCCTGAACAAAATAAAAAATTTAAAAGTGCTCTTTAAAAACCTCAAATTTATCTAAAATTCTATAATGAGCTCCGTTTTCTGATGATCAAACAGGTATTCAATTGACACTTTTGACGTCTGATATACAAATTCCCCGATTGTCTATGAGCACTTATTAAGGTCGCTTCCAATTTTGGACGAATGATGTAGGGTACTCGAATATTCCTTACCTTATGCAACGCATTAGCATAAATGTTTTCGACAGATTTTCACAGATTTCGCAAGATTGACACAAATGAGCAGTTTTTCAATTTAAGCACATTTAGGTTCGAATTTTCAAATTAACAAACATTTCATTCTACAATTCATTCGGATTTTTGTTTAGCGGCCAGTTCAGTTCTCAACTTTTTCAATGCTGCACCCATTTGTTTTTCTACTGTTTTAACTGAAACACCGAGAAATGCCGAGATCTCTTCATAAGTAAGTCCTTCTATTCTTGAAAGTCTGAAAACCTGCTGTGTTTTTTCAGGCAATTGTTCCACCGCCTCAAACAATTTCTTTAATCTGTTCAATTGATGGTATTCCTCATTTTCATCAGCCGTTTCCTTCAGCTTCTCCAGATGCATTCCGATCATTTTTTCCTCCTGCTGATTCTTGTTTAAATAGCGTAAGCAGTTGTATTTGGCTGAAGCATACAAATAAGCTGATATACCACATTCCAATTCAATTGTATCCTTACCGTTCCAAAGGTTCACAAAAACTTCCTGAACAAGGTCTTCAGCTACGTGCGGATCTTCCACATATTTCTGCGAAAATCTGCACAATACCGGATACCATTCTTTGAACAACGCTTTGAAAGTTTTTTCATCGAGCAGGATCAAAATCAGTCATTTAAGGTAAGGGAATCATTTTTGTAGCCATTTCGATGGACTTTTCCAACTCACTCAAACGGATCTGATTAGGAATTCCCAGTTGATTGAGTTTATGGATCATGTGTTCTGTAGCCATATTTCCGGTCAATTCATCCTTTGCCATCGGACATCCGCCAAAACCCTTGATTGCCCCGTCAAAACGATAACAACCTGCATTGAGTGCAGCTTCGAATTTGGATTCCCAATGCTGCGGTGGTGTATGAAAATGAGCTCCTATTTCCAGAAATGGATATTGAGGAATGATCTGACTGAATAAAGCTTGGATATTCTCCGGATCTGCAACCCCGATGGTATCTGAAATTGCAAATATTTTCACCCCCAACTGATGCAGTTGATCCAGCCAAAAACAAACGATTTCCGGATTCCATTCATCACCATAAGGATTTCCAAAACCCATAGATATATATATAACCAGTTGTTTTTCATTTACTTCACATATATCACATAGTTCCCTCACGATTTGCAGAGAATCTCTGATAGTTGAATTCGTATTCCTCAACTGGAATGTTTCTGAAATTGAAAAAGGGAAACCTAAATAACTTATTTTTGCATACGAAGCTGCTGATTTTCCGCCCCTTGAATTTGCGACTATGGCCAGCAATTTGCTGTTTGTATGATCCATATCCAGGAGATCCAGTACCTCAGCTGTATCACTGAGTTGTGGAATGGCTTTTGCAGAGACAAAACTGCCAAAATCAATGGTGTCAAATCCAACTTTGAGCAATTGATTGATATAGGCTGCCTTTTCCACTGTCGGAATAAATGTGGGAATCCCCTGAATGGCATCCCTTGGGCATTCAATCAATTTTATCATTAACTGCTCAGTTTATAATTTGCTGTAACTCATGCTACACCATTTAATTTTCGGTAAATTTAAAAAACTTTAATGGAAATTAAAGAAAAAACCTCATAAGCTGCATATAACAAATAAAAATTGCTTTTTGCAGCATTTGTTTTGCCAAAAACAAAGATATTTGTCCAATAAAAACAAAAACAGACATTTTAGTTTACCCTTTTCTCAAGGAGAAATTGGAAGAATAAACCAAAATGCCTGTCAAAGCATAACATTCAAACCAACACCTAAAGCATTTATTTCAGGAATTGAGCATACGCCGAACCCGATTCACTCAAATTCCAAAAATATCAATACATTTCAGTACCTGCAAAATGGAAACTGCCTTCTATCAGCGCATTCTCATCGCTGTCTGCTCCGTGAATGGCATTTTCACCCAGACTGGTGGCATAAAGTGCCCTGATGGTTCCGGGTGCAGCTTCTGCAGGATTTGTGGATCCGATAAGTTTCCTGAATTCTGCAACAGCATTTTCTTTTTCAAGGATTGCTGCAACGATCGGTCCTGATGACATAAATTCACACAATTCTCTGTAAAAAGGTCTTTCTTTATGGATTTCATAAAATTTTTGTGCCATTTCTCTTGAAAGTTTATAATATTTCATGGCAACTATTCTAAAACCAGCTTCGTTGATTTTTGCCAATATTGCTCCGATATGACCAGCCTTTACAGCATCTGGTTTGATCATGGTAAATGTTCTGTTTCCTGACATATTTAAAGATTTAAAATTTTTGCAAAAGTAATAATATAGTTAATATCCATAATATGCTAATTAATTTTTCTTATTATTGCGCCGTTTTTCTTGAGCAAGGCAGCCAATGGAATAACATTTTACCATGATTCAACAGGTTTGCCAACAAAAGCAGGTATCGAAATAATTAATGCCGGACAATTAGGATATGGATAGTTTATCAGAACTCAAAGTGTTATTGGATGCACCCAAAAATGTGGTGATCTTTTCACATCGGAATCCAGATGGTGATGCCATTGGAAGTTCACTTGCCCTGCATTTGATGTTGGAAAAAAATGGACATCAGGTAGCCACAGCTTTTCCCAGTGAATTCCCTTCAACGCTGAGTTTTCTAAAAGACAGTGACCGTATATTGATTCATGATTTTGAAGCTGAAGAGATCAATGAAAAGATACGTCGTGCCGATATGATGTTTTTCCTTGATTTCAGCGGCCTTGACAGGATTGATAAAATGGGAGAACAAGTCATGCTGAGTCAGGCTTTTAAAGTTCATATAGACCATCACCTCGATCCTGAACCATTTTCGGACGTACTGTATTGGGATGCGGGTGCAAGCTCTACTTCTGAACTCGTTTTCAGTTTTTTTGGAGAGATGGGATTTCAAAACATGATAGATCCGGATATCGCGAATTGCCTGATGACAGGCATAATTTCAGATACAGGATCATTTAAGTATAATGTTAATCCAAAAACATTTAATATTGCAGGCGATTTATTGAAGTACGGCATAGATATCAACGTTTTGCAGGACAACATATACAATCGTCTTAGCGAAAAAGTGCTTCGGTTGCTCGGACATTGTCTTGTCAACAGAATGGAGATCATACCGGAATATAAAGCGGGTATTATTAAATTATATAAAGAAGATTACGCTGATTTTAACATACAAAGAGGTGATACAGAAGGTATTGTCAATTATTTATTGATGATCAATGAGGTTGAAATTGCTGCGTTGATCACTGAACAACCCACCATCATTAAAATTTCCCTGAGATCCAAAGGTGATATTTCAGTTCAGGAAATCGCAAGGGATCATTTCAAAGGTGGAGGACATAAAAATGCTTCAGGTGGCGCATTGTATGGAAGCATGGATTATGTAGTCATAAAATTTAAAAATTTATTACCAAAATACATTAAAAAAATCTAGTATGAGACAAATTTTGATAGGTGCTTTATTACTAATGTTGCTGATTTCCTGCAAGCATAAGCCTGAGGTTGTGGCATTAAAACATTATGATGATAGTTTTACACATATTGTAAAGGGTAAAGGCGAACTTCCAAAACCTGGCCAATATACTGTATTCAGTTTGAAAGTTGTTGGCGATAATGGCAAAGTATTTACAGATCTTACTGCAAAGGAAAACTGGACTCGTTATCGTCAGCCGGATAGTCCTGATGAATTCAGACCTGATATGCCAGTGGATGAAATCCTGACTTTATTGGTAGTAGGTGACTCAGTTACCTGGGTGTATAAAGTGGATTCATTGACCAGGGAACATCCGATGCTGGAAGGAGCTACTGAACTTACCTATGGTATCAGTATTAAAGAAATCGTTTCAGGAGAAGAAATGTTGAAAAGAATTGAAGGTGAAAACGCCGAAATGCAAACCAAAATGGCTGAAGTTCAGGGTAAAGAACCGATAGTTGCAGAAAAAGTAAGTGAATTGCTTAAAGCATACAAATCCAAGTCATTGAAAGACCTGCAAAAAACTGCCAGTGGCCTGGAATATTCTTTTATCAATAAAGCTTCAGGACCTAAACCGAAAAGCGGTCAATTGGTGAAAGTTCATTATTATGGTGTGCTTGCAAGTGATGGAAAGATGTTCGATAATTCTTTTGGAAGAGGTGAAGAATTTGGATTTACACTGGGTATGGGCGAAGTGATTCCCGGCTGGGATGAAGCTTTGGCACTGATGCCTCAAGGCAGTGAAGCTGTATTTTTTATTCCATACGATCTTGCTTACGGAGAAGAAGGCAGGCCTCCTGTCATTCCTGCAAAAGCAACATTGATGTTTTATATAGAGTATCTATAAAAAAATGGATTTTTCTTGTTAAACCTAAGGCATACCCTTAGGTTTAACTTTTTTAAATCATTCATTAAAACTTTATTTTTATGCAACGATTGCTTTTTGCTTCCATTTTATTATTGACACTTCTTTCATGCAAAGAGAAAAAGCAGATCACTATGATCCCGTTGAAATTCACCGGTCATACATATCAGTACATTGAACGGGGAAAAGGTCAGGCACCTATTTCAGGTGAATACGCCATTTTCAGCATGAAAATCGTAGGTGACAATGGAAAAGTGATCATCGATCTGACTGAAAAAGAGAGCTGGAGCAAATACAGGGTTCCGAGAGGACCTGAAGAATTCCGAGCTGACAATCCATTGGATGAATTGCTGACTTATCTTGTTCCGGGTGACAGTGTGTTGCTGGAACACAAACTGGATTCAGCCAACCTTCAAATTCCCGCTTTTGCAGGATTAAAATCCGTATTTTACAATATTGGTATGAAAGAGATCATTTCTCCTGAAGAAATGGCCAGGCGGGATAGCGAACAGGCGAAAGCAACTGAAGGTTTAAAAAATGCCTTAAAGCCAAAACTGCAAGCTGTTACCAAAAGAACTGCCGAAGCATTGGCAGCATACAAAAACTCTTCACTGGCAGGCTTGAAAAAGACCAAATCCGGTTTGGAATATGTATTTGAAAAAACAGGATCCGGAAAGAAACCAACTCCGGGAGAAAAGGTAAATGTCCATTATTACGGGATAATTGCCGCTGATGGCAAAGCCTTCGATAATTCTTACGAAAGAGGCAAGCCACTATCATTTTTTGCCGGTCAAAAACAAGTGCTGGCAGGCTGGGATGAAGCGATTATGTTGATGCCAAAAGGAAGTGAAGGCATTTTCTTTATTCCCTATCATTTGGCTTATGGTGAAGGAGGAAAATATCCGGTCATTCCCAAAAGAGCCATGCTGGTTTTCTATATAGAATATCCTGAATAGGCTGCATTATCCGGGACTGACTTTCAGTATACTGAATATCTATTACATTTATCGTCTGTTTTGACGATGTATTTATTTTATAAATTAGTACATTAATTCCTGTTCACCAATGTGTTATAATTAATTAGTTAACTTAAAAAGGGGCAATATGACTACTGAACAACTCCAGGGTTTGAAGGATCGATTGACATTGATTAGGGGGTATCTTTGACGTCGATCACAAATTGATCGAAATTGAAGAAAAAGAACAAAAATCCCTGGCGCCGGATTTCTGGGAAGACCCTGAAAAAGCTGAAACTACTTTAAGACAAATTAAATCCGCCAAAAAATGGGTTGAAAAATTCAGAGAAATAGAAGGAACTATTCTCGATCTGGAAGCTTTATCTGAATTTTTTACTGAAGGTGAAGTCACTGAAGAAGAAGTTGAAACACATTATCTGGCTGCTGTGAGCATGCTGGACGATGTTGAATTCCGTACCACACTCAACAAAAAAGAGGATGAGCTATCCTGTACCCTCCAGATCAACGCAGGTGCCGGAGGTACAGAAAGCAATGACTGGGCAGCCATGCTGCTCCGAATGTATATCATGTGGGCTGAGAAAAATGATTTTAAAGTCACAGAGATCTACAGGTCTGATGGCGATGTTGCAGGAATAAAATCCGTAGAGATTGAAATTGATGGAGATTATTCTTTTGGTTTGCTCAAAGGTGAAAACGGAGTGCACAGATTGGTGCGTGTCAGCCCTTTCAATGCACAGGGCAAACGCATGACCTCCTTCGCATCAGTTTTTGTACATCCGGTTGTCGATGATACCATTGAAATCAACATCGATACAGCTGATATCAGATGGGACACTTTCCGTGCTCAGGGTGCAGGCGGTCAAAATGTCAATAAAGTCGAAACTGCAGTCCGGGTTACCCATATTCCAACGGGCATAGCCATTGCCTGCCAGGAAGCAAGATCTCAGCATGCCAACAGAGATAAAGCATTGCAATTGCTTAAATCAAGACTTTATCAACTTGAATTGGAAAAGCAAATGGCCGAGAGAGATAAAATAGAAGCACAGAAAATGAAAAACGAATGGGGATCGCAAATCAGATCTTATGTGCTTGACGACAGGAGAGTAAAAGATCATCGGACAGGTTTCCAGATCAATAATCCAGACAGAGTTCTGGACGGTGATCTGGATGGATTCCTCAAGGCATTTCTGATGTGGAAAGGAGATTAAAGGGAGCTTTTGCTTCCTTTTTTTTATACCCTTCCCGATCCAATGATCTCATCAAAAAAAGCATTTCTTTCATTGAGTCCGAATGTTGGAAACTCAGTTTATTGAACAAAAACTTACAGGCTTCTTCCACCGGAATGTCTTCAAAATAATGATCCCTGCAAAAATGCTGATATTTTATCAGTTGGAAGGCATCAAACCAACGGTAAAACCTTTTTTGAAACATAGGAAAATCTCTGGTCTGAGCTTTGATCACTTCAATTTCTTTCAATAACCTGTCTCCAAAAAATCTTTTGACAGGTTCTTCCAGTACATCTTCCAATGTTTCAGGCAACAAATAAATATTTTCCAGATTGATTGTGAGCGATGCCAGGGTTTCAAAAGTTTTATAATGATAAGTGGTCAATCCATCATCAGAACCCATGTTCATCGTTCTGCCCGTTCCAAACGGCACCCGGTCTGAATACCTTGCTTCGGGATAAACTGTCGTATCATTGATCTCAAAAAGATACCCGGCATTGATAAACTTGTGCAGAAAATAAAAATCTTCGCCTGCTTTTCTTTTGTTCATCCCAAATTGCTCCATATATCCTTTTACATTGACTGCCATGGAACTTCCCACCGTGTGATAAGCAAACGGCAAACCGATCAGCCTTTGCATCCTGATCATATACCTGAGATGACTCTCATACTGAATGATTTTATCTTCAAGTCCGTTTAAAGCTGCGATTTCAAGGTCATGTTCAAACTGTATGGAAGCCGCCTGCATACCCGGATTTGCTTCAAATCCTGCTTTTAGCGCCTTAAAATAATTGCTTGCTACGGTTACATCTGCATCAGGACATGTGATGATTCCTTCCTGATATCCCAAGGACAGAAATCTGTGCATAGCCTCATCCATCCCGACTTTGCGAGCGAACCCAACTCCTGCATACTTTTCGGAAATGCCTGTGATCAAAATAGGATGCAGCGCAAAAGTATCGTCATTATTGCTTTTTGCCCAGGCTAAAAGCTGATCCATCTGATCTTTGTGAAATGCGCTTACTTCCTTACGCACATTCTCTGATGCATTCAGCACAACAATCATCTCCATCGAGCCATGATCAGGTTTTTCAGCCTGATACAAAGATTCAATAGTATGAAATAGTTTCTTCTCATTCAAAGCCGGTGTTACCGCGATGATCTGTAAATCTTCGGCTGGTTTTACCCGGATCAATGGATGATCATATTCAAAATTATTGTAAAATCTCATGGATATTATAGCAATTCCTCATTACATAAGGGTGATAAAAAATAAAATTTGGCATACCATATTGGCCGCGACACGTGAGTTTGAAAGCTTAATTATTGTATGAATGTCCAAATTTCTCCTGAAATTCCAGCAATTTCTGATCGATCCATGCCCTCGTTTTGCTTGCCAAAGCCTCTGGATCAGTATCCATGATGGGTGGTCCGTAACTGATCCCACAGGTAGTCCAAAGTTTACCAAAAGACCTGAAATACATTGTCAAAGCAGGAATATCCACATAATAATCCCTTTTATTTTTATATTCCAGCGCTATAGGAACAACCGGTATTCCATGCCTTGCTGCTTCAACAAAAGAGCCCATTTTAAATTCCATGGTTGTTCTGCCACTATTTGTAGTTCCTTCCGGAAAAATCAAAACATTTCTGCCACTCAAAAGAGTCTCCCTGATGGCATCCCGAACAGCTGAACGGCTTTTTTGATCGTCCCGATTTACATAGATGATACCACTGTATGCTGCGCCTTTACTTATAACTGGAAGTTTTCTCATCTCTGATTTTGAAACCACAAAGGCATTTATATATCTCAATACGACAAAAAAATCGAATACACCCTTATGATTACAAACATACAAAGCTGGTTGAGCGACAGGATCGCCTTCTTTCCTGATGCTGAAGCCGAGCAAATCCATCATCAACACAAGGAAAATCCTTCTCAGTCTGAAGCCTCTTTCATCTGTGTGCCTGACGAAAATGGTAATAAAAGAATAAATCGCAATCATTATTGAAGCGACCAGAAATATTAAAAACAATCTCAAACTACCTAAAATGTATCCCATTAGTGGATGATTATTGTTGTTTTAATTGGAATCCGAGACTTATACTTAATAAATACCATAGCACTCCAACATATCATTACAAATGCTACGTACCAAAGATATTATCTATAACTGCAAAATGCTATCCATCAGGCTCCTACCCTTCTTTCTTCATCTGAGGGAAGAAGATCACATCCTGAATGGACGGTGAATTGGTAATGATCATCGCCAATCTGTCCATCCCGATACCCAAACCTGCAGTTGGTGGCATTCCATATTCCAAAGACCGGAGAAAGTCTTCATCCAGAACCATGGCCTCATCATCTCCTCTTTTGCCCAGTTCAAGCTGTGACATAAACCTTTCACGCTGATCGATCGGATCATTCAATTCGGAAAATGCATTACAGATTTCTTTACCGTTGCAAATAGCTTCAAACCGTTCCACTATGCCTGGTTTGGAACGGTGTTTTTTTGCCAAAGGTGACATTTCCACCGGATAATCAGTGATGAAAGTAGGTTGTATCAGCAAATGCTCGCACTGCTCACCAAAAATTTCATCGATGAGTTTGCCTTTGCCCATTGAAGGATCTACCGGTATATGCAATTGCCTGCACACATCCCTTAATTCATTCTCTTCCATTGTACTGATATCAATCCCGGTATACTCCAGTATCGCCTCAAACATCGTCAACCGTTTCCATGGCCTTTTGAAATCAATAGCGTTCTCCCCAACCTGCAAAACTGTGCTTCCATTCGTATCGATGGCTACTTTTTCAACCATTTCCTCCACCAGATCCATCATCCAATTGTAATCTTTATAAGCTACATATAGTTCAATCTGGGTAAATTCAGGATTGTGAAAACGACTCATCCCCTCATTCCTGAAATCTTTCGAAAACTCGTAAACACCATCGAATCCACCAACAATCAATCTCTTGAGATACAGCTCATTAGCTATCCTTAGATAAAGTGTCATATCAAGTGTGTTGTGATGTGTTTTAAATGGCCTTGCGGCAGCACCGCCATATAGAGGCTGAAGGATCGGAGTCTCCACTTCCAGATAACCTTTCCCGTTCAGGAATTCCCTGATCGAATTGTACATTTTGGTGCGTTTCACGAAAGTATCCTTGACTTCCGGATTCACCACCAGATCAACATAACGTTGACGATATCTGAAATCAGGATCCGTGACTGCATCGTGCACCTGTCCTTCGGCATCTACTTTTACAATAGGTAAAGGTTTGAGAGATTTGCTCAATAATTTGATTTCACTGACATGGATGGAAGTTTCTCCCATTTTGGTAACAAAAACATAGCCTTTGACGCCTATAAAATCACCCAGGTCCATCCATTTTTTAAACAGGTCATTGTAAAGCATGTCATTTCCTTCCGTACAAACATCATCACGGCTGATATACAGTTGGATCCTTCCCGTACTGTCCTGTAATTCGGCAAACGATGCTTTTCCCATGATCCGCTTCATCATCAATCTTCCTGCCACGGCAACATCCTGATAATTTTTTGTTTCAGGGTTGAAGTTTTCAAGAATTTCTTTTGCTGTTGTATTTACCAGATAAGTATCTGCAGGATACGGATTGATACCTGCTTCTTCAATTTTTTTGAGGTTGTCCCTCCTGATGATTTCCTGTTCGCTTAACATGTTTATCATTTTATATCTTCTGTTTCAAATTAATTTGTCTGTTTTAAAATGCTTTTTATAAATGGCTTAAAGCATCTTTGATCATCCTGATCCGTTCTTCTCCGTCCGCCAGTTTTTTGCGTTCTATTTCCACAACATTCTGAGGTGCATTGTTGACAAAACGCTCGTTTTCCAGCTTTTTACGGACAGCATCCACAAATCCTTCCTGATACGTCAGCTCATTCAATAAGGATGCTCTCTCAACCTCGACATTGATCTCAACCGGGATTTCCAGTGCATATTTATCATCACCCGAGATAAAATGAACCATATTATTCCCTTCTTTTGCTTCCGCAATGTCCAAACGACTCAAAAATCCGAGTTTTTGAATAAATTCCGGTATTCCTTCTGTTTTCAACAATTCAGCAATGCTTTCGGATTGCTCAACAGTGAGTGGAAGCAGCTCTTTTGGCTTCAAATTTTTGGAATTTCTGATCTCTCTGATCCGGGTGATCAACGCTTTGGCTTTTTCACCTGCCTGTACAAAAGTTGTATCTGTTTCCCCTGGTTTTGGATAACGGCTGATAATACAATCTTCACCCTCAGCTCTTTCCTTCAATACATGCCAAACTTCTTCACTGATGAATGGCATGAATGGATGCAATATCGTCAGGATCTTTTCATAAAGTGCAATGGTCGCATCTGCAGTTTGCTTGTCAACCGGCTCTCCGAAAGCCGGCTTTATCGCTTCCAGATACCATGAAAAGAAATCATTCCAAACAAAATTATAGATGATCATCAACGCATCTGAAAGCCTGTATTGGACAAAGCATTCATCCAATTCTACAAGCAGATGATCCAATTTCTGTCCCAGCCATTTTGCAGCAAAAGCATTTTCAATAGGACAGGCAATATCCGCTACTTCCCAACCCTTGATAAGACGCATGGCATTCCATATCTTATTGCTGAAATTCCGTCCCTGTTCGCACAGTTTAACATCAAAAAGCAGATCTCCTCCGGCTGGTGAACTGCTCAGCATGCCAAAACGGACTCCATCTGCGCCATATTCATCTATCAATCCAAGCGCATCCGGACTGTTACCCAATGACTTGCTCATTTTACGTCTCAATTTATCCCTTACCATGCCTGTAAAATAGACGTGTTTAAATGGCTTTTCGCCTGTCCATTCATAACCGGCCATAACCATCCTCGCAACCCAAAGGAAAATAATGTCCCAACCGGTCACCAATACAGTGGTTGGATAATAATAATCTAACTCTTTTTTAT
>Ga0209573_1004012_pt1 | contig 15173 bp, 10 predicted proteins | sample TNRBio252014_DNA_FD_185870 | JGI IMG/M metagenome (GOLD analysis project Ga0209573, IMG submission 185870) | Wastewater treatment Type I Accumulibacter community from EBPR Bioreactor in Madison, WI, USA - TNR Reactor_6/25/2014_ DNA (SPAdes)... | ecosystem: Engineered > Bioreactor > EBPR >...
CCTACCGGGGAGGAACTCCCGTTAGTTGCCTTCCATCACCTGGACCATGGCGGCCTGGCAGCCCGGCATCCCGCGCCGCGTCTCGGAGACATCCCGGCCCACGGCAGCCCCCATGCCGGCGATGTCGCCCGGCGTGACGGTTTCGCCATTGGAGTTGGCCCCGACGACATTCGGCGAGGTCCCCGTGGTGGTGGCCGGATATTGCCCGCTCCGGCCCGATCCGGCGGAACCCGCGACGCAGCCGGACTGACGCTCAACCGCGAGGGTCCAGCGCAGGGGGCTGCCGGCGAGCTCTCCGGAGTCGGCCCGACGCACCCTGGCCTCGCCCATGCTGAGCAGGGCCGCCTGGCCAAAGTCGGCCGTGTCGGCCGAAAGCAGCTCACAGTCCCCGAGTGAGCCATCGGCCTGCGCGATGCAGTTGACGGTCGCGGCGATCCGCTCGCCCCGGTCCTGGCCACTCATGTTCCAGACGCCCACGAGCGTCGGACGCTCAACCCACAGCAGGTTCTGTCCAACGGGTTGGAAACGATCAGGGAGCTGACTCGGGGGCCAGTTGCCGAAGCGTAACGTGAAGGCAAAATGACGCCCCGCCGGAGAGCCGCCGTCGGTGGCCGCGACGCGGGCACGTTCCATGACCCGGACGCCGGCCAGTCCGAACTCGCGGTCGTTCGGTTCCTCGAGAACCGCCTCGCAATCCAGCCGGCCTTCGACGTCCGCCGTACACAGAACCTGGGCCAGGCCACGGCGGCCGTCATGGCGCGTGGTTCGATAGAAGCGTGCCATGTCACGCACCGACGGACGCCGCGTCCAGACGAGGCCGACATCCTCATAGGTCGGATAGCCTTCGACCTGGGCCTGCGCGGGCACCGGAGCAGCCACGCCGACCGTCAGGGCGGTCGATCCCAGAAGAATGGCGAGGGTCAGGGCCAACTTGCGCATCGACTTTCTCCACGGTTGCAATGACGGGGAGAGATGAAACCCTCTTTTGCGCGATATCGCAAGTCGGGAGGGCTCCAACGGACAAGGAAAAGGCGGCGGGGATCGCTCCCCACCGCCCAGACCTTGTTCCGATTTCGTGTCGCTTAGAAGCGGCGCGAGACCGAGATGAAGCCACGACGACCAACCATGTCGTACAGGTTCAGAGCCGCAGTACCGACGCGGAACTGACCAGCCGACTGAGCCGGCGGACGCTCGTCGAAGACGTTCTGCACGCCCGCCTGGAAGGTCCAGTCGTCCATGCGGTAACGCAGCGAGAAGTCGTGGTAGGCGGTGAACTCGGTGTACTGCTTGTAGTACACCGGTGTCGGCACGCCCACGACCGACGAGTAGCGGCTGCTGAGGAAGACGTCGGCACCAACCTCTTCGGTATCCGAGGCCTTGCCGATCATGTCGACGGCCCAGAACGCCGTCCAGTCACCGCGGTCGAAGCGGATGTTGAACTGGCCCGTGAAGTCCGGCTCGGTGGTTTCACCGTTGGTGTCTTCCGGCGTCGCCGTGCCCAGCAGAGTCGTGCGGTCCTCGAGCTGCCAGGTGAACTGGCCGTCGAGGCTCAGATCACCGAAGCTGAACTCGTGGTTGTAGCGCACAGTCAGGTCGATACCACGGTTGGTCTGAGCCGCCACGTTCACGTAGCTGTTGTTGACCGTGATGATCTGGTTTGGACGGGTCGGATCGGCCGGTCCGGCGCGCGTGAACAGCGAGCAGAACGGGTTGGTCGGGTAATCGGTCGCATTGTAGCACTGGTACAGGATGTTCCCGGCACCGAAGGTCCGAACCTCGTTGTCGACGTCGATCTCGAAGTAGTCGACGGCCACCGACATGTCGATGAACGCCGGCGTCCAGATTACGCCCAGGGTGCGAGCCTCGGCCGTTTCCGGCTCCAGGACACCCAGGCCGCCGCCCGTGATGATCAGAGCCGATGAACCAAGACCCGTGTAGTCGAACGGGACGCCGGCGGCCGCACAGTTGGCCTGGATCCGCGGGTTGGTGCTGTTACCCCAGTCAATGCAGGGGTCAACGGCCGTCTGGCCGAGGAACGACGTCTGGTTGGCCAGGTACAGTTCGTACAGCGCCGGAGCGCGGAACGATGTGCCCTGCGACAGGCGAACACGCCAGGCCGGCGTGATCTGCCAGTTCAGGCCGACCTTGTAGGTGTCGCTCTGACCATAGGAGTCGTAGTCCGAGTAGCGACCCGACAGGTTCACGGTCAGCTCATCGATGCCCGTGAATCCGCGGATGATCGGCACTTCGATTTCACCGAAGACTTCGCGAACGGTGTCCGAACCGGTGGTACGCCCGGCGGCCGTCTGCCCCCAGAGGTTACCGGCCTGGGCCATCGGATCCGGCGTGTCGTCGATTTCTTCCTGACGGAACTGGAAGCCGACAGCGGCCCCGACGGCACCCGCAGGCAGTTCGAACAGATCGCCGGCCATCGAACCTTCGACGTAGCGGTGGTCGTAGGTCGTGTTGCCTTCTTGCGTGAAGAACAGGAAGTCCCGCTCAGCCTGGTTGAAGTTGCCGGTCAGAACGCGCTGGCTGGTCCACGGCACACCGCCCGGAAGCGAGGCGCAGCTGTAGCCGGAAACGTTGGTCACCAGCGGACCGGTGTAGCACGGGCCAGGGCCAGTGATGGCGGTGACGCCGACGTTCACGCCGGTGACGGCGGCGACGCGGTCCGCGTAGATAGACTCGGTCGAATAGTCACCGTCCGAACGCGCCCACTGGCCGTACAGATCCCAGTCCCATCCGGACAGGAAGCCGGCATTGCCGAACGTGCCGCGGATGCCCACGACGCCCCGATAGTAGTCGATCGACTGATCGTTATCGGAGGTCTTGGGGATGATCGGCAGGAGCGTCGAGCCGAGGAAGTTGGTTCCCGTGTCGGGGCGCTGGGCTCCGATGTAGCCGGTATAGACGGTCGGGAAGAACTGACGCACGCCGTTCTGTTCCGACTGACGACGGTTGTACATGAACTCGCCGTACACCTCGACGTTCGGCGTCAGGTCGAAGCCGCCCATGGCCGTGACGGTGTAACGCTCGACCGGCGACACGACCGAAGCACGATCATACAACGGGCTTTGACCGTTGTAGTAGGAGTAGGTGCCCGGATAGTAGCCGCGCGCCTGGCGGGCCATGCCGACGACGTTCGAGTTGTTGCCCGCCACCGCATAGTTGTAGCCGGGACGCATGTAGATCAGGTCCATCGTGCCCGGACCCGGGTTCGCGCGCAGGGCCGAAGCGAACAGGTTGTAGCACTGGGCCGTACCCGACACCTGGTCGAGGATGTCGACACGCGCACCCGTAGTCGGATTGAACAGATAGTCGGCTGCGCAAGCCGTGTCTTCGCGGTCAGCGCGGGTCAGTTCGTCCTGACGGTAATAGTCGAAGCCCGCCTGGATGTAGCCGCGGTCGAAGGTCGAGCCCCAGCCGAGGTTGTAGCGCTGAACGTCGCCGCCGCCATCGAAGGAGCGGTTGATGAAGGCCGAAGCCTCAAAGCCGTCCAGGTTCGTGCGGGTGATGATGTTCACAACGCCGGCGATGGCGTCCGAACCATAGACCGACGAAGCACCGTCCTTCAGGATTTCGATGCGCTCGATCATGGACTGCGGGATGACGTTCAGGTCGACGGCCTGAACCTGGCCGCGCGTACCAGCCGGGCCGACGCGACGGCCGTTCAGCAGGACCAGGGTCCGCTGGGCACCCAGGCCGCGCAGCGACACCGAGTTGATGCTGCCGCCGCCTTCGGTCACGAAGCCGGTCAGCTGGTTGTTCAGCTGATAGGAGCCCGAGGCGATCGTCGACTGCTGGAGCAGTTCGGCGGTATCGACCATGCCTTCCAGGGCCGCCTGTTCGCCGGTGATCACCTGAACGGGCGAGGACGACGAGAATTCGTCACGACGCAGGCGCGAACCGGTGACGACAACGTCCTCTACCTGTTCACCTTCTTCATCTTCATCCTGGTTGGACGGCTGCTGCTGAGCGAGCGACGGTGCCGCCATCGCCAGTCCGGCGATGAAGGTGGTCGCCAGCAAAAACTTCTTGTTGAACGCCATAGAGAACTTCCCCCAGGTCGGCGGTTGAAATTTACGGACATGCGAAACGTCCGGCCGGGGAGACTTCTCCCCAATCGTGGCGAACCTAACAAGTTTCGGACATAGTCCAAGCACTTCAACGGCAGGTCCCACAGTTTCCGACCCGACCGTAACGCATCCGCCACACTTAGGTCAGTTTTGGGACACGATCCCGTGGCGTCAGGACTTCAATCGTGCGCGCGGACCTGCTTTATTGAGGCTGTCCGGATGCCTCGTCAGGATCCGGCCGTCATTTGGAGAGACCCTTTCATGGCGCTTCGTTCGCTACTTCTCGCCGCTTCGGCCGCCGTTGCGCTTTGTGCGCCCCTGGTCGTCGCCCCCGCCCAGGCCCAGACCGTCACGCCGCCGCCTGCGAGCGCCTGGGCCCGTGAGGCCGCCATGGACTCCGTGATCCTGTCGCCGGATGGACGCCACATGGCCGCGATCGTGTCGCCTGACGGGCGCCGCCGGGCCATTGCCGTGTGGGACACATCGAACCTGTCTGCCGAGCCCTTCCTGATCGGTTCGGATGAACGCACCGAGTTCCTGTCGCTGCAATTCGTGAAGAATGACCGTATCTTCGTCACGACCCAGCAGCTGTCGAACTACAATCCGTTCTCGGGGTCATCGGAGCAGACCTATCGCTACCGGACCCAGCTGATCGACCTTCGTGGCGAACCGATTCGTGCGCCGCAATGGGATGGGCTGGATGACCGGCAACTCGCCTACGTCGGCTTTGGCGACCTGATCAGCAGCCTCAGCAACCACCCCACCGATATTCTGGTGAGCGATCCGATGCGCGGCGATGTCTATCGCTACAATACTCAGAACGGATCCATGAGCCGCGTTGAACGTGGCTCGGACGAATACGGGCAACTCCAGGCCGACCTCGACGGCAATATCCGCGCCCGCCAGTCGGTCGATCTCGCCGGTGCCAACACCGCCTTCATCCAGTGGCTCAAGCACCCGGACACGGGGGCCTGGGAAGAGCACTTCCGCTGGACGGTGTCGAACCGCGAGCCGATTTCAGTCGTCGGCTTCACGCGCGACCCGAACATCGTGCTGGTGCAATCGACCCAGGGCCGCGATCACGCCGCCATTTTTGAATACAACATCCGCGACCGGCAGCTGGGCGAGCCCGCTTTTGAGCACCCTCTGTTCGACGCCTCGGATGTGATTCAGTCGCGCGATCCCGCTCACTACGGCGAGATTCTCGGCTTCGCCTATGAGGGCGAACGCAGCCAAGTGTACTGGGCCGACCCCCGCCTTGAAGAGGCGATGACGACCCTGCGTCAGGCGCTCGGCATTCAGATGACGCCGGTCAGCTGGATCGACATCGCTTCGGGCCGCCGGATGCGATTCCAGGTCGGAGACGGCGCAGATATTGCGATCCGCAGCGTTTCCAATGACTTCAGCGCCATGGTTGTCGAGAAGTCGGGACCGCAGACACCGCCGGAATTCTATCTGGTGCAGAACGGGCGCGCGCGCCTGCTTGGCCGCGCCTATCCGGAGATCAACCAGAACAGCCTGGGCGAAACCCGACTGATTCAGTACGCCGCCCGCGACGGCCTGATGATCCCAGCCTTCCTGACCACGCCGAACCCGGCGGTGTTCGGGGAGGGACCCTATCCGACGATCATCACGCCGCACGGCGGTCCCTGGGCCCGCGATGGCCTGGACTGGGATCCGACCGGCTGGACCCAGTATTTCGCTTCGCGTGGCTATGCCGTCCTGCAACCGCAGTATCGCGGCTCTGACGGTTGGGGCCAGCGCCTCTGGCGCGCCGGCGACAACGAATGGGGCGGCCGGATGCAGGATGACAAGGACGACGGCGTTCGTTACCTGATCGAACAGGGCATCGCCGATCCGAACCGGGTCGCCATGCACGGCTATTCCTATGGCGGCTACGCCTCCATGGTGGCGGCGGTGCGTCCAGATGGTCTTTACCAGTGCGCCATCGCCGGGGCCGGCCCGTCGTCGCTCGACCTGATCCGGCGGCGTGTTTTCTCCAGCCCAATCGGACGCGAGTATCAGGGACGCTATCTGTCCGGCATGAGCCCCATCGATCATGTCAATGACGTCAGCATCCCTGTGTTCCTCTATTCGGGCGACCGCGACACGCGCGTGCGGCCCAATGAGTCGGAGGCCTTTGCGTCATCGCTTCGCAGCGCGGGCAAGACGGTGACGATCTCGATCTTCCCGGACATGGAGCACACCCTCAACACCTGGACCCCGGCCAACATCGAGAACATGTTGACCTCGGTGGAGAATTACCTTCGTACCGAGTGCGGACCCGGCGGGCTCTAGGAGCCTGTGCCAACCGGACCAGTGAAAGGCGGGATGGCAACATCCCGCCTTTTTCTATATTTCGCATAGGCAGGACCGGTCTGGCCGTGCGTGCGACCAGGAACCTCGGAGCAACCGCGTGACGATGCAGGGTGAAGCCGCCCATTCGCTGATTCAGTCTGCTGAACAGGCTATGGCGGCGGGCGACTTTGCAACCGCTCTGGACCGGCTCAGCCTCTTTGAGGCCACGAGCGGCGGATCCGAGCGCAGCCGGATGCTCCGCGCCGCCTCCATGCGGGCCACCGGCGATCTGGCCGGCGCCCTCGCGGCCCTCGACGATGTCCTGGCCGAACAGCCGTATCACTTCGTCGCCCTGCTCTCGAAGGGAGCCGTGCTGGAACAGGCCGGATCCAAGACGGCGGCCGTTCAGGTCTATCGCAACGTCATCAAGATCGCGCCGCCGGCAGATCGCATTCCCGCCGCGGCCCGGCACCAGCTCGAGCGCGCGCGAGCCCTGGTCGACGACACCAATCGCGCCCTGTGCGACCATCTGCACGCCGCGACCGCCGATTTCCGCAGCGACGTCAGGACCGGCGACCTGCGCCGGTTCGACGAGGCGCTCGAGATCTTTTCGGGCCTCAAGCGGGCCTATGTCCACGAACCGCTGCTGCTGAACTACCCGCGCCTGCCGGCCATTCCTTTCTTCGACCGGTCGTACTTCCCGTGGCTGGAAGACCTGGAGGCCGCCAGCCCCGACATCGAGGCCGAGATGCACGCGGCACTGGCGACGGCGTCCGAGGATGAGCTGGCCCCCTACATCCAGTATCCGCGCGGCGCGCCGGTCAATCAGTGGGGCCAGTTGAACCATTCTCGGCTCTGGACGTCCTACTTCCTCTGGAAAAACGGCGAGCGTCAGGATCTCGCCTGCGCTCAATGCCCAAAGACGGCGGCCGTACTGGAGCGCCTGCCGATGTGCGACCAGCCCGGCTTTGCCCCCACCGCCGTCTTTTCGGCGCTGCAGGCGCACACCCACATCCCGCCGCATACCGGCTCTACCAACACCCGACTGTTGGTTCACCTGCCCCTGCTGCTGCCGGGTCCGGCCCGCTTCCGTGTGGGCAATGAAACGCGCGACTGGCGCATGGGCGAGGCCTGGGTGTTCGATGACTCCATTGATCATGAGGCCTGGAACGACGCCGATTCCCTGCGGGTGATCCTGATCTTCGACGTCTGGAATCCCCTGATTCCGGAAGACGAGCGCCGGCTGATCAGTACCCTGCTGGCCGCCAGCAACCAGTTTCAGGCCTAGGACCGGGCCCAAGTCGGCATCTCAACCGGACGGCTTCCAGCGGCAGTTGGTTCCAGGAAATCCATCCCCCTCGCCCGCAACCTGACGGCGACGGCAGACGGCTCTGACCCTGAGGGTCGGGCACGATCGCCGCCACCAAACCTGAGCCTTGGGCTCGTCTGCGGACGCTTGCACCCGATCCGATAGCCGGCTGTAGCCTGCCGGGCCGCGCGCGGACCGTCACCAAGGGGGCGGTCGCTGGCCGCTCGACAGCGCACAAGAAAAAGGGGCGGCGAAGCCGAAGCCCCGCCGCCCCCATTTTCCGACTTCCGTCAGACCGGACTTAGAAGTCCTGGGTCAGACCGAAGAAGAGGTAACGACCCATCGCATCGTACAGCTGCGGGTAGGTGTTGCCGTTACCGCCAGTACCAGCGGACGGCGTGAGCGGCGGATCGTTGTCCAGGATGTTGTTGACGCCGGCCCGCAGACGGGTGGTGTCGCGAACTTGCCAAGTCGCCGCCAGGTCGAAGTAGTTTTCGGCATCGAAGTAGCGGTCAATCCGGGTGCCGCCGTTGTTCAGCGTGCCACCGGCCAAGACGGCCACTTCAACATCACCGTAGTAGCGCCAGGTACCCGTGACATCGAAGTTCCAGGGGGATTCCCAGCTCACGCGGGCACGGTGACGCCATTCCGGCTGGGCCGGGCCGCACTGGTTCGAGTGGTAGCCCACGCAGTCGTAGATGCCGTTGACACCGCCGAGCCCGGTGTTGGTCTCATATTCACTCAGCCAAGTGCCGGTGAAACCGAAGGCCAGGCTGCCGTAGTCAGGCATACCCCAATCGGACAGGGCGACGGCGTAGTTGGCCGTGATGTCAACGCCCGAGGTCGACAGACCGCCGATGTTGACGTTCGTATCGACCACATTACCCGCGGCGAGCCACAGAGCGCCCGTGCCAGCGTCACGCTGGATCTGCGAACAAGCAAAGGCATTGCCGTTGTTGTAGCAGGCATCCAGAATGTTGAGGGCACCCAGGTTCGAGATCAGTTGTTCAATCTCGATCTGGAAGTAGTCGACCGACAGGTTGAAGCCCGGCATGAAGTCCGGCTGGAACACGAAACCAAGCGTATAGGTATCGCCCATCTCGGGGGCCAGAGCCGGGTTACCACCGCCAAAGCGGTTGTATTGACCGGCCGGGTTGGTGAGCAGACCGCTGCCGGCTTGGGCCGCCGAAACCTGCCAAGGATTGACACCTTGACAGGCGGCAACCGGAGCCGTGCCGTCCCCGTTCGGGTCCGTCGCGTCGCAGGGATCATCGTCCATGTCGAACAGGTTCATACCCTGAGCCTGGAACAGTTCGATGATGTTCGGCGCACGAACCGCCCGCTGGAAGCTGGCCCGCAGGCGCAGCGACGGGATCGGGGCCCAGTCAGCGCCGATCTTGTAGCTGTTGGTCGTGCCGCCCAGCTCGTAGTCCGAGTAGCGATAAGCGAAGTCGATCGACATCTGATCGGCCCAGGCCTGACCTTCTGCGAGCGGGATCTGGGCTTCCATGAACAGGTCATAGACGTCATTGGTCCCGGTCATGCCGATGGTCGGGCCACCCTGGCCGGCACCGTCGCCCGATTCGAAGGCGGCGTCCGGCTGCGAGTCCAGGCCATTGCGGCGGTATTCGGCACCGAAGGCGACCTGAACGCCACGCGACGCCCAGGGCGACTGCAGACCGTAGCCACCAAGATCACCGGTAACGACACCCGAGACGATCTGCTCGGTCACGTCGGCGGTTTGAACCAGCGGGATTTGCAGATAGTCCAGCGCGGCCTGGGTCACGCCACCGAACGAGAAGATGTCGTACGGCACGCAGTTCGGGTCTGTGCCGTCAACGACGGACTGACAGACGACGCCCAGGGTCGGGTCGTTCACAACGTCAAAGGCGCGAGCAAGGCGCTGGTTCGAGAAGTCGTTGCGATAGACGCGCTGCAGCTCAACGCGCGAGTAGCTGCCGTAGACGTCGTAGGCCCAGAAGTCGTTGATGTCGCCACGGACACCACCGACCATGCGGAACGTCTGGTAGCCGATGTCGTCCTGACGCGGACCGCCTTCGACGTTCCGGCGACCGATCAGCAGGTCAACCGTGTCGGTCGAGGCGTCCGAGGTGTCCGTACAGCCCAGGGTCGTGCCCTGAGCGGCCGAAATCATCGGGTTGTAGCAGTTGAAGGTGAGGACCGGACCGAGGAAGGCACCCGACGGAGCGATCTGAGCCACCGACGAATAGTCGGTGAACATCATGTCGGCATAGACCTCAGCGTGGTCGTTGATCTCATAGTCCGCGAAGGCACCGAACGAATAACGTTCATCCGGGCGCTGGAAGTAGTTGATCGGACCATAGTTGAACTGATTGGCGGCCGTGAACGGGCTGAAAACGCCGTTGCCGATGCCCGTGCCGCTAAGGACCGTTGTGTTCGAACCCGACGTCAGCGAGATGAAGCGACCCGTCGCCGCAGTGCTCGAACCACCGCAAGCGTAGGCAGCGCCGGCAGCAGCGATCGTACAGGCCGAATAGTCACGCTCGGCCTGGGAAACCGCGTCGTTCTGACGATAGGCCAGATACGCGGTGATATGAGCACGACCATCGTCAGTGCCGGTGCCCATAACCAGCGTGGCTTCACGGCTGTAGCCGTCCATGACGTTGTCCGCCGGCAGACGGAACTGCGTCGGGTTGGTCGCGTTGCGGGCCGCCACGGCAGCGCGGACGCCACCGGGGCCGTCAAAGTCGTTATTGTGCTGGTAGAAGCCGTACTGGGCATCCAGCTGAACGCCTTCGAAATCACGGCGCATAATGAAGTTGACAACGCCCGCCAGAGCGTCCGAGCCGTAAATGGCCGAGGCACCCCCGGTCAGAACTTCGACGCGCTCAACGAGCTGGCCCGGAATCGGGTTCAGGTCGGCGGCGGCGTCGTTCGGCGAGCCGTAGCCGATGCGGCGACCGTCGATCAGGACCAGGGTGCGGTCAGCGCCCAGGTTACGCAGCGACACCGTGGCCGTGCCGGTCGCACCGTTCACAACGGTCGAGTTTTGGGCGGCGAAGGCCTGCGGCAGCTGGTTGACGAGATCTTCGACGCGGGTCACGCCCGCGACGTCGATGTCCTCACCCGTGACCTGGGTCACCGGGCTGGTCGTTACCAGGTTGGGCTGCGGGATGCGCGAACCGGTGATGACGATGTCAGCGACATCATCGCCCGGACCGTCTTGCGCCATGGCCGGCGTGGCCGCGAGCGCCGCAACAGCGACACCAGCGATCATCGTCGAGGCCAGAAGCCGCTCGCGAATGGTTTGAATCTTCAAAGGTCTACCTCCTGAGCCTGGCGTCGAAGCCCGTCGGATGACGACCTTCCCCCCGCCTAAGCAAATTGCGGCCCGACAGGCGGACACCTGGCGGGATGGTGTCAGTTAGGAGTCCGGGGTGAGTCAGGTCAACAACATTGCAACGCTGTAACCCGTTACGCAGAAGCGTGTCGCAATCTCGCCACAGGTGCGACGGGACTGCGACACTCTGGATTTTCCCCCAAGGCGTGGCAAAGGGTTTTCACGCCTCGCCGTCCGGGCGAATATGGCGGCCTCTCGAGAATTGGGAAGGAGTTCACCCCATGGTGCGTTGGTTGTTTGCCGGACTGGTCGTGGCTTCGCTTGCAGGTCCGGCGGTCGCCCAGGAGGATCGCCGTGCGCCCATCCTGGACCAGTTGGCCGCCTGTCGCGCCATGACCGACCCAGCCCAGCGACTGGCCTGCTATGACACCGCCGCCGCCGCGCTTGATAGCGCCGAGCGTTCTGGCGATGTGGTCGTCCTTGACCGCGCCCAGGTCCAGGAAGCCCGCCGCGGCCTGTTCGGATTCTCGGTGCCGAGCCTCAGCATGTTTGGTGGCGCGCGTGAGGGCGAAGAGGAAGAGGTCGACAACGTCTCCTATGTCGTCCGCTCGGCACGGGAGGTGCGCGACGGCGAGTGGCTGTTCGTCATGGAAGACGGGTCGGTATGGCGCCAGATCGACGGCCGAATGTGGGGACGCCCCCGCGCCGGCCAGCCGGCTGTGGTCCGGCGCGCCTCGCTGGGCAGTTTCCTGATGAATGTCGGCGAGGCCCCGGCCATCCGGGTCAGGCGCGAACAATGAGGCGACACCTGGCTCCACGGGTGTCGGTCTCCGGCCAGATTCAGCCCAGGCAGATTTCCGATCTGGCCGCCGCCGGCGTGACCCTGCTGATCTGTAATCGCCCGGACCGAGAGGAGCCCGGCCAGCCGACCCATGCGGATCTGGCGCAGGCGGCCGAATCGGCGGGCGTGAGGTTTCGGGCCGAGGCCTTTCAGGGACGACCGACGCCGGCGGCGGTTGAGGCGATGTCAGAGGCCCTGGCCGACGACGCCGTGATTCACGCCTTCTGTCGCTCGGGCATGCGCTCGACCGCGACCTGGGCGATGGCCGAGGTCCGGCGCGGACGGCCTGTCGATGAGGTGCTGCTGGCCGGACGCGAAGCCGGCTACGACCTGGCCGGTCTTTTACCTAGCGGCTGATGGCGACGCGGGTCGCATAGGGTACCGGCTCCGGCGTACAGGACGCGACGGCAAAGACCTGTGCCGCCATGAGACAGAGCATGGCCGCCGCGACCCGCTGGAGCCGATTTGAAACAGAAAGGGCGACTGCTAGAGCCATGATCGGCGCTCCCGAATGATTTACAGGAAGTAAACGCAAGCCTTGGGCCGACCTCAGCCATGATCCCCTTCGTTCGAGATTTCGACTTCGCCTATGGGCGCTGCGACCCGGTATCGCCGCTCATCCGACGGGTCGTGGCGGCGAACCCCGGCCCCTTCACCTTCACCGGCACGGGGACCTACATCGTCGGGCGCGGCACCGTTGCCGTCATTGACCCCGGCCCGATGTTGTCCGCGCACCTGGAGGCTCTGGTCGCGGCCCTCGACGGCGAGACTGTCAGCCACATCCTGGTCACCCACACCCACGCCGACCACTCTCCCCTGGCACGACCGCTTGCCGAGGCGCTTGGTGGCGTCCCGATCCTGGCGGCCGAGCCCCCTCGCCGGCCCGAGCCCATGGAGGTCGGCGAAGAAGGCTCGGATGTCTCCTTTCATCCCGACATCGTCCTGACGGGGGGCGAGCGGATCGAAGGTCCGGGCTGGACCCTGGACGCCCTGGCCACGCCGGGACACGCCTCAAACCACATGGCTTTTGGCCTCGTGGAGGAGAACGCCCTGTTCCCCGGCGATCACATCATGGGCTGGTCGACCACGGTGGTCATTCCGCCCGACGGCGACATGGACGCCTATCTCGACAGTCTGGAGCTGGTTCGCCAGGGCGGCTTTGCCACCCTGTGGCCCACGCACGGTCCACCGGTGACCGATGTTGCCCCGTTCCTGATGGCCTATCGCGACCATCGCCTGGCCCGCGAGGCCCAGATCGTCGCTCGGCTAGAAGCCGGCGATCAGTTGATCTCGGAAATCGTCCCGGTCCTCTATGGTGCCGTCGATCCACGACTGTGGCCGGCGGCCAGCCTGTCAGTGCTGGCCCACCTTATCCGCCTGACCCGGCATGGGATCGTTGCCGGGGCGACGGACGATGACGACGGGGCGCTCAATCTCTCCAGCCGCTTCATCCTCGTTTGACCCGCAGGTCGCGCGCAGGGTTTCCCACTCCTGCTCGGTCAGGGCGGCCTCGCCGCCCCGCTCGGCGGCGCGGGCCGCCGCGATCCGGCGCTCGGTGTTCGGGTGGGTCATCCACCATTCCGAGACCTCGTCGACCCGTTCGGGCGCATCGATCTCGTCCTCGGCCATGCGCTCGAAGAAGTCGCCCATGCCGCGCGACGACAGGCCCTGCTGATGCAGCAGGCCGCGCCCGACGTCGTCGGCCTCGGTTTCCGCCTGCCGACCGAAACTGAGTTCAGAGGCCTGGCCCGCCAGCAGCACCGCCTGCTGGCCCGCGCCCGTACCGCCGCCGACGACCAGGTCCAGCAGCATCCCGGCCCCCAGGCTGCGCCAGACCGACTGCATGACATGGCGGCGCTCGACGTGAGCGATCTCGTGAGCGAGGACGCCGGCCACCTCATCGGGCGATTCGGCGGCCTCGATCAGGTCGCCGGTGACCATGATGTAGCCCCCCGGCAGGGCAAAGGCGTTGACCATCGGGGCCCGCACAACCCGCGCCCTGATCGGGAACGGCGACCCGGACTGATCTGACAGCCGATCCGCCAGCCCCTGGAGCACGGCCTGACCCGCCTGTCCCTGACAGGCCGGGAAGATCGTCGAGAGTTGGGCGTTGTAGCTCTCGCCCATCTGAGCCTCGTAGGTCAGGGGCGTGGCCCGGGCCAGAGGGCCTGACGCCATCGGGATTCCCACGAACACCACAAAGGCGGTGACCGCCGCCGCCACCACCAGGCCGATGATCAGGCCCTGCCCACCAGCGGCGGAGTGACGGCGCACCGGGCGCTGGCCTGCAGCCAGCCGGTTCCAGTCCGCTGCGGTCATCACCAGGCGCGCATCCCCGCCCCGGCGCGAAACCCGGGCCTGGTCGGCGTGGACGTCGACGAACAGGCCGGTGGCCGACCATACATGCGTCTGGCCGCCGGCCTCAATGATCAGATTGCCCCCCTCGAAGCGCACCTCGGCGGCGTGGGCGGTCGAGTCCAGTCCATCGAAATAGCGGCCCTGCATCAACGGACTCCTAGATCAGCGAGAAGCCGAAAGCGTCGGCGAGGCCCTCGGCCGTCCGTGGGCCGGGCGGGGCCTGATGTGCGGCATCCAGCTGGGCCGTGCCGCTCGCGCGCAGCCGGCGCGCCAGGTACTTCGCCGTCCGGGCCTGGATCAGCGGCATCAGGATGCCCAGGCTGAGCACCAAGATGACGATGTTCGAACAGGACAACCACCACAGCGACAGCGCGCCTGCCTCCAGGTCGAACCGGGCGTCGTCCAGGCTGATCCCGGCCGTGATCGAGCGCAGGACGGCGGCATGGTAGGGCGACCAGACCAGGGAGATGAAGGGCAGCAGCAACAGCAACAAGCCGTAGAAGGCCATGATCAGAAGGACCTCCGGCGGGAGCGGACCGGCCTTGGCCGTGCCCTCCGGTTCGCCCTGGGTCAGAAGGTGGTTCAGGGTGCCGCCCAGGGAGTCGTGATTGGCCGCCACAATGACCGCCAGGCCGGCAAAGGCGGCAACGATGAGAAACAGGGTTCCGAACCAGCCCAGGGCGAACGGCCCGTACAGGCCGATCCGCTCGGAGCGCGCCTGGTTCCAGCGGAACGGCCGATCGCCGAACCTCATGTGGTTCCAGACCTGTTCGGCCAGCAGCCGTTCGAAGATCGGCTGGACCCAGCCCATGGACATGCCGTTGGCGATCTGCATCCCTAGCCACATGAAGCCGAAGTTCGGGGCCGATCCGAACAGGACGAAGCGAATGCCTCGCCATGTCGTGCGGCTGGCCATGTAGCGATAGGCCGTGAACATGCCGAAGCCCCACAGCCAGAAACCGAACA
>Ga0209573_1004013_pt1 | contig 15171 bp, 9 predicted proteins | sample TNRBio252014_DNA_FD_185870 | JGI IMG/M metagenome (GOLD analysis project Ga0209573, IMG submission 185870) | Wastewater treatment Type I Accumulibacter community from EBPR Bioreactor in Madison, WI, USA - TNR Reactor_6/25/2014_ DNA (SPAdes)... | ecosystem: Engineered > Bioreactor > EBPR >...
TCGCAGGGATTTTTTCTCAGATCGAAAAAGAAATTCTGCGCATAGCCTTAGCTACGTAAAGGATTTATTTTGATGATATGTGGAAAAATATCAAGACTTGGGTCGGCTAAAGTAGTGTTGACATGACCTAGTGCTCAGCCGAATTCATCTCTTTCTGGCATTCCTTGCAAATGCCATGTATGATCAGTGCGTGGTGGTGAACGGTGAAACCGAAAGTTTCGTGGACCATGTTTTTGGTTTGTTGTACCCTTGGATCGCAGAATTCGATCAGTTTGCCGCAGGTATCGCAAATCATGTGGTCGTGTTGCTTGGATCCGAAGGATTTCTCGTAATGTGTGGTGTTTTTGCCAAATTGTTGTTTTCTGACAAGATCACATTCCACGAGGAGCTCGAGGGTATTGTACACGGTAGCCCGGCTTACACGGTAGTCCCTGGATTTCATCTGTATATACAAAGCTTCAGCATCAAAATGATCTTCCCGGGAATAGATCTCTTCCAGTATGGCAAATCTTTCCGGGGTTTTACGATAGTCATTTATCTGAAGGTAATTTCGGAAAATTTGTTTTACCCTTTCAAAAGTTTTTGCTTTTTGCTCCATAACAGATGATGCTTTATTTTTCAACCCTGGTAACACTTGTGATCCCTTCTATCTGCTTCAGTCGAAGTGTCACAATGGCCAGCTGATTCTTGTTTTTAATATAAATACTGATCCTTCCTTCAAAATAACCTTCTTCTCCGGATATATTAAAAGACCGTATATTCAGTCCAAGGTTTTCAGAAATCTCGTTGATGATCTTTTTGATGGTTCCGGGTCCGGTGTCAACACCTATGATGCTCAATTCAGCAACAAACTCTGACTGCTCACTGCTTGCCCATTCAGTTTGAACCACCCTGTATCCATAATTGGCCATCAGATGATTGGCATTGGTACAGGATGTACGATGTATTTTCAAACCGCTTCCGGTAGTGATGAAACCAAAAATATCATCTCCCAAAACCGGGTTACAGCAACTTGCAAATGAATAATTGAATTTGTCACCCGGCTCACCATTGATATAAACAGACGTGGGTGAACTTTGTTTAGATGTACTTGGTAATTTGATGGTTTCAGCCAAAAGTTCAACAGTGGTCGTTTTTTTCTCTTCTTTCTGTATCAATTTGGGACCTTCAATATCGAATGTTTTCAACCTTCCAAGGTCGACTTTTTCTGTTGCGATCGCAAAAAATAAATCCGGTCTGGATTGAAAACCAAAATATTTGACCAGCATATCGATGTTTTCCTCGTAACTGACCTTGAGGTTTTTAAGCTTTCGTTCAAGCGTTTCCTTGCCGAATTCTCCCATTTTCCGCTTTTCCTCCTTCATGGCGGAACGGATTTTTGCCTTAGCTTTTCCAGTGATGACCAGTTTTAGCCAGTTTTCATTGGGTTTTTGACTTTTGCTCGTTGTAACGGTGATCTTGTCCCCGTTATTCAGCTTATAACCCATGGGCACCAGGTTGTTGTTGACCTTGATGGCAACAGCTTTATAACCGATGTCAGAGTGTATATCGAAGGCAAAGTCCAGTGCTGTCGCACCTTTTGGAAGGATACGCATATCTCCGTTCGGGGTGAAAACATACACTTCTTCCTTGAACAAATTGGTCTTGAAATCACTGATAAATTCAAGTGTGTCCGTGGAACTGTCCAGTAAGTCGCGAATGCTGTCCAGCCAACGGTCATAAACATTGATCTTGTTGGTTTGTCCCTTGTATTTCCAGTGAGCGGCATATCCGCGTTCCGCAATGTCATCCATTCGCTCACTTCTGATCTGAACCTCGACAAATTTTCCCTGCGGCCCGACTATGGTCGTATGCAAAGACTCATAACCATTGCTTTTGGGGTTGGTAACCCAATCCTTCAGCCTTTCCGGGATCGGCGTATAGACATCCGTGATGACAGAATATACTTGCCAGCACAGGCTTTTTTCCTGTTCTTCTGGTACATTGATGATGATCCGTACCGCAAAAAGATCATAGATCTCTTCAAAAGTGACCTGTTTGGTCTTGATTTTGTTGTAAATGGAAGAAATCGATTTCGGACGTCCCAAAACCCTGTATGGAACGTTCAACTGCTGAATTTTTTCTTTGAGCGGGTCGATGAATTCGGCGATATACGCATCTCGCTCGTCCTTGGACTGATTGAGTTTCTGGGCAATATCGTTGTAAGTTTCCGGCTCTTTTATAGCCAGTATGATGTCCTGAAATTCCTTTTTAATGTTGTACAACCCCAATCTGTGGGCCAAAGGAGCATAGATGTAGGCTGTTTCTGCAGCGATTTTGAGTTGTTTGTGTCTGGGCATCGACCCGATGGTTCTCAGGTTGTGCAGCCTGTCCGCCATTTTGATCAAAACAACGCGTACATCATATACGAGTGTGCTTAGCACTTTTTTATAATTCTCTGCCTGAGGTGATTCCACATTGTACAAACCATCGAGTTTGGTCAATCCATCTACGATTTTGGCTATTTTAGGGCCAAAAAGATCGGCGATCTCTTCCAGACTGACTTCGGTATCCTCCACCACATCGTGCAGAATGGCACTGGCAATGGCTGTGGGGCCAAGACCTATTTCATTATAGCAGATCCGGGCAACTTCAATGGGGTGATGAATGTACGGTTCTCCGGATTTTCTGCGCTGAAACTTATGGGCATCGACTGCCAGATCAAAAGATTTTTTGATCAGTGCATAGTCCTCATCCTCGAGTTTAGGCACGATGCCTCCCACGAGACTGTTGAAATCCTTTTCAACAAGCTTAAGTTCTGCAGCAGTTGTAGCAATGTCGCTTTTACCCACCTTAATCAGATTTAATATGCAAAAGAAAAACTAAAATAGCATATTATTACCATAACCGGTCTATTTTCATTCAACTATATTGAACAGATACCCGATTATACCACTGGTAAAATGAGTTTTTGTTGTTCTCAATATCTCTTATATGATTGAAAAAAGAATTTATAAATTATCATCTGAAATATCCAAAAGATTATATATTTGCAGTCCATTTGAACTCAGAGGCCATTGGAGCATTGGGAAATTACTTTTTTTTTCATTGTTTTGGTTTTCTGATTGTAGCGGGTGTGGTGAAATTGGTAGACACGCTAGACTTAGGATCTAGTGCCGCGAGGCTTGGGGGTTCGAGTCCCTCCACCCGCACTTTTTTTGTAAAAGCTATTGGCAATTTGTAGCAAAATCAAATCAGGCTGCATGTTAAGACAGAAGTTCTGCATTCAATCTTCATTAAGTGACAAATATTTAACCATCACCGGCTTCCTAAGTATCTGCAAAAATGCTCCGGGATCAGCAAAAATTATTAAGCTGTGTAACTAAAAAAATAGTGGTTGCCTGACTTAGTTAAAGCCTGTTATGATTGATGAATGAAGCCTGAGTAAAATATTTAATAAATTCAGACATAATAAATGATATGATTTAAAATAATATTTTTGAAACAGATCGTTTTTGAAATAAAATTTTGGATACATATCAAATAATGTGAAATAATGATTCGGCCCGGAAATGGGTGATGATAACTCGATAACATATCTAAAAAGGTAACTATGCAAATTAATAAAACATCAATAGATGATCTTCAGCTTCAGGTTGAGTTTTTAATCGAAAAAAGCGATTATGAAGAAGCACTCGGCAAAAAAATGCGGGAAAAGCAGAAAAGTTCGAGTTTTAAGGGCTTCAGAATAGGGAAAGTGCCTGAAAATCTTATCAGGAAAATGTATGGCAACAGTCTGCTGGCAGAAACTGTCAACGAAGTATTGGGCAAATCCATGGATAATTTTTTTGAAACAGAAAAAATTGAATACATGGGCGAACCAATCCTTGCTGAAGACCAGGATCCTGTTGATCTCGATATCAATCAGTTGAAGGATTACACTTTTATCTTTGACCTGGGCCTGAGACCACAATTTGAGGTCAACGGTGTTTCCGAGACTGATGCCTATACGCTCAGATCCATCACGATTGATGAAAAAACCATAGACGATGAATTTGAAATGGTCAGAAGAAGGGCAGGAAAACAAGAGCCCGTTGAAGATGCCATTGAAGAAAAAGATATTTTGACTTTGAAAGCCAAAGAACTGGATGGTGATGAGTTGAAATACGAAGGTTGGGAAACCAATTTCAGCATCATGGTTCAGGATATTGCCGGAGAAGACCTCAAAAAAGAGGTTTTGGCGAAACAACAGGGTGATTTCATACGTTTTGATATATACAATCTCGAAAAAGACAGAGATGAAAGTTTTGTAAAAAAACATTTCCTTTTCCTGGATGAAAATGAGGAAAAAGAAATTGGAAGATTTTTCGAAGCAGAGATCAAAGAAGTGAAAAGATTGGTGCCTGCGGAACTGGATGAAGAGTTTTTCCAGTTTCATTTTGGTGAAGAAGTAAAGGATGAAGAGGCTGCAAGAACGTTTATCAAGGAAGAATTGCAAAAATTCTATGAAGTTGAAGCAAAACAATTCCTCAATATGAACATCATGGAGGAAATTTTGGCCAAAACAGAAGTTCGTCTCCCTGAAGCGTTTCTGAGAAGGTGGTTGTTGCAAATGGATAAGAACAAGGAAATGGAGGAATCTGTTTTCAATAAACAATTTGAGACTTTCCTCAAAGAGATGAAATGGCAGTTGATCGTGAGTGAATTGAGCAGGAAGCACCAGATCGATGTGGAAGAGGAAGAAGTTTCCAGACAATTGCAGATGAGAGCTTACAACTATCTGAATTCACAGATGGGTTATGCCGATCCTGAAATGATCAGGCAGATTTATGATTACATGATGAAGGATAAAAATCAATATCAAAAGGCAGTTGAAGAACTTATGACAGCAAAAGTGCTTGATAAAGTCAGGGAGATCATTCAGCCTGCAGTACAGGAAGTTACACTCGATTCTTTCAGAGAAGAAGTGAAGGCTTTGAATGAACGTATCAAGGAAAGAAACTGATCAGAACATTTTTATAACCCGATTGTTATACCTAAGCAAAAAAAATAACTGAATGGATTACGGTAAAGAGTTTTTTAAATACGCTACCATGCATCGCGGAATGAGTTCCATGCATCTTGAGAAATACCTGGGTTCGACTATCGTGCCTGATATTAATGCTTTCACGCCTCAGGTCATCGAGGAAAGGCAGATGAATATCGTAGGAATGGACGTTTTTTCCAGGTTGATGATGGACAGGATCATTTTTTTGGGTGTACCGATCAATGATTATGTTGCCAATGTGATCCAGGCTCAAATGCTTTTCCTGGAATCAACGGATGCCAAAAGAGACATCCAGATGTTTATTAACAGCCCGGGTGGCTCGGTTATTTCAGGTATGGGCATCTACGATACCCTTCAGTATGTAAGTCCTGAAATCGCGACGATCTGTACCGGGATGGCAGCATCCATGAGCGCTGTGTTGCTGGCTGCAGGGACCAAAGGCAAAAGGACCTGTCTCAATCACAGCCGGGTTATGATACACCAGCCGATGGGCGGCATGCAGGGTCAGGTGTCAGAGATGGAGATCTCCTATAAACTTATCAAACAGCTCCAAAAGGAACTGTATGATATCCTGGCATTCCACACAGGTAAGACATTCGAAATCATCGAGAAAGATTGCGACAGGGACAATTGGATGACTGCCACTGAGTCTAAAGAATACGGCCTGGTGGACGAAGTCCTGACCAGAGATAATCCTAAAAAGAAAGATTGATCATTTTACAGTAAGATAATTTTTGAATCCGGTTTGGAATGAAAAAAGAAAAAGTCAGGTGTTCATTTTGCGGGAAACCCAAAGATCAAACCCTCATGCTCATAGCAGGCATTGAGGGTCATATCTGTGAAACCTGTGTGGAACAGGCCTCAGAAATCGTCAAGGATGAGATCGGCAGGAAACACTTTGATCAGAAACATTTTGATATACCGGAAGTGACGCCCATGCAACTCAAAAATTTCATGGACCAGTATGTGATCGGGCAGGAAGATGCCAAAAAACATCTGTCCGTTGCGGTGTACAATCACTATAAAAGGCTGAAACTGGGGCCGAGACATGATGTGGAGATCGAAAAATCCAATATCATTTTTGTCGGAGAAACAGGAACAGGTAAAACACTGCTCGCAAAAACGATCGCCAAATTCCTTGAAGTTCCGTTTGCAATAGTCGATGCAACGGTTTTTACCGAAGCCGGTTATGTGGGTGAAGATGTTGAAAGCATGCTGACAAGATTGTTGCAGGCTTGTGATTACGATGTGGAAGCTGCCCAACGCGGGATCGTCTATATCGATGAGATCGATAAAATAGCCCGGAAAAATGATAATCCGAGCATCACCAGGGATGTTTCGGGTGAAGGCGTGCAACAATCACTGCTCAAAATACTCGAAGGAAGCGATGTGAATGTACCGCCTCAGGGTGGAAGGAAACACCCTGAACAAAAAATGATCGCGGTGGATACCAGGAATATACTGTTTATCGCCGGCGGTGCTTTTGACGGCATAGCCAAACATATCGCCAGAAGAATGAATACCCAGGTGATCGGTTATGGTCACCAGCAAAAAGAACGGGTGGACAAAGAAAATTTGCTCCAGTATATCACACATAAAGACCTCAAATCCTTTGGGTTGATCCCTGAATTGATCGGCAGGTTGCCTGTGTTGACTTACCTGGAACCATTGGATGAAAAAGCGCTCAAAAGCATCCTGACTGAACCTAAAAATGCCCTGATCAAACAGTATAAAAGCCTGTTTGCACTCGAAGGCATCGAACTGATCTTTACGGATGAAGTGCTCGATCTCATCGCCCATAAATCAGTAGAATACAGGATCGGCGCACGCGGTCTTCGCTCCATCTGTGAAGCGATCCTGACCGATGCCATGTTCGAATTGCCCTCCAAAAAGAACGTAAAGAAATTTGTTATAGATGTCGAATATGCCGAGGCCAGACTCTCGCACAGCAAACTGAGCAAGATCCAGGCAGCGTGATGATCTGATGATCCAATGATCCAATGATCTGATGATCTGATGGTATGATGATCTGATGATCTGATGGTATGATGATCTGATGGTATAATGATCTGATTATCTGATGGTGAAATGATCTGATGGTTTGAGTTTAACGATTTTTAATTTTGGTCCAAAAAACAAATCAACAAATCAACGATTCAACAAATCAACAACTGATGGTATGATGATCTGATGTTGAAATGATCTGATTATCTGATGGTGAAATGATCTGATGGTTTGAGTTTAACGATTTTTAATTTTGGTCCAAAAAACAAATCAACGATTCAACAAATCAACAACTAATGGTTTGATGATCTGATGTTGAAATGATCTGATTATCTGATGTTGAAATGATCTGATGGCATGAGTTTAACGAATTTTTAATTTGGTCCAAAAAACAAATCAACAAATCAACAATTCAACAATTCAACAAATCAACAATTCAACAATTCAACAATTCAACAATTCAACAAATCAACAAATCAACAAATCAACATTTCGAAGCGTGCCTCTTTCGGTCATGATCTACAACATCTCGAACAAAGAAACAAAGGAACAAAGAAACAACTCAAACGAACTCCGTCCAACAGAAATTTTGGCGTATGCACTTCCATCCAGATGATACCATTATTGCTCCGGCAACAGCTGTTTCCAACAGCGCCATTGCCGTGATCCGCTTGTCGGGCACGAAGGCGGTCGATTGGGTAGCCAAACATTTTTCGGGAAAAAACCTGTTTGAAGTTTCCCCCAACAGGGCTGTTTTCGGAAAGATCACGGATGGTAAAAATGCTGTTTTGGATGAAGTGGTTGTGACGGTTTTTAAATCGCCGCGCAGTTATACCGGTGAAGATGTCGTGGAGATCTCCTGTCATGCTTCACCTTTCATCGTCCGGGAAATGATCGGTTTATTCACTGCCGTTGGTGCAAGGTTGGCAGAACCGGGTGAATTTACCCTTCGGGCGTACCTCAACGGCAAGATGGACCTCTCGCAGGCAGAAGCCGTTGCGGATCTGATCGCTTCCGAATCAAAAGCCAGTCACGACATCGCGCTCAGACAGATGAACGGTCAGATCTCCTCCAAAATGGCTTCACTGAGGGCAAACCTGGTGGATTTTGCCAGTCTGCTCGAACTGGAACTCGATTTTTCGGAAGAAGATGTGGAGTTTGCTGACAGAACCAGATTCAGGCAATTGGTCGAAGAAATCGATGGCGAGATCAGTCATCTGCTCAATTCCTACAATACAGGCAGGTTGATCCGGAATGGCATTCCAACCGTCATTTCAGGACGGCCCAATGCAGGGAAATCCACCTTGCTCAATACGCTTTTGCAGGAGGACAGAGCCATTGTCTCTGATATTCCGGGTACCACACGGGATACCATCGAAGAAGTCATCCAGATCAACGGCGTGCATTTCAGGTTGGTGGATACAGCCGGCATCCGTAAAACCAGCGATGCCATCGAGGCATCCGGCGTGCACAAGACCTACGAAAAGATCAGAAAATCAGCCATCGTGATCTATTTGTTCGATCCGACAGCCATCACGGTTGAGGAAATCGCTCATGACCTGGAAAATCTGCCTGAAACAGAGGCGGAGATCATCCTGGTAGCCAATAAGTCGGATAAACTGCCTTCTGCACATGATCTGGATACCTTTACGAAATCATTTTCAGCTTATGAATTGATTTCCATCAGTGCCAAAATGGAGCACAACATCGATGCCTTGCGCCAGATGCTGTATGAAAAAGTTTTGGGGCAAACCAATTACCAGCAGCAGGTGATCATCAGCAACAGCCGGCATTTTGAAGCCCTGAACAAAGCGAAGGAAAGCCTTTCAGTTGTTGCCTCAGGCCTCACGGAAGGACTGCCCTCAGACCTGGTTGCCCTTGAACTGCGCCAGGTGTTGTATTACATCGGTAGCATTACCGGGTCGATAGGCACGGAAGAGCTATTGGGGAACATCTTTGGAAAGTTTTGCATAGGAAAGTGAAACTATAATCCCATCCTTTTCCAGAGTTCTTTTAACCTTATGTCACTTTCATTGGCTGCAAATAATTATTTTTCACTGAAAATATAAATATATAATCATTTTTCACCTCATTTAACTATTTTTCATACATTTGCATAATAAGTTTTCACAGCAAATGGCAATTTCTAATCAATTTTCACATTTCATAACTGTTTTTGAAGGCAGAACAGCGCCTGAAGTAGGATATCTGGCCGGATATGGGGCTTTGATCAGGACTTTTGAATTGCAGGTGGTGATACCAGATATTCTGGCACTGATCAGCTTAAAACATAAAAGATATGACACCGATGAATGGATGGTTTATACACCTCGTTATTTGCCGGAAAATTCGCTCATTGGTCATTTGACTTTCGCATTGAAATATGAAGGGATCGACCTTGCCATATTGAAAAAGATTTTTGAAATCTATCCTGAAGTTGACATTACCAATATGATAGCCAGCGAACCCACCGGGCGATACAGCAGAATGATCTGGTTTTTATACGAGTGGTTGGAAGAGGAAAAACTGGCATTGCCAAACCTGGATTCCGGAAATTATTTTGACCTGGTGGATACCAAAATTCAATTTGGAACATCTGAGTTTGAGATTTCCCGAAGACATCGGATCAGGAATAATTTGCCGGGAGTCAGGGATTTTTGCCCGATGGTGCGTAAAACGGAAAGGATCCGCCACTTTGGAGAACTGGATTTTTCCGCTCAGATCAAAAATGTCCTTGATAATATTCATCCTGACATTCTGTTAAGGTCAGCTTCTTTTCTGATTTTGAAAGATTCAAAAGCTTCATTTGCTATTGAAAGTGAAAATCCTGCGCAAAACAGGATACAACGTTGGGGTCGCGCGATCGGACAAGCCGGGCAGCAGCATATCACTATTGAAGAGTTGCAGAGATTGCAACAGACAGCAATTGAAAATCCCCGATTTACTAAATTGGGGATAAGAGAACAGGAAGGATTTGTCGGAGAACATGACAGGAGATACGGGACTCCGATCCCATCTCATATTTCAGCCAAATGGACTGATCTTCACAAACTGCTGAATGGATTGATTGACACCAATAAGAAATTGGAAAAGGATGCTGATTTTGATGCAGTGATAGCAGCAGCCATGATCGCTTTTGGTTTCGTCTTCATTCACCCGTTTGTGGATGGAAATGGCAGAATTCATAGATATCTTATTCATGATGTGCTCATTAGAAAAGGATATGTGCCAAAAGGTATAATATTTCCGGTTTCAGCGATCATTCTGGATAGAATGGAAGCATACCGTATGGTTTTGGAGCAATTTTCAATTCCGAGGCTTGATTTAATTGACTGGAAAGTTTCAAAGGATAATAATGTTGAAATATTGAACAAAACTATTGACTTGTACAGATATTTTGATGCAACCAAAATGGCGGAATTTTTATACAGCTGTATCCAATATACCATTGAGCAAACAATCCCTCAGGAAGTGGTCTATCTCGAAAAATTTGACCAGATGAGTCATTATCTAAGAAATGTTTTTGAAATGCCGGACAAGGAGATTGCACTGATATTTCGTTTTTTGGAACAGGGACACGGACATTTGTCACACAGAGCCAGAACGCATGAATTCAAAGATCTTTCTGAAAAGGAATTTATCGCCATTGAACATAAGTTCCGGGAGGTTTTTCTTTGAACAACTTTCCGGCTTTGTGGTCAACTTCACTTTAATCAATGAATTTGGAGTAAAGCTAATCTACAAATTATACCAAGCTTTTGAACAACAGGACATTTTTTTCGCCTTAAAACCATGAAATCGCAGTCATTTTTCAGTTCCTCGCAAAACCTGCCTCGATACATGAATTTCAGATAATGAATGACAAAAGTTCTGTTTATAGAATATCATGCTTAATTGGCTTTTAAGTAGCCATCTGCCAATCAAATGATAACCTAATGTGAATCTGTTTTACCCCCAAATCAATAAAAACTATGAGTAAAGCTGATTGAAAAATTGTGGGCAAAATCATTCGAAATAGGCCTGGGGAAAGTTCCGATAGGTTTCCCTGTATGATTTCTGAAACGGATATTCAGTTCCGCTACTATCGTGGAATTTGGACTTAGATAATACTTGACCGAGTTATTTGAGGTCAGGTCAAGTCTCCATGCCAGTTCATCCATAGACGGAGGTTGAGTATATAAATAATAAGAACTATAAATTCCGGTAGTAAAAAATGTCCTGCTGTTGATAAAGTTAGTGAAGGATATATTTAAGTGAGGTCGTCCAAATATCTCTTTATATCTTAAAAAACCATCGGTTATGTCAAAATAGTTAAGAAAACCTATTTCTACGCCGCTTTCCATATCAAATTGCCAAAACTGGTTGATCGGATGGTAATGATTATAGTAAATATCTGATATAAAAGCCGTATTGATGTCGACATCCTTAAAATAATCCGGACCAGAATTTTGAAAATTTACCGCAGGTATTAAGTGAATGCCGGCTTCATAACCTGAGTATCTTTTCCCGTTGTTCCCATAGAACCACATATCAAAAATGGAATTGTAGTAATCAATGCTTTTGTCAGTAATCAGCTTGTTTTCATCCAGAGTTTTGGCCAAAAGCCTGATATCTTCTTTCCTCTTCAACCTATAATCCAATACCCTGTTATTCCTTATTTTTGAAATGGACTTCACCAATATTGACATCTCTTCAGAAGATGGAATATGACTTAGTACACCGGCTCTTTGCAGATCTTTCAGCATCCTGATGGTATGCCAGTAATCAGTTACTTCTTCAACACGTCCTTTACCAAATCCGAACCCTGGAGCAATATTTGCGTATATATAATTACTATTATAAGGAGGTGTTGTATAAACTCCGGTTGTACGATCCATGCGGGCGTCGATTTCATAGGATATTTTAAAAAACCATTTGCCCGGACTGAAGAACTTAGCAGCGTAACTTGAGCGGTAATCAGGTCGAATTGAAAAAATCTTGCTGGAATAGCTTGAATCAATTAAATCGATTTGGGAAAAACCATCTGATTTATTATATCTCAATCCCGTGCTTAAGATTTGTGAATTTTGTATTTGGCTTTTAAGGCTGTTTTTGGTCTTGTAATACCTCAACCAGACATCTCCGGTTAAATCAATGATTTTTCCTTCACTACTGTAACTGAAGGACGGAATGCTATTTTGGTAGTTGCCGGAACTTGAATAAAGAGCTCCACCAACATCCAAATTCCTGTATTCTAAATCAGGAAGTGAATATTGTTTGATATCAAAAGTATCCAGGGCTTCAAAAACCGATATTTCGACATTCTCTTTTTGAGAAAGGGCAGTAAATGAAAGAAGTAATAAGAATGGAAGAATTGTGGTAAAAGTCTTTGTTTTCATATGAGTGTTTTTTTGTTTCCATGTTCCTTTGTTCGGGATGTTCGCCGTTGCAGGTGTTTTCACCTGCAACCCCTTGGTTGTTTCCTTGTTTTTTTGTTCGAATTGTCGAATCCCGAATTTTCAAATTTTCAAATTGCAAATTATTATATTTTTCATTTAGAATGATGTTCGACAGTGATTTTAACCTTTTTTTAATCCGTTTTAACCTTTCATTAACCCATTCGTCCTCTCAATCCGACCATTGGTATAAGCTTTGGAAGCCATAAGTTGGTAATTATAATTATTCTTTTATTTTTGCGTTCAATCAACAAATAATTGGTTTCTAAACATAAAAAAACAACATTATGCGAGTATTAACACTTCTGGTTTTACTTTTTCAATTTTCTTTACTGAATCTTATGGCCCAAAACGATGATCCATACCTTTGGCTGGAAAATGTAGATGATCCGAAAGCGCTCGATTGGGTGCACACGATGAACGCACAGTCTACAGCTGCATTTGAATCCAAACCTTATTACAAGGAAAATTACGATAAGATACTCAGTGTCCTCAATTCGACCGAAAGGATCGCGGCGCCCGGAATTTATAATGATTTTATCTATAATTTCTGGCAGGATAAAACCAATCCGCGCGGTATCTGGCGCAGAACGACTTTCAAAGATTACCTCAGCGGCAATCCAACCTGGGAAATACTCCTGGATATCGACAAGATGTCGACTGAAGACAATGTCAAATGGGTGTTCAAGGGAGCAAACGGCTTGTACCCGGATTACCAACGCTTTCTGGTAAATTTGTCAAAAGGTGGCGGCGATGCAGCAGTGGTCAGGGAATTCGACGTGAACACCAAAAGTTTTGTGGAAAATGGTTTTTACCTTCCGGAAGCAAAAGGAGGCGCCAGCTGGATCGATCTCAATACCTTGCTGGTTGCCACAGATTTTGGTGACGGTATGACCATATCCGGTTATCCCAAACAAGTGAAGGTCTGGAAAAGAGGCACACCGATCCAGGATGCCCGATTGGTTTTCCAGGGCGAAGAAAATGATATGGGTATCTGGGGAGGTTCATTTTTTACTCCGGAAAGGAATTATCAGCTCATCACCCGCAGAACTTCTTTTTATACAGGCACTTATCATTTTATTGAAAATGGCTCCATGGTGTCTCTCGAACTGCCGGAAGATATTTCACTGTCAACTGTATTCAAAAATCAGGTGCTGTTCGATCTGAAATCAGACTGGGAGATCGGCGGACAAAAATTCAGGCAAGGCGCAGTGATCAGCATCGATTACAACGATTTAATAGCCGGAAAAACCAACTACCAACTGGTCATCGAACCCGATGACAGAAGTAGCATAGAAGGCATGAGTTCTACAAAAAATAACCTGATCGTCAAAGTGATCAACAATGTTAAGAGTGAACTCTACAGCTTTACGTGGAATGGAAAATGGCAAAAAACCAGGTTCAATGCACCTGAATTTGGCAATATTGCTCTGGCTTCATCGGAAGACAAGGGAGACCGTTTCTTCTTCTATTTTACCAATTTCCTGGCACCATCCACACTTTATCTGGCAGATGCACAAAAAGGAAGCTATATCAAAATTAAATCCCTTCCGGAATGGTTCAAAACCGACAATTTCCAGGTTCAGCAATTCGAAGCAACTTCAAAAGACGGTACCAAAATACCTTATTTTGTGGTCAGCGCCAAAGACATGAAGTACGATGGCAAAAATCCGACTTTGCTATATGCCTACGGAGGATTTGAAGTTTCTCAGTTGCCTTCCTATTCTGCCGTTACAGGTATGACCTGGCTTGAAAAAGGAGGTGTGTATGTATTGGCAAATATCCGTGGTGGTGGTGAATTCGGGCCTAAATGGCATCAGGCAGGTCTGAAAGAAAACCGTCAACGGGTGTATGATGACTTCCACGGCGTTGCCATGGACCTGGTCAAACGCAAGATCACCAATCCCGCTCGTTTGGGCATCTATGGTGGCAGCAATGGAGGATTGTTGGTGGGTGTAGCATTCACACAACGTCCTGATCTTTACAATGCAGTGGTTTGTTCTGTTCCGCTGCTCGATATGAACCGCTACAACAAACTCCTTGCGGGTGCCAGCTGGATGGCAGAATACGGCAATCCGGATGTTCCTGAAGAATGGGCTTATATCAGTCAGTATTCTCCTTATCAGAAGATCAAGGCAGGTGTTAACTATCCTGAAGTGTTTTTCACTACGTCTACCAGGGACGACCGTGTTCATCCCGGACATGCAAGAAAAACCGCTGCTAAACTGACAGATCTGGGCAGAAAAGTGTACTATTTTGAAAATACCGAAGGTGGTCACGGTGGCGCTTCCACCAACGAACAGCGTGCAAAAATGACCGCTCAGATCTATACTTATCTGAGAATGAAGCTGATGGATACTTCAGTCAAATAAAATAATAATCGTTTTTTAGCAAAAATGTAAAAGCCGGAAGTTCTGTTGAGCTTCCGGCTTTTTTACGCCACTGTTTAATAACTGAACATTCAGGATCGATTGAATAAAATGATTCTTAATAAAGGTGGTGGAGATAGTGGCTATTGAATTCTGACTTTATTGAAAATGAACGAGCTGATTTTTAATGCTTGGATGTAAATAATTGTAAATAATGCGAATCAATGGTTGAAAAAAAGCTCTGAAAATCCTTTATTTGTCCTCAATCCTAAAGGAAGATAAAGGATTTTCTCGCTTTCATCCTTTAGGATCGAGGCAAAAAAGTGAGAAAATCCTG
>Ga0209573_1004015_pt1 | contig 15166 bp, 17 predicted proteins | sample TNRBio252014_DNA_FD_185870 | JGI IMG/M metagenome (GOLD analysis project Ga0209573, IMG submission 185870) | Wastewater treatment Type I Accumulibacter community from EBPR Bioreactor in Madison, WI, USA - TNR Reactor_6/25/2014_ DNA (SPAdes)... | ecosystem: Engineered > Bioreactor > EBPR >...
GAGGCGGTGCTGCCGGTGTCGGATGACGTGATGCACTGGCATGCGAGCCCTCGCGCCGCGGTGGGCTTTCTGCTGCATGCAGCGACCATCGATGGCGCCAAGCTCGGAGCGCGCCGCAACCTGTCGATGCCGGGTCTCGCCGTGACGGTCGGACAGCAGATCGAGGCGCTGCGCAAGGTGGCCGGCGAGAAAGTGGTCGCCCGCATCAAGCGCGTGCCTGACAAATTCGTACAGGACATCGTGGCGGGCTGGCCGCGCAACTTCGAAACACGGCGTTCGCTGGAGCTCGGCTTCAAGCCGGACGCGTCGTTCGAAGAGATCATCCGCATCCATATCGCGGACGAACTCGGTGGCAAGATCGCGTGACGCGGTTCGTGGGAGTGTAGGTGATGTCGATCTCGAACAAGGCGGCCATCGTGCTGATGGTGGCCGATAGCAAAGCCTTTCGTGCCGCGCTCGAGCGGGGCGGCCTCGCGGGCCAATTCGATGTTGTCGACACAGCGCCCGGCCAGAAGCCGCCGGCCGACGTCATGTCGCGTACCGAGATCCTGCTGGCGCAATCGGCGGCGCCGGGGCTGCTCGCCGAGCTGCCCCGCCTCAAGTGGGTGCAGGCTATGACGGTTGGTGTCGACAACTGGCTGGCGCGCAAGGATCTGGCGGCCGCTCACATGCTGACGGCGGCGCGTGGCACGCACCGCGTGCAAATGCCGGAGAACATCCTCGGGGCCATATTTCACGTGACCAAGCGCTTTCACCAGATCGGGCTCAATCAAGCGAAATCCGAGTGGGTGCGCAGTGTTTCGGCGCCGATCGCCGGCAAAACGCTCGGCATCCTCGGGCTCGGTGCCATCGGACAAGAACTCGCGCGAAAGGCTGCCGCGCTCGAGATGCGCGTCATCGGAACCAAGCGCACGCCCGAGGCCGTGGCTCACGTCGACCAGGTGCATGGCCCCAGCGAACTCGACAGCGTACTGGCGCAGAGCGATTTTGTCGTGATGCTGCTGCCGGCGACGGCGGAGACTGACAACCTGATCAACGCGGCGCGTCTGGCCAAGATGAAGAAGACCGCCTACCTCATCAACTTCGCGCGCGGGGCGCAGATCGTCGACGACGACCTGATCGCGGCCGTTAAGGGCGGGACGATCGCCGGCGCCGTGCTCGACGTGTTCCGTACGGAGCCGCTGCCGTCATTGCATCCGTTCTGGACGACGCCGGGCATCAGCGTGCTGCCGCATATCGGCGGGCTGCATCCGCAGAGGAACGAGATGGTGGCCGACCTGTTCGTCGAGAACGTGAAGCGGCTGGTGGCCGGGCAACCGCTGAAGGAGCTGGTGGACCGAGCGCGAGGGTATTGAGGCGTAGAGTGCGTGTACCTGTCACGCGCGGGCGGAACGAATCCACTCGCTCACTTCATCACGGGAATGGAGAACTCCGCGCCTTCCTTGACGCCTGAGGGCCAGCGCGAGGTGACGGTCTTCGTGCGGGTGTAGAAGCGGATCGAGTCCGGTCCGTGCTGGTTGAGGTCGCCGAACGCGGACTTCTTCCAGCCACCGAAGGTGTAGTAGGCGAGCGGCACGGGGATCGGCACGTTGACACCGACCATGCCGACGTTGACGCGGGCGACGAAGTCGCGGGCCGCGTCGCCGTCGCGGGTGAAGATGGCGACGCCATTGCCCATCTCGTGGTCCATGGCGAGCGCCAGGCTCTCGGCGTAGTCCTTGGCGCGCACGACGGAGAGCACTGGGCCGAAGATCTCCTCTTTGTAGATCTTCATCGAGGGTGTCACCTCGTCGAACAGGCAGCCGCCCATGTAGAAGCCCTGCTCGTAGCCCTGCATGCGGAAGTTGCGGCCGTCGACCTTCAGCTTGGCGCCTTCCTTGACGCCGGTGTCGACGTAGGCCTTCACCTTTTCGAGATGCGCCTTGGTCACGAGCGGACCCATGTCGGCGTCGGCCGAGGTCGACGGGCCGATCTTGAGGCCTTCGATTTTCGGAATGAGCCTGGCGACGAGCGCATCGGCCGTCTTCTGGCCGACAGGCACGGCGACCGAGACGGCCATGCAGCGCTCGCCGGCCGAGCCGTAACCGGCGCCGATCAGGGCATCGGCGGCCTGATCCAGGTCGGCGTCGGGCATGACGATCATGTGGTTCTTGGCGCCGCCGAAGCAGGCGACGCGCTTGCCCGAAGCGGCACCGCGCGCGTAAACGTAGGCGGCAATGGGCGTCGAGCCGACGAAGCCGACGGCGGCGATGTCGGGATCATCGAGGATGGCGTCGACCGCTTCCTTGTCGCCGTTGACGACATTGAGGATGCCTGCCGGCAAGCCCGCTTCCATCATCAGCTCCGCCAGCATCAGCGGCACGGACGGATCGCGCTCGCTCGGCTTCAGGATGAAAGCGTTGCCGCAGGCGATGGCGGGGGCAAACTTCCACATCGGGATCATGGCCGGGAAGTTGAACGGCGTGATGCCGGCCGCGACGCCGACCGGCTGGCGCATCGAATAGACATCGATACCCGGGCCGGCACCCTCGGTGAACTCGCCCTTCAAAAGATGCGGGATGCCGATGGCGAACTCCGCCACCTCGAGGCCGCGCTGGATGTCACCCTTGGCGTCGGCGACGACCTTGCCGTGCTCGCGCGCAAGCACGTCGGCGAGCTTGTCCATGTCGCGATTGAGGAGGTCGACGAACTTCATCATGACCCGGGCGCGGCGCTGCGGATTGGTGGCGGCCCAGGCGGGCTGGGCGGCCTTGGCATTCTCGACTGCGGCGCGCACCTCTGCGGCCGACGCGAGGGGCATGCGGGCGGCGACCTCGCCGGTCATCGGCCAGAAGACGTCGGCGAAGCGGCCGGACGTGCCCTTGACCCGCTTGCCGCCAATGAAGTGTGAAAGTTCTGTCGCCATATCAACCCTCGCGCGCGTGTTCGACGGCATTATTGACGATGTGCCGCCATCGGCAAGGGCCGAGATCAGAGAACGCCGAGAATACCGAGGCCGCCCAGCATCAGGAGAGAGAGCAGCGTCGACAGATTGATGTCGCCCACCTCTTTCACCCGCACGGTCCTGTAGACCTCACGGACCTCGGAGCGCGGGGACGCGGCCGGAAGCTCGCGCGAGCGGATCCAGGCCCAGGCAAAACGCGCAAATGTGACGGCGCGGGTGGCGATCTCCTGCGGGGCGCGTCGCCAGCCATACTTGTAGCCGAAGATGACGAGCGCCACGACGGCGATCTGCGCCAGCGTCGAGACCCAGCCGCCGACGAGAAACCACAAGACGCTCCAGGCGAGGCCGAGCAGCGTCCAGAGCAGCCAGCCGATCCAAGCCAGGATGTCCATGCGTTCGTTCTCCCCGGTGCCTTCGTCGTTCGCTCGCGCATATATGGTGACGGCATGGCGCAAATACGTATAGTGCGCCGCACGCGAACAGCCGGACCCGACTTTCCATGCCGACCAAGACCGCCAGCAAGCCAGCCCCTGCCCCGAGCCTCGGTGCACTCAGGCCACGCGAGTCGTTCCAGGACCTGATCCTGACGCTGCAGCAGTTCTGGGGGGCTCAAGGCTGCGTGATCCTCCAACCATATGACATGGAGGTGGGCGCCGGCACGTTCCATCCGGCGACGACACTTCGGGCACTCGGCCCACGCACCTGGAACGCGGCCTATGTGCAGCCGTCGCGGCGGCCCAAGGATGGGCGCTACGGCGAGAATCCGAACCGGATGCAGCATTACTACCAGTTCCAGGTGATCATGAAGCCGTCGCCGCCGGACATCCTGGATCTCTACCTCAAGAGCCTCGACGCCATCGGCATCGACACGACGAAGAACGACATCCGGTTCGTCGAGGACGACTGGGAGAGCCCGACGCTCGGAGCCTGGGGCCTCGGCTGGGAAGTATGGTGCAACGGCATGGAGGTGACGCAGTTCACCTATTTCCAGCAAGTCGGCGGCTTCGATTGCCGGCCGGTCTCGGGCGAAATCACCTACGGCCTCGAGCGCCTCGCCATGTACGTGCAGGGCGTCGACCGGGTGTTCGATCTCAATTTCAACGGGCGGACCGACGAGCGAAAGCTCACCTACGGCGACGTGTTCCTGCAGGCCGAGCGGGAGTACTCGCGGTACAACTTCGAGCATGCGAACACGGACATGCTGCTGGCGCACTTCAAGGACGCTGAGGCGGAGTGCAAGGCGCTGCTCGACAAAGGTGCGCCATCCGACGCCCCTGCGGGGAGCCGGCCGGATGGCGCGAAAGGACACCATCTCATGGCGCTGCCGGCCTATGACCAGTGCATCAAGGCGAGCCACATCTTCAATCTGCTCGATGCGCGCGGCGTGATCTCGGTGACGGAGCGGCAGAGCTATATCTTGCGCGTACGCGAGCTAGCAAAGGCGTGCTGCGCGGCGTGGCTGGCGACAGAGGCAGGCGGTGCTTAACGCCCGCGCCGGACGCGGACGGGCACGGTCACGAGACGAGCGGTCGCCGATGGCGGTGGCTCATCGCCCTTCGGCAGCAGCATGATGGCCGTCCCCATGGCGAGGCTGGCAAAGGTCGCGGCGAAACTGCCGAAATAGAGATAGACGGCGGCGACAGGCGTGCTGGTGTTGGCCATCAATTCGCCGATCGGCAGGTTCGGAAGCAGCAGCAACGCGCCAGCGACCGCGCAGCCTACGAGCGCACCGAAAGCCGCATAGGCCATCAGGAAGCGAACCAGCCTCGGCAGGGGCTCGCGCCGGTTGCGTCCTGGGTGCGATTTCGGCGGGCTCATCGGTCATTCTCCTCGAAGGCGCCGGTCTGCGACATTGATAAGCTACGCGGGACGGCCATGGCGACTGGCGACGGTGTCACAGACCTGTCGGAGCGATTTGCCTGTTACGAGAGAGGCGGTAGGCTGGCCTTGATCTCGATCCAGCAGGGACTACCGGAATGAACTTCAGTCAAGTGCTCGTCACCGGAGCCGGTGGCCTGATGGGCCGCTATGTGGTCTCGGAATTGCGCAACCGGACGCGGGTCGCGGGTCTCGATCTGGTTCCGGCGGACGGCCTCGTCCGGCACACGCTCGGCTCGATCGAGGACCCTGGCGCGGTTGCCCGGGCGATCGACGGTTGCGACGCCGTGGTGCAGATCGCCGCCCGGCCGAACCAGTGGGCCGGGACCGGCAGCGAGATCATCGAGACCAATACAGTCGGGGTCTGGAACGTGCTCGAGGCAGCGGAGCGGGCCGGCGTGAAGCGCGTGGTCGTCACCTCGAGCGACTCGGTGGTCGGCTACACAGTTCTGCATGGCGCCATGATCCCGCCGGACTATGCGCCCGTCGACATCGCGCACCCGCTCAGGCCGACAGACCCCTACGCCTTGAGCAAAGTGCTCGGCGAGCGTATCGCACGCAGTTTCGCGGATCGCGGCAAGCTCGAGGTCGTGGTGCTCCGGCCCGTCTATGTCCTCTATCCGGAGTTCGAAGGCGAGGTCCGGGCACGGGCGGCACGGCCCGATACCTACAAGGGGCCCGAGGCCGGCGGGCGACAGCCGGCGGGCGGCGGCGCGCTCTGGCATTACGTCGATCCGCGGGACATCGCGCGCGCGTTCCGGCTTGCCCTCGAGGTCGAGGCGCCGGGGTTCGGGCCCTATTTCATCTCGGGCACAACGACCCTCGCCCCTGAGCCGACGCTCGACCGATTGGCGAAAAGGATTGGCAGGCGCATCGAGGTGCGAGACCCGAAACTCTATGCCGAAATCCCTTTCGCGCCGATCTACGACATGACCGCGGCACGCGAAAACCTCGGCTACGTGCCGGAGCACGATCTCAGACGGAAGCTCGTGGACGACCGTTGAGCTGCGTCCGGCCGGCGGTCGTTAACAGATAGCTGCGGAGCAAATAGCCCGCAAATTGCGAGTAGGGTTCAAGGAATCTTTAAGCCTCTCTGTCACAGTCCGACGATCCCAATGCCCGGAGTCCAATCCGGGTCCGGCGCGTTTTCGGACCAGAGTGATGCGTACCAGCCGTCGACTGCTGAAACAGGTGAGGCGAGCCATGCTCGCTGCTTTCCTGTTCAGCGGCATCATCAATGTGCTGGCGCTGGCAACGCCGCTCTTCACCCTGCAAGTGTTCGAGACGGTCGTGCCGTCCGGCAGCGTCGAGACGCTGGTGCTGCTGGCGCTGATGGCCGCCACCGCCGGCCTAGCGCTGATGCTGATCGAGATCGTGCGCGATCGCATCATGCTCAGGGCCTCGACCTGGCTTGACCACACGCTGGGGCAGCACCTACTGGAAAATGGCCTCAAGGCCGGTACGTCGGCCGACGACATGCAGGCGGAAATCCGCTCGCTCGGCGTCGTGCGCGGTTTCCTGACGGGGCCGATGCTGGTTGCCCTGTTCGACGCGCCGTGGATGCCGATCTACCTGACAGCGCTGGTGCTGCTGCATCCGATGTTGGGCCTGGTCGGATGCCTGTCGGCGCTGCTGCTGGTCATGGCTGGCATTCTGCTTAGCCTGTTGACGGAGCATCTCGCGGAGGAAACGCAGGCCGCGGCCGAGCGCTCGGAGCGCTGGTGGCGCACGGTGGCGGGTCGCAGCCACGTCGCCAGCGCGCTCGGACTGACGCCGGGAGCCACGGAACAGTGGGAGTTCTTCAACCGGTCGCATGTCGCCGGCAGTTATTCAGCCGGCAAGCGCACGAGCCTCGTCAAGGCCGCGGCGCGGGCAGTGCGCCTTCTGACGCAGATCGCCATCTATGGCGTTGGCGCCTACTTGGTCATCAGGGGCGAACTGTCACCGGGTGCCCTGGTGGCCTCCGCCATCCTGCTCGCTCGCGGCCTCGCGCCGCTCGAAGCGTCGGTGATGGCCTATCGCAGCGCCGGCTCTGCACTCAGGGCCTACAAGCGCCTCAAGGCGCATGCCGCCGATGCGCGCACGATCAGCGTCAGAGCCGGCGAGGCGCAGCCTGAAGGTCGCGTCTCATTGACCGGCGTCACCTACTATCATCCGACGCGGCGAATGCCGTCGCTGGCCGAGATCAGTCTGACCCAGGAGCCCGGCGAATGCCTGGCTATCGTCGGGCCGAACGGAGCCGGCAAGTCGACGCTCGCCGCCATCATCGCGGGCGCGGCCGTGCCGCAGATCGGCAGCGCCGACCTCGACGGTGTCGCCATCTCGCGTTGGCAGCGCGGCTCGAGCCAGCCGCCGATCGGCTATCTCCCCGACGACGCACCACTGATCGAAGGCTCGGTGCATGACAACATCGCCCGGTTCACGGACGCGACGCTGATCTCGGTGGTCCGCGCCGCAATGCAAGTGGGCGTGCACGAGACGCTTCAATCCCTGCCGCAGGGCTACGATACGGAGATCGGAGCGCAGGGCAGCGGTTTGTCGTTGCGCGAGCGACGGGCGGTGGCGCTGGCGCGGGCCGCTTTCGGGTCGCCGCGCCTGATCGTGCTCGACGAGCCGGAACTTGGTCTCGACGGCGGCGGCGTGCGGGCGCTCGTCAACACGCTTTCGGCCCTCAAGGAGACGGGTGTCGGCCTCGTCATCGCGACGCAGGATCAACGTCTCCTCGCGCTCGCCGATCGTACGGTGTTGCTAAGGGATGGCCGCCTGCAGGCATTCGGGCCGGCGCAGGACGTGGCCCGGAGGCTCGATCGCGGGCGGCCGCGTGTCGCCGCGGTGGCGCAGTAGGGGGAGGCAAAGTCATGACCCGAACGTCTCACCCAAGGAATGCAAAGCCTGCGCGCCTGAGCATCGCCGGACCGGTGTTCGCCGGCCTGGCGATCATCGGGCTGGTGCTGGGGTGTGGCCTGACGGCGGCCTCGCTCGTGCCGATAGACAAAGGCGCCAGTCTCACTGGTACGATCATCGTCGAATCCAAATCGAAAGCCGTACAGCATCAGCGCGGCGGCACCGTCGGTCGCGTGCATGTGCACGAGGGCCAGGAGGTCAAGGCCGGCGAGCTTCTGATCAGCCTCGACACGGCGCAGATCGACGAGCACATCTCGGCATTGCGCGCGCAAGCGCTCGCGGCACGCCGGCAACTCGATCTGATCCGGCAGGAAGCCGCGACATTGGCCGAGCTCGCCAATAGACAGCTCGCACAGAGGTCTCGCGTGCTGGCGCTCGAACGCCAGGTTGCCGAGGTCGAGAAAGAGGTGGCCGGCTTCCAGTCGCGAATCGCGCTCGCCGAACAGGAGATCGGGCGATCGGAGATCCGGGCGCCGACGTCAGGGCGCCTGTTGTCGCTGTCGATCCGTGGCGCCGGAGAAGTGATCCAGCCAGGCGCGACGGTGGCGGAGATCGTGCCGCAGGACGAGCGGCTCGTCGTCGAAGGGCGCCTCTCACCGGCGCTGATCGATCTGGTCCGGCCGGGGCAAGCCTCAAAGGTCTGGCTGGCAGGGATCAATTGGCGCGAGGCGCGACCGCTCGCCGGAAAAGTAGCCTGGGTATCCGCCGACACGATCGAAGACCGGCGAACGGGGCTGACTTTCTTCCTGACCCGCATCGAGCTCGACGAGCCCAAGTCCGAGATAGCCAAGCGCTTCATGCTGCATCCTGGTCAGCGCACGGAAATCCTCGTCCTGACGGGCGAGCGCACGCTGATCGACCACATCCTCGATCCGGTCATGCGCAACATCAACCGCGCGTTCAGAACCTAGTCCGCAAAGGAAAACGTCGCCATGTTCACGATGAGCAAGAACGCAGTCCTGTTCAATGGCGCGGCGCTGATCGTCGTCGCCGCGACGACCGCTTCAACCGCGGCACCGCGCTCAGCCTCGAGAACGGCGGCCAACCGCTTGGCATCGAGGACCTGCAAGCGCGGGTCGGGGGCACGGATTGGGGACTGCTGTCGGGCGGGCGCGTCGTCAAGCTGAAGTCGGGGCCCGCGAAAGCAGCGATCGAATTCGACCTGGGCGCCGCCGCCAAGTCGGCACATAAGGACGACCGCAATCCGAAACCGGGCATCGGGTTTTTCTGGGCGCCTCGCGGGCTGGAGCTCGCCGCCTCGGCCTGCCTTGCCTACTCGGTCTTCGTGCCGGAGGATTTCGAGTACGGCAAAGGCGGCATCCTGCCGGGCCTGACCGGCGCCCGCGTCGAGGAACCGTCCGAAGCCAAGGAGCCGCCGTTTTCGGCCCGTCTCGCCTGGCGTGCGGACGGCAGCGGGGACATTCACACCGATATTCCCGGATGGACCCGCGGCCGGCCAATGGGCAACGACCGCGGCGGCTTCCGGCTCGAGAAAGGGCGATGGATCAACCTCGAGCAGGAAGTGGTTCTGAACGCGCCGGGACAGAAGAACGGCGTGATCCGCGTCTGGGTCGATGGCGCGCTCCGGTTCGAAAAAACTGGCCTCGTCTTCCGCGACAAGGCCGCGGGCACGCTGGAGGCCGGGCTTGCCGGTGTGATGTCCGAGGTCGCGATGCCGTCGGATTCGCCCGGCGCCCGGCAAAAGGTTTGGGTCACCGGGTTCGAGCTGCGATGGCAGTGATGTAACGCCTTATTTCGCGGCCAGCGCGCGCTCGAGGAAGTCGAGCCGATCCTGGCCCCAGAAGAACTCTCCCGAGGGCAAGACGTAGCTCGGAGCACCGAAGACGCCTTGCGCCAGCGCATCGGTGGTGAACTTGTCGTGCAGCGCATCGAGCTCGGCGTCGGTCGGGCCGGCCTTGCGAATCGCAGCGGCGTCCAGGCCGGCGCGGGCCGCGGCGGCGGCGAGCACAGCCGCATCCGCAATGTTCTCCTCGCGCTCCCAAAGGGCCCGTCCGATCTCAGTGGCGAGCGCGTGGGCGTCCTTGCCCTGCAGCTTGGCCGCAATCACCAGCCGCGTGCCGGGGACCTCGTCGGATGGAAAATGCTTTGGCTCGATATTGATCGGCAGGCCACGATGGTCGCGCCAACGCTTCAATTCCATCAGGCGGTAGGCGCGACGCTCGGGTGAGCGCTTTGGCAGCGGCAAGCCGCCGGTCTTGGCAAACACCTCGCCGAATTTCGCCGGACGGATGTCGACCGTGTAGCCGTGCCGCCTGGCCATGTCGGCGAAGCGGGCACTGCCGAGATAGGTCCAGGGTGAATTGAGGCTCATATAGTAATTGATCATCGGCATCGATCGGGTTCCTCGTCGAGACAGGGCGTCGAGGAACCATAGACGATGCTGCGGCGCGACCGAACCCCCACCAAAGCCGATAGCGTGCCGGATTGGCGCATTTCTCCTTGAACTGAGCCCGGTCAATGGCTAGAGCAGCGGGCAATCGGCAAGGGCCGGACGGAGAGCGCCCGTCCCCTGCCGGCCAATGCGCGGCCTCGCACGCGTTCCAGTCCCACGTCCAGTCACCAGGAGCCCCCGATGGCGAAGGAAAAATTCGATCGCAACAAGCCGCATTGCAACGTCGGCACGATCGGTCACGTGGACCACGGCAAGACGACGCTGACGGCGGCGCTGACGAAGGTGTCTGCGGACAAGGGTTGGACGAAGACGGCTGTCGCCTATGACGAGGTGGCGAAGGCGTCGGAGAGCCAGGGCCGTCGCGACCCGACGAAGATCCTGACGATCGCGACCAGCCACGTGGAGTATGCGACGGCGAACCGGCACTATGCGCACGTCGACTGCCCGGGCCATGCGGACTACGTGAAGAACATGATCACGGGCGCGGCGCAGATGGACGGCGCCATCCTGGTGGTGTCGGCGGTTGACGGCCCGATGCCGCAGACGCGGGAGCACATCCTGCTGGCGCGTCAGGTCGGCGTTCCCTACATCGTGGTGTTCCTGAACAAGTGCGACGTGGTCGACGACGCGGAGCTTCTGGACCTGGTCGAGCTCGAGGTGCGCGAGCTGCTGAAGCACTACAAGTTCCCGGGCGACGACGTGCCGGTGATCCGCGGCGCTGCGATCAAGGCGCTGAACGGCGAGAAGGGTCCGCTGGCGGACGAGGCGATCGTGAAGCTCTATGAGGCTCTCGACACCTACATCCCGCTGCCGGAGCGTCCGAAGGACAAGCCGTTCCTGATGCCGATCGAGGACGTGTTCTCGATCTCGGGCCGCGGCACGGTGGTGACGGGCCGGATCGAGCGCGGCGTGGTGAAGGTCGGCGAGGAAGTGGAGATCGTCGGCCTGCGCGACACGCAGAAGTCGGTGGTGACGGGCGTCGAGATGTTCCGCAAGCTGCTGGACCAGGGCGAGGCCGGCGACAACGTCGGCTGCCTGCTGCGCGGCATCGACAAGGAGGCGGTGGAGCGCGGCCAGGTGCTGGCGAAGCCGGGCTCGGTGAAGCCGCACAAGAAGTTCCAGGCCGAAGCCTACATCCTGACCAAGGACGAGGGCGGGCGGCACACGCCGTTCTTCAACAACTACCGGCCGCAGTTCTACTTCCGCACGACGGACGTGACCGGCGTGGTGACGCTGAAGCAGGGCACGGAAATGGTGATGCCGGGCGACAACGCCGAAATCTCGGTCGAGTTGATCCAGCCGATCGCCATGGAGGAGCAGGTTCGCTTCGCCATCCGCGAGGGCGGCCGCACCGTCGGCGCCGGCATCGTGACCAAAATCGTCGAATGAAGGGAATAGGGAGTGGGGCCACAGGTTAGCCCTTCCCCTCCCGATTGTACCGGACCTCGGCCCGGTACAACCGTCGATAGACCCTCCTGACGATGCGAGTCGTCGAGGCTCGCGCACGAATACCCCTGTCAAGAAAAAGTTCCCTGACGGGGGTTGTGCGCGGGTGCGGCGCACACTATAAGCCTCGTGAAACATCTTTGCAGACATGGACGGCATCGCGGCCAGGGTTCCGCCCGGGCTACGGTAAGCCGCCCATTAGTGCTTGAGGATTCGTGCAGGACCAGACGCAGGCACTCCGTCACATGTCATCGGCATGCGGCTTGTGCCCCAGGTCTAGGGGTGTAGCTCAATTGGCAGAGCGTCGGTCTCCAAAACCGAAGGTTGGGGGTTCGAGACCCTCCGCCCCTGCCACGCCGACACGAATCGACACAAGCCCTTGAATCTGCAGATATTGACTTCTTCGAGCGCATGCACCTCTCGGTTGCATAAAGCTCGCAACAGTGGTGTAGATCGAGATGGCGAACCCGCTACAGTTCTTTCAGGAGGTGCGCCAGGAAGTCGCGAAGGTCACGTGGCCCTCCTGGAAGCAAGTCTGGCTCACGACGCTGATGGTGCTGATCATGGTGACTCTTGCTGCCGTGTTCTTCACCACGGCGGATCTGGTGATCGCCTACATTGTCGAGCGCTTCATTCTCGGCGGCACGCGCTAAAGGCGAGCGGCACGAGAACATGAACGTCTCTCCGGCACGGGCCTGGGAGACAGTTACAAAACGGCTGTCAAAGAGCTGATCATGGCGAAGCGCTGGTACATCGTGCATGCCTACTCGAACTTCGAGAAGAAGGTAGCCGAGTCAATCAAGGAGCGCGCCAAGGCGGCCGGGCTGGAGAGCCTGTTCGACGAGGTGCTGGTGCCGTCCGAAGACGTGGTCGAGGTGCGGCGGGGCCGGAAGGTCCAGACCGAGCGCAAGCTGTTTCCGAGCTACGTGCTGGTCAAGATGGAGATGACGGACGCGGCGTTCGTGCTGATCAAGAACACGCCGAAGGTCACCGGGTTCCTGGGCGCCGACAACAAGGCGATCCCGATCTCGGAGGACGAGGCGATGCGCATCCTCAACCAAGTCAAAGAGGGTGTCGAGCGGCCGAAACCGTCGGTCACATTCGAGATCGGCGAAAACGTCAAGGTCTCGGACGGTCCGTTCGCGACCTTCGCCGGCCAGGTGGAAGAAGTCGACGAAGAGCGCGCACGCTTGAAGGTTGCGGTGATGATCTTCGGCCGCCCGACACGCGTCGACCTCGAGTTCGGACAAGTGGAGAAGGTCGCCAGCTAAGCGAGGCATGGTTCGAGAGTACGGCACCGACGAGCCCATTCCATGGGCACGGCGGGGCCGACGCGGGAGGGCAGGCCTGCCCGTTGACCGCTAACCCTGGGAAGCACCCGCTTCCCTCCAGTCGTGAACGCCAGGGGAGAACATGGCAAAGAAAGTCGAAGGCTTCATCAACCTCCAGGTGCCCGCCGGGCAGGCCAATCCGGCCCCGCCCATCGGCCCCGCGCTCGGTCAGCGCGGCGTCAACATCATGGAGTTCTGCAAGGCGTTCAACGCCAAGACCAAGGATCTCGAGCAGGGCTCGCCGATCCCGGTCAAGATCACGGTCTACTCGGATCGCTCGTTCACATTCGAGATGCGCCTGCCGCCCGCGACCTTCCTCATCAAGAAGGCCGCCGGCATGAAGGCGACGGGCAAGCCGGGCTCGGGCTCAAAGGAGCCGGGGCGCACCGTCGCTGGCACGGTGACGATGGCGCAGCTGCGCGAGATCGCCGAGAAGAAGCTCAAGGACATGAACACAACGGACGTCGAAGCCGCCATGCGGACGCTTGCCGGGTCCGCCCGCTCGATGGGCCTTCAGGTCGTGGAGAAATAAGCCATGGCAATCGCACCGGAAAAGATCAAGGCGACACGGCTGGCCGGCGGCAAGCGCCTGGCAACGGCCTACGACGGCCTCGACCGTTCGAAAATGTACGGCCTCGAGGAGGCGGTGAAGCTGGTCAAGTCGCGCGCCAAGGCGAAGTTCGACGAGACGATCGAGATCGCCATGAACCTCGGCGTCGACCCTAAGCATGCCGACCAGATGGTCCGCGGCGTGTGCAACCTGCCGAACGGCTCGGGCCGGACGCAGCGGGTGGCCGTGTTCGCACGCGGCCCGAAGGCCGAGGAGGCGAAAGCCGCCGGCGCCGACGTGGTGGGCGCCGAGGATCTCGTCGAGCAGGTCTCGAAGGGTGTCATCAATTTCGACCGCTGCATCGCCACGCCGGACATGATGGGCCTCGTCGGCCGCCTCGGCAAGGTGCTCGGCCCGCGCGGCCTGATGCCGAACCCGCGTGTCGGCACGGTGACGATGGACGTCGCGGGCGCCGTGCAGGGCGCCAAGGGCGGCGCCGTGGAGTTCCGGGTCGAGAAGGCCGGCATCGTGCACGGCGGTGTCGGCAAGGCGAGCTTCACTGAAAAGGCGCTGGTCGAAAACATCCGCGCCTTCGTCGATTCCGTCAACCGCGCCAAGCCGGCCGGCTCCAAGGGCACCTACATCAAGAAGGTGTCGCTGGCGTCGACGCAGGGTCCCGGTCTGAAGCTCGATCCGTCGAGCGTGACCGGCGCTGGCGCGGTCTGACCGATTTCACGACCGGGTGGCGTTGCGCCACTCGGAGACGATTTCCGGGGCAACCCGGAGAGCGGGGATTGGGATGCAAGTCCTGGTTCTCGCACCTGTCCGAGACTGCAGGTGCCGGCAGCAATGCCAGCCTAAACCGCCAGCGGGCCTGCAAGAGACGGGAGACGGACCGATACACCCGGCGACGGGTCTCTCGGTTTGAGCCTCCTCGGGTCGCACCGTGCCGCTCTCGGGCGCGCGGGCGGACAGGACCAGCGCCGGAACCGCAGCCACGGGCCCCAGCCTGTGTGCCGAGGGACCGGCAAGGTGCAACCCGCGGACCGCATCTCACGAGGTGTGGATCGCAATTTGGAGTGTAGCCAACGTGGACAGAGCCGAAAAACGCGAGCTCGTCACGGCGCTCAACACCGAGCTCAAGGGCACGGGTGTGATCGTCGTCGCGAAGAACGCCGGCCTGGTGGCTGCCCAATCCGCTGACTTCCGCCGCCGCGTCAAAGCGGCTGGAGGCACGGTGAAGGTGGCCAAGAACAAGCTGGCCGCGCTCGCGCTCAACGGCACCGATGCCGAAGGGATCAAGGGATTGCTGAAAGGGCCGACCATCCTGGCCTACTCGGCGGACCCGATCTCGGCGGCCAAGACGGCCGTCGCATATGCCAAGGAAACCGACAAGCTCGTGATCCTCGGCGGCGCGATGGGCAAGACCGTCCTCGATGCCAATGGCGTGAAGGCGCTGGCAGACTTGCCGTCGCTCGACGTACTCCGGGCCCAATTGCTCGGCGTGTTCCAGGCGCCGGCCAGCAAGCTTGTCCGCACGATGAACGAGCCCGCCTCGAAGTTCGTGCGCCTGCTCCAGGCCAAGGCCGACAAGGAGGGTGGAGCCGCCTAGGGCTTCGTTTTCCAAGTCACCGAAACAAGACCATTAAACCAACTCCAGGTTCCAGCGAACCGGTTCAAACTGAAGGAAAAAGACAATG
>Ga0209573_1004017_pt1 | contig 15165 bp, 11 predicted proteins | sample TNRBio252014_DNA_FD_185870 | JGI IMG/M metagenome (GOLD analysis project Ga0209573, IMG submission 185870) | Wastewater treatment Type I Accumulibacter community from EBPR Bioreactor in Madison, WI, USA - TNR Reactor_6/25/2014_ DNA (SPAdes)... | ecosystem: Engineered > Bioreactor > EBPR >...
GGTGGGTCTGGGGGAGCGGTTGCGTCACTATCCGGGCCAGTTGTCGGGCGGCGAACAGCAGCGGGTTGCGATTGCGCGTGCGCTGGCGCCTGAGCCAAAACTGCTGATTGCCGACGAGCCGACCGGCAATCTCGATCAGGCCACCGGCAAAAGCATAGCTGACCTTCTGTTTTCCAAGGCGCGCGAACGCAGAATGACGCTCGTGCTGGTGACCCATGATCCTGGGCTGGCGGCGCGCTGCTCGCGTCAGATCGCGATGCGCTCAGGCCGTATTGAGGGCGGGAAAGACCTGCAATCGCAGCCATCGCTGGCGCGCGCCTGATGTCGAGCGCAGCCCTCGCCTTGCGATTTGCCCTGCGCGAGATGCGCGGCGGGCTGTCCGGCTTTTTCATCTTTATCGCCTGCATCGCACTGGGGGTGGGCGCCATTGGCGGGGTCGCCTCTGTCGCGCGGTCAATCGAGGCTGGCGTCGCCAGTCAGGGACAGACCTTGCTCGGCGGCGATCTGCGCTTTGAGCTGAACCAGCGTGAAGCCAGCGCCAGTGAGCGCGCATTCCTGGACGGGCTTGGCGAAGTGGCGGTAAGTGCGGGCATGCGCTCAATGGCGCGCCGCGCCGACGGAACAGATCAGGCATTGGTCGAGATCAAGGCTGTCGACGCCCATTATCCGGTATTCGGCGTATTGGAGACAGATCCGCCGCTGGATAGGGCCGCTCTCTTTGGTGAGGCTGCCGGCAATTATGGAGCCGCAGCGCCGGATATCCTGTTTGACCGCCTTGGCCTGAAAGTTGGCAACCTGATCCTGGTTGGTACGCAAACCTTTGAGTTGCGGGCCCGGCTGGTGAGCGAGCCTGACGCCATCTCGGACGGATTCGGCTTTGCGCCGCGTCTGTTGACATCACTCGACGGATTGCGCGCGGCCGGCCTGATCCAGCCTGGCAGTCTGGTCGAGCATGTCTACAAGATAAAGCTGCCGGCCTCCGCAACGGCGGATGATATCAAGGCTATTCGCGACCGCGCCGCCGCGGAGTTTCCCGAAGCGGGCTGGAGCATTCGCGACCGCAGCAACGCCGCGCCGTCGCTATCATCCAACATCGAACGCTTTTCGCAGTTCCTGACGTTGGTGGGCCTGACCGCGCTGGTTGTCGGCGGCGTTGGCATCGCCAATGCGGTGCGCGCATATCTGGATGGCAAACGCGGCGTTATCGCCACCTTCAAGAGCCTCGGCGCGTCTGGCGGCCTGGTGTTTGCGATCTACCTCATCCAGATATTTGTCATTGCCGGTATCGGTATTCTGTTTGGCCTGGTGATTGCGGCGGCTATGCCTTATGCGGCGAGCGCCGCGCTTGCGAGTTTCATTCCCATCCCCGCCGAGGTGACGATCTATCCGGGCTCGCTGGCAATGGCGGCTTTGTTCGGAGTGATGGTGACGCTGGCCTTTGCGCTTTTGCCGCTTGGCCGCGCGCGCGATGTGCCGGCCACTGCCTTGTTTCGTGAGGCGGGTATTGATGCGCGCGGCTGGCCGCGCCCGGCCTATGTTGCAGCGGCGATCGGGATCGCGCTTGTGCTGGCGGGACTGGCTGTCTGGATGGCGGATGACCGGCGCATTGCGGTGATCTTTGTCGTGTCGGCAGTTGTGGCGTTTGTCGTGCTGCGCGGCGTTGGCTGGCTTGTTCAGGCGATTGCCCGGCGCAGTCCGCCCGTGCGCTCGACGCCATTGCGGCTGGCAATCGGCAATATCCATCGGCCTGGCGCGCTGACGCCGTCGGTCGTGCTGGCCCTGGGACTCGGACTGACGCTGCTTGTCGCGCTGGGGTTGATTGACGGCAATCTGCGCCGCCAGATCGCCGGCAGCCTGCCTGCGCAGGCGCCCAATTTTTTCTTTGTCGACATCCAGGCCGGTGAAGCCGGTGCGTTTGCGGCGTTTGTCCAACAGCAGGCGCCGAACGGCGATCTGGCGCGGGTACCGATGCTGCGCGGCCGCGTTACCGCCTTGAACGGCGTTGACGCACAGAAGGTTGAAGTGCCGCCGGAAGGCGCTTGGGTGTTGCGCGGCGACAGGGGCATTACCTATTCGCAGACGTTGCCTGAAAACGCCACCCTGGCTGAAGGGTCGTGGTGGGGGCCGGACTATACCGGCGAGCCGCTGGTTTCGTTTTCGGCGGAAGAGGCGCGGCAGATCGGGCTTAAAATCGGCGATACGATCTCGGTCAATGTTCTCGGCCGCACCATTACGGCGCGGATCGCCAGCCTGCGCGACGTCAAATGGGAATCGATGGGCATCAACTTTGTCATGGTGTTTTCGCCCAATACATTTGCTGGCGCGCCGCATAGCTGGCTGGCGACACTGATGCTGAAAAACGCCTCGGCGCAGGACGAATCGCGCATTCTCAATGCGGTGACCAGAGCCTATCCGGCTGTCACCAGCGTGCGGGTCAAGGACGCGCTGGACGTCGTGAACCAGTTGATCGCACAATTGGGCACGGCGATCCGGGCCGCTGCAAGCGTCGCGCTTGTCGCGTCGGTTCTGGTGCTTGCGGGCGCGCTCGCCGCTGGCAACCGCGCCCGTATCCATGACGCAGTGGTGTTGAAGACGCTCGGTGCGACACGGCGAACCCTGCTCGCTGCTTTCTCGATCGAATATGCTTTGATTGGACTGGCGACGGCGGTCTTTGCGCTGGCTGCCGGGGGCGCAGCCGCATGGTTTGTCGTGGCGAGAATCATGAAACTACCATCGGCCTTCCTGCCGGAGGTCGCTTTTTCGACCCTGGTTCTGGCGCTTGTGTTGACGGTCGGCTTCGGTCTGATCGGGACCTGGCGGGTGCTGGGCTACAAGGCGGCGCCTGTGCTGCGGGAGCTATGAGGCCGCTGATCACTGAAATGTTAGGACGAATTGGCGCTCCAGCCGCCATGCAGGACCCTGCAGAAGGTGCGAGAGGTCTTGTTTGCGGTGCAAAGACACTCCATATTCGCCCGCAGGCATGCTGGGCTCCCGCCAGCGGCGCCTGGGCCGCCTCAAGATGGCCCGACACCCGACGGGACGGAAGCAATTGAGGAAATTTAGCTATGGCTGAACTTCGAAACTATCAGAGCCAGACAGGCTCGGCCGGTCGCGCGGACGCGGCGATCGACGAGGGTCTTCGGGCTTACATGCTGAAGGTTTACAACCTGATGGCTCTCGGCCTCGTCATTACCGGCGTCGCCGCTCTGGCCACTGTGATGATGGCCACAACCAACGATCCGGCAAGCGCCGTCGCGACGCTCGGAAACGGCAAGATGCTCACCAGTGTGGGCACTGCTCTTTATGGCTCGCCGCTGCGTTGGGTCGTCATGCTGGCTCCGCTTGGCATGGTGTTCTTCCTGAGCGCTCGCGTTCACACGATGAGCGTCTCCGGCGCGCAGACCGCATTCTGGGTGTTTGCCGCCCTAATGGGGTTGTCGCTGTCGTCGATCTTCCTGGTCTACACCTCGGCCTCGATCGTCCAGACCTTCTTCATCACGGCCGCATCTTTCGGCGCGCTGTCGCTGTGGGGTTATACGACCAAGCGCGACCTGACCGGAATGGGCACATTCCTGTTCATGGGCTTGATTGGTCTGATCATCGCGATGGTCGTCAACATCTTCCTGGCGTCGCCTGCGATGCAGTTCGCCATCTCGGCGATCGGCGTGCTGATCTTTGCCGGCCTGACAGCCTATGATACGCAGAAGATCAAGGAGATGTATTTTGAGGGTGATGACGTTCTCGTTGCCGGCCGCAAGGCCATTATGGGCGCGCTGACGCTCTATCTCGACTTCATCAACCTCTTCACATTCCTGCTACAGTTCATGGGCAACCGCGAATAGAAACAGAAACAAAAGCCCGCCCGGCAAACCGGACGGGCTCAGACTGCTGACAAACCCCTGGCTTTGGCCGGGGGTTTTTGATTCACCGGGTTATGTTGAAGAGACCCGCCCCTGAACAGACCGCGCTTGAGATCGTGACGTTGGATCAGTTGGTTCCGGCCAATCACCTTGCGCAAGATCGACCGCGCGATCGACTTTGGTTTTATCCACGATCTGACTGCGCTCTGTCTTGCCCTGACAATGGTCGCTCGCCGCTTGATCCGACGCTGATATTCAAGGCGCTGTTGATCGGTACCTGTTCGTGGTTCGCCCGGGTATGAGCGGGACACTGCCCCGCCTGTTTCCGTCAGTGAAGCTGAAAAGCTATTTCCAGTCGCGAATATCCACAAAGTGGCCGGCGATCGCTGCCGCGCCCGCCATGGCCGGCGAGACCAGGTGCGTGCGGCCCTTAAAACCCTGGCGGCCCTCAAAATTGCGGTTCGAGGTCGAGGCGCAGCGCTCATGCGGCTTCAGGCGGTCGTCATTCATGGCAAGGCACATGGAGCAGCCCGGCTCGCGCCAGTCAAAGCCTGCTTCGATGAAAATTTTGTCCAGACCTTCGGCTTCCGCCTGTTCTTTCACCAGACCGGAACCCGGCACGATCATCGCGTTCACTGTCGGCGCTACCTTCTTGCCTTCGACCACCTTGGCGACAGCGCGCAAATCCTCGATACGGCCATTGGTGCAGGAGCCGATGAACACCCGGTCGAGCTTGATTTCGGTCATCTTGGTGCCGGCCTCAAGGCCCATATAGTCCAGAGCGCGCTTCTTGGAGTTGCGCTTGTTCTCGTCCTCTATCTCGTCGGGATTCGGCACGGCGCCGGTGACCGAGACGACGTCTTCGGGCGACGAGCCCCAGGTGACAATGGGCGGCAGCTTTGCCGCATCAAGCACCACAACCTTGTCGTAATGCGCGCCTTCATCGGTGTAGAGCGTCTTCCAGTAGTCGAGCGCCATATCCCAGGCCGCTCCCTTTGGGGCGCGCGGCTTGTCCTTGACATAGGCGAAAGTCGTCTCGTCGGGCGCAATCAGACCCGCGCGCGCGCCGCCTTCGATCGACATGTTGCAAATGGTCATGCGGCCTTCCATGGATAGCGAACGGATCGCCTCGCCGGCATATTCGATGACATAGCCTGTGCCGCCTGCCGTTCCGATCTCGCCAATAATGGCAAGGATGATGTCCTTGGCGGTGACGCCATCCGGCAATTGGCCGTCGACACGCACCAGCATGTTCTTGGCCTTGTTTTGGATGAGCGTCTGTGTCGCCAGCACATGCTCGACTTCCGACGTGCCTATGCCATGCGCCAGCGCGCCAAATGCGCCGTGCGTAGATGTATGCGAGTCGCCGCAGACAATCGTCATGCCCGGCAAGGTAAAGCCTTGCTCCGGTCCAATGATGTGCACGATGCCCTGACGGCGGTCCTTCTCGGAATAATATTCAACGCCAAAATCAGCGGCGTTCTTGGCCAGCGCTTCAACCTGAATGCGGCTTTCCTCGTTCTTGATGCCGTTCACGCGGTCCGGCGAAGTCGACACATTGTGGTCAACCACAGCCAGCGTCTTTTCCGGGTGACGCACCTTGCGGTCGGTCATGCGCAGGCCTTCAAACGCCTGCGGGCTGGTCACTTCATGGACCAGATGACGGTCAATATAGAGCAAGCAGGTTCCGTCTTCCTGCCGGTCGACAACATGGTCATCGAAAATCTTGTCGTAGAGGGTGCGCAATTTGGTTTGAGATTGGGCGCTCATGGCAGGGATCCGTCGATAGAAAGTTGGATGAGAAGTCAGGTTCAGGTCGCAACGCCCGATGGCGCGTCAGCGTGCTGTCAGCCAGAAATCCGGCTGGTCAGCGACCCCGCGACGCGCGCAAAGAACCGCGATGGCAGGCGTTTTTTATCCTGCAGCACGAAGCCCTTATAGTGGGGATCCGAGAAAAGCTTCTCCATGGGCTGGCTCTTAGCAGCAATTCGCCGGGCCGGCAATCAACTGTACTTGACCGGCGATGCCTCAAAAATCAGCCGTCAGGCCCTTAATCTCCCAGTCGCCATAGCGATTGGGGTCAAGGCCACCGCGCCCGCCGAGCTCTTTCGGAAGCGCCGCTTCCTGCCCCAGATAGGCCTTCCGGCGCGCTTCGGCCTCCGTCAGGGCTCGCTTGGCCGCAGCTGGCAGGGTGCGCTGCGCTGCGGAAGCGTCCAGCGCTGTTTTGCCGTCCCTATTTCCGTTCGGTTGATCGCCGCTCATTGAATCCCGATCCATTGCTCTCCATCATATATCGTTGAAACGAGGGCGGATCGAGTCCGCCATGACGGAGATGTGAATGAATTTCGTTCGCACTGCCATGCTGATTGCGGTCATGACCGTACTGTTCATGCTGGTCGGCTACGCCATTGGCGGTTCTGGCGGCGCCATGATCGCGCTGGTCATCGCCGCCGGCATGAACATGTTCAGCTACTGGAATTCGGACAAGATGGTGTTGCGCATGCATCGCGCCATCCAGGTCGACCGCAGCAACGCGCCAGAATATTACGAGATTGTCGAGGCGATGGCGCGCCGCGCCAATCTGCCAATGCCGAAGGTTTTCATCATCGACAATCCGCAGCCAAACGCCTTCGCCACCGGCCGTAATCCGCAAAACGCCGCCGTCGCCGCGACAACCGGCCTGCTTCAGCGCCTCAACCGGCAGGAAGTGGCGGCCGTCGTGGCGCACGAACTGGCCCATGTCGAACATCGCGACACGCTGACCATGACAATCACCGCCACATTGGCCGGCGCAATCTCCATGCTTGGCAATTTTGCGTTGTTCACCGGCGGCGGGCGCAACAACAACAATCCCCTCGGCTTTATCGGCGTCATCCTGGCTATGATCGTTGCGCCGTTCGCCGCCATGCTGGTGCAGATGGCCATTAGCCGCACCCGCGAATACGCAGCCGACCGGCGCGGCGCCGAAATCGTCGGCAATCCGCTCTGGCTCGCATCCGCGTTGCAGAAAATCGCTGTCGCCGCCAAGGGCATCCGCAACCCGACAGCCGAGGCCAATCCGGCCAGCGCGCCGCTGTTCATCTTCAACCCTCTGCACGGCGAACGCGCGGACAATCTTTTCACAACCCACCCGGCGGTTGAGAACCGCGTGGCCGCGCTTGAAGAAATGGCGCGGCAAATGGGCATCACCGGCCCCAACCAGCAGGCCCCCGCCGGCGATATGGACAGCCCGCCCGCCGAACGCGGTTCGCGCGCCGGTCCCTGGGGCGCGGCGCCCGAACATCATCCTGATGACGCGCCCGAACCACAGCCGAAACCCCGGCCCGCCGGACCTTGGGGACGCAATCCATCTAGCGACCCCTGGTCATGAGCTCTTGGTGCTTGGCATCGACCGCGCTAAAGGCGCAGGATGAAACAATCCAAAACCTCCGGGACCGGCATCCCTGGGCTTGCCACGCGCAAGGCCGCAACCCGCCTGCTCGCCGCCGTCATCGAATCAGGCACATCGCTTGACGGGCTGACCGACAATGAGCACGGCCACCCGCAATACCGCGCGCTGGACGGGCGCGACCGGGCGCTGGTTCGAGCGATTCTCGCCACCGCTTTGCGTTTTCGCTGCACCATCGAAGCTCTGATTGCGCGACGGCTGGACCGTCCGCTGCCGCACAATGCGACAACGCTAAACCATCTCCTCCATGTCGCTGCAGCCCAAATCCTTTTTCTCGATATACCCGACAGCGCCGCCGTCGATCTTGCCGTCGAACACGCCAAAAGCGATCCGCGCACCGCCCGCTTTTCGGGCATGGTCAACGGCGTTTTGCGCGCGCTGGTGCGGGTCAAGGACCGCGCCTTGCCCGCAGCCCTGGCGCAGACGGTCGACGCGCCTGACTGGTTTCGCGAGCGGCTGACCGCCGCCTATGGCGAAGACAAGGCGGCGCTGATCCTCGCCCGCCACCGGCTTGAGGCGCCGGTCGATTTCACGGTCAGGTCCGATCCCGGGCATTGGGCCGAAACATTAGGCGGGCTGGCGCTGCCGACCGGCTCTGTCCGCCTCGCCGAACTGCAGGGTCCGGTCACCGATCTGCCTGGTTACGACAACGGCGACTGGTGGGTGCAGGACGCCGCCGCCGCGCTCCCGGCGCGTTTGCTTGGCGACATCGCTGGCCAACGCGTCGCCGACCTGTGCGCCGCCCCCGGCGGCAAGACCGCGCAGCTGATTGCCGCCGGCGCAAGGGTGACGGCAGTCGACGCATCGCGCAACCGCATCGCGCGGCTGAAAACCAACCTGGACCGGCTCAAACTTGAGGCTGAGATCATCGAGGCCGATGTCGCTGCATGGGAGCCGTCCAGGCTCTTCGACGCGGTGCTGCTTGATGCTCCATGCTCGTCGACTGGCACCGTGCGCCGTCATCCGGACGTGCCCTGGACCAAAAGCCCGGCGGAGGTCGACAAACTCGCCGGCGTACAGCGCCGCCTGCTCGACGCAGCCGTCCGCCTTACCCGCCCCGGCGGACGCATCGTCTTTTCCAATTGCTCGCTCGATCCAATGGAAGGCGAGACCATGGTCGCAGCTTTCCTCACCAGCAATCCGGACGTCGCCACCGATCCTGTCGCGCCCGATGAATTTCCCGATCTCACCGGTTTCATCACGCCACAGGGCTGGCTGCGCACCACGCCTGCAGACCTTACGCTCGAGGCCGAACGCCTGTCCGGCCTCGATGGCTTTTTCGCTGCCCGGCTGCGCAAGACCGGCTGATCGCAAATGAGCGTATATATTCACGTTCTGCGGATTCCCTGCCGTCAAGCTTTCGATTAACCTGCCTGGGAGATGGATCAACGGGGAGATTCCTTGGGCGGCGGCGGATCGGCGCATCTGTGGCGGCTGGCGGCCAGAGAAGGTCTGCGCCGAGCCGGATTGCGTCTGCGCGCAGGTCCCAAATACCGCTGGCGGTTTGCCGGGCGCACGCCTGACCGCGTGCTGCTTGCGCCGCCTGACCTGCGCCATGCCGATCCACAGATCGCCCATGACATCTATTCGGGCCGGTTTCCGCTCTCGGGACACATCGTAAAGACCGGCGGACAGTCGCCGTTTCAAATCAAGGTCGCCGATATCGGCTGGCAGAAATCGCTGCACGGCTTTCGCTGGCTGCGCCATATGCGCGCCGCGCACACGGAACTCGCGACTGCAAACGCCCGCGCCCTTGTCGTCGACTGGATAAACGTACACGGGTCAAGCCTTGAAGGCGTCGCATGGGAGCCTGGCGTCATCGCCAAGCGCATCATCGCGTGGCTGCAACATTCTACGGTCGTGCTGCAAAACGCCGACTTGCGATTCTATCGTTCCTATCTGCGTTCGCTCGCCATGCAGGCGCGCTATCTGCGCTGGGCCATGCATGGCCTGCCACGTGGCAGGGCGCGCCTGCGCGCTCATATTGCGCTGACCATGGTCGCGCTCGCCTTGCCGGGCTCCGCATCCACATTGCGCAACGCCAGCCGCAGGCTTAGCCAGGAACTGGACAGCGAGATCCTGGCCGATGGCGGCCATGTCTCGCGCCACCCGCTGGCCGTGCCGGAAATTCTTGCTGATCTTTTGCCTTTGAGAGAAACCTATTACGCCCGTGGCATGGAGCCGCCGGCTTCTGTCATCGTGGCGGTTGAACGCATGATGCCGGCGCTGCGCTTCTTGCGTCACTCCGATGGCTCTCTTGCCCGCTTCAACGGCATGGGCGCAACCATTCAGGACCGCATCGCCGCAATTCTGCGGCTCGACGAAACCAGGGCCGCACTGCACGCATCGGCGCCACAGTCGGGTTTCGAGCGGCTGGCGCTCGGCGAAACCGTCATTATCGTTGACGTCGGCGTGCCTCCGCCTCCGGAGCTGTCAACCGCCGCGGGAGCCGGATGCCTGTCTTTTGAGATGTCATGCGGCCGGCAGGCTTTCATCGTCAATTGTGGTGTCGACACATACGGTCCGGCCGATCTGCGACCACTTGCGCGCGCCACGGCGGCCCATTCCACGCTGACTATCAACGATACCTCACAGGCCCGTTTCAATCACACGACCCGCCTCAAATCGATGGTCGGCACCCCGCTACTGGGCGGCCCGACCCGGGTCAACTGCGAACGCACCGACGGCGCGGACGCGATGAATTTTGTTGCGTCGCATGACGCCTATCGCGAGCGGTTCGGTCTGTATCACGAACGTGCAATCGAACTGGCCGGCCAGGGCCGCCGCATCATCGGCATTGACCGCGTCTATCGCGACGGCGGCGAACCGGCGAAACCGGGATCAAAAGACACGGTCGCCGTCCGGTTTCATCTGCACCCCGACATAGAGGTGGCGGTGGATGAAGCCTATATCCTGCTGACAGGAAAAGACGGCGTACGCTGGCGCTTTGGCTCGATCGACATCCCGCCCACGGTGGAGGAGTCGATCTTTTTCGCCGGGCTCGCCGGACCGCGCCGCAGCAGGCAAATCGTTCTTGCGGCCAACGCGGCGGAGGCGCCGGTCATCCGTTGGCGCATAGAACGCATTTCAGTCGCCTGACGTTTCGCCGCGGTCGTTTTGCTTGCTTTTGGGGCCTCCTGTGTTAGGTCGCCCGCATCCCATCCTCCCGCGAGATATACATGGCCGTTGCTTCCAAAAAGATCCCCGCACCAGACCTTGTGCCGGTGCGGCGCGCGCTTTTGTCAGTCTCTGACAAGACGGGCCTGATCGAATTCGCCCGGGCGCTCAACAAGGCGGGGGTCCAGCTGATCTCGACCGGCGGCACGGCGAAGTCCATCGCCATGGCCGGCATTCCGGTTCGCGACGTCTCCGAGATCACCGGCTTTCCCGAGATCATGGACGGCCGGGTGAAAACGCTTCATCCGAGCGTGCATGGCGGTCTGCTGGCCATTCGTGACGACGCCGAACATCAGGCGGCCATGGAGGAACATGACATTGCAGCGATCGATCTTCTGGTCGTCAATCTCTACCCCTTTGAGGACGTTCGGCGCGGCGGCGCGGACTATCCATCTATCGTTGAGAATATCGACATTGGCGGCCCCGCTATGGTGCGCGCCGCCGCCAAGAACCACGCCTATGTGGCCGTAACCACCGATCCTGAGGACTACGACGCGATCCTGAACGCGCTCGACGTCAATTTTGGCAGCCTCACCTACGAGTTCCGCAAAAAGCTGGCCGCCAAAGCCTATGCGCGCACCGCTGCCTATGACGCCGCGATCTCCGGCTGGTTTGCTGAAACCCTGGCCATCGAACATCCCACCTGGCGCGCTTTCGGCGGCAAGCTCGAAAGCGTCATGCGTTATGGGGAGAACCCGCATCAGGACGCCAGCCTGTACCTGACTGGCGAGGCGCGGCCCGGCGTCGCCACAGCCCGGCAGTTGCAGGGCAAACAGCTCTCCTACAACAACATCAACGACACCGACGCCGCGTTTGAACTGGCGTCGGAATTCGACCCGGCAAAACTCGCTGCTGTCGCGATCATCAAGCACGCAAATCCTTGTGGCGTGGCTGTTGGCGCGACGCTTAAGGACGCTTACGGCAAGGCGCTTGCCTGCGATCCTGTTTCCGCTTTTGGCGGCATTGTCGCCATGAACCGCACGCTGGACGCCGAGGCGGCAACGGAAATCGTCAAGGTCTTCACCGAAGTCATCATCGCGCCTGACGCCACCGTCGAGGCGCAGGCGATCATCGCCTCGAAAAAAAACCTGCGCCTCCTGGTGAGTGGCGGTCTGGCGGATCCGCGCGCGGCAGGCACATTGGTGAAGTCAGTAACGGGCGGTCTGCTTGTCCAAAGCCGCGACAACGCAGTGATAGACGACGCCGATCTGAAGGTCGTCACCAAACGCGCGCCAACAGATGCCGAAATGTCCGACCTTAAATTTGCGTTTCGGGTCGCCAAACACGTCAAATCCAACGCCATCGTCTATGTCAGGAACGGCGCGACGGTCGGTATCGGAGCCGGACAGATGAGCCGGGTCGATTCCTCACGCATCGCGGCGCGAAAGGCGCTGGACGCGACCGAAGCCGCAGGCCTGGCTGAACCGATGACCAAGGGTTCGGTTGTAGCATCGGACGCGTTCTTCCCCTTCGCCGACGGTTTGCTCTCAGCCATTGAGGCCGGCGCGACAGCTGTTATCCAGCCCGGTGGTTCGATGCGCGATGATGAAGTGATCAAGGCAGCCGATGAACATGGCGTCGCCATGGTGTTCACTGGCGTCCGGCACTTCCGGCACTGACTGGAACAAAAAGAAATCTGCTATTTTCTTGCGTTCAGGGCCACCGCAGCCTCGGTTGTCAGCATGCGGAAGGTCATGGTCTCCTGCAGGTAGAGTTCGACACTCGTCGCTGTATGACTCATATAGCCGATAGAAAAATCCTGTCCGATGGTGAGTTCGAAATCGCCGCCGCGCGTCGACATCAGCACCCCGCCTTCGATCGCCGGTGTCCACACGACATCGTCGACCAGGCGCTTGACGTGATCGAGCAGCGGATAGCCGTCGTCGGCGCCGCCTGTCGCTTCAGTGTATGCGTTTGCGCCAAGCACCAGCGCATAGGGTCCGTTGACGCCGGCCAGACGAAGTTCGTTCACCGCCGCCGAGACGGCCTCCGGCAGATCGTCGAGATCGTCAGGCAACGCAACGGGCGCATTGCTCGCCATTTCGCGGATGCCCTTGATACCGGCGGCTGCGTAACCGTCGAACACGGCGCTGTCTTCGGCCTGCGCGATTTTTCTGGCGGCGGCTTTCAGCGCGTCCCAGTCCGAATCTTCAGAACCGCGTTCCACATCGTCGATCTGCTCGCGCGACAGTTGAAACGCCGCGCGCAATTCGACCAATGGCAGAACCACCCTCTGTCGCGCGGTAACGCCGTCGCCGGGAGCCTTGATCGTCGATAGGTGACCGGTGCCGACGCTGGAATGGCCGGTGCCTTTCGGGCCGTGCAGATCAACCACCTTGCGCCCGCCAAGATAACGCTTGAGCGTACGTCCGGCTTCTTCTTCTATTTGCGCCCAGGCGCTGTCCGAAATGGGGGCAAGCGCGCGATGAAGATTATTCATGATCCACCTTAGGTCTTGAGCGATCCAATCCCGAGCGATCCGTCAGAAGAATCGCTCAGGCCGCTGTCTGGCTCGACGCCATCCAGAAAATCGACGGTCGGAATGAAAAAGAGACAGCCTGTTACGGCCGTACTGAAATCAAGCAGACGGTCATACGTGCCCGGCGGGTCGCCAATGAACATATTATCCAGCATGCGCTCGGTGCGCGCCGGGTCGCGCGCATAGCCGATAAAATAGGTGCCAAACTCGGCGCTCCCGATTGCGCCAAAGGGCATGTTGTCGCGCACGATTTGCAGCTGGTTGCCGTCATCGTCGGTGATATTGGTCAGCACATTATGCGCATAGGGTTTCTTGACGTTATCATCCTGTTCGATGTCGGAGAGTTTTTCGCGCCCGATGAAGTCCTCCTGATCATGCACCGGAACCTTGGTCCAGCGCCTGAGATCATGCAGGTATTTCTGCACGATGACATAGCTGCCCCCGGCAAAATCCGGGTCTTCGTCACCGATAAAGGCTGCATCGAAAGCTGCCTGATCCACCGGGTTCTCCGTACCGTCGACGAAGCCGAGCAGATCGCGCTGGTCAAAATATTTGAACCCGTGCACCTCATCGACAACCTTGATGAAAGGATCGAGCTTGCGCGCAATGACGCTCGCCAGCTCAAAACACAAGTCCATGCTGACCGCCCGGATGTGGAACAAGAGATCGCCTGGCGTAGACGGCGCCCGGTGGACCCCCTTGATTTCCCTGAACGGGTGTAATGCGGCGGGCCGCGGATCACCGAATACGCGATCCCAAAGGTCCGAGCCAATCCCCAGGACGCAGCTCAACTGCCCGTCTGCGCTGCGGAACCCGACGCCCCGCAACAGCGATGACAGATTGGCGCACAGCTTGCGCACCGCCGTCTCGGCCTGCGCGCCCGGACTGACCGTCACCACCAGAAAGATGGCTGCGCCAGTCAACTTGGCTGTGACAGGCTGGGAAACAGGTGCTTGCATCAAATCCACATTCACGAGCTTTCTGACAGAGGCTCGCAATGGCTGCGCGTCCCTTCGCCCTATCTGTGCAAAAACCAGACAGCAAGCGCAAGCGTTCACAAGGCGCTGGCCATAACAATCTGACCGTCTGTCAAGGATGCCCTGTCAACAAGGGGCTTCAACCGAGCGCATCTCTGCGCCGGCCGGCCGCGCCTTCAAACGAGAAGGTTCGTCACCCCTTCTTGTTTTGCCGGTTGGCGATCAGGTCGTCGACCACCGCCGGATCAGCCAGCGTCGAGGTGTCGCCGAGCGCGCCAAAATCATCTTCGGCGATCTTGCGCAGGATGCGGCGCATGATCTTGCCCGAACGTGTTTTCGGCAGTCCCGGCGAAAACTGGATCTTGTCGGGCGAAGCGATAGCCCCGATCTCCTTGCGCACATGGTTGACCAGTTCCTTGCGCAACTCGTCCGAACCCTTTTCGCCCGCCATCAGCGTCACATAGCAATAGATGCCCTGGCCCTTTATATCGTGCGGATAGCCGACAACAGCAGCTTCCGACACCTTGTCATGGCTGACCAGCGCCGACTCGACTTCCGCCGTGCCCATGCGGTGGCCGGATACGTTGATGACATCATCAACCCGGCCGGTAATCCAGTAATAGCCGTCCTTGTCGCGGCGGCATCCGTCGCCGGTGAAATACTTGCCCTTATAGGTCGAGAAATAGGTCTGGACGAAACGCTCATGGTCGCCATAGACGGTGCGCATCTGGCCCGGCCAACTGTCGATGATACACAGGTTCCCGTCGGTTGCGCCGTCGAGCACCTTGCCGTCATTGTCGACCAGTTGCGGCTGTATGCCAAAGAATGGCCGCGTCGCAGAACCGGGTTTGAGCGCCGTAGCGCCCGGCAGCGGCGTGATCATGATGCCGCCGGTCTCGGTCTGCCACCATGTGTCGACGACCGGGCATTTCGCATCGCCGACCACATTGTAATACCATTCCCAAGCCTCTGGATTGATCGGTTCACCGACCGATCCCAGCGTACGCAACGTCTTGCGCGAAGTCCTTTTCACGGGCGTATCGCCCGCCCCCATAAGGGCGCGGATGGCGGTCGGCGCGGTGTAGAAAATATTGACCTTGTGCTTGTCGACCACTTCCCAGAAGCGCGACTGGCTCGGATAGTTCGGCACGCCCTCAAACATCAGCGTGGTCGCGCCATTAGCCAGCGGCCCGTAGACGATGTAGCTATGGCCGGTTACCCAGC
>Ga0209573_1004020_pt1 | contig 15155 bp, 15 predicted proteins | sample TNRBio252014_DNA_FD_185870 | JGI IMG/M metagenome (GOLD analysis project Ga0209573, IMG submission 185870) | Wastewater treatment Type I Accumulibacter community from EBPR Bioreactor in Madison, WI, USA - TNR Reactor_6/25/2014_ DNA (SPAdes)... | ecosystem: Engineered > Bioreactor > EBPR >...
ACGGATGTTCGGACGGCTCAAGGACTTTCGACGTATCGCCACCCGATACGATCGCCTCGCCCAGAACTATCTCAGCGCCGTTTGCCTCGCTGCAACCGTCAGCTACTGGTTATGAGTCCGGAGCCTAATCGGGCGGCGGATATGGCGGGCGCGCGCGGCCGATCGTTTTTTGCAAACGTGGTGTCGCCGCCCGCAAGGAGTCTTGTGGACTTGGTTTAAGCGCTCTTCAACTCGGTTGGATCCGGTTCACGGCCTTGAGTTCCCAACGCTCGATCAAATCCCATAACGAGCACCGCGATGACGGCGACAAAAGCGACGCCGAGAATGAGTTGGGCGATAGACAACCAGGCGATGGCCGTCACGTCGTCGCCAAAATACTGACCGACAACAAATGCGGCGGCGAGAAGAGGCAGCCTCGCGACCTCCAAAACAACGGTCAGCTTTTGCATTTCGTAGACGGTCAATACCGATCGCGCCGGCATGGTGATCACGATGCCGATGACGAACAGACACAGCCAGCTCGCATAGAGCCCGGAACGCTCCCACTCAGGACCGAAAACATAATCAAATATTGAAGGTCCAAAAAAAATCAAGACCATCAAAGGAAAAAAAGTAATAGCGGTAAGAAACATCGTTGACTTAAGAAAAATTGCTAAATTTGGTTTATTTTTATTGCGCTGCTGCGCGCACCTTTGAAAACATATCCGAGAAACGTGCAGTCCAAAGCTTTGTTCTACTTTTGTAAGCACGCGATTAGCGAACCAGTATAATCCAACCTCAGCTGTCGAAAAGTACGTGGCAAGAAGAATCGACGGAAGGTGCCGGCTACCTGAAAAAAATATTTGGGCTGGCATGTTATATACCGGAAATTGCCAGTGTTTCTTTGCCAGCCTCGTGACATGTTTCAAACTGACGACTTTGAACGTTCGCCCACGCGTCGATCGCCATTGCGAGCGTTGCATGTAAATGACGGGACAGAGATAGCCCATCATATGCCCGAGAATGAGCCCGACGCCTCCCCAACTTGCGAGGCCGGCGAGCACCTGCGTAATTACCATTCCCGCCGTCATCAATATTTGACTATCGAAGACGCTGCGGTAGTCCGTCCGGCGGATCTCCCAGTGGCGATAGGCGTTGAGCGCTTGATGAAGAAAGATGGTGAAGACGATGAGCGGTAGGTAAACGACCCACTGGTCTTTCGGCAGTTCAGCCGGCAAAAATCGCTCCGGCAGGAAGAGTCCGATGGCCAGCAACAACGGGCCGACGACGACCGGCAGCAGAAGCGCCAGCGCGAACAGATTGAGTGCGTCCGTCTGACGTCGTGGCAGCAGGATGGCGCCGTGATAGCTGGCGCCGGCCAGCGGCGTGACAATGCCCACCACCGCCAGGAAAAGGCCGACAACGCCGAAATCCTCCGGCAGAAACAACCGGGACAAAATCGGCGATACCGCTAGAACGACGATGGTTTGAATGACCGTACCGGAACTGAGCAGGGCAAAGGCCTTCAAGAACGTGCTCTTGCGTACCACCGCCGGCATCGCGGATACCGCCTTAGACATAAAAGCGGGTAATTGAGCCATGGCAGTAAACGCTCCTTAAACCCTTGGTATGGTCCAGCTGGAAAGATCGCGTTCGAGCAGGTGCGACAGCCTGGCAATGTCCTCGGCAAACGTCTCGATCAGTTCCGCCTCGAACTCGGGCGCGACCGCCGCTCGTTTCCCCGGTCGCGCCGCCAAGCGTGTCATAGCGACTGATTTCGCGGTTTTCCAGTGATCTCCCAGCAGACGCTTGAGCGGTTGCGTCACCGCTCGCGCCCACCGCGGTGGCTGGCGCATCAGATCGAACGCCGATTTTGAGCGATAGACCAAATTCGGGTTAACCACCGGAAATGTCGTCCGGCCGTCGTCCGGGACACCGAGCAACTCGAGCGAACGCCGGTATGACCGAGATGGATCGGCGGTGAACTCTTCGAAAAGAAATACCACCACCTGCTCGCGGTCCACGAGCGAATAGAGCCGTTCCATCTGTTCGCCGTAGAGAAATATTTCCCGATATTGCAAATCCTTTGGTCCACGGCAACCGGGCGGCAGGCACTCACCTGATGCACGCAGATCCTGCAGTCGCCATGCCTGTTCCACGTCGGACACGTTCTCGGTGCCGCTTTTCAGTAACGTCGCATGGAAGGCGGGCACGGCCTCCGACGGCTTGCGAAGCATGACAATGAACTTCGCGTCGGGACGGATATTGAGAATATTAGGAACCGCTGTCTCGGACCAAAGATAGTCCGTCGATGCCTCACCCAGCATGCCGTCGTCGTTATCCGACCCGAAAAGTGCTAGATACTCATCCTGGGTCATGCCGTCATAACGTGATTTCAAATCCGTTGAAAAAAAATGTGGTTCCTTTAGTCTTGAAAAATGTATTTTTGGATGCTCTGATAAATAATTTGCCAAAGAACTCGTACCACCCTTTGGCGCTCCAATAATAAAAAAATCAGGCCATCTCAAATTCCTTGAATTATCTCCGATGCTGTGGCCTTCTACCGCTGTTGTATTTGTAATCATCGTCATTATTTTCTTATATCGTGATCGCTTACTGAAGGATAAACAGACAGCGGTGAACCGCTGCTGTCATGATCTCATGGTCGACAGGGTCACCGGACGGCCTGACCTTGCTGGGCGCCCTGCCGTCGTCACGATCGGGCGAACAGAGCGTCATAGGCGGCCAGAAGCTTCGGTGCCTGGTGCTCCCATGACAGGTCGCTGATCATGCGCTCGCGGCCGATCTGTCCCATCTTCTCGCGTTGGTCAGGATCATCCAACAACGCCAGAACCTTGTCTGCGAGGTCGGCCGCGTTGTTACGTTCGGCATAGAGAGAAGCCTCGCCCGCCGAAAATCGTCCTTCCGCCAAGTCAAACTGAACAATCGGCTTACCGACCGCCATATATTCCATAATCTTATTCATCGTCGATTTATCGTTCATTTCATTATATTCGTCCGGATTTACGCAAACATCGGCTGTATTAAGGACGGCGATAAGGTCTTCATCGGGGATGCGGCCGGTAAAGGTCACGAAGGGTCGGATCTCAAGCTCATCCGCCATCGCGTGCAGCTCATCGATCATCGGTCCGCTGCCGACCAGGCAGAAATGGACGTCGTCGCGCCCGCGCTCGCCAACGACATGCGCGGCCGCCTTCAACAGATACTGCAATCCGTCCTGAGGCCCCATGACACCAACGTAGGCAACCAGATAACGCCGCCCATGCTTCAACGCCGGCTCCGCCGGTACGATCGGAAAGCGCTCGATCTTAGGCCCACTGCGTACGACCGTGACCCTTTCCGGCGCCATCCCGCCGCGATTTATGGCGATCGCGCGGTATGACTCGTTGGTGGCGATGCTCATGTCGGCTAACCGAAACGTAAGCCGCTCCAGCCAGACCATAAGTTTATAAAAAAAATCGCGCCGCCCGAATTTCGCTTCATAAAGTTCCGGGTTAATATCGTGGTGATCGAATACGAATTTCTTGCGGAAGAACAGCTTAAAAAAGCCGCCGATCAAAAATATCGTATCGGGCGGATTACACGCGTGAATGACATCAAAACCGGGGCCGAACAACACTCGCCAGCTGTTGATGAACTCCCACCACAACGCGAGCGAATACTCGAGCGCGTAGCCGGCTGCACCGGACGCTTCGAGCGGCAGGGAGTGGCGATAGATCGCGACGCCGTCGATTGTTTCCCGCTTTTTCTCGAATCCCTTGCCGGTCGGACAGATCACCGTCACGCCGTAGCCGGCTTGGCGAAGCGTGGTCGCTTCCTGCCACACGCGACGGTCGAACGGCACCGGCAGGTTCTCGACAATGATCAGGATGCGGCCCTTGCGCGTCGACGAAAGCGCTGATGACACGCCGGCAGCGGCCGAACCGGCGCTGTCGGCGGGCGATCTCTGGCTCAGCCCTTTGTCCGAAGCACGCAGATCTAATTTCGCTTGGTCGTTAAGCGTCATTGGAATGTCCTTAACGCAATCGAAGGTCAGGGAAAGGCACCGGCGATTGATCGGTCTGTTACACTCTTTAGGATGATCACGGGACCTGCAATCCGGTCGTGCCCTCGCTTTTTGCGACGCCTCACGCTTTTCGACAACATGACGCGCGGGCGTCGGTGTACAGGCCACCACCACCTCGCAGGTCGGATCGTGCAAACGCCTAATCTCATGCAGGCCCTTCGGAAGGATGCGCGCGAAGGACGCAATAGAAAGGGCTTTCTACCATGAGGCGCATGCGAAGAGAAGCCCGGACGGCGTTCCCGGCGATCGGGAGTATCCGTCGGCGCTACCGGGCGAGCGTCTAAAATGAGCCGAAAAGGCTGGTGACGGCGATAAGGGCGATAAGCGCAATCATCGGGTCGATGATCGCCACCATGAGAGTATCAAGGCACGCATCAAGTCGCACGCAGATCGAGACGAACTATTGAGTTGCATAACAGTCCCCGATATCCCCGCAATTCACACCACTTCCCAGCGTCGTCGGCAATCCACGGGTTCGGCTGAAGGTGCTAGGAACCGCATGAACGTTCACACGTCGAGGGGGACACTCATGTTGCGGCGCTTAATCGTCGAACGCATTCCGGAAGCCGTCCTCGCCGCGGGGCTGGCGCTGTGCGGCCTCGCCTCGTTGCTGGCCTGACCGGCCGCCGTCCGGGCGAACGGTGGGTCGTGCCGGCTAATCGTGCCCGTCGCCGCGTGCCGCCAGACGGGCGCCAAGTGCATTCAGCCATCTTTCGATCCGCAGGCGATTGACGCGCATGTCCCAGTAACCGACGAGCGATCGGCTGTAGACGGCGATGGTCGAGCGATCGGCATCCATCGGAAAAACCTGTGCGCTGATCCGGTCAACGAAGCGAAACACCCGGCTGCGCTGGCTTGCCTCGACTTTCAACCCGTCCGTAGAGACCGCGATGATGATTGTCCGCGGCTCCGCCCGGACAACCGCAAGCCACGCCTTGGCCAGACGTGCCGGCGGAACCTCAAAGACGGGTGCTATCGCATCCACGCTCGCCCGGACGGCGCTCTCCGGCGCCACCAGCCAGTTGTTCGGCCGAGCGGTCGGGGTGAGGGTAGCGAAATCGACGAATATTGGCGGATCAGCCATGCCACTCCTTTCGCGTCACGGGTGGCGAGATCTCACACCCCCATCCGCGCGTACTCATGACCGTGTCATGGCACCGTAACCACGATCTTTCCGAATTGCTCGCTCGATTCCATAAAACGATGCGCGTCTTGAATAGCCTCGAACGCAAAGGTGCGCGCAATTACCGGTTTGAATGATCCCTCGGCAATGCCCGATGTAACGAATTGGATGCCGCGATCGAGCCGCGCCGGGTCGCTGGCAATCTCGAACAACGTGTAACCGCGCAGCGCCAATCCGCCGCGCAGAGCCCGCAGCACCGGAAACGGCGTCGGCCGCAGACTGAGGATGCCGTAAACGAACAGGATACCGCCGTCGGCCGTCGCGTCGGCGAGCGTATCGACGAAGGGGCCGCCGACCGGATCGAACACGATCCGCGCGCCGCGACCGCCGGTGATCCACCGCACCTTGGCGACCAGGTCGTCTTCGTCCGTGACGATAACATGCGGGGCGCCGGCATTCCGGATCGCATCCCGCTTGGCGGTCGTCCGGGTCGTTGCGATCGGCGTCGCGCCGACGCGATTGGCGATCTGAATGGCCGCCAGGCCGACGCTGCTGGAGGCGGCCGGGATCACGACGGCGTCGTCAGCGCCGAGGCCGCCGATGTCGATCAACGCTCCGTAAGCGGTGAGGTAGGCCATCCACAGCGCCGCCGCCTCCGGCGCGCTCACCCCCTCGGGCGTCCGGACGACGGCGCTCGCCGGCACAACGGCCTCCTCGCCATAGACGCCGTACGCGTTCATGGAAAAAGACGGAACGACCGCCACCCGGTCGCCGGCCCGCACATGCGTGACATCGCCGCCAACGGCGTCGACGTGGCCCGCCGCCTCATAGCCGACCCGCGATGGAAGCTCGGGCGTCTCTAGGTAACGACCGCTGCGATACAGCACTTCGGCACGGTTGATGCCTATCGCGTCGACACGTATCCGCACCTCGTCCGCGCCGATGTCTCGCTGCGGCAGATCCTCAATGCGCAGCACTTCCGGCCCGCCGGTCTCGTGAAAACGGACAACCCGTGGCATGGCCGCGCTCCTCCTCCGTCTGACCGCATTCCTTGATCGTACGGGCCTGACAAAGGACGTTACGGCACGCCGCGGACGGTTGCAAAGCCGCGTCAGCGGTCGGGACCGCCGTAATCCTCGACCCCTTGGCTCAGCGCATAACAGGCGAGCCGCACCGCCTTCGGCACCTCGACGGTCTCGCCGTTGCGCTCGCCTTTTTCATAATATTGAACGACGCGTCGTTTCAGACCGAGAGCCTCGGCCGCTTTCTTCTGCGAAAGCCCCAGGGACTTCCGCCACTTCTTAAAGTCCGACGGCTTCACGCCTCCCCTACTCCTCTTGGCTTGTTGCCCTGCCTTGAGCGATCGATCATAGCCGGGCGGCGAGCGGGCGGCAACCATGGGCGCACTCGGTGCGCTTAATGCTTGACAAAAGCGCACAAAGTGCTCATTGTAACTCATGGTTGTGGGACGGATAATGGCGCGAACCGTGGTCAACATGGTCGCATCCACCGGACACGAAGAGGGGGTTACGTTGCTGTCACATCTTATCCTAGGTCGCTACACCATAAGCAGGGAGCGCATCGATCTGGACCAGGCAGCGCGCAGGGCGTGCCGACATGACGCGCGCATGCGACGCTTACACCACCACCGGGCCTTGATTCAGCGCTTAACAAAGGTGCTCGTTTCCTGGCTGCGACCGACGCCCCACGGCGCTGTGCCGGCCATTCGGCGGTAACGCGCCGAACCGGCGCTCGGGCGATACCCCTTTTGGACCTGAGTCCGAAGGCGGGTGGACTGAGCGCGTTGCGCCGCCTGCCCCTGCTAACATTTTTCCTGCCGCCAACAGCGTAGCTCGTTAATACCCGTGCGTCCCCGCGCTCCTCCCCGGCAAGCTCCGGCTGAGGCGCGTGTCCGGCGCCGACCGGCTTGCGGCGCATCGCGACAACCGAGCGACCGTTGCCGGTACGACCCTGCCTCGTCGCGCTCGGATGCCGCGACGGCTTTCCCTTCGACCGAAAGTCCGTATGATGCCGCCGCGATACCTGCGGACACGCGGCCTGCGCAATCGGTATCGCCAACCTCAAAAGCCTCAGTCGGGAGTGTCGCTCATGTCCGATCTCGTCGTCCATTTCCAAAAGCCCGGCGACTGGGCCGATACGGTGCACGTTCACACGTGGAACCTGCAGCCGGCGGGCAGCGGGACGGCCTGGCCCGGCCAGCCGATGACGGCAGAGACAGACGGCTGGTTCGTCGTTCGGCTGGAGGGCGTCGGCGGGGCGTCGATGGTGTTCAACGATGGGCACGGGCGGCAGTCGGGTGACCACCGACGCGACCGCGACGGCTGGTGCGATGCGTCGGAACGGTGGCATGACGCTCGGCCCGCCACCCCGTCGCCCGCCGGTCGTCCGTCACGGCGGGCCGCCCGGCCGCCAGCGGCACGGCCGGCAGCGACCGTCGACGTGCCGCCCTACAGCCAGCGGACGGATTTTCGCGAGGAGACGATCTATTTCCTCATCACCACCCGCTTTTACGATGGCGACCCGTCGAACAATTTCTTCTGCCGCGACCGCATCGACTTCAACGACAAGGGCGAGGCTGTCGATCCTCACTGGCGCGGCGATTTCAAGGGCCTGATCGAGCGCCTGGATTACATCAAGGACCTAGGATTCACCGCCATCTGGATCACGCCGCCGGTGGAAAACCGCTCCGGCCTCGATTACCATGGCTATCATGCCTACGACTGGACGCGGATCGATCCACGCCTCGAGTCCCCCGGCGCCACCTACCAGGACCTGATCGACGCCGCCCACGCACGCGACATCAAGATCATCCAGGACGTGGTGATCAACCACTCGTGCCAGTACGGCATTCGCGGCAAGACGTGGATCGACCACCTGCCGATCAAGTACTACGTCCCCAACGGCTCCCAGCAGGGGCAGGTCGATCACGGCCCCTACCAAGGACATCTCGGCAACTACGCCTGGCCGAACCGGGACGATCTCGACGATACGCTGATCCCCGCCTGGTACCGTGAACGGCACACGAGCGATCCCGAGGGCATCGTTCCGCTCGTCGATCCGAAGACCGGCGAAACGGTGCCCAAGCCCGGCTACAACCCGGGCCGCTTCTTCGGCGTCGATACGGCCGACCTGGACCCCGAGTGGTACCATCAGCATGGCTTCATCATGGGCGGCGACTGGGAAAGCGCCTGGCCCCTGCAACAGAAGCACATCGCCGGCGACTGCATCGATCTGGCGACCGAGCATCCGGTGGTAAAAGACTACCTGATCCAGTCGATCAACCGCTATCTCGACATGGGCGTCGATGCCATCCGCCTCGATACTGTCAAGCACGTGGAGCGGAACAATCTGCTCGAGTACGTCAATGCTTGGAAGGCCCACAAGCCCGGCATCTTCGTCTTCGGCGAGAACCTGGTCAAAGGCTATGGCTGGGGTGACATGGGCGGCGGCGACAACGGACCGTCACCCATCCGGCCGTGGTGGTACACGCGCTTGGGCGATGACCCGCGCGACCCCCGTTCCGGCGGCGACTCCGGCTTTTCGGTGCTGGATTTCGGCCTGTTCTCGTCCTTTCGCGATACCGTGTCCAAGGGCACCTTTTCCGGCACCGGCCAGGCGCTCAGCATGGATTGGATCTACGGCGACGTCACCTCGCTTGTGACCTTTCTGCAAAATCACGACGTCGGCCCCGATAACGACTTCAAGTACCGCTTCAAGGGCGACACGTGGATGGCGGCCGCCGCCTACAACCTGCTGTGGACCGCCCGCGGCATCCCGTGCCTCTACTACGGCGAAGAGATCGAGTTTATGAAGGGTGCGCCGCAGGACGTGGAAGGAGAGCGTGACACCCTTCGCGAAACCGGACGCGCCTACTTTGGCGACCACCTCGCCGACGACCGCATCGGCGACACCCAGAGCCATCCCCTCTATCAGCACGTCAAGCGCCTGAACCAGATACGCCGAGCCGTACCGGCGCTTCAGAAAGCGCCCATGAGCCACCTCTCCGAATGGGGAAGCGGGATGAGCTTCGTGCGCGACCATAACGATGGGGAAAGCTATGCGGCGATCGGTCTCGCCATCGGCGGCGATCAGCATGTCACCATCCAGGGCGTGCGCGACGGGCTTTATCGCGATGCCGTCACAGGAAACGAAATCACCGTCACCGGCGGTCACCTGTCGTTTAGCGTGCGCAGCAACTCTGCCGGGATTTATGTCCTCGACGGTCCCGGGAAAGTAGGCCTCGACGGCGTTTTTTTGCGTTAAGCATACCAGCCCCGCGACATTGTCATGACACTTTTCGCCTCGCCGATGCTAGCGTGTTGCACTGCAGCGTAAGACTGCCGCACACGCAGAAACCGAGAACGAGGGAAGCAAGGTCGATGACGGACCTAACCGAGTTAGGCCAACTCCTGCACGAAGAGCATTTTCGCATCCTGGTGTCCGTATGTGGGCTCGAAAACCGCATCCGCCACGAAGAGGCCAACAGGCCGCTCAACCCGACGGTGCCCGAAGATCGGCAGTTGCTCGAAGAGCTCATGGCCGACCTGGACAATGTTCTCCACCATCATGTGTTCGAGGAGACCGTCATCTTCCCGCTGATCGAGGCACGTGGCGACGCCACGCTTGCCGCGTTGCTGACGGAGGAACACGGGGTTATCGAGCCGATGGCCGATCGCCTCCGGGCGGTGGCGGCAAAAATCCTTCACGGCGACGTCAGCTACGCCCAATGGCCGGAATTCTGCGCGGCGGCGGAAGCGCTGATTGCCGAGGTGCTGCGTCACTTGCAGACCGAAGAAACCGAAATCGTGCAGCGTCTTGCCACCATGCTCGATCCGGAAACCGATCACCAGTTGGCCGTCGAAATGGCCGCCGAGCGTCACGGTCAGCCCTGCGCATGCGCGTCGCGGATGACCGGGCCACCGGAACCGGCCAGGACCGCCGACGTGCAGCCTCCCGCCGCCAGGCCGTTCGGGTTAATTGCCGTCGCCGCGCAGAACGCGGCTCGCCGGCGTGCTATGGCGCCCAGACCGCCCATGTCCGTCCGCGCACCGTCCGCGAAAGGCTGAAATCCCCCTTTTCGTTCGGCGTTTGCCGTGCCAACCTTCGCATCGGGGGCTTTGCCCCCGACGGCATGAGAGCGCATACGCGTGGACGTTTTGATTTACCTGATCCCGGCGGCGCTGGGGCTGGGCCTTATCGGCTTGGTTGCGTTTCTGTGGGCGCTGAAATCGGGCCAATTTGACGACCTGGACGGCGCGGCGCACCGTATCCTGTTTGACAATGACTCGCCCCTGCCGCCAAACCACGGCGATCGCAACGGCCGCGAGCACTCTTCTCCGCCGTCGCCGCATGGGGATGGCGCTCCACCCTACGCCCCCTCGCCCGCCTCCCGCCGGAAGAGCTGTTAACGGTCGTCGTCCGGACCCTAATTCCCATTCGCGCCGTTGCGCGCGCGCGTCATGTCCCGACGAACCGTCGTAGGGTAGCGGTTTCCGATTTACAAAACCAAAGACGATCAAATAAAAGTTGCAGTCGATCATCCAGGCGGTCGAGGCCCGTATCGTTCCCGAACCGATCAACCATGATCCACGAGGTTCGGCTTCGGTTGCGTGCCCGGCGTCATCCGGCCGACACCTCTTCCGCCGTCCGTCAAAAAGCTGACCGGACGGCCCAATCCATCCGACAACCAGATGAGGTTTTTTCATGCGCGTAATGGTCACCGGCCATAGAGGCTACATCGGGCCGTTTGCTGTTCAATTGCTGCGGGAAAAGGGGCACGAGGTCGTCGGCTATGACTCCGGGCTGTTCAGCGACTGTTCGCTGCGCCCCCTCGAAGCCGTGCCGGCCATCGAAAAAGATATCCGCGATGCCGAATCCGCTGATTTCGATGGCGTCGATGCGGTCATCCATCTGGCGGCGCTGTCAAATGACCCGCTTGGGGAGTTCGACGCGCAACTGACCACCGACATCAATTGCAACGCCGCCGTCCGTGTCGCCGAGGCTGCCAAGAAAGCCGGCGTCGCCCGCTTCGGCCTTGCGTCCACCTGCAGCGTCTATGGCGCCCAGGGCGACGATCTCCTCGATGAAACCTCGTCGCACAATCCTGTGACGCCGTACGCTCGCTCCAAGCTGGCGGCCGAGGAAGCGATCCGCCGCCTCGCCGATGCGACGTTCAGTCCGGTGTTTCTGCGGCCGGGCACCGCTTACGGCGCCTCGCCGGTGATCCGTTTCGATCTGGTGGTCAACAATCTCACCGCTTGGGCCATCGCCACCCATCGCGTCAACGTCAAAGGCGACGGCGTTCCCTGGCGGCCCCTGGTCCATGCCCAGGATATCGCGCGCGCCTTCGTTGCCGCCGTCACCGCGCCGAAAGAGCTTGTGCACAACGAGGCGTTCAACGTCGGTGCCAGCGACGCCAATTATCGCATCAAGGAAATCGCGGAAATCGTTGCCGGCGTCGTGCCCAACTCGTCCGTGTTCATCGCCAATGTCCCCGATCCGGACAAGCGGTCGTATCGGGTCAGCTTCGATAAGATCAAACGCGTGCTGACGGACTGGAAGCCCGGCTGGAACGTCGCCACCGGCGCCAAGGACCTGTACGACACCATCCAAAACCTCGGGTTGAAAACCGAGGACTTCGAAGGGGCTCGCTTCAATCGTCTGCCGCACCTCAAGCAGCTCATCGCCCAGGGACTGCTGACACCGGAATTCAGGTGGGTCGGCGGCGCCCGGCCGGCACAACCGTAAAGCGTTCTGAGTGGCGGGCTCGGTGCCCGCCACGTCGCTACCTCTCGACAACCACCCCCTGCCAGAACGCGATATGATTCCGGATCGCTACGGCCGCCGGCTTCGGTTCCGGATAGGTCCAAGCGGCCGCCGGATTGACCTCGCCGTCGACGACGATGTCGTAGTAACGGGCGGTCCCCTTCCACGGACAAGTCGTCGTCTTGGCCGATTCCTTGAAATAGGCGAACTCGATCGATTCCGGTGGGAAATACACATTCCCTTCAACCTCTTCGAAGCGCTCGGTGTCGGCGATAACGGTATTCTTCCACATCGCTTTCGGCATGACTTAACAACCCTCCAACGGCAGTCATCGGCAATAAGCCGGCGGTCGGGCCTGTGGCCGCCGCATAGGACATACGCGTCAATGTAGCGATTCGGTCACCGACGGACGGTGGGCAGATGGACGGCCGGCCTGTAAACCCAACGCTCACCCATGCTTCGTCGTGAGGACTCCACCGCCATGCGAACCGGCCTGATCGTTCTGCTCCTTCTTTCCCCGCTGCCGGCGGCAGCCGCCCAATACGACCCGCCGGATCCGCTGCCGGTCCTCAATCTCGACGCGGACGGCCTGTCGATTTCCGGCATTTCGTCGGGCGCCTTCATGGCGCACCAGTTCCACCTCGCCCACTCCGCCGCCGTCGCCGGCGTCGGCATGATCGCTGGCGGCCCCTACGCCTGTGCTAAGGGTCGGTACTTCGGGTCGCGCTTCGATGTGACGGGTTTGTATGTCGCTACCTCGATCTGCTCCGACACCAACCCGATGTGGTTTTTTCAGGGACCGCCCGATCCGGCGCAATCCGTCGATCAAGCGAACAGCGCCGCCGCCGCCGGCCGCATCGACGATCTGGCCAATCTTGCCGGCGATCGGGTCTGGCTGTTGTCCGGCCGCGCCGACCGGACGGTGCCGACCGCCGTCATGGACACCGTCGATACCGTCTACCGGAACCTCAGCAATTCGGCCGATATCACCTACGAGATCATCGACGACGCCCAGCACGCGATGATCACCGACGACTTCGGCAATCCGTGTCCGACGAGTCGGTCACCGTTCATCAACGACTGCGACGTCGATGCCGTCGGCGCCATGCTGGCGCATATCTACGGTCCGCTTGCGCCGAAGACCGCCGAGGCCGATCTGGGTCCTGTGCTCGCCTTCGATCAACGTCCCTACGTCGACCAGACGCCCGAAAGCATCAGCCTCGCCGACATCGGTTATCTCTACGTCCCCGCATCGTGTCAGACAGGCGAGAGCTGCCGCCTGCACATTGCCCTTCACGGCTGCCAGCAATACGCGGGCGCCATCGGCGACGCGTTCGTCAGAGGCGCGGGGTATAACGAATGGGCGGAGAGCAACCGCATCGTCGTCCTCTACCCCCAGACCACCGCCCTGACCGGCGGATGGTTCTCGTTCGGTGTCAATCCGAACGGCTGCTGGGACTGGTGGGGCTACACCGGCCCCGATTTCGCGTCACGCGACGCCCCCCAGATCCGCGCCCTCGCCCGCATGGCAGACGCCATCTCCGGCGAGAACCGCCTGACGCCGCCGGCGGATTAGCCGCCAGCACGCGGCGAATCGCCCCCGGCGGCTGGTGCCTGATCCGTCGTCTGCCATGGCAGACGATCGAGGTCGACATTGCCGCCCGTCACGATCACGCCGACACGCCGGTCTCGGAACACGGCCGGATGCGCCAGCACCGCGGCAACGGCGACGGCCGCTGATGGCTCAATGATGATCTTCATGCGCTCCCAAACGAGACGCATGGCCGAAACGATCTCAGTCTCGCTGACTGTCACAATGTCCTTCACATGCGCCTTGATCACCTCGAAGGTAAGCGTGCCCAATGACGCGCGCAGTCCATCGGCGATGGTATCCGGATTATCGGGCTCAAGGATGTGGCCGGCACGGAGCGAGCGTTGCGCATCGTCGGCGTTTGCCGGCTCGGCGGCATATACGGCAATCTCTGGTGAGATTGCGGCGCACGCAATCGCGGTTCCGCTGATCAAGCCGCCACCGCCCACAGGCGCGATGATTGCATCGAGCCCCCCAACGTCCTCCAACAGTTCAAGGGCGGCGGTCCCTTGCCCGGCGATCACCTTGGGATCGTTGAAGGGATGGACAACCGTCATGCCCGACCGATCGACGATGCGGCTGAGCGTTTCGTTTCGCGCCTCCATACCGGGGTCGCACCAGACGATCTCGCCGCCATAGCTTTGCACGGCGTGACGTTTCGCCCTGAGCGCATTTCGGGGCATCACCACACACGCCTTCGTTCCGAGCCACGACGCCGCCTGGGCGAGCGCCGCGCCGTGATTGCCAGAAGAGTGGGTGGCGACGCCGAGGCGTGCCTCGTCCTTCGTCAGCGAGAATACCGCATTGGTGGCGCCGCGGATCTTGAAGGCGCCGACTTTCTGAAAATTCTCGCATTTGAACCACAGCCGGGCGCCGGCAAGCCGATCCAGCGTCGCGCACGTCAGCGTGGGCGTGCGGTGGACGTACGCGCGAATGCGGTCATGGGCGGCGCGAACATCGTCAAACATTGGCAGGAGCATCATTTTCCTCGACGACTGGAATCAACGTTTAGGCAACGCCCGCGCAGCGCGGCTATCGCTTCGGCGTAGGCGCAAGGCCTTCTCTCGTGCATGTTTCGCTCTACGATCTTCAGCCGCCGGTTCTCGTCCTCCAGCGCCTTCAGCCGGCTCGCCTCGCTCACCTCCAGCCCGCCGTACTTGGCCTTCCACGCGTAGAATGTGGCGTCGCTGATCTCGTGCTTCCGGCACACGTCCGCCACCTTCGTCCCAGCCTCCTCCTCCCACAGGATGCCGATGATCTGCTCCTCGCTGAACCGACTTCGCCGCATCTCCGTCCCCTCCTGAAGGCGACGGACTCTAGCTCAAACTGGCGGAGTTTTCGGGGGGCAGGTCAGGTTGTCGCTGGCGTCAGCGGCCGTTCTTTGCATGCTTTCGGTTAGGTGCGAATAGCGATTCAGAGTTTCGGCAACCGTTGCATGGCCAAGCCTTTCCTGAGCCACACGGTGCAGGGGCGACGTCATCGCGCAACCAATTAGGCTCCGGACCCATAAACGGGATTCCCAAGGCGTCACGACTCTGATTCACACTCCTAAACGGCGGGAGTGTGACGGATGGCGGACGAGTTTTGGT
>Ga0209573_1004022_pt1 | contig 15147 bp, 14 predicted proteins | sample TNRBio252014_DNA_FD_185870 | JGI IMG/M metagenome (GOLD analysis project Ga0209573, IMG submission 185870) | Wastewater treatment Type I Accumulibacter community from EBPR Bioreactor in Madison, WI, USA - TNR Reactor_6/25/2014_ DNA (SPAdes)... | ecosystem: Engineered > Bioreactor > EBPR >...
AACGGCAGATTCGGCAGGCGCCTTTCAGGCCACCTTTCAGACATCCGTATTTGCGGATGGCCAGAATGGTGTACTGGCTGCATGACGGATGAAAGCGGCATGTCCTGCCAAACAGGGGGCTAAGGAAAAGTTGCCAGCCGCGGATCATGCCGATCATGACTGTCGCGGGCAGCCTGAGAATTCGATGGCACAGCGTCGCGTGATGGTTATCGGGAACCTCTTCCGCGGACTCATCAGAATTCGTTGGTTCCGCGGGCGCCGTCATCTGGTCACTCGACACCTTCCGCCTGGTTGTCGTCAGAGCCCAGGCCGCACATGACCGTCAAAACGTTCCCGGTTCGCGAAACAGTTCCACCAGAATTCGTTCCAGTTGTTGTCCGCCTTCACCGGCCACCTTCACGATTTTTGCGATGTCGGCAGGTTCCAGAGCATCCGGCAGACACATATCTGTCACCACAGAAAATGCCAGAGTCCGCAGGCCGGCATGAGCTGCTGTGATGCATTCCGGGACCGTCGACATGCCGACGATATCCGCTCCAAGGGATCGCAGCATGCGATATTCCGCGCGGGTTTCCAGGTTGGGTCCGGGGACTGCCGCGAGGACTCCTTTGTGAGCCGGGATGCCCAGTCGGAGAGCGATCTTTTTTGCCTGTTCAAGCAGTCCGCGGTGATACGGCTGACTCATGTCCGGGAAACGAGGCCCCAGTCGATCATCGTTGATGCCGCGCAGGGGATTGTCCGGCAACAGATTGATATGGTCTTCAATGATGACAATATCGGCCAGTGAGTATTGAGGGTTCATGCCTCCTACGGCGCTGGTCAGAATCAGCGACTCGGCGCCCATCGCCTTCATTACGCGAATGGGAAAAGTGACCTGTCGCAGCGAATAGCCTTCGTAGTAGTGAAAGCGTCCTTCCATGGCGAGGACCGGGATGGTTTCCAGCCGACCGCAGAGCAGCTTCCCGGCATGGGACGGCGCTGTGGATCTCGGAAAGTGGGGAATGTCCGCGTAAGCAATCTCAACATCGACCTCGATACGTTCGGCCAATCCGCCCAGTCCGGTTCCCAGAATCAGACCCGCCCTGGCATTGCCGTTCCAGCGAGATCGCAGCCAGGCAGTTGCTTCCTGGATCTCTTCCCACAGACTTTCCATTGCATCTCCCCGATCAGCCAATCCCGTAAAAAAGGGCACATAGTTTCCCATGTGCCCTGCAGCGTTTCTGATTCAATCGGTCGTTTAATCCGCGCGATTTCCCGGACCGATGGCGGATCGGTCATCGCGGAGACGTCGATCAGAATTCCTCGTCGTCCCCGTCCAGTTCTTCGTCTTCATCTTCGTCATCGAAGTCGTCATCTTCGTCGTCGTCGAAGTCGTCGTCTTCAAATTCGTCTTCATCATCGAATTCGTCTTCGACGTCGTCTTCGAATTCGTCCTCGTCATCATCTTCCACTTCATCGTCAGCGAAGCCCTCTTCGAATTCGTCGTCGTCGTCACCACGAAGGCGAGGGCTTACAACGGTTCCGCCAACGGAGTCGATCCCGGCGAAGATCGATATTTCATCAAGCTCTGTTACTTCGCCTGCGTCCAGAGTTAAAACCATGACCAAAAACCTCTTGTAAGTCCCGTCGCATTGAGTGGATTGTCAGAGTCGCCTGACCGATTTCACGCGTTTGATAATCAGACGATGAATCGCTTGTCAACCCCGTGCATTCTTCCAAAACCAACATTATTCACGCGTTTTCCGGGCCTCGAAGTGGGGCCCGGAATCAGTCTGTCCTGTTTTCGGTTCAATTGTGTGCCGACTCCAGGCGATTCCCTGCAAGTTTGAGATTTTGACTGGCCCCGCAGGAGAATTCTCAAACTCTGACAAGTCTTTCCATCGGGAACCGCTTTGCGACGTCGGTCATGTTCAGACCACGTTCACATTTCGACGTGCGATCTTCCCAGGTTGTCAGTCGTCAATCGTCAGGCAAACCGCAACCCGCAACTGCCGCCTGCCGTAACGATTCCCACGTGTTTCCAGATGTGACAGAATGGCAGCAGCCAGGGTCTCCACGGATCCTCGCGCTGTCTCACTTACCTAAACGGGTCCTGACATGATTCGAGTCTTCATCGTTATCGTTGCAAATTGTCTGCTGTTCACCACAGTCAGCCTTGCGCAGGATCCCGTGGATTTCGCTCATGATGTCATGCCCGTGCTGCGCCAGCACTGTGTGCCGTGCCATGGAGGCCGCGAAGCCAAAGGCAGCTTCTCTCTGAACACCCGCGAACTGCTGGCGGAATCCGGGCATGTGGTCATCGGCAAACCGGAAGAGTCACAGTTGTTGGCGTTGCTGGAATCGACGGTGGAAGATGAACAGATGCCACCGGCCGATCGCCCCCGAGTTCCCGAAGCAGAACGATTGATTCTGAAACGCTGGATTGCCGAAGGATTAAAATGGGAAGATGGATTCTCCTTCGCACCGCAGGCCTTTGAACCGCCGTTAAGACCGCGACGTCCCGAACTGCCTGATGCCATCGGTTCCCGAACAAACCCGATTGACCGAATTCTGGACTCACATCTGGCCGCACAGAAGCAGCCCATTCCCGCCCACATCGATGACGCTGCATTTCTTCGTCGCGCCTCTCTGGACCTGATCGGACTGCTGCCGGAACCCGAAACACTGGATTCGTTTCTTGCTGATTCCGATCCGGACAAACGCGCAAAGGAAGTTCGCCGCCTGCTGGACGATCGCATTGCCTATGCCGATCACTGGCTGTCCTTTTTCAATGATCTTCTGCGCAACGATTACAGCGGGACAGGCTTCATCACGGGCGGACGACAGCAGGTCAGTACCTGGCTCTATGAAGCACTCGTCAGTAATAAACCGTTTGACCAGTTCGCTCGAGAACTGATCGCACCGTCAACTCCGGCCAGTCAGGGATACATCGACGGCATTCGCTGGCGCGGCGAAGTCAGTGCGGGGCAAACTGTCGAGATCCAGTTCGCTCAGAGCGTCGCGCAGTCGTTTCTGGGCATCAACATGAAGTGTGCTTCGTGCCATGACAGTTTCATTGATCGCTGGAAACTGGATGAAGCGTATGGCCTGGCTGCCATCTATTCGTCGCGGCCTCTGGAGATTCATCGCTGTGATAAGCCGATCGGAAAACAGGCGGCTGCAGCCTGGCTGTTTCCGGAACTGGGGCAGATCGATCCCGCGGCCCCGCGCGAGGAACGTCTGAAGCAACTGTCGGCACTGATGACTGATCCTCAGAACGGCCGATTTGCTCGCACCATCGTCAATCGCCTGTGGTACAAACTGATGGGACGCGGCATTGTGCACCCGCTGGACGCTATGCAGACTCCGCCGTGGAATGAAGATCTGCTGGATGTCCTGGCCAATCATCTGGTCGACAATCAGTACGATCTGAAATCCGTGCTGTTTCTGATCGCGACCTCGGAAGCCTACCAGTCAACAATTGCGGAACGTACCCGGACATCAGACTTCACAGCGGACGGTCGCTATCTCTATCGCGGACCGCTCGCCCGACGCATGACGGCCGAACAGTTTCTGGATGCTGTCTGGCAGGTGACGGAATCCGGCCCCACCACAATGGATGCCCCCGTGTTTCGCGGTCTGGCCGATGCAGACGCTCTGAAGTCGCTGGAACTGGCTGGTCGCTGGATCTGGGGAGATTCCGCCAAAGCAGGTGCTCCGCCCGCAGGAGAAACAATCTCACTGCGGACTCAGTTTTCCATGGACGATGAAGTCGTCTCCGGCGGTACCGTCATCACCTGTGACAACAGCTTTGTGCTGTACGTCAACGGGCGGGAAATTCAGCGAGGCAACGACTGGACTCAACCTGTCGGAGTCGCCGTCAAAGGGTTGTTCAAAAAGGGCGACAATAACGTCGTTGTTGTCGCGACCAATGCCGGAGCAGAGCCCAATCCGGCTGGACTGTACTTTGAAGCTCGGATGAAACTGGCGAATGGTCAGGAAAAGTCGGTTGCCTCAGGACCAGACTGGGAATGGTCGAAAAATCAGCCGGCTGCCAAAGAAGGGCGAATGGGAAAACTCGACGGCCCCTGGCAACCTGTCACGGAAGTAACGGCCGTCGCATCGTGGTCCGGCGTGATTGATTCCAAAGGACGGCAACTCCTGGTTCAGGCAATGACCGGTGACCTGCGCATGGTCCGCGCGTCGCTGATGAAGAACGATTTTCTGATGCGATCGCTCGGCCGCCCGTTTCGCGAGCAGATCGTTTCCATGCGACCCGACGAACTGACAACACTGGAAGCCATCGATCTTTCGAACGGAGCCACTCTGGCCACGTTCCTCAGTCAGGGCGCGACAAAGCTGCAGGAAACCTGGGGACAGGACCGCGAAGGGCTGATCAATTATCTGTTCCGGTACGCTTTGTCCAGAAAGCCCTCAGCAGCGGAGATGACGGCAATTCGGGATAATCTGAGTGATCCCCTGACACCCGAGGCTGTCGAAGATCTGCTGTGGGCATTGTTCATGCAGCCGGAATTCCTGGTGGTGCGATAATCCCAGAGCCGCAAGGCGCTAGCCGCGGGTCATTCGCCAAAAAAACCGGCAGCCAGCGCTCTGTCAACCTTCAGTTGAGTGATCTGGTAACGTAGGCCGGACCGAGCGACAGCGAGTTCCGGCTTTGCCACCAGTCACTAAGTTGCCGGAACTCGCAGGCGCTCGGTCCGGCCTACATCCATAAAGACGATCCCTGATCGAACACGAGCACCTTGTCGCTCACGAAAGATCTTTTAATGCGAGTGGGAGTCTTCGGCAGTCCCGACAGTTGGTATGTTCGTGAACTCTGCCGCGCGGGCGAGCAGCGCGGAGTACAGATGCTGCCGCTGGATTTCACTCAGCTTGCCAGCCACGTGGATCGAGCTGGCGTGAAATACCTGGCCGGCGAGACGGACCTGACGACTCTGGATGTCATTCTTGTTCGCACCATGCCGCCCGGCACTTTAGAACAGGTCGTCCTGCGGATGGATCTGCTGAGCGGACTGCAGCAAGCCGGTGTTCGCATCCTGAATCCTCCCCGAGCGATCGAATGCGCGGTGGACAAGTACCTGACAACTCAACGACTGGCTTTGGCCGGTCTACCAGTTCCGCCCACACTGACGTGTGAAACGGCGGACGCCGCTTTAGTGGCCTTCGAACAACTGGGACGTGATGTCGTCGTGAAACCGCTGTTCGGTGCGGAAGGGCGGGGAATCATCCGAGTGTCCGATCCGGATCTGGCCTTTCGCGCGTTTCGCACGATCGAACGTCTGGGCGCTGTGATCTATCTCCAGCAGTTTGTGCGCGGCCCGGGTTTCGACATTCGAGTTCTGCTGCTGGATGGAACTCTGATCGCATCGATGAAGCGCACTCCGAAGACTGGCGACTTCCGAGCCAACATCTCACAGCAGGGCACCGCCAGCCTGCACTCTGTGACTGACATCGAACTGCAGCTCGCCCGAAAAGCCGCCGAAGTCACTGGCTGCATCTTCGCCGGTGTGGACATCATGTACGATGAACACAATCAGCCCCTGCTGATCGAAGTCAACGCCGTCCCCGGCTGGAAAGGCCTGCAGGCCGTCACCAGGATCGACGTGCCAAACAAAGTCTTCGATTGGCTGGAATCCACCCTGAAAACAAAGTTTCCACAGCGTGCTCCGTAGCAATCGTCACTTCCACGAAAGACACGCATGATCAGCGTGGTCCAAATGTCCGACAGAAGGCACCGCTTCGCATCTCAAAGTGTCCATACGTCCGGCGTTGGACCATCGCATTTTGCGGCTGTGCATAGTCCCTCTTCCTTCGATCGAACCAAACACTCTTGCGTCTTGGTTCAAGTTGCGTTCGTGTGTAAGGCCGATGCACACAGTACCTAGACACGCCGCGGGGAGGGCTTTGCAGGCTCAACACGCGTGGACAGATCTTACTGCGCGCCCCGCTTCCTCTGAGCAGGCAGCGTCGGCATCGAATCCACGAGCCACATGAGGTACTGCGACACGAAGCTCACGAGCCGTTGGCATTTCCTCAGGACACGAGGTTACCTGGATTCCCTGTTTCGATGGAAGGATGGCATCTCCTTTTGCTCTGACGTTTGACCGGCGGCCTGCTTGACCGCTGCACGTCTGCTATTCCCTGAACGACGAATCCGTTTGCAGAGTTCCGAAACACATGTGGAAAGTATGGTTTGGTTTCTATTGGGAGCGATCTCATTGCGTTCAGGGGCTTTTCGACATGGCCAAGTGCAGCGCCGTGCTGGATTTTTTGCTGGCTCATGGTCGGACGTAAGGGGCCTGGTTCCGGGCCATCGCGTGGACACGCGTTCTGAAGCGATCTATTATATCGGCATGATTACACGCATCTACGTGAACAATTTCCGTTGTCTGGTCGCCTTCGAGGCAACGTTTGACTCGTTTGGCGTTCTGTGTGGGCGAAACGGGACGGGCAAAAGCTCGGTGTTTGATGCGGTCGGACTTGTCCGAATGCTCGCCACGGGCGATGCTGTGCTCGGGGGAACTGGCGACCTTGATGTCCCGGAACTCGAACTGACCGATTGGCTCGACAGCAAGGTACAGGAGTTCGAGTTGAGCCTGAGCGTGGATGGGCACGCTTTCGAATACATCATCCACATTGAACAGACCGCTGACTTTGAGAAGCCGCGAATCATTCATGAAAAGGCTCTGTGCGACGAACAGGTATTGTTTGAGCGGAACCTTGATGGAGTACGCTTTCAGCGCCACGATGGGAATCAAACCGGATTTCCGCTGGATTGGAGACAAGCGGCGTTGGCAGCGATACAGCCTCGCGGCAGCATTGGCAGGCTGGCGTTGTTGCAGGAGGAGTTTGGCCGGCTGCTGATCCTGCGTCCAAATCCTCGTGTCATCGAAAAGGAGAGCCGGGCCGAATCGAGACGCCCCAATGCGTCGCTGTCGAATTTGAATTCCTGGTATCGCGCGTTGTCTCAGGAACAGGAGTGGACAGACGCGTTGCGGGACACTTTGCGGTGCATTTGGCCAGACTTCCGATCTTTTAAGCTGGTCGATGTCGGTCTCAACGCCAAGGCGCTTCAGCTGCGCTTCGACTCGGGGGTCGGTGGCCAGCCGTCGCTTCTGTTTATGGAACAGTTGTCCGACGGCGAGCGAGGATTAATCGGGCTGTACATGGTCCGAGCAGCGATGGAGACAGGCGCGGCAAGGACGGTGTTATTGGATGAGCCGGACAACTTCGTCGGTCTGCCGGAACTTCAGCCGTGGGTGCTGTCGATGCGAGAGCTACTCGACGACGAACACCAACTCATCCTCATCTCGCACCATCCCGAGATCCTCTCGAACTCCGGTGAAGCGAATGGCCGATATTTGTGGCGCGACAACCACACGTCGCCCACCCGGATCGGGGTGCTGAAAGTGCCCGAGGGCATGACCGCCGGCGAAGCGATCGCCAGGGGGTGGGCCAGTGCCCAGTAGAACGCAGATTGTCTGCCTTTGCGAGGGCGAGAAGGGTGCGAGCATTGATGAAGTGTTCATCAACAAGCTCATCAGGACGATGAAACCGAGCTGGGTTCGGCCTGACGGCACGAATTTTGTCCGGATCGTGCCTCGCGGCGGACGGAAAGAAGTCATTGCTGACATGCCGAATCAGCTAAGAATCTGTCTTAACGCGGGCGGTGATACGACGCTTTTGGTGTGGTCGGACTGTGACCACGACTGTGCCGACGGTGAGGTGCTGAAAGCCAGGTTTTGGGAGGAAGCAAATCGACAGGGGATCACGAAGGAGCAATTTGACTGTGTCGTATTCATCTTCCCGAAAGACCGGCTCGAGAACTGGATCGAGTTTCTGCAGACCGGGAGAACTGACGAATCATCCGAAGGCCCGCGCGTAAAGCACGGGCGCGTCGTGGCCGATGCAGCGAGGAAACTGGCGGACTTCTGCAAGGCTGGAAAGCCGTTGGGCGACATGCCCCCATCGCTCCTGTGGTCGTGCAAGAACTGGCGAGCGCTTGCCGAACGCATGAAGTGAACAGACGGCTATGAAGTCGGGTCAGGTGCGATCGTCACAATTCCTGCGTTTCAGTACTCAAGTGAGTGATACGCGGCAACTACCGTGAAGAGAACATCAGGCGCATCGAAGAAAGCAATCGGACGAGATACTCCAGCTCAGCCGATCGATGGCGGCGGCCAGGAACATAGCGATTGGCGGGATGAGATGATTGCGCGGGTTCGGATGCTTATTCAGCAGGCCGATCCGGAAGTCGTCGAGGAGCGCAAGTGGATCAAAGCCGCGAATCCGTCGAGGGTGCCGGTGTGGTCGCATGCCGGAATTGTGTGCACGGGCGAGACTTATAAGCAGGTCGTCAAACTCACGTTCCCGCACGGCGCTGGGCTCGACGATCCGAATGGGCTGTTCAACTCCAGTCTTGAGCGGTTCCTCAGGGCCATCCAAACGGTACCTGAGATCATCGAAATTGACTCGTTGATGGTCTGATGTGCGGGGGCCAGGTTGCGTGGCATCGCATGGACGCATGATCGATATCGATTTAAGAAGATCATCAGCAGCAGAGGAAAGAGCCAATGACTGCGCTGAGCGATCGGCCATAACATCTGATAAGTCTCTCAGGGGAAAGCACGCTCACCTGGGCCGCATCCGCTGTTCGGTTCCCGGGATGTTCTCAAGACCCCACTTTGCGATGGCTTTCAGAATCGGGAAGAGCGATTTGCCTCGTTCTGTCAGTTGATACGCATCCCGGCCGGGACTTTCCGTCGAGCGATATTTTTCCGCTAACCCCCAGTCTACAAGTTTCGCCAATCGGTCAGAGAGAATGTTCGTCGCGATGCCTTCCGGAGATGCGATGAACTCCCTGAAGTGCGTTCGGCCCAGCAGCATGTCGCGGATGACAAGCAAAGTCCACTTGTCGCCAATCAGGTCCAGCGTACATGCCACCGGACATGGTGAACGTTTCGCAGTCTTCACCGTTCGTTCGCTCCTTTGATCATTCGGTCGCGAGAAGAAACAGGTCCCCTCCGTAACAGCAGGCAGCGCGAGCGATTGATGTTTGAGTCAGGAGCAGGACCAAATCAGAGGATTGACATCTCCCGCTCGCCGGGAAATTCCCTGGATGCGAATGGCGGCCAGGTCAAAACCTCCCTTGACCTTATCCCAGACACTTGCATAATGCAAGTTTTATGGCACTTGCAAAATGCAAGCGTAGTGAATGGTTGTCTGTGTCCGGACGAACGATCAGAGACACTGCAGGAGTCGTGGTCCCCATGAGTAAACTCGATGCGCATCCAACAGTCCTCGCCGTTCGATCCAGGGCGGAGTTGGCAAGTCAGACGGCGCGGCAGACGGTTTTGGAGGCCGATGAGATCCGGCGAATCTGCCTGGAACAGGGTGCGGATGATGTGGGCTTTGTTTCGATCGATCGAACGGAACTGGATGACCAGCGACACGACATTCTGAAGTTCTTCCCAGCAACGCGGACACTCATCAGTTTCGTCTGCCGCATGAATCGAGAGCCGGTTCGAAATCCGCTGCGCAGCGTGGCCAATCTGGAGTTTCATTCAACGACGGATCGCATCAATCACATCGCACGCGACATCGTCAAAATGCTCGAAGACCGAGGACATCGAGCCATCAATCCATCCGCTGGGTTCCCAATGGAGATAACGGATTTTCCGGGAAAGATCTGGGTCGTGTCGCACAAACCGGTTGCAGTCGCAGCGGGCCTTGGGCAGATGGGAGTTCATCGAAATGTGATTCATCCGAAGTATGGCAACTTCATCATTCTGGGCACCGTTCTGGTCGATGCGGAGATCTCGGAGCAGAACCGACCGATTCATTACAATCCGTGTCTGGATTGTCGGCTGTGCGTCGCCGCGTGTCCCGTGGGAGCGATCTCGCCGGACGGCAGTTTCAATTTTCTGTCGTGCTATACACACAACTATCGCGAGTTCATGGGCGGCTTTACGGACTGGGTGGAATCGGTGGCCGACAGCAGCTCGTCGGAAGCGTATCGAAGGAAAGTGACCGACGGAGAATCCGCTTCGATGTGGCAGTCACTGGCTTTTGGGCCAAATTACAAAGCCGCGTACTGTCTTTCGGTATGCCCGGCGGGTGAGGACGTCATCGGTCCGTTTCTGAAGGAACGCAGCGCGTTTGTGGAATCGATGGTGAGGCCATTACAGCAGAAGGTGGAAACAATCTACGTTCAGCCAAACACCGACGCGGAGTCGTATGTTGAGAAACGATTTCCGCACAAGCAGATCAGGCGAGTCGGCTCAACGCTGCGTTCGACATCGATCGAAACCTTCCTGAACGGAATGCATATTGTATTCCAGCCAGGCCAGTCGAAGGGTCTGAATGCCACATACCACTTTCGCTTCACCGGCTCGCAGATTACCGAATGTACGGTAACGATTCGTGAACAGAGAATTGAGGTGAAGCAGGGTCTCGTCGGTGCCTGTGATCTGGCCGTGACTGCGGATTCAATTCAATGGGTCAGGTTTCTGCGGAAGGAAGTCAGCATCGTCTGGCTATTAATGACGTTCCGAGTCCGACTGCGCGGCAATCCGATGCTGCTCATCAAATTTGGAAAGTGTTTTCCGTGAGGCCGTGTATTCGACTGAGGATTCCATCGCGCGGAACGCTGCCAGGACGGTGCTGTCGTCGTCATGGACGCATGCTCTGAAGCAACTTAAACTCATCGTACCGGCATGATCACACGGATCACGGCGAAGAAGGAACCCGCGAGCATGTCAGACGCCGAGGCGATCGCAAGGGGTAAGCCCGTGCGCGGTAGAAAACTGATTGTCTGACTTGACGAGGGCCAGAAAGATGCGGCAGCCATCATGAAGAAAGCCTCAGCTGTTTCGAAAAAATCAATTGGTCGAGATTCTGCAACTCAGCCGATCGATGCCGGGATCCAGGAGCCCAGCGATTGGCGGGAGGACATGATCGATCGAGTTCGAATGCTGATTCAACAAGCAGATCCTGACATCGCCGAAGATCGCAAGTGGGTCAAGGCCACGAATCCTTCGGGCGTGCCGGTGTGGTCGCATGCGGGGAATGTCTGCACGGGTGAGATCTACAAGCAGGTGGTCAAACTCACGTTTTTTCACGGCGCTTCGCTCGACGATCCAAACGGACTGTTCAACTCAAGCCTCGACGGAAACACGCGTCGCGCGATTGACATTCGTGAAGGAGAAAAACTCAATTCGACCGCGTTCAAAAATCTGATCAGGGCCGCGGTCGCGCGGAATGTCGGCTCGGATTCAGCCAGGTCCGAATCCTCGAAATCGAAGAAGCCAACGAAGCCCGCCGGCAGCACGAAAAAGGCCGCGGGGACCGGACTGCAAAAGGGGAAGAACGGCGTGGTGCTTTTGTCCGGTGGCAATCCGCAGATTGCCAAGGCGGATGGCGACGCTCCGGTGCAGCAGTACATCGCCGCGATGCCGGGCTGGAAGAGCGAGCTGGGGCGACGCCTTGATGAAATCATTGTGCGGAACGTGCCTGACGTTCATAAAGCCGTCCGATGGAACTCGCCCTTTTACGGCATCGAAGGCCAGGGCTGGTTTCTGTCGTTTCACGTCCTGACTCGCTACGTCAAGGTGACGTTCTTTGCTGGCAAATCACTGCGGCCCATTCCTCCTGGCGGCACACCCAAAAGCGGGGAAGCACGCTGGATCGATATCTATGAACCCGATGCGCTCGACGAAGCCCGGATGGCATCATGGGTGAAACAGGCTGCCGCATTGCCCGGCTGGGAGCCATAACAAGCGATGAGATCCCCTGGCCCAACGGAGCCTGACGGCTCGTGGAAAATCGTCCGCTCACGTTGTTCGCCACTGAAACATGCGCGCACGGTGCGAGCATGAGATTGAGTAAGAATCGAACGGACGATCTGCGCCGCGGACGGGGCGATCTGGAGCAACGTTTAAAACCCGTTCTTCAACGAGCAGAAATCAGCGACAGGGGCGATGCTGCCGCCTGGGGAACTGGTTGCGTCTGTCGAGGATACGTGGCCGTATGGACGGCGAATTCAATGGCAGATTTCATTTCCTTTTCAACTCGCGCGGTCTGGCGGCCGAGATGCATGAAAGCGGCCATGTGCGACTGACAGAATTCAAACTTCGCAGGCCCCATAAACACTGACAGCAGCGTGTTCTTCCAGTACGACCAGCGAACGGACGGATTGCACGTCATCCACCACGCGATGCGAAAGAACGCGATCACCATCGTCCGGAATTCCCGCAGAGACGGCTGCTGACGGCGCTGAGGAAGCAGCATGCGAGTTGTCCGCATGACTCGCTGCATGTATCGCACGGGATCGTAAACTGTCGAAACGATCCGAGCGTAATCCTCGTAAATCTGCACGCGATCCCGAGTCGTCACGTAATTCAATCCGCCAGTGGTGTTGTCATTGCAGGCGGCATTTTCCAGGCGATACGTTTTCGTTGTTGGTGGCAGCACCTGGTGCTGACAGTCAATCATCCGCCCTTCCTGCAGCAGGCGGCGCGTCAACTGAGTGTTTGGCAGGGCCACCAGCAGTCCGACCATTGCGACCATGATGCCGGTCGATTCAATGCACTCAATCATGGCGTCGGCGATGGCCGGCTTCTCGCCATCGAAGCCCAGAATGAATCCGGCCGAAATGGAAATTCCGTGGTCATACACTTTGTGAATCCGCTCCACGATCGGCTTCATGGAGTTCATTTTTTTCTGCGTCAACGCCAGCAGATCCGGATCGGGCGTTTCGATCCCCATGAAGACAAAGCGGAAGTCGACTTTCTGCATCATATCCAGCAGTTCATCATCATCTGCCAGATTCATGGACGCTTCGGTGGTGAAGTAGAACGGATAGTTTCGCTTCCGAGCCCACTCTTCCATTCCAATCAGCAACTGCTTCACAAATCGCTTGTTGCCAATGAAGTTGTCATCTGAGATGTCGACCCAGCCGCGGTAACCCAGATCGGCAATCCGGTCCAGTTCGGCCAGGACCTGCGGCACGGTCTTGCTGCGGGGAACTCGGCCGTACAGTTCAATGATGTCACAGAATTCACAGTTGAAAGGACACCCTCGCGAGATCTGAATGCCGGCCTGCAGGTAATGCTGGAAATCAATCAGATCGAATCGCGGGATGGGAGACTGTGTCACATCGGGTCTGTCTGCGGCCGCGAACATGCCGCACGGCTGACCAGCGCGCCAGGCCTCCAGCCAGATGGGAACCGAAGCTTCGCCTTCCCCCTGAACCACGGCATCGGCCTGCGAATAGATCTCGGGCTGACTGGTGGGATCGGGACCGCCGACCACGATGTATTTGCCGTCCCTATTCGCTCGGGCAATCAGCTCCAGAATGCCGGACTGCTGAGGAATCATGCCGCCCGTGCAAATCAGGTCAGCCGCGGCCCATTCTTCCGCGGTGACATCGTGGACGTTCAGATCCACCAGGCGAAATGTCCAGTGCTGTGGAAGCAGAGCCGCTACGGTCAGTAGTCCCAGTGGCGGAGCGACCGTCTTTGCACCGGTGGTGGCGGCTGTTTCGGTCAGGTTCCAGAAGTTGGAAGCCTGAAACCGAGGCTGGATCAGCAGACAGCTGAGTGATTCATCGGGTGTCCGCCGGGGACGAGCCATGGGCAGCTTTCTGGAGAGATGCGGTGGATTCAGAGTGTCCCGCGACACCGCAATCGGTGTCAACGGAATTGCTGTGATTCCCGGATGGAATCAAGTGCCCGGGAGAGATTCTGAACAAGTCACCCGAAGAGAATTCGATCTGCACGAGTACGATAGGGGGCGACGCAACGTGAGTCCCTGAAAATCTCAGTCAGGTTCCGTCTTCTGCGCAGGAGGGCAGATTCAACTCATTCGAAGTGCAGTTCCATGTTTGTGCATCAGCATTCTCTGCGGTATCTGTTGCGGCCCGAACACTACTCGTCCGCGTCGCACTTTCAGCAGGAAATTGACCAGCTGTTTCGTCCGAGCTGGCAGTTTGTCTGCGCGAAATCCGAGATCGCCCGCGATGGTGATTTCCTCACACTGGATCTGCTGGACCGCCCCATTCTGGTGAGAAACTGTGGTGGCAGGATTCAGGCATTTGAAAATATCTGCTCGCATCGACACAGCCTGCTGACAGATGAAGCCCACGGAAATGCACCAACTCTGCGCTGTCGCTACCACGGCTGGGAGTATGACGACGCAGGCTGCACTGCGAAGATCCCTGATGCACGCTGCTTTCGCCCCTGGGATCGTGAGAATTCACGGCTGAATCTCTTCCCGACGGAACTGTGCGGCGATCTGGTCTTTATCCGGCTGGCCGGCAACGGCGAATCGCTGCGAGACTGGATGGGACCATTCTTTGACGAAATGGCTGCCGCGTTTGGCCCGGCAATGTGGACGATGAAGTCGATCTGGGAGTTCGACTGCAACTGCAACTGGAAAGTGCCGGTGGAAAACACGCTGGAATCCTATCATCTTCCGGCCGTGCATCCGATCACCTTCGGTGGCTTCCTGCCTCATGAAGAAGACACTGAGCATCTGCTGTCTGATCGGTTTACCGCGTTGACTTATACCGTCTCGCCCGATTCATGGATCGAACAACTGCAGGCGCGGGTCTCAACCTGGCTGGGACGCAAACCGACTCATCGTTATCGGCACTGTCATCTTCATCCCAACACAATTCTGGTCAGCACCGATTCGTTCAACTATGCCCTGATGTACGTTCCGACTTCGCCAACCACAGTCCGCATTCGAATTCGCATGTTCGCTCTGTATGGCTCCCGAAGAAATCCGCTGACACGAATCCTCGCATGGACCGCATTTCAAATCGGGCTGGCTCGAACCCGCCGCATCATGACGGAAGATGTCAACTTGTATTCTGCGCAACAGAAAGGTCTGGAACGAAGTCGACATCCGGGAGTTCTGGGCAGTCGTGAGGAACGACTTTATGTCTTTCATCAATACATTCTGGATTCCCTGAAAATCTCTTACCCATCGCAATGTGAGGCCTCTTCAGGAGTGTCACCGACGGAATCGAGTGATCACGTATGAGTCTATCCGCTGCGCAGCGACGTTATGTCTTTCGCGGGCACATTGTCATTCCCGTGATCATCAATGTGCTGGTGAACGCGCTGGCTGGTGGATTCACATTCC
>Ga0209573_1004023_pt1 | contig 15144 bp, 7 predicted proteins | sample TNRBio252014_DNA_FD_185870 | JGI IMG/M metagenome (GOLD analysis project Ga0209573, IMG submission 185870) | Wastewater treatment Type I Accumulibacter community from EBPR Bioreactor in Madison, WI, USA - TNR Reactor_6/25/2014_ DNA (SPAdes)... | ecosystem: Engineered > Bioreactor > EBPR >...
AAACGGGTGGCGACACGTCACCGGCCGCGGGCACTGGACGCGGCGCCGTAATTCCTGGCATTTGACCATAAACTGGCGGCATTGTGGGTGAAGCAGGAACTGAACCTGGTACGTCATATCGTCCCGGGTGCATCGGAAACTGAGACGGTCCCGCGTGCCCTGATGGCACGGAATACGTCTCGCCTGGCTGCCACACGCCGGAAGATGGCGATCCGGAGTAGACCTGGTTCTGCGGCACATACAGCCCACTGTCATTCTGCGACATCGACAAGTCGTCCGGCATCGGGGAGATCTGACAATCGGGCGTGGGGCACGGTTCAACCGGCGGAAACCTCTGCCAGCAGGTCGGATGGTAGCCCCAGTTCGGCGCACAGGCGGCTGACACATGCGGTCGCGACGGCTCGTCTCGGAAGCAGCGATGATCCTTTGCGTCCACCGACATCATCAGCCCCGCGCTCATCGCTGTTGCCGAAGCAAACCACAGGACGGACTTCACATTGTGCACGTTCATTCATTCATCCCTGAATTCAAAACACTAACCCGAAGCACCAGTTTTGAAGTTGTACGCCCAAGTCCCTTCTCCCCCTCGGGAGAGAAGGTGGCCGTCAGGCCGGTTGAGGGGGCTTTTGATCAAAGCTGCGTGCAGGATTGGCCGCCGCCCACCCCCAAAATGCTGTCACGGAACCACAAGTGCGCAGCTTAGACAACGAGACTCGGCTGCTGACCAAATCAGGAACTGGGCACTCTGTCCAACCGCTACCGAGACATTCCCGGTTGTCCCATGTTGCCGATGCCACCAAACTGCGACGCATGTCCCGTCATACTGCCGCCACTCATTCCTCCGAATCCCATTGCCGGTCCACTTATTCCGCCATAGGGACTGACCCCCCCGCCCTGTGCCCCGGAAAATGACGAATTCATTCCCCCACCGCCCATCGAGTTCGGGGCAAATCCGGGACTGGCGAATCCACCGCCGCCGCCCATCATTCCGCCTCCGAAACCGCCGCCCATCATTCCCGAGCTTGTGCCGGTGTAACCGCCGCTGAACGGGCTGGTTCCAAACGAATTGAAGATCACCGGATGGCCCGTCAGACCCAGTTGCGAGTATCCATATCCCATCATGGGCTGTCCCATGGGCTGCATCATCGCATTCTGCTGTGTCTGCAGACTCTCCAGCCCCGCGGATAACTGCTGATTCTGGCGAGCGAACTCAAGCTGCGGACGGACCAGTCCGTAATAGTTCTGAGCTGGTCCGGCGTCATTCCGCAGCATGTTCAGATAGGGACTGAATGCAGGAGTACTGAAGGGGCGATCAATGCCGCCTCCACCACGCATTTGCCCCCAGGCAGCCGGCAGCAAAGCCAGCGAAGCCATGACACCGGCAAGTTGAAAGATCAGAAGTCGGGATTTCATCAGATTCCATCCGAAGAACTCAGAAGTGTTGTGCGACTGTCTGCTCCACTGCTCAAGCCGCAGGACAGAGCTCGCTGTCAAACCACGAGCACTGACACTGCGAACGCCTCGGACGGGCTCAGTCAAAATCCAGCCGCTGGCTTGCCCTGAAGAGATCGCACAGTGCTATTGCCCAGGATGGTGAATCCAAACATGCGTTCAAACGGTGCCGTCAGCTTGGCCAGCTTGGTATCAAACGTAATCAGCGGAGAAGCTTTCACGTACAATCGATCGCCTGGCAGCATCTGATAGTTTGTCGCCGTCTGTGCTCCCTGAGCAATTCCGTTCCAGTCAACTTTCAGAACCTGATCCGGACCGCAGTGATTCGGTGAAGGGCGAGCAATCCAGATGGAAGCTTTTGATGCAACGGAAGGCAAACCGTTGATGGTGGCCATCGCGTCCAGCACCGTTTCATTTCCAGTCACCGGCACTTTATAGACCTGCTCGCCTGCCCCGCCCCCGTCAGTAATCACGTAGTACCATTTGCTGTTGTAGGCCAGCACATCGACGGAGACCTCGGGCCGATAAATGTGCTGGCTGAGGTGCTGCTCAATCGCTCGCCGCGCCTGCTGCAGGGTCATCCCGGTGACATACACTTCCCCATAAATGCCCAGCCCGACAGTGCCGTCAGTTCGCACCAGATGCGGACCCGCCACATACTGTCGATTCTGTGGCGCAGGCAGAGTGACCATCACCTGAGGCGACGTCAGAATCTGGCGAAGGTGTGTATCAATGCGCCGCTGAATTTCGTCCAGAGGCTGATCGGCCACCAGCACTTTTCCATACTCAGGACCCAGATTGACATACCCGTCGGTCCCGATGACATAATAGCCGTTGATCTGTTTGAACTGAGCCGACACCATGTCGTCGGTCTGCCCCAGAGGAATCGTGCGATTCACCTGAATGATCAGAGTTTCACCGGCCCGAACCGGCGCTTCATAAGGCCGGATATTGTTCACCGTTTCGATCAGCAACACGTCGGGCGGTTCAATCACATAATCCGGCAGCGACACCTTCCGCAGCTCGCGCGGTGCCTCAGGAATCCCCTGCCCGTTGGCACAGTACTCACCATCCTGTGACGAACAGCCCTGGACCATCGTCGATGAGGTGGAACATGTCGCACAGCCGCTCAGTCCGCTCACGCCCACCAGGACCGTCAGCGACAATGTCGTGAAGATCCCGATCGCTTTCACTCGCACAGTGTGCACGCATGCCTGGAGTGAGCGAACGATGTGAGCGGCGTTGCCGCCATGGTCGACAGGCCTGTTGGATTGAGGGTCTTCACCCGTCACGAGCCATCTCAGCCCGATGCGGCAGGCCGTTCGCATGCGATCCTCCATGAAACTTCACCCGTCAGCAGGCAAAGTGAATTCATCCCTGATACAGCGCTGCAAATCATTTACACCGCTGGAGGGTTCCAGACGCCGGTTGGCATCACCCCGCATCAGTTCATCGGATCAAACGCCGCACACCCGGCGGGCTTTCTGTTGTTCCGCGCCCGTCTGAAATCAATGATCAGGCGATTGTGTCGACAGAATCGATTGGACAGACTCGTTCACGTGTTCGTCACACCATCAACACTCGCTGATGGACGATTTCTGATCGGCAGAAACTGCCACATCAGCCAATGAGAAATTTCGGTCGTTCAGAACGCATCATCCCCATGCGGTCGAGGAATTCCGTCCACGGATGTCAGCAGAGCCATCAACGCCAGGATCTCATCCCGGTTCAATAGTTCCAGCGTTCCGGACGGCATGGCGGAAACTCCCACGGAAACGATCGCTTCGATGTCACTGCGAGCAATCGTCTGGCGCACGCCGGAAGATGACATGATCACCAGTTGATCTCCCTCGCCTCGGCTGGCAACGCCATTCAGTACCTGACCGCTTGAAAGCGCCACAGCCACTGTGGGATAGTCTTCATGCAGGTCATGCGAGGGAAACAGAATGGCCGTCAGAATTTCCTTTTTCTGCCGCCGCCAACCCAGTGAAGTCAGGTCCGGACCAAACACTTCGCCCGTCTGGCCATGACGATGGCAGTTCTGGCAGCCCGCCTTTCGAAAAACGTCACGCCCCCTCTGCACAATTTCGGCGGACGTCTCCAGTTCATGAACAGCCTGGAGCAGACCAGAAAACGTCCATCGCGCTCCGGCAGGTTCCACCGGAAGACTGGGAGCCGGGTAATCCGAATACTCCTTTCGAAACCAGTCCTGATAATCGGCAATCGTCCTCAGCGGCTGACGGTTTCCGGATGGAATCCCGGTCCAGTGCTGCAGCAAAGCAAGCGCCGCGGTCTGCGCCTCGGGCAGTTCCAGACCAATCAGAATGACTCGTCGAACCCATTCCGGTTTGTTCGCGCGAATCCGAAACCGCCGCAGTGCCGAAAGGATCTCGACTGCGTCATCGCCCTGCACCACAGTCAGCGAACGCACCATGTATCGCCAGTCCTGAAGTTCCCCGGGATGCTGCAACGCCAGACTGGCAAGCGCTCGGGCGGCCATCGATCTGCGTTCGGGTTCGTTCTCAAACACAGATCGCACATGCTCCAGCGCAGTAATGTCCTCTGACATCGCCAGCGTTTTCAGGATCTCTCGACAAACCGCAGCACTCTCTGCATCCGTTTCATCCGACAATGTCAGATCCAGTTGGATCAGACGGATCAGATCTCGTTCCCCATCGGCCTGAGCCAAAATCGCGCCGGCTTCACTCCGCAGATCCATCACTGACTGCTGGGCCTCGACCGGCACAGATGTCGCGAGGACGATTCCAAGAAATCTGATCAACGAACCCGGTTGGCAGGCAAACATTCTAACGGACTCTTCTACGCTGGCGTCATGGAATGAAAACCGTGTTCAGACTGCGGACTCCCGGACATGCTCAGGACCAGTGCCTGACTCGCGGGAAGATGCAACGTGGTTGTATCAGGTTCCGGGACGAACCTCGACCAGCAAGGAGTACCGAACTCCATGACGATCGAAGAGTCGATCGTCTGGTCCATCACTCAGCTCAAAAAAGCAACTGAGACGGCTCCTTTACCCGATCGGGATCATGGTGGCTGTTTCGTTGCAGCCTGTCTCAAAGGCCTCCTGATGCGAAGCCGATTTTCGAAAAGACAGTTACTCGTAATGATCCAGCCACCTGCATTGGAATGACCTTCAGTCAGAGTACCAGTTTCTGATTTCAGCGATGCCAGACGAGCAGCCGATACTCCATCGCTGCTGGCATCAGGAAATGCATACCCGCGAACTGCAATCACTCGGACTCATTTGCAGACGTTCATACGACTTTCGTCCGCTGAACAATGGCAGCCAGGACTTCCGATGGCATGAACGATCTCAATGGGGCGTGCCAGAAATCCCAAAATGACTCCAGGCCCAGGTTTCCGATGCCCACCCAGCAGACACCTGCATGGCGGTGTTCGGATGCAAAATCGGCCAGCTGGTGATACGAAGCGCTCAGGCGGAGGATTGCGGCAACCCTGCGTAGCTGAGTGTGATTACCACGCTGGAGGTGAGTGATGCGTCTGTGGCTTCCCGTAAAATGCGCTCCCCCTGCGTTCTCGTGCACTGTCGTATCTCTGCAGGTGGTCCTGGTATGGCTGGCTCTGTTCGATTTTCGTTCCACGCCACTTCTGGCCGCGGATCGGTGGCCGTGTCCCGGTCAGTATCCACCTGACGATACTGAGATTGCGGATACCTATTATGGAACCGTAACTCTCCGCGCCTTTCACTTCCCCGAGAAAAAGGCCGATCGCACGCCTGATGAATCCGGAGACCTCCTCGGAATCGGTGGAGGAATCAGCGAAGCGATGACGGAAGTAAAGAATTACATCGAGCGACTGAAGGGAATTCCGCCCAAGGCCACGTTCCTGATTCGCCCGACCAGCAGTTCCTCCATCCTTTTTCGGAGTGAAGGACACTTCACAGTTTCTCTCGAAAACCAGCGACCAATCCTGAATGGTCAGGAATCCACTCTCGACATCAAACCAGCCGACTGGCGGGTCACCGTGGACTATGAGCGGGTTTCAGCCGGACTGGCACTCGGATTTCTGGAACATCCACAGGGATGGGATGCCGAGCTGGAATTGAACCCCCAGGTGGCGCTGCTGAGAGGGTCTCTGCATCCCGTGCTCAACGGAACCCTCAGAATTTCACTGCGGAAAGAAAAGGACTTCTGGCTGGAGCTGGATCTTCGCGGCAGCTCCCGTACTGAACTCGATCGTACTTTCGATCCCGTGTTGTTGCAGCCAGATAAATTAGAGAAGCCAACCACGCCTCATCTTGGGGAAGATTCACAGATCCGGTTCAGTGATCTCGGCGGCGATGTGACCATTCGCCGTTGGAACCCCAAAACCGGGGATTTCGATGAGTTTATGGCAAAGCTTAACCAGCCACTGCTTTGGGGTGACGAGATTATTACATCAGATGATTCGGAAGCCCTTTTAACCTTTCCAGATCTGAGCAGTTTTACGCAGACATCAGAAACTCGCATCTATCTGCCCTACCCCTACAAGGACGAAAGTAACCTTCAGCTGCTGTGGGGAAACATCAAGATCAATGCGGAGCACATGCTGAAGTACGGGACCATGAAGGTCGAGATGAGTCAGGCCGTTATGGGAATCAAGGGAACCGTCGTGACATGCTCGGAGAGTCGTGCTGGCAGTGAGGTGCGAGTGCTGGAAGGGGCTGTGACATTCACCCATCGCCGGACCGGCGAAAACACCACCCTGGAGGCTGGTCAGTGCCAACTGGCAACCCGCTCGGGGTTTGAAGCAGTCCGCAGTTTTGACGTCGACAAGGAGCGTACCAACTGGGCGGAGATTGAAAGATCCACACCCCCCGGATCCCGACGCACGTACGAGCATCCCACGGGGCTTTACACGTTACGAATTCCTGATGACTGGACGATCCGTGAGAAACAACGCAACCGGGTTGCCGACCCCGAGTTTGACAGTCTGGTATCGCAGGACGGCAAGCTGGTGATCATCGTGGCCCGAAAATTGGTCGCCACGACAACACCCATCGGGACTCTGCACACGTTCCGTGCGGAAAAGGAACGTGAGAAACGGGAAATCCCGGACAGCCTGACATCGCAGATGCTGCTGCTTTCGCGGGTACCAGCCGTTCGTGTGGGGTACGCCAGCAAGAGTTTCTGTATCTGGCGGATGGCCGCCGTCCAACAGAACCAGCGGATCATCCTTAACGTTGTGGCTTACGGTCACACGAATTCCAGAGACTTTCCCAAAGCGGCCAGCCGCATCCTGTCATCGCTGGAATGGGCTTCAGAATAGTCCGGGATTTCCGTCCACAGACTCCCTGCGCCGCTCGGGTGCGTTTTGCGAGTGGCATTCACTGAACTGTGGCCGGTGAGCCTGTTCTGCAATCGATGAGGCAGGCCCGCGGAGACAGGCCCGTGGAGACAGGCATGAAGAATGAAATTCTGCGGCGCATCCTGCTGGTCGCTGGATCGCTGACAGCGACGACACTGTTCTGTCTGAACTCAGGACGCCTGATTCAGGTGGTGATTGAGAAGCCGCCGGCAACAGATCGTGAGCGTCAGACACTGCGGTCAGTTGGACCGGAATGGGACAACATTGTCCGTGTTCTCACATCCCCCGAGGCTTCCGAAGCCGACCAGTACTTCAATCCGGACCAGAGTCCATTTCCAGAGTTCCTGCACGAGCTGGCGGAACACCGACTGGCTTATGGACTGATCGAGCGAGCGTCTCCTTCCGGGACAATCGTGCTGTCAGTCCATCTGCTCGAGCCGCGGGGAGTTGTCAGGTCGGCACCTGTGTCTGTCGCTTATCCCTGGCGGCGGTGGAGTTACTGGGTCCTTGGCGCAACAATCGTCGTGTACCTTGCAATTCCCTGGCCGCCTCGCCTGGGGAAGGATGTTGTGCAGTACCCCCGGCTGGCAGCCGGACTGTTTCCTGACCTGTTCGTCGCGCTACCCCTTGTAATTCTCTTCTTCGCGTTGCCATTTCTCATCTGTCAGCACATCGGCTCCGGCGATCTCAGTCTGCTGTTCAATGTGCGTGAAGGGACGCTCTTTCTGACCATGACTCTGTGGGGGCTGGCGGCAGTCTCTGGATCCATTTTCTGGATCAGTAGCTGGTATACGGCCTACGCCTGTGCCGTGCGTCCGGATGGCGTGTGGCTGAAAACAGTACTCGGTGCGCAACTATTCCCCTTTGACCAGATTGTCGCTGTCCAGCCTTCGCGACTTGGGTTGCCGAACTGGGCACGTCGGCTGATGTGGCTGGCTCCCCTGATCAACTGGCGCGTGCTTCCATCACTGATAATTTCCGAGCGAGCCGATCTGCGGGCGATCGATCTGATGCTGCAGGATGGGCGAAGGATCAGAATTCCATTGGCAGGTTTTCCGGATGCCGAACAGGTCATCCACGACCTGCAGTCCCGATGCTGCGGACAGGCGGCTTCTCTGGTCGATCAGCTGGATCAGGCAGACCGGTTGCCTCTGCCGTGGATCACCGCTGCCTGGATCGAGCTTCTGCGGCGCGGTTTCCTTCTCACTGGTATCGGTTTTTCCGACTGGGCTTACTGCTACACAACACCAGAACTGCTCCAGATAACAACCACAGGTTTTGAACGTGAGCAGTCTCGCCTGGGAGACTTTTTCTACCAGAACAAAATCAGCTCGATGGAAGAGTACCTCAGCTACGTTGTGCAGCAGGATGCCAATCGATTGACTGAGGTGTCCGGAGCAGATTGGCTGGAGTTTTACACGGCTGTTGAGCAGGCAGTCTCAGAGCGTCGCGTCGATGCCTGGACGCACGCCGCAATCGATGTGACAGTCACCTATCCTGAAACTCAGGCGCCTGCCGTGCTCCAGAAATGGCTGGCAGGCGTCGGCCGTTCGGAAAGCCCTCAGTTTGTGGTGCTGAAAGACGGAGCGACTCGTCGCTATATTGCGATCAGTGTCATCGACGGACATGACATCGCCTATCGGAATGCCGCATCGGTGTCTCCACCACCCACGGAAATGCTTCACCCAAAGCGTTCCTGGACCCTGCCCCTTGTTATATTTGGTGTCGTGTCATACGCCGCAATTCCCTGGCCGCGCCGGCCCCTGAATCTGATCGCATCGAAATTGCGATGGGCGATTGTCAAAGATTTCTTCTCGAGCGTGGTTCTGATTTTCACCGTCGCGTGGACCGTGGTGTTTATGGTTCCCTACATGGCCGACATTGATCAGATTCTGGCTGAAGACTGGCTTCTGTGGGCGGCAACAACAGGCACGGGAACCCTGACCGTTCTGGCACTGACAGTCAATGCGACCATCCGCGCGGGATACGGCGTCCTGCTGGCGAAGGACGGGCTCGCCCGCTGTTCCCTGTGTCGCATCGATCGCCTGCTTTACGCTGACCTCGACGCAGTGCGGGAGGTACAACTCGGAGCCCCATTTGCTCCTGGACTACTGGTCCTGCTTGGAGGCCTGGTAATCTGGCCTGTTCTGCCCATTGGGATTCTGATGCTCACATCCCGAGCAACGGGACAGGAGTTCCGATTTCAAAACGGAACACGTGCGTTTCGCAATGCCTGCTCCCCGTTCCCCACAGCACGAGTTGCTGCAGCGGATTTTGAACATTGTGGGACGATCTGGAATGCTCCCCGGAAACTGATCCATGTGACATGTCAGCGTCGAGACCATTGCAGGCGACGCAGAATCACGATGAAAGCCGGACCCTGCAGCACGTGTAAAATTGCCTCACCTTGCCGTCTGAATTTGGTGAATCTTCTTTTCTTATGCCAGAGCTTCGCGAGGCGATTTCCGCTCGGCCACCATGGAAAAACGCGGCCAGCCAGACCGTACCAGCCATCACTGTTTGCTGAGCGTCGACCGGCACAGAAGTCGCCAGGACGAAACTCAGAAAGCTGATCCACACACGAATGGACCAAAGAACCTGAATTGAACTTTCCTGCATTGGCGTCATCCAGAAGAAACCGGAAACCGTGTTCATGCTTCGGACCGTTGTTCATGCTCAGCACCAACGCCCGACAGGACGAAAACTCAGCGAGGTTGTATCAGGTTCGCTAACCGACCCCAACCCGCAGGAGGTCCCAGAGGTTATCCGGCCAACCTGGTGAGACATCACATCGCATGGCTCCGCGGATCATTGCGCGGGAGCATTCCGGCCCCTGAAGAGCATCACGTCAAAACAAGGATTCTGAAGCAGCGTATTTCGCTGTCAGAATTGCTCAGCAAATCAGGTTGACAATCCTCTGCACTCAATTACTATAAAACCAAATCTAAAAAACCAAACAAACTTCGCAGGTTTTCAGACAAACTCAGATAAGCGGCATGCTCTCATGCTGCAGGAGGCTGCAACATGGCTCGACCAAAGGCCAGAGAACTGACCGAACGCGAACTTGAAGTCATGCAGATCTTCTGGGACCGCGGAGAATCCACGGCAGCAGAAGTGCGGGAGCGACTGGCAGAATTGGGTCGTGATCTGGCATATACGACTGTCGCGACTCTGGTCCGCATTCTTCACGAGAAGGACTTCCTGACTCAGACAACAACCGAGAGACCATTTCGATTTGTGCCTGCGAGAACCTATGAAGAAGTCTCTGGCAGCCTGCTGGGTGACATGATTCAGAAAGTGTTTGCCGGCTCCCGTATGAACCTGTTGGTCAGGCTTTTTGAACAGAAAAAACTGACTTCCGCCGAGCAGGCACGACTGCAGGAGATTCTGGAATCCACAAAGAAGAAGCAGTGACCGGGACTGGGGCTTCAGAATCGCGCTTTCAGTTTCGGCAGGGGACATTCGATGACTCCGTTGAGCAACCTCCTGGTTTGCGGTTTATTGCAGGTGACGCTGGTCGCGGCTGCAGGGTTGATGATCGTTGCGGTCAGCAGCCGCTGGAGTCGCAACTCAGCCGCCAGGTTTTCGTTCGTGACGCTGGTGGCTATTGTTGCGCTGACGGCAATGGCATTCGTCCCGCTGCCGAGTTGGCTGGATGTCAGAAACAGCAATGACAATTCAGCCCTGCCGAATTCACGGAACGCCTCGAACTCGAGTCTTGAAGACCTGGAACGGTCCGACGCGCAGGAACTCACACAGCCAGTGCCGTTTGGGATTGCCGAGTTTCTGTCGGCCGGCGTTGAGGGCCTTCGGAATCTCAATCGAACTGACGGACCGATTTCTTCGACGTCTGACCCAACAGGTATCGCCCAGGTCCCAGCTCGAGACGTCACCTGGAGGCTCTGGTTCGCGTGGTTGTTTGCGGCGGGAATTGTGCTCGGACTGATCCGACTGATTGGTGGAATCGTGGGCGTGGGACTGATGGTGCGTTCCAGCCGCCCGCTGCGCAACGTTCGGTTACAGGAAATGCTTGATGTGCTGAGCGCGGAATTGTCGTGTCCTGTTCCCATCGAATTGCGCGAATGCCAACGATTGGCGACGGCCGCCACAGTGGGTTGGCGACGCCCGGTGATACTGATTTCAGGCACCTGGAAATCATGGTCCGATAATCAGCTCCGCAGTGTCCTGGCGCACGAGATTGCTCATATTGTCAGGCAGGACTTTGCATCGACTCTGGCTGCCCAGATGGGGCTGGCCATACATTTTTATCATCCACTGGTTCATTGGCTGGTGAATCGCCTGCGTCTGGAACAGGAGCTTGTTGCCGACGCCATGGCAGCTCGCGCAGTGGGAGGACCGCAAACTTATCTGAGTTCGATCGGAGAACTGGCGTTGTTGCAATCCAAAGAACAAGTGAGCTGGCCGGCTCAATCTTTTCTGCCAACCCGCAGAACGTTTCTGAGGAGAATTGAAATGCTGAGAGATATGAAACTGTTGGCGGATCGGGCACCACTGGCTTTGCGAGCTGGTTCTCTGGTCTCGTTAGTGGCTGTGACTCTGGCGGTCGCTGGAATTCGACCTCCGGGGGAATCAACCATAGTTCAGGTCGCCGCTGCTGAGCCAGTATCTGGCCCTGCGACGACAGCGGCAACACCGGTAATGCAGCACCCGTCGGCGCTGGAAGCCAGATATGTTCCAGCCAATGTGCTGGCCGTCGCGGTGTTTAGACCGGCCGAGCTGATGCCTACCTACAGACTGGTACGGTCGATGGCGGAAGGGGCAATGTCCGAAGCTGAGAAAGCAGCCACGGATCAGATGGCGAAATGTCGGTTTGCCACTGTGGTCATGTCGATACCAGATCGGCAGGCGGGTACGCTCGGAGAGCCGTTCGGAGTGATGCTGTCTTTCGCAGACAAATCTGCACGCGACGCCGCGGCACAGTGGTTGACGCCGGGAAACAACTTCCGGAAAGAAAATCTGGTGCTCGCAGAGATCGAAGTGCAGGGACCCCGGGCACGATATTTCCCTGACGACACCACACTGATTTTCGGGGGCACGGACACTCTCAAAAGCATGGTGCTCGCAGGACCATCGTCGCTGTCCATGTTGACTCAAAGTGAGGCCTGGACAGAAGCGACCAACGGAACCATTGCGGTCGCTGTGAATCCGACAGGGCTGAGAACGCTGATGGCAGATGCCCCTCCCAATCCGATCGTGGGAATGTTCTCTGCGTTCTGGATGCAGGCGGACAGCCATACGCTGGGAGTCACTCTGGGAGATTCGGCGCACCTGAAACTGGTTACCGCATCGCCTGATGAAGAAAGTGCCAAAGCCGTTGAAGCCACACTGAACGCCGGACTCGTGATTGTGACCGGAATGATTCGGAATCAGAAAGCAACCGTTCCAGCCGAACACAGGCAGGCTGTTGAAGCGTTCGAGAATTTCCTGAACTCAAAACAGCTTCTACGAGAAAGCAACCAGATCACTCTGTCATTCAAGGGAGACGGAACCACACTGGACAATACGATCGCACAGCTCCTGATGCCTGCGTTAACTTCGTCTCGGCAGGCAGCTCAGCGCGCTCAGCAGATGAACAATTTCAAACAAATCATGCTGGCCATGCACAATTATCAGGATGTGAATGGGCACTTTCCACCGGCCGTCATCGTCGATGCGGCTTCCGGAGTGGAGCGCAGCTGGCGAGTTGAATTGCTGCCGTTCCTGGCCAGCGCTGATTTGTACGAGCAGTACCGAAAGGATCAGCCGTGGGACAGCGACGCCAACAAAGCTGTCCTTGAAAAAATGCCGTCTGTCTTTCGACATCCCACCATGCCGGCAAGAACCACAAACACCTCCGTATTCGCCGCCGTTGGCAAAGGTCTGGTCTTCGAACCGGCAAACCACAAAGGCACGGCGCTGCGGGAGATCACCGATGGAACATCCAACACGATTGCCATTGTCGAAGCCAATCGAGACATCCCCTGGACAAAGCCGCAGGATATTGAATTCGACCTGACTCAGGACACCCTGCCGGAACTCGTCATCACCCAGGAGGGCTTCATTGTTGGCATCTGCGACGGCAGCGTGCGATTTCTTTCAAAGAAGATTGACGTCGCCACTTTGAAAAAGCTGCTGACGCGAGCCGGTCAGGAGATCATTGAGCAGTTCTGATCTCAGGGGGCCACCTGGGCTCCGTCACGACTCGATCGATGGGTGACCGGAAGTTGGAGGGCGTCAGCCCGGAACTCCGGGGCTTTCTCCATTCTGTCCAGCCCCGACCATCCCATCCATCAAAGCAACATTGTGAGGCACTCGTTCCGGCATCGTCGAAACCGCAGATAAACAATCTTCGATGATCGGTGTCTCATGCGTCGTCGGTGCAACGTGACGGCCATCCGTTGCGCCGTTTTGAACGATCGCGTCCGCATCCGGGTTGGCAGCGGCGCGATCGTTTTTCCTGGCTTGAGCGGATGCCCTGCCCCACTGCGAATTCGCCAATGACAGAAGACTGGAGCCAAAAGAAAGACGGAGCCAACCAGACAGCAGTGGTCTGCGGCAGCGTGCGTGGAATCTCCCCTACAGACCCATTGACTGCATGGTCATGGTGTCTGGACCACTTCAATGAGTTGGTCAATGGTACTGACGTCAACACTTTGAGTTTCACCGCCCGGCCACGTCACTTTGACCGACTTCACAGTCTGAGCGGATCCCAGGCCGAACGTCACGGGCAGTTCGACCTGCGACTGATAGCTGCGAGTCGGCATGACCGCACGACTGAGCGTTGTTCCATCGGGCAATGTCACTTCCACCTGAGCCCCGATTGCTTCCTTATTGCAGCGAGTGCCTTTCAATCGAAACCGCAACCAGTGATGTCCGGTCGTCTGGTCGTTTCGCAGCAGTCGCGGATGACCACCCGAACTGAACAGCATCAAATCCTGATCGCCATCACCATCGATGTCCGCCATGGATGCGCCGCGTCCCACCATTCGCTTCTGGAAATCCGCCCCCGTATGTGATGCATCCAGCATGACGAATTCGTTGTCAGATGCTGGTCCGCAGTTCCACAACAAATGCGGTGGTTGCTCGTATTGCTGACTGGCCTGCACGACTCGAATGTCTTCTTCCAGATGGCCGTTGTTTTCGAACAGATCCATTCGTCCATCGAGATCCGCGTCAACAAACAGCACTCCAAACTTCAGGTCGGTCCGAGTCACCGGGCCGATTCCATTGGAGACGGCTTCGTCGCGAAAGACGGGAAACGCGGTCCCCGGTGTCTGACACACGTACAACGCCGTCATTTCGGTGGCAAAGTTTCCGATGGCAATGCCGATCGCCGTCGTGTTTCGAAAACAGGCCGCGTCGATTCCCATCGCACCGCGAGCTGCACCGGCGTTATCGAAGGCCACTCCGGCCGACGCCGCACTTTCCTGAAACGTGCCGCCCGGCTGATTCAAAAACAGCAGATTCTGAACTGTGTCGTTGGCCACCACGATGTCCAGCAAGCCGTCACCATTCACATCCGGAAATACAACTCCCAGGGACTTGGCCAGCGGGACATTCGTGTTCGGATCCGTCACCTGAATTCCCGCGTCCGCAGAGACATCCGTCAACGTTCCGTTGCCTTCATTGCGGTACAGATAAGGAAAAGCGCCGCGGAAGTCGGTGGGACGACCATACGCCCGCAGCTTGCCATCCAGAGTGAACTCCATCGACTGATCAAGTTCCCTGGACCATTCGATGTAGTTACAGACGAACAGATCCAGATCTCCATCATTGTCATAATCAAACCACCCGCAACTGCTGCTCCACTCCTTCTCTGCCCCGGCGACTCCGGCCGTGGCTGTCACATCGCTGAAGTGACCACCGCCGTCATTTCGAAACAGATGATTGCTGCCCAGGCAACTGATAAAGACGTCTGTGTCTCCATCGCCATCATAGTCACCGCACGCGACACCATTGCCGTACAGCGGCACGTCAAACCCTGAGCCGACCGTGACGTTGGTGAACTTTCCCGTGCCATCGTTGGCATACAGCGCGGCGGTCGAAGGTTTCTCGGGGTTCTGCTTCGTCCATGGCCACACGGTCCCATTGATGCACAGCAGATCCTGATCGCCGTCGTTGTCAAAGTCGAAAAATGCTCCGCCGCCGCCCATTGTCTCAGGCAACAGCTTTTCCCCTTCGGCTCCGTTTTCATGCACAAAGTCAATGCCGGCAGATTGGGTCACTTCCGTAAACGGAATCTTCGGAATTTCGACTGTGGGAGCATGCCGTTTCTCCGGCAGCGTGGTGGGACCGGCTTTGGTGACAACTGGCTCGGGTGGCTTTCGAAAGACCAGCCAGACCAGGACCGCAGCAGCCGCCAGC
>Ga0209573_1004024_pt1 | contig 15128 bp, 7 predicted proteins | sample TNRBio252014_DNA_FD_185870 | JGI IMG/M metagenome (GOLD analysis project Ga0209573, IMG submission 185870) | Wastewater treatment Type I Accumulibacter community from EBPR Bioreactor in Madison, WI, USA - TNR Reactor_6/25/2014_ DNA (SPAdes)... | ecosystem: Engineered > Bioreactor > EBPR >...
CCATGGTGTCCGAGGAAATGCACCTCAATCATTTCCTGGACGAACAGGGCATCGAGGCGCTGGAAACCGATCTGGGCGAGTACATCATCCAACTGGATCACGAAACGCCGTCGCACATCATCGTCCCCGCCATCCACAAGAACCGCGACCAGATCGCCCGGCTGTTTCACGAGAAGATTCCCAACGCCCCCTACACCGAAGTCGTCGAAGAGCTGAACGCCATCGCCCGCAAAGTCTTGCGCGAAAAGTTTTTCGCCGGGGAAGTCGGGGTCAGCGGGGTGAATTTCGCGGTCGCTGAAACTGGCACGCTCTGTCTGGTGGAAAACGAAGGCAACGGCCGGATGTGCACCACCGCACCGCCGGTACATATCGCCGTCATGGGGCTGGAAAAAGTCGTCGAGCGGCTGGAGGACGTGCCGCCGCTGTTGCGCCTGCTGACCGGCTCCGCCACCGGCCAGTTGATCACCACCTATTTCAACATGATCACCTCGCCGCGCAAGCCGGGCGAAAAGGACGGCCCCAAGGAAGTCCACCTGGTGCTGCTCGATAATGGCCGCTCCAAGATCTGGGCCGACCCCGAATTGCGGCAAACCTTGAAGTGCATCCGCTGCGGCGCGTGCATGAACCACTGTCCGGTCTACACCCGCCTCGGCGGCCACGCCTACGGCTACGTCTACCCCGGTCCCATCGGTTCGATTCTGACCCCGCAACTGGAAGGACTGGATCATGCCGGCGCGATGGCGACCGCTTCCACCTTTTGTGGGGCCTGCGAAGAAGTCTGCCCGGTCAAAATTCCCATCACCACCATCCTGCGCCGGTTGCGCACCGAATCCTACGACAAAGCGGATTCTCCGAACGCCGTCAAGGGTCACGGTTACAAGGTCAATAGGATGGAGAGCCTGACCTGGAAAGGCTGGGCGCTAAGCAACGCGACGCCCTGGCTCAATGCCCTGAACGCCAAGGTGTTGGGGCTGGCCGGTCCCCACTTGTCGAAGCTGCCACAAGTGGGAGTGTTGAAGCACTGGGGCCAGAGCCGAGCGCTGCCCCCATTCGCCAGAAAGAGCCTGCACGTTCTGGCCAAGGAAAAGGGGATTGCCGATGAGTAACGCCCGCGCCAACATTCTCGCCCGCTTGCGGGCGGTCGCGCCGCAGGAACCGGCGGCCACTCCCGAACCCGACTTCTACCCCGCCACGAAACTCGGCCATGCTGAGCGGATTGCCCAGCTCAAGCGGCTGATGGAGCACATGCACGCCGAGGTGATCGTCACCGACCCCCAAAACTGGATCGCCACCCTCAAGGACGTGCTGCGCCAGCGCCGGTTGAACGGTCTGCTGTATGGCCCCGCCGGGCCGCTCGGCGTGGCTCTGGAAGCGAACTGGGACAGCGAGTTGCCGCCGCTGGTCGGCTATACCGAGGCAGTGGAACAGTGCAAGGAGCGCCTGTTCGCCCTCGACGCCGGCATCACCTCGACCCGGGGCGCCGTCGCCGACGTCGGCGCCCTGATCCTGTGGCCGGATGCCAACGAACCCCGTTTGCTGTCGCTGGTCCCGGCGGTGCATATCGCGGTGCTGGAAGCGGCCCACATTCACGACTCCCTGGCTGACGCCATCGCCCGCGAACGCTGGGCGGAGGGGATGCCGACCAACGCCCTGCTGATCTCCGGCCCGTCCAAAACCGCCGATATCGAACTGGTCCTGACCTTTGGCGTGCATGGGCCCAAGGAACTGATCGTGCTGGTGGTGGACGACGAGCGAGGCTAAGACGCCCATGCCGCTGAACGCCCACGACCAGCTTCACCACGACCTGCAACGGTTCATCCCGGCGGAGCGCCTGATCAGCGACCCGTTGCGCACCCTCGCCTACGGCACCGACGCCAGCCTGTACCGCCTGATTCCCAAGCTGGTGGTGCGGGTGGACAGCGAAGAGGAAATGCGGTGCGTTCTGGCGCTGGCGCATCGGCACGAAACGCCGGTGACCTTCCGCGCCGCCGGCACCAGCCTGTCCGGGCAGGCGGTCACCGACTCGGTGTTATTGCAACTGGGCGACGGCTGGCGTGGTTGGCGCATCGGCGAGAGCGCGGCGACCATCAGCTTGCAACCGGGCGTCATCGGCGGTCACGCCAACCGCTATCTCGCCCCCCACCGGCGCAAGATCGGCCCCGACCCGGCTTCGATCAATACCTGCCAGATCGGCGGCATCGCCGCCAACAACGCCAGCGGCATGTGCTGCGGCACTGCCCAAAACAGCTACCAGACGCTAAAAAGTATGCGGGTGATGCTGGCCGACGGCGCGGTGCTGGACACCGGCGACCCCGCCAGCCGCGAGGCGTTCCAAGCCAGTCACGGCGCCCTGCTCGACCGACTCGCCGAACTCGGCCAGCGCACCCGCGCCGACGCCACGCTGGCGGAACGCATCCGCGCCAAGTTCAAGATTAAGAACACCTGCGGCTACAGTCTCAACGCCCTGGTCGATTACGAAGACCCCTTCGAGATCCTCCAACACCTGATGATCGGCTCCGAAGGCACGCTGGGTTTTATCGCCGAGATCACCTATCGCACGGTTGAGGAGCACACCCACAAAGCCACGACGCTGATGCTGTTCCCCGACATCCAGACCGCCTGCGCAGCGGTGGCGGTGTTGAAAAGCCAGCCGGCGGCGGCGGTGGAACTGATGGATCGCGCCTCGCTGCGCTCGGTGGAGAACAAGGCGGGAATCCCGGCGTACTTCAAGGACCTACCGGAAGCGGCCGCCGCCCTGCTGGTGGAAACCCGGGCGCTCGACCCGGCAACCCTGACCGCCCAGGTCGAAGCTGTTACCGCCGCGCTCGCGGGCATCCCGACCCTGCTCCCGTTCCAGTTCACCGACCGACCCGAGGAATTCACCCGGTTGTGGGCGATTCGGCAAGGGCTGTTCCCATCAGTCGGCTCGGCGCGGGCGACCGGCGCCACTGTCATCATCGAAGATGTCGCGGTCCCCGTACCCCAGTTGGCGGCGATGACCCTGGACCTGCAACGCCGGTTCGACCAGCACGGCTACGCCGGCTCGATCATTTTCGGCCACGCGCTCGAAGGCAATCTGCATTTCGTCATCACCCCCGACTTTGCCAATCCCGCAGAAACCGAACGCTACAAGCATTTCATGGACGACGTCTGCCACCTGATCGTCCACCAGTACGACGGCTCGTTGAAGGCGGAGCACGGCACCGGTCGCAACATCGCGCCGTTCGTCGAACTGGAATGGGGGCAGCAGGCGTATGGGCTGATGCGGGAGATCAAGGGACTATTCGATCCGCGTAATTTGCTGAATCCCGGCGTCATCCTCAACGACGACCCGGAAGCGCACCTCAAGCACATCAAGCCGATGGCCGCCGTCGATCCGCTGGTGGACAAGTGCATCGAGTGCGGCTTTTGCGAACCGAACTGTCCGTCCCGCGCCCTGACCCTGTCGCCGCGCCAGCGCATCGTTGGCTTGCGCGAAATCGCTCGCCTGCAAGCCACCGGCGAAGAGAGCAGCCGATTAAAGGCCATCAGCGAATCCTACGCCTATCAGGGCGTGGAGACCTGCGCCGCCGACAGTTTATGTTCCCTGACCTGTCCGGTCGGCATCAATACCGGCGCCATGATGCTGAAAGTGCGCGGCCAACAACGGGGCAAGGTCGCGCGCTGGGTCGGCAACCTGATGGCAAAACAATTTACCGGCGTGACCGCCGCTACCCGATTCGGCTTGGCCGCCGCCAATCTCTCCCACAGGATTCTTGGCGCCTGGTTGCAAGGCGGCGTCACCGGCGCCGCGCGCAAGCTGTCCGGGGACCGAATTCCGCTGTGGAATCGCTACATGCCCACCGCCGGCGCGCTGCCCAAGCCAGAAGAAGCCAAGGCGACGCCAAGCCGTCCGCGCGTCGTCTACTTCCCCAGTTGCGCCAGCCGCACCATGGGACCGGCGCGGGGGGATCCCGAGCAGGACGCCCTGCCGGTGAAAACCGCCGCCCTGCTGCGCAAGGCCGGCTTTGAAGTGGTATTGCCCGAGGACAGCGCCGCGCTGTGCTGCGGTCAACCCTTTGCCAGCAAGGGCCTGCCGGAACAGGCCGACGCCAAGCAACGGGAACTTGAACAAGCCCTGCTCAAGGCCAGCCGCGACGGGCAAGACTTTATTGTCTTCGACACCAGCCCTTGTTCGCTGCGGCTCAAGCGCACTCAGGAGCAATCCGGACTGAAGCTGTACGACATCACCGAATTCCTGCACGACGTCGTGCTGGAACGGCTGACGCTGCGCAAGCTGCCGGAAACGGTCGCCCTTCACCCGACGTGCAGCACCACCAACATGGGCTTGCAAGCCAAGCTCAAAGCCATCGCCGAGACGTGCGTCGAGACCGTCATCATCCCCGACCGGATTGGCTGCTGCGGCTGGGCCGGGGACAAAGGCTTCACCCACCCGGAGTTGAACGCCAGCGCCCTGCGGGATTTAAAGGCGGCGCTGCCAGATGACTGCCAGTCCGGCTACTCCACCAGCCGCACCTGTGAAATCGGCCTGTCGCTGCACAGCGGGCGTTATTACCGCTCCATCGTGTATCTGGTGGACCGTTGCTCGCAGCCCAGGACCGGCTGATTCCCTGGCAACTTCAAGCAGTTCAAGAACACCTGCGGGTGGGTTGGGGGCACGCCAAGAAAAGGCCGCGCGGAAATCCCTCTCCCGGTTACTTTCGATCGTCTAGCCGAAAAACCGTATGAAAGCTCCGGTCAGGGTTGCCCCAACACCGCCACCGCCAGGACTTGCGGCGGCGGCTGATCGGGGGCGCTGGATTGCACGATCAGCAAACGCGCCTTGTCGCGGGCGACGGATTTCTTCCTTGCCGCCGCCAGTTGTTCCAGTTCCCGCCGGGCGGCTGGATCGTGTACCGCCCGCCGCGTTTCATCCAGGATGCCGGCGAGTCGGTCCAGCACCAGCGAGAGCTTGCGGGGCGAAAATTCCGCCACCCCGTTGCCGATGATCTGCTCCAGCGCCAGCAACACCGTCGCCCGTCCCGCTTCCCCGGTCGCGCCCAATGAAGCCAACGCCTGGTCCAATTGCGCGAAGCCCTGTTCCGTGACCCTGATTTGACCGGCCAGCGCGCCGGCGAGGTCCGAAGGCGTAACGCGGCCGTCGCGCAGTCCTTGCGCGAGCACATCGACGCATCCTTCCCGCTGCGCGGTATGAGTCGCCAGCAACCCGCGCGCCACCCGATCCAGATGCGGGCGGATATCCACGTGCGGCGGCTTGCCCTGCGCCAACAAACTCAGGGTCACGTCGCGAGAGTAATCGTCCTTGCGGCCCTGGCGGCACAGCCCAGCCTCGAACAAGCGTTGCGCCAGGGGTGGAAACCGGAAAACCTGATCCGCGATCAGGTCGGGAGTCGAGAAATAATGAGCATTGGCTACCATGTACGGCCACAGGCAGAGATGAGCGGTTTCCTGATTCAGATGGGATGCAAACGAGAAAGAGAACTGCTCGATCAGCTTTTCGGTCACGGGCCGGGGCGCGAACAACAACTCCGTCAGCAGGGTGGAGTTCAGTTGAGAGTCATGAAACATCCTGCTAAACCAACCCCGCGCCGAGGACAACCGCTCCAGCAGTCTGGGCGCGCGCCCGGCGATGCCCGCATCGCCCAGACCGAACCGGCAGCGCAATGCGGCGCTGAACAGCCGGAAGGCTACGTTTTCGGCGGCATCGGGATCGAATTGGAAGATTTTTACCCGGAATGTTTCGGCCAAACCGCCGCTTCCAAAACCGCTCGACAGGGCGTGAAACAAGGGTTCGGTCGGCGGGTGTTTCTCGAAGTGGCGCAGCAGCCGGTCGAGCGCGGGTTTCGCTTCGGCGTCGGGCGCCAAGGCCAGAATCAGGGCATCGGCGAACGGCGCATCGAGCTTGGCAACACCCGCCGCCAGCCGGTTCCAGGCATCGGTTCGCTGTTCCGGCAGCGCCGGCAGGCGATAGAGCGCCGCGCCCAGTTCCTCGGCATCGAGCAAACGCGGCGGGAGCGCGTTAAAGCGGTCAGCGAACACCGTCGGCGTCAACCAGCCCGCCGCGTGGGTCGGGACGGAAAGCAGCGTCTCGTAGCCGGCGGCGAGCAAGGCCGACGCATGCTTCAACCGTCGCTGCTGAGCCGGTCTGAACTGGCTGTCGAGCAACTGACCGCCCCGGCTGTTCCTGGGAAAACTCGGCGGCGCCTCCCCGCGCCAAGCCCGCGCCAGAAACAGCGCCGGCAACTCCCAACCCCGACCCCACCACGCCGACGACTCATCCAGCGATCCCTGCTGCCACTCGCCCAATTGATCCAGCACCGGCGCGAGGATGGCGCCGACCCGCTCGGAACGGGCCGAACTGGCGAAGCGCAACAGACCCGCCAGGATGCGGTCATAGTCGGCCTGGGCGAACACGCGGCGTCGCGTCCGCGCGATGTCGAGCGCCAGAGCTTCCGCCGTCTCGTGCCGCTCGAAATTGGGAGGAGACAAGGCGGACGAATGATCGGGAACAGTAGTGACTTCCAACTCGCCGCATTGGCCGGTCGAAAGATAATGCTCCAAAAACGCCAGCCGTCGGCGCGACAACGAGTCGGCGGGATCGGCCTCCACCCGCCGCCGGATCGCGTCCACCACCGCCAGCGGATCGGAATGTCGATCGGGATTTTCTTCCCTAATGCCGTTCGAGCAAGTCGCGGGACGTTCGGCGAGCAGATGAGCGATGGGTGCGAGTTCGGCTGGGGGCAGCGCCGCCGCTGTCTCCTGCAATGATCGTAGCGCGTCCTCATTCCAGTGTTGCGGCTGGATCGTTCCGAGCCAGCGCAGCAGATCGGCGCGCAGCGCGGCGTGAGGGCTGCTCAGACCCTGCACGACCGCGTTCAAGGCGGATGCGATCGGTTCGGGATTGGACTTGACCTGCTTTTTGAGCAACCGCAGGGCCGATTTGGCGAGCGCCTGCACCGGGTTTTGCACCGCATACCCCAACGCCCTGACCAACTCGGCCGCCCGGTCGGCATCCTCCAGAACATGCCGTTCCACGACACCGAACGCCAGCTTGCTGGCCGCCGGGGCGGGCGCGTTGAGCAGGGTGATGAATTCCTCGACATGAACCCGGATTTCGGCGTCGGTCGGCGCCAAGCGACCGAACAAGTCGATCCAGCATTTGGCGACGCCGGGCCGGAGGGGGCTTTGCAGCTTGCGCAAGATCAGCGCCAGAAAATCGGCGCGCGGCAGGCTGCCTTCGGCGAGCCGGCGGACGAGCGTATCGACGACCCTCGCGTCGAACAAGGGCTCGAAAAAACCTTCCTGCGCGGGTGGGTCGTAATCCAGCCCGGCCAGGATCATGGCGGAGTCGAAACCTTCCAGCGCGTGGCTGAAGAAACCATCGCGGCGCATCGCCATGCCGAGCCAGGGCGCCAGCGCGTCCACCCATTCGGGATGTTGTTGGCGCGCTTCCAACATCAACCGCGCCACGCCCTGATCGCCGCCGGTAAACCGCGCCCGACTCAACATATTCTCGAACACGCGCGTCAAGGCATCGCCGATCCAGGGTTCTGGCCGGTCTAGCAAAACCCGTCCCGCGTACAGAACGAACTTTTGCGTCCGCACCGGCTGCCGGGAACTGGTCTTGAAGGCGCCCGCCACGCCGCCTTTTCCCGCCAGTCCCGCCAGCAACAGGTTCAAGCGGCTGTAGAAGGCCATCAACGCGCCATAAGCGCGCTGTTGGAACAAACCCCCTTGCAACGCTTGCGGATTGTTGAGCGCACCCGGCGCGGCCAGCGAAGTCGTCCGATCCCGCAGAAATTCGACCGGGTCTTCCCGGATGGCCCGATACAGTTCGGCGAGTTTGGCCGGCCGCGCTTCCCGCTCGTAACGGCAGGCGCGGCGCAGCACCTCGAACAGTTCGCCGAACTGCTCAAACAGCGCCTTGCGCTGCTCGGCGGTCAGCGGTCGCAGCACGTCGCGCAGCCGGTCGTCGTCCCCCTCGAACAGTTGGCGCAGCAGGGTTTGAAACCGCTCGTCGCTCACGGCGCCTGCTCCGCCGCGAAGCGCAACGCCAACAGGTGCTTGCAGGGACCGCGCCGCAGTTCGTGCCGCTCGATCCAGGGGCAGGTGCAGCGGCCTTCCCGCAAATAGCCGTGCGCGTCCACCCGCAACGCGACCTGGTAATAGCCGCTTTCCCCGCGCACCCAGCCGTTCGCCACCAATTCGCCGTCGCGCCGCTCGCGATGCTCGATCTCGACCGCCTGTTTCGCCAGCAACTCTTGAGAACCCTGGAGCCGGCCGGGCTGACTTTTGGCGTCCACCAGAAACGGCAACTGGCGGTAGAAATAGTGGTCCCGATTCCGGTCGAACCCCAGCAAACCCTGCTGGGCGAGCCGGTCCACGATTTCGGTGGCGCGAGGCAAGGCCAAATCCTGATGCTGGGCCAAGTCGGCGATGGTGAAGTGGTTGAGGCTGTGAGCGGCGGCGCGGGCCAGCGCCAGATCGACCTCGTCGATGTCCGCCGCGCGCAACTGGCGCAGCGCGTCGCCGTCGCCGGAGAAACCGTGGGCTGCCGCGCCCGACAGCCCCAGCGTGAACTGGGCCGCGCCGGTGTCCGCCACCCACAGCGAGGCGCCGGTCGCCTCGGTCTGATAAACCCGCAGCGTTTGCAAGTCCGGCAGGATGGAGTGCAGCAACCGCAGCCGGTGGCCGTCGGCGACGGCGATGAAACCGCCCTTGCCGGCGGGTTGACGATGCAGAATTTCCGGTTTGTGGCGTTTCGGGACCAGGAATAGAGCACCTTTGGTGCTGGCGGGAATCCGGGTGAGCAACTGGCCGGCGGTCAGGCGATCCAGTTCGAACAGCGGCTGGGCCTGGCGATGCACCGCCTGCACTTGGAGAAAGCCCTTGATCCAGCGCTCCGGCAGTTTGACCTTGTGCTCGACCGCCTCGCCCCGCTGCGACTGGAGTTTGATCGACTGTTCGCCCATCTCGAAATGAGCCGGCTTGCCGGGCCGCAGTTGCGCCAGATGGTTCAGGAAAGCGCCGTTGAAATCGACGTTGGTGGTGCCGTTGCGGTTGAACGCGGCATCCGCGAAGGCGTTCCCGGTGAGATCGGCGCGGGCGTAGACGCTGGCGCAACTGGAGAAACATTCCAGTCGCAGTAACTGATGGCCCGAGGTGATGACCGGGTCCAGCAAGCGCCACAGATCGGGCCGGTAGAAGCGCGATTCCACCGTCTGCCGCAGCCCGAGCAGCAAATTGCGGAAGATCAGCGGCTGGGCGATCTGGCCGGAGAAAATGGCGGGAAGGGTGGCGTCGGTTCGCCGGTCATCGACCAGTTCGGTGGACGCCATGAAGACCAGTACGAGGCCGGTCTGGGCGTCGATGAGGCTGGGTTGGCGGTAGCGGGTGACGAAGTTCATGGAAATGACCGGTTGGCCTGGGTTTTTGTTGATGTCCGAGGGGCTGAAAACTAACCTGTTGATTATAGAAGCTTGCCCCCGAATGAGCATCCGCCGGGAGAAGATTTTCACCGATAACGGTGCCTGAGAGGTTGTTTGAAAACCCCTCGCCCGCTTGCGGGAGAGGGGCAGGGGTGAGGGTTGTTTTTCAGTCGGCCGGCTTGCCACGATTTGCTTGGAAGCTTTTAAAAACCGTCTTGAAAAGAATCCGTTAGGGTATAAGCACCTTTTTCGATCGCGCCGATTTCGACCAGTTCAGCGACGAAGAGCGCATCGACTTGCTGATCGAATACGCCATGCCCTGGTATTTTCAATTTGTCGTTTCGTGGCAGCGTGCGGAGCGGGAAGGGCGTCTATCCTTGTGTTGGCTGAACTATGAAACGATGATCGCCGACAAGCCCAGGACGATTGAACGCCTCCTGGCGTTTTATGGTATTTCCGCACCGCGTCAGGCGATTCAAGACATCATCAACGCCAGCGAAGCCGATCCAAGGGGCAATCGCTTTAACCAGGGGATCGCGGGACGCGGACAGTCCAGCCTCACCGGCGGGCGCGCAGTACTGGAAGTACAGGCCAACGCCTAGCATTCCCACCGCGAGCTGGTATGCGCTGCCCGCCACCATCACCGGTAACACAGCGAGCTTCAGCATCACCGACGGGCAATTGGGCGCCGACGATTTCGCCGCCAACGGCACCATCGTCGACCAAGGCGGGTCGGGGATTCCTCCGGGCGGGATAGGCGCGGCCTCAATTGCGACACTGTCGCAGTGGGCGCTGACCATGGGCCAGTGTCGGCCTTCGCGCTCGCGCCGATAGGCGCCGCCACGCTCGGCGCGCAATTCGTTAATGGGAGGGTAAAAAAGTGAAGAAACCGCTGCGCAACTGCTTTCAAGTCTTGCTGATTCTTTCCTTACTGGCCGGTTTCGGTGCGAGCCGCGCAGAGGCCAGCACGGTTCCAGCGGTGCAAACGGCCAACGGGAATTCCGCTACTTGGCGGCTCATCATTGGCGCCAACCAAAGCGCCACGATCGGCTGGTCGTTCTCGGTCGGCGCGGTGAGTGTGCAACTGACTGCGCTCGGCATCTACGATCACAACGGCGACGGCATCGAGGATGCGCACCCGGTCGGCATCTGGACCGCCGCCGGCGCGCTGCTCGCGCAAGCCACCGTTCCCGCAGGCACGGCAGGCACACTGGTCGGAAGCTACCGCTATGTGACGGTCGCGCCACCGCTGACGCTCAGTGCGGGTCAGACCTATGTGGTCGGCGCCTACTTCGGGCCGGTGATCGACAGATGCGACAGCGCCTGCGGCGACGCTTCCCTGTACTCCGGCCTGGAAACCTATGACCCACGCATCACGTTTCTGCAGTCGCGCCAGAACCAGTCGATCGGTGGTGGCGGGTCGCTCGCCTTTCCGGACCTTAACGCCGGGGTCACCGAGGGATTTTTCGGCCCGAACTTCCTGCTGGCGTCACCCTCAGCGGACCTGAGTATTACCAAGACCGATGGCGTTGCCACGGCCACGCCGGGATTGACAACCACCTACACCCTCACCGCCGCGAACGCCGGTCCAGACACCGCGACCACCGCGAGCGTCACCGACACCTTCCCGGCAGCCTGCGCCAGCGTGAACTACACCAGCGTCGCCGCCGGTGGGGCCACCGGCAACACGGTGGGACCGGCCTCGGGCAATCTCAACGATACCGCCCTCAACCTGCCGGTCGGCGCATCGGTCACCTACACCGCGATCTGCAACATCGATCTCACCGCCACCGGCACCCTGACCAACACCGCCAATATCACCAGCGCCGCCACCGATCCCAACCCCGACAACAACAGCGCCACCGATACCGACACGCTCATCCAACTGGCGACGTTGACCATTCAACTGGACGCCCCTGGCTCCGCCCCCACCGCCTTCGACTTTACCACCGTCGGTCTGACCCCCACGGCGTTCAGCCTGCAACACGGCCAAACCCAGACCTTCACCAACCTGATCCCCGGACAATCCTATGTGGTCAACGACCAGCCGCCACCCCCCGGCTGGGCGTTGGGCGAGGTGCTCTGCTCCGCGCCAGCGCCACAGTGCGTCACCAGCAGTATCACCCTCACCCCCACCGCAGGCCAAACTGTAACCGGTACGTTCCGCTTCCTGCGGCTCGGCAACGCGGCGGAGGCCATCCCGGTATTCTCGGTCTGGGGCCTGGGCGCCTTGATCGGCCTGTTCGGGCTGATGCTGGCCCGGTTGCGGCGGCGGGTTTAGCGATTCGCGAAGACGACCGCCACTGCGTCGACCGTGGCTTCGCGGTGGGGACGGTCTCGCCGTGGCCGCTCACACCGCCAGCGACTTGGCCACCAGATTCGGGACTTTGAGGACGCTTTCGTTGAAGGGCGTCAAACCGACAGGTCAACACCCCGACCGAGGGTTTATGAGGGTGGATTCTGCCTCAAATGCCGTTTGTCTGGCGGGAATGGCGGTGAGCGGCCTCCCCCCGCTGAACGCAACTGACCCGCTCCCGCTACCATTCGGAGCCGGCGCGGTTGCCCGGCGGCGGATCGTTCGCTATAACCTTGAACGAAGCCCCCCTTGCCGAGGATAGTCCGTCATGAAAAACCGTTTGTTGGCCGCCATCACCACCGTTGTCCTGCTGCTCGCCATCCTGTCGCCGCCGCTGGCCCGCGCTCAGAACGCCAACCAGCAACTCGCCGCCAGCGGCGTGGTGGAAACCATCAAGAAGCGCGGTTCGATCCGGGTGGGCATGTCCACCTTCGTCCCCTGGGCGATGCGCGACAAGAACGGCGAACTGATCGGTTACGAAATCGACGTCGCCAAACAGTTGGCCGAGGACATGAAGGTCAAGGTCGAGTTCATGCCCACCGCCTGGGACGGCATCATTCCGGCCCTGTTAGCCGGCAAGTTCGACGTGGTCATCGGCGGCATGACCATCACCCCGGAACGCAATCTGACCGTCAACTTCACCCTGCCCTACGCCAACTCCGGCACCCACCTGGTCGCCCACAAGGAACTCGCGGCGGGCTTCAAGTCGCTGGAAGACTTCAATAAACCGGACGTGGTGCTGGCCGTGCGGCGCGGCGCGACCCCGGCCACCGCCGCCAAGCGGCTGATGCCCAAGGCCACGCTGCGGCAGTTCGACGAAGACGCACTCGCTTTGCAGGAAGTGCTGAACGGCAAGGCCCACGCCTTCGTCACCAGCACCCCGACCCCGGCGTTCGAGGCGCTCAAGCATCCCGACAAGCTGTTCCTGCCGATCCCCGAGCCGTTCGTGCAGGGCGCGGAAGGCTTCGCGCTGCGCAAGGGCGACCCCGACGCGCTGAACTTCTTCAACAACTGGATCCTGCTGCGCCAACAGGACGGTTGGTTGAAGGAACGCCACGACTACTGGTTCAAGACCCGCGCCTGGGCCGGACAGGTGGTGGAATAATCGGGAGCGGGAATCCGCGCCATGGTGATCGGCGAAGCCCTGATCCTCCTGCTGTTGATCGCGCTCAACGGCTTCTTCGCCATGGCCGAACTGGCGGTGGTGTCCTCGCGCAAGGCCCGGTTGCGACAAATGGCGGAAGCCGGTCAGCGCGGCGCAGCCACGGCGCTGCGTCTGGCCGAACATCCTGGCCGGTTCCTGTCCACCGTCCAGATCGGCATTACCTTGATCGGCATCTTCGCCGGCGCGTTTGGCGGCGCAACGCTGGCGGAAAAGCTGGATGCCTGGCTGGCGGCGACTTTTCCCGACGTGGCCCCCTACAGCGCCGAGCTGGCCCTGGGCCTGGTGGTGGCGTCGATCACCTACCTGTCGCTGATCATCGGCGAGTTGGTCCCCAAACATCTGGCCCTGCGCGATCCCGAACGGCTGGCGGCGGTGGTCGCTTGGCCCATGCGGATCATGGCCTGGATCGGCTCGCCATTGGTCTGGCTGCTCGATCGCTCCACCCGCGCGGTCCTGCGACTCCTGGGTGGAAGTTCGATTCCCAAACAGCGCGTCACCGACGAGGAAATCAAGGCTCTGCTGGCCGAGGCGGCGGCGGCCGGCGTGGTGGAGCAAGCCGAGCAGGCGATGATCAGCGGCGTCATGCGGCTGGCGGATCGGCCGGTCGGCGCGGTCATGACTCCGCGCCCCGCTATCGTCTGGCTCGACCTGGACGACCCGCCGGCGGTGCTACTGAACACGATCCGCGCCCACCGCTTTCCCCGCTTTCCGGCCGGACGCGGCGCTATTGATGAAGTTCAGGGCGTGATCCGGGTCAAGGATATGCTCGACGACTATCTCGCCGGTCGGGAACCCGATTTCAACGCCCTGCTCCAGGAAGCGCCGGTGGTGCATGAAAGCACCGATGCGTTGCAGGTGCTCGATGTGCTCAAGCAATCGCCGGCGCGGCTGGCGCTGGTCCGCGACGAGTACGGCGGTCTGGAAGGGCTGGTGACGCTGACCGATCTGATGGAGGCCATCGTCGGCGCGCTGGCGGAACCCCGCGCCACGGTCGAGCCGCCGGTGGTGCGGCGGGAGGATGGTTCCTGGCTGGTGGATGGGGGGCTGCCGCTGGATCAATTGTGGGAATTGCTGAATCCGCGAGAAATTCCAGCCGAGAACGGTTATTACACCTTGGCCGGCCTGGTACTGGCGCGGCTGGGCGAGGTGCCTGTGACCGGCCAGTGGCTCATCTGGAGTGGTTACCGGTTTGAAGTCGTGGACATGGACGGCCAGCGGATCGACAAGGTGCTGGTCAGTCGCGAAGCGTCTCAATCCTGATTTTCTCCGCGAATTCCGTAATAATAGTGTGTATTGGGTATCGCCTGCTCCTTTAGGAAAACTTCCCATGCGACATCTCCACTGTGCTCCGGCCCATCCACAGTCCTCCACCGACCAGATGCTCCCCAGGTTGCTCCTGCTGGGCGGGCTGCTCGGCCTCGCCACCCCGGCGGGGGCGGCCACGATTTCGGTGTCTTGCGCCACCGCTCAACTGATCAACGCCATCAACACCGCCAACACCAATAACCAGACCAACACCCTCAACCTGGCGGCCGGTTGCACCTACACCTTCACCGCCCCCGACAACTACTGGTACGGCCCCAACGCCCTGCCGGCGATCAGCAGCACCATCACCGTGGAAGGGAACGGCGCCATCATCGAGCGCGATGCCAGCGCGGCCACCCCATTCCGCCTGTTCTACGTCAGCGGCGGGCTGACTCTCGGCTTGAATGCAGGCAGCCTGACCCTGAAGAACCTGACCCTGCGCAACGGTTACGCCAAGGGCGGCAATAGCTACTCCGGCGGTGGCGGTCTGGGGGCGGGCGGGGCGATCTTCAATCAGGGCGATTTGACCCTGGACAGGGTGACCCTGACCGCCAACACCGCCGAGGGCGGCGGCATCGGCAGCGCCTACGGTGGCGGCGGCATCGGCCAGGATGCGCAAGGCGATAATGGCGGCGGCTTCGGGGATCCGTTCCCTTGCGGGGCCATCCCCTGTGGCGGCGCCGGCGGTTTGGGCGGCGGCGGCGGCGGCGGCGGCTTCCAAGCCAATGGCAGCGGCGCTGCAGCACCAAAAGGCGGGGCCGGCGGTGGCCTGAGCCGGCTTGGCGGCGACGGCGGCTTCGGCGGCGGCGGCGGCGACGGTGGCGGCGGCGGCGGTGGCTTCGGCGGCGGCGGCGGCGGCGGCTTCGGCTTCGGC
>Ga0209573_1004025_pt1 | contig 15125 bp, 8 predicted proteins | sample TNRBio252014_DNA_FD_185870 | JGI IMG/M metagenome (GOLD analysis project Ga0209573, IMG submission 185870) | Wastewater treatment Type I Accumulibacter community from EBPR Bioreactor in Madison, WI, USA - TNR Reactor_6/25/2014_ DNA (SPAdes)... | ecosystem: Engineered > Bioreactor > EBPR >...
GCTCTATGCCGGCTACGCGGCCTTCTACAAGGTGGAGCAGACGGCGGAGATGCGGGCGCGCGTCTGGGGCTGGCTGATGGACCCCGCCCATGAGGTGAACGGGCTGGTGGCGGAGACTGCGGCGGGCGCGTTGGTGGGCATCGCCCATATCCGGCCGTTTGCGCGGCCGCTGTCGGCCAGCGTGGGCGGGTTTCTCGATGACCTGTTCGTCGATCCTGAAGCGCGCGGCAGCGGCGCCGCACAGGCGCTGTTCGCGGCGATCCGGGCCGAAGGGCTGGCGCGGGGCTGGTCGGTGATCCGCTGGATCACGGCGGAGGACAACTATCGCGCCCGCTCGGTCTATGATCGCATTGCCGAGCGGACCAGGTGGGTGACCTACGACATGAAGGTGTAAACGCCATTCGCAAGTGCCGGTGAGCAGGTGCAAAAATATCTTGACAACGCCCCTTGCGACTCTTCCCGCGCGCCGGTATAGACGCGGCATGATCAGCAGAATGCTGTCCGCGCGGCGCGGAGTATGCCGCATCACACGAGTTACCGCTGGCGCGACGCCCCGCAAGGGCCAACGTTAAGCGGAGGAAAGGCCGGAAGGCAGCGGGGAAACTCGTCGCCTTTTCCGGCCATGTCCTGTCCGAGACTGCAGATGCGTCGGGCTGAACGGGGTAAACCCGCCTCAAGCCGGCTTAATGCCAAGGGGGCCTTCGGGCTCCGCCAGGAGCGATCTGGTGATGTGGCGTCTGCACAGACGGGGAAGACCGGAAGTTTTGTTCCGTGGGTAACCGCGGGGCAGGGTGTTTGGTTTGAACCATTTGTCCTTGGGGTGGCGGCTGGCGCCAATGCTCCGGGGGGACAGGCAACTCAGGATCCGCAGGGCGTCAGCCCGAGGATCCTCGGGACTTGCGCAACGCCTCCGGCCCGTCAGGGCTTGCAGCGGAGCGAAAGCCCGAAAGGGCCAGCGGGATTTTCCCGTGGGTCTTTCAAGTCGCCGACCCGCCGGATGTCCATCGGGCAGCCACGGGCCGGCAGTTGCAACCGGCGGATTTATCCGCCAACCCGGAGAGAGCACGTGGACAGAGCTGGTAAAAAAGAGCTCGTCTCGACGCTGAACACGGCGTTCAAGGACACCGGTTCCATCGTCGTTGCGCACTATTCCGGCCTCACCGTCGCCCAGATGCAGAAGCTTCGTCGCGAGATGAAGAAAGCTGGCGCCACCGTGAAGGTCGCGAAGAACCGCCTCGTCAAGATCGCTCTCGATGGCACGGACATTGCGTCCATCGGCGCCCTGATGAAGGGCCCGACGATCCTTTGCTATGCCAAGGATCCGGTCGCAGCGCCCAAGGTCGCCGTTGATTTCGCCAAGGCCCACGACAAGCTCGTGATCCTCGGCGGCGCGATGGGTACGACCGCCCTGAAGGCCGATGGTGTGAAGGCGCTTGCCACCATGCCGTCGCTCGATGAACTGCGCGCCAAGCTCGTCGGCCTCATCCAGGCCCCGGCGACCAAGATCGCGCAGCTCCAGACCGCGCCGGCTGCCAAGCTGGCCCGCGTTTTCGGGGCCTATGCCAAGCGAGACGAAGCGGCGTAAGGCCGTTTGACACCCTTATAATCGTTCAGATCGAACACCATATCCAGGATAGAAAACCATGACCGACCTCGCCAAGATCGTTGAAGATCTGTCGAAGCTGACCGTTCTCGAAGCCGCCGAGCTCGCCAAGATGCTCGAAGAGAAGTGGGGCGTTTCCGCCGCCGCCGCCGTGGCCGTCGCCGCTGCCCCGGCTGGCGCCGCTGCCGCTCCGGTCGAGGAGCAGACCGAGTTCACCGTCGTCCTCGCGGCCGCCGGCGACAAGAAGATCGAAGTCATCAAGGAAGTCCGCGCCATCACCGGCCTGGGCCTCAAGGAAGCCAAGGACCTCGTCGAAGGCGCTCCGAAGCCGGTCAAGGAAGGCGTGTCCAAGGACGAAGCCGCCAAGCTCAAGGCCGCCCTCGAGAAGGTCGGCGCCAAGGTCGAGCTCAAGTAATCGTTCCGGGTGGGTTCCCACCCGGTGGTTACGCCAGACGATCGCATCCGGGCCCTGTGCCCGGATGCCTGTTGAACGGGCGGCCGCGTGGCCGCCAAACCTGTTGTTGGCCTCGGGGCTCGTTTTGCCGGCCGGCAGCTTGATCTGATTGATGCGCGAGAAGCGGGGAATCACATGGTGAAGTCCACCCAGCCCAAGGCCACTGCGGAACAGACCGCCCAGAATTCGATTGGCCGCAGGCGTATCCGCAGGTTCTTCGGGAAAATCCGCGAAGCGACGGTGATGCCGAACCTCATCGAGGTCCAGAAGGCGTCCTACGACCAGTTCCTGATGGTCGAGGAGCCCAAGGGCGGCCGTCTCGACGAGGGCCTGCAAGGGGTGTTCAAGTCGGTGTTCCCGGTGTCCGATTTCGCCGGCACCGCGATGCTGGAATTCGTCCGCTACGAGTTCGAGCCGCCGAAGTACGATGTGGACGAGTGCCGCCAGCGCGGCATGACCTTCTCCGCCCCGCTCAAGGTGACGCTGCGGCTGATCGTGTTCGATGTCGACGTCGACACCGGCGCCAAGTCGGTGAAGGACATCAAGGAGCAGGACGTCTACATGGGCGACATGCCGCTCATGACGATGAACGGCACCTTCATCGTCAACGGTACCGAGCGCGTCATCGTTTCGCAGATGCACCGTTCGCCGGGCGTGTTCTTCGATCACGACAAGGGCAAGACCCATTCCTCGGGCAAGCTGCTGTTCGCTGCCCGCATCATTCCCTATCGCGGCTCCTGGCTCGACATCGAGTTTGACGCCAAGGACATCGTCTACGCGCGCATCGACCGCCGCCGCAAGATTCCGGTCACCTCGCTGCTCTATGCCCTCGGGCTTGATGCCGGCGAGATCCTCTCGACCTTCTACAAGCAGATCACCTACGAGCGCGACAAGGCCGGCTGGCGCATTCCCTATGACTGGGAGCGCTTCAAGGGCTTCAAGGCCTCGGTCGACATCATCGACGCCGACACCGGCGAGGTGGTGATCGAATCGGGCCGCAAGATGACCGTCCGCTCGGCCAGGCAACTGGCCGAGAAGGGGCTGAAGTTCCTGCGCGTCACCGATGAGGATTTGGCCGGCCAGTACATCGCCGAGGATCTCGTCAACATGGAAACCGGCGAGATCTACGCCGAGGCCGGCGACGAGATCAGCGAGAAGATGCTCAAGGCCTTCGAGGATCTCGGCATCGACGACCTGCCGGTGCTCGACATCGACCACATCAACGTCGGCCCGTACATCCGCAACACCCTCAATGTCGACAAGAACTCGGTGCGCGAGGAAGCGCTGTTCGACATCTACCGCGTCATGCGTCCGGGCGAGCCGCCGACCGTCGACAGCGCCGAGGCGATGTTCCAGTCGCTGTTCTTCGACGCCGAACGCTACGATCTCAGCGCCGTCGGCCGCGTCAAGATGAACATGCGCCTCGATCTCGATGCCGAGGACACCGTGCGCATCCTGCGCCGCGAGGACATCCTCGCCGTGGTCAAGGCGCTGGTCGAACTGCGCGACGGGCGCGGCGAGGTGGACGACATCGACCATCTCGGCAACCGCCGCGTCCGCTCGGTCGGCGAACTGATGGAAAACCAGTATCGCCTCGGCCTCCTGCGCATGGAGCGCGCCATCAAGGAGCGCATGTCGTCGGTCGACATCGCCACCGTGATGCCGCAGGACCTGATCAACGCCAAGCCGGCTGCCGCAGCGGTGCGCGAATTCTTCGGGTCGTCCCAGCTCAGCCAGTTCATGGACCAGACCAACCCGCTGTCGGAAATCACCCACAAGCGTCGCCTTTCGGCGCTTGGCCCGGGCGGTCTGACGCGTGAGCGCGCCGGCTTCGAGGTGCGCGACGTGCACCCGACCCACTACGGCCGCATCTGCCCGATCGAGACGCCGGAAGGCCCGAACATCGGCCTGATCAACTCGCTCGCCACCTTTGCCCGCGTCAACAAGTACGGCTTCATCGAAAGCCCGTACCGCCGCGTGCGCGACGGCAAGATCACCGACGAGGTGGTCTATCTGTCGGCGATGGAGGAGTCGAAGTACTACGTGGCGCAGGCCAACCTGCCGGTCGACAAGGCCGGCGCGCTGACCGAGGACCTGGTGGTGGTGCGCCATGCGGGCGATGTCATGGTGGTGCCGCCCGAGCGCGTCGACTTCATGGACGTCAGCCCCAAGCAGCTCGTTTCGGTGGCGGCCGCGCTGATCCCGTTCCTTGAAAACGACGACGCCAACCGCGCGCTGATGGGCTCGAACATGCAGCGTCAGGCCGTGCCGCTGGTGCGGGCCGATGCGCCGTTCGTCGGCACCGGCATGGAAAGCGTGGTGGCGCGCGATTCGGGCGCGGCCATCGCCGCCCGCCGCGCCGGCGTCATCGACCAGATCGACGCGACCCGTATCGTCATCCGCGCCACGGAAGAACTCGATCCCGGCAAGCCGGGCGTCGACATCTACCGGCTGATGAAGTTCCAGCGCTCGAACCAGTCGACCTGCATCAACCAGCGTCCGCTGGTGCGCGTCGGCGACTTCGTCAAGAAGGGCGACATCATCGCCGACGGTCCCTCGACCGATCTGGGCGATCTGGCGCTCGGCCGCAACGTGCTCGTCGCGTTCATGCCGTGGAACGGCTACAACTTCGAAGACTCGATCCTTCTCAGCGAGAACATCGTCAAGGAGGACATCTTCACCTCGATCCACATCGAGGAGTTCGAGGTGATGGCCCGCGACACCAAGCTGGGGCCGGAAGAAATCACCCGCGACATCCCGAACGTCTCGGAAGAGGCGCTCAGGAACCTCGACGAGGCCGGCATCACCTACATCGGCGCCGAAGTGCAGGCGGGCGACATCCTCGTCGGCAAGATCACGCCGAAGGGCGAGAGCCCGATGACGCCGGAAGAGAAGCTGCTGCGCGCCATCTTCGGCGAGAAGGCTTCGGACGTGCGCGACACCTCGCTGCGTGTGCCGCCGGGCGTGCAGGGCACGGTGGTGGAAGTGCGCGTGTTCAACCGTCACGGCGTCGACAAGGACGAGCGTGCGCTGTCGATCGAGCGCGAGGAGATCGAGCGGCTGGCCAAGGACCGCGACGACGAACTGGCGATCCTCGACCGCAACACCTACGGGCGTCTGCACGAGCGTCTGCTCGGCCGTGTCGCCGTGGCCGGGCCGAAGGGCTTCAAGAAGGACACCGAGATCAGTTCGGAAGCGCTCGCCGCGGCGCCGCGCTCGCAGTGGTGGCTGTTCGCCGTCAACGACGAGCAGGCGATGCGCGAGCTGGAAGCGATGCGCAAGCAGTACGACGAATCGAAGAAGACCCTGGAACAGCGCTTCCTCGACAAGGTCGAAAAGCTCCAGCGCGGTGACGAACTGCCGCCGGGCGTGATGAAGATGGTCAAGGTCTTCGTCGCGGTGAAGCGCAAGATCCAGCCCGGCGACAAGATGGCGGGACGCCACGGCAACAAGGGCGTGGTTTCCAAGATCACCCCGGTCGAGGACATGCCCTTCCTGGCCGACGGCACCCCGGTCGACGTGGTGCTGAACCCGCTGGGCGTGCCGAGCCGCATGAACGTCGGGCAGATCCTCGAAACGCATCTGGGCTGGGCCTGCGCGGGTCTCGGCAAGCAGATCGGCGCGGCGTATGACGAGTACATGCGCACCGGCAAGGCGCAGGTGGTGCGCGCCAAGCTTGAGGAGATCTACGAGGGCGATACCAGCCTGAAGGCGGCAAGCGACGAACAGGTGGTCGAGCTGGCGAAGAACTCGCGGCGCGGCATCCAGATCGCCACGCCGGTGTTCGATGGCGCCAAGGAAAGCGACATCGAGGACTATCTGGCCAAGTCGGGCCTCGACAAGTCCGGTCAGTCGACCCTCTACGACGGCAAGACGGGTGAGCCCTTCGACCGCAAGGTCACGGTCGGCTACATCTATATCCTCAAGCTGCACCATCTGGTCGACGACAAGATCCATGCCCGCTCGATCGGTCCGTACTCGCTCGTCACCCAGCAGCCGCTGGGCGGCAAGGCACAGTTCGGCGGTCAGCGCTTCGGCGAAATGGAGGTCTGGGCGCTCGAAGCCTACGGCGCCGCCTACACCCTGCAGGAGATGCTGACGGTGAAGTCGGACGACGTGGCCGGCCGCACCAAGGTGTACGAGAGCATCGTGCGCGGCGAGGACAACTTCGAGGCCGGCATTCCCGAGAGCTTCAACGTGCTCGTCAAGGAAATCCGCTCGCTCGGCCTCAATGTCGAGTTGCAGAACGCCAAGCAGAAGCCGTCCGAGGGCGGCGGTGAGCTGCCTCCCTCGCAGCAGGCCGCCGAGTAACGGTTCCGGTTGTTCCCGCAGGCGGCCTGAGGTCGCCTGCGGCCCGCACGAGTTTTCAGATTTTTGACTTTCCGGGGTCCTCCGCCCGAGGCCCCGCTAGGAGACGGCGATGAATCAAGAGGTCCAGAACCTTTTCAACGCGCAGGCTGCCGCCCCGACGTTCGATCACATCCGCATTTCGATCGCTTCCCCGGAGAAGATCCTCTCCTGGTCGTATGGCGAGATCAAGAAGCCGGAAACGATCAACTACCGGACCTTCAAGCCCGAGCGCGACGGCCTGTTCTGCGCCCGCATCTTCGGGCCGATCAAGGATTACGAGTGCCTGTGCGGCAAGTACAAGCGCATGAAGTACAAGGGCGTGATCTGCGAGAAGTGCGGCGTCGAGGTGACGCTGAGCCGCGTCCGGCGCGAGCGCATGGGTCATATCGAACTGGCGGCGCCGGTGGCGCACATCTGGTTCCTCAAGTCGCTGCCCAGCCGCATCGGCACGCTGCTGGACATGACGCTGAAGGACATCGAGCGCGTCCTCTATTTCGAAAACTATCTCGTCATCGAGCCGGGCATCACCCCGCTCAAGCAGTACCAGCTGCTGAGCGAGGAGGAGTACCTGCGCGCCCAGGACGATTACGGTCAGGACGCCTTCTCGGCCCTGATCGGCGCCGAGGCGATCCGCGAGATCCTCAAGTCGATGGATCTTGAGAAGATCGCCGGCGACCTGCGCGCCGAGATTTCCGAGACCGACTCGGACCTCAAGAAGAAGAAGCTGGCCAAGCGGCTGAAGATCATCGAAGCCTTCATGGAATCGGGCAACCGGCCGGAATGGATGATCCTGACCGTGGTTCCGGTGATCCCGCCGGACCTGCGCCCGCTGGTGCCGCTGGATGGCGGGCGTTTCGCCACCTCGGACCTGAACGATCTTTATCGCCGCGTCATCAACCGCAACAACCGCCTCAAGCGGCTTCAGGAGCTGCGCGCGCCGGACATCATCATCCGTAACGAGAAGCGCATGCTTCAGGAAGCGGTGGATGCGCTGTTCGACAACGGCCGCCGCGGCCGCGTCATCACGGGCGCCAACAAGCGGCCGCTGAAGTCGCTGGCCGACATGCTGAAGGGCAAGCAGGGCCGCTTCCGCCAGAACCTTCTGGGCAAGCGCGTCGACTATTCGGGCCGCTCTGTCATCGTGGTCGGCCCCGAACTCAAGCTGCATCAATGCGGCCTGCCCAAGAAGATGGCGCTGGAGCTGTTCAAGCCGTTCATCTACGCCAAGCTGGACGCGCAGGGCCTGTCGTCCACCGTCAAGCAGGCCAAGAAGCTGGTCGAGAAGGAAAAGCCGGAGGTCTGGGACATCCTCGACGAGGTGATCCGCGAGCATCCGGTGCTGCTCAACCGCGCGCCGACGCTGCACCGCCTCGGCATTCAGGCGTTCGAGCCGACGCTGATCGAGGGCAAGGCGATCCAGCTGCATCCGCTGGTCTGCACGGCGTTCAACGCCGACTTCGACGGCGACCAGATGGCCGTGCACGTTCCGCTGTCGCTGGAAGCGCAGCTTGAAGCGCGCGTGCTGATGATGTCGACCAACAACATCCTGCATCCCGCCAACGGCCAGCCGATCATCGTGCCGTCGCAGGACATCGTGCTGGGCCTCTATTACCTGTCGATCATGTCGACGGGCGAGCCGGGCGAGTTCCAGGCCGATCCCAGGACCAAGGCGCCGGTTCAGGGCTTTTATTCCAACCTGTCCGAGATCGAGCACGCGCTTGCCTCGAAGGCGGTCACCTATCACGCCAAGATCAAGTACCGCTGGACCGGGATCGGCGCGGACGGCAAGCCGTTCACCAAGATCTACGACACCACGCCGGGCCGCGTGATGCTGTCCACCGTGCTGCCCAGGCACCCGCTGGTGACCTTCGACGTCGTCAACAAGCTGATGACCAAGAAGGAAATCTCGGCGATGATCGACGCGGTCTATCGCTCCTGCGGCCAGAAGGAAGCGGTGATCTTCTGCGATCGCATCATGGGCCTCGGCTTCCTCAATGCGTTCAAGGCGGGCATCTCGTTCGGCAAGGACGACATGGTCATCCCCGAGAACAAGTGGAAGATCGTCGACGAGACGCGCGCGCTCACCAAGGACTACGAGCAGCAGTATCAGGACGGCCTGATCACCCAGGGCGAGAAGTACAACAAGGTCGTCGACGCCTGGGCCAAGTGCTCGGACCGTCTGGCGTCCGAGATGATGGCGCGCATTTCGGCGGTCCGCAAGGATGACGCCGGTCGCGACAAGCCGGTCAACTCGATCTACATGATGGCCCACTCGGGCGCCCGCGGTTCGCCCGCCCAGATGCGCCAGCTCGCCGCCATGCGCGGCCTGATGGCCAAGCCGTCGGGCGAGATCATCGAGAGCCCGATCATCTCGAACTTCAAGGAAGGCCTGTCGGTTCTCGAATACTTCAACTCGACCCACGGCGCCCGCAAGGGCCTCGCGGATACCGCGCTGAAGACCGCGAACTCGGGCTACCTGACCCGCCGTCTCGTCGACGTGGCGCAGGACGCGATCATCTCGTCGGTGGATTGCGGCTCGGAGAGCGGCATTAAGATGCGCGCCATCGTCGATGCCGGGCAGGTCGTTGCCTCGCTCGCCACCCGCATCCTGGGCCGCACCACGGCCGAGGACGTGAAGGACCCGGCCAGCGCCGCCGTTGTCGTTCCCGCCGGGCGCCTGCTCAGCGAAAAGGACGTCGATGCCATCACCAAGGCCGGCGTGCAGGAGGTGAAGATCCGCTCGGTGCTGACCTGCGAGGCCAAGCAGGGCGTCTGCGCCACCTGTTACGGGCGCGATCTGGCGCGCGGCACCCCGGTCAACATGGGCGAGGCGGTGGGCGTCATCGCCGCCCAGTCGATCGGCGAGCCGGGCACGCAGCTGACCATGCGCACCTTCCACATCGGCGGCGCGGCGCAGATCAACGAGCAGTCCTCGCTGGAATCCAACTTCGAGGGCACGGTCCGGATCCGCAACCGGGCGCTGGCCCGCAACTCGGACGGCAACCTCGTGGTCATGGGCCGCAACGTGGCCGTGGTCATCGTCGGCGCCGACGGGGCGGAGCGCGCGACGCACCGCCTTATCTACGGCGCGCACCTCAAGGTGGACGAGGGCGACCACGTCAAGCGCGGCCAGCGCATCGCCGAGTGGGACCCCTATACCCGTCCCATCCTCACCGAAGTCGACGGCATCATCGCCTACGAGGATCTGGTGGAAGGCGCCTCGCTGGCGGAGACGGCGGACGAATCCACCGGCATCACCAAGCGTGTCGTCATCGACTGGCGCCTCAACGTCCGCTCGTCGGACCTGAAGCCGGCGATGGTCATCAAGGGCGAGGGCAAGGGCGACACCAAGGTGCTCAAGCTGGCCCGCGGCGGCGACGCCCGCTACATGCTGCCGGTCGACGCGATCATCGCGGCCGACCCGGGCAACAAGGTCAAGGCCGGCGACGTCATCGCCCGTATCCCGACCGAAAGCGCCAAGACCCGCGACATCACCGGCGGTCTGCCGCGCGTTGCGGAACTGTTCGAGGCGCGCCGTCCGAAGGAAGCGGCGATCATCGCCGAGGTCTCGGGCACGGTGCAGTTCGGCCGCGACTACAAGAACAAGCGCCGCATCACCATCCAGCCGGATGAGGAGGGCGCCGATCCGGTCGAGTACCTGATCCCGAAGGGCAAGCACATCCATCTTCAGGATGGCGACCGCGTCGAGAAGGGTGACTTCATCGTCGACGGCAATCCCGCCCCGCACGACATCCTCGCCGTCAAGGGCGTGGAAGAACTGGCGGCGTTCCTGGTCAACGAAATCCAGGAAGTCTACCGGTTGCAGGGCGTGAACATCAACGACAAGCACATCGAGGTGATCGTTCGCCAGATGCTGCAGAAGGTCGAGATCACCGATGCGGGCGATTCCGACCTGATCACCAACGAGCAGATCGACCGGATGGAACTGGACGAGCTGAACGCCAAGCTGATCGAGGAAGCCAAGAAGCCGGCCTCGGGCGTGCCCGTGCTGCTCGGCATCACCAAGGCCTCGCTGCAGACCCGGTCGTTCATCTCGGCCGCCTCGTTCCAGGAGACCACCCGCGTCCTCACCGAGGCGGCGGTCAACGGCAAGATGGATACGCTCGACGGTCTCAAGGAGAACGTCATCGTCGGTCGCCTGATCCCGGCCGGCACCGGCGCGATGATCAACCGCATCCGCGAGGTGGCGAGTCGCCGCGACGACCTGATCGTGCAGCAGAAGGGCGACGCCAACAGCGCCGCCGCCGCGCAGGCCGCGCAGGCGCTGCCGGTTCCGGCCGCCGAGTAAGGGCAGGGGGCGTGCCCCCTGAGACGGCCCGCCGGTTCTGCACACGTGAAAAAAAGCCGCCCTTCGGGGCGGCTTTTTGCTGACATGGCGGTCTATTGTCGAGGGAGGATCAGTGGCCCTTGCGCATCGGCAGGCCGATGACGCGAAACACCTGGGAATCCATCTTGTGGATGGCGGCCGCGAGGGCATCGACGGCCTTGGGACGCGAAAACCCTTTGCGCCAGACCAGCGCGATGCGACGCGAGGGCGTGGGCGAGGTGAACGGGACCATACGGATCAGGTCGTTCTGATAGGGTTTCTGCATGGCGCTGGCCGGCAGGATCGAGATGCCGAGGCCCGAGGCGACCATGGCGCGCAGGGTGCCGATCGAGTGGCCGAGGCGGATATCCGTTTCCGGGCGGCTGACCTGGGGACAGGCGCCCAGCACCTGATCGCGGAAGCAGTTGCCGGCCTTCAGCATCAGCACCTCCTCGCCGGTCACATCTTCGGGGGCGATCTCGCTGCGCTCCTGCCAGGCATGCCCGGTGGGAACCACCACCACGAACGGCTCGTCATAGACCGGGCGGATTTCCACGCCCGGCAGGTCGAAGGGCAGGGCAAGAATGGCCACGTCGAGTTCGCCCTCCTTCAGCATTTCCGCGAGCGAGGCGGTCATGTTCTCCTCAATGGCCAGCGCCATGGCCGGTGCGATCGTCTTCAGCTGCGCGATCAGCTGGGGAAGCAGGTAGGGGCCGACGGTGTGGATGACCCCGAGCCGCAGCGGGCCGGACAGCTGGTCACGGCCATAGCGCGCGATCTGGCGGATCTTGTCCGCCTCGTCGAGAGCATGGCGGGCCTGCTCGATCACCTTGAGGCCGACATCGGTGGGGGCGATATGCCCTTTGGTGCGCTCGAACAGCTGCACGCCCAGTTCATCCTCGATCCGGGCGATGGCCACCGAGAGCGAGGGCTGGCTGACGGCACACCGGTCCGCGGCGCGGGAAAAATTACCTTCGGTCGCCAGCGCGACGATGTAGCGCAGCTCAACGAGCGTCATGGACTGGTTCCTCTCAGACGTATGCGGGCAGCGAAACAACTATAGTTTCATTCTATCATGCATATAGAAAAACATAATAAAATCATTGACTTAGATCATATTTTGAGAATTTTTCCGCACTACCATCCGTGGCGATCCGCACAAAGGAGGACCCCGATGAAACGCATCGTCCTGTCGCTTTCCGCCACGTTGCTCGCCGCCGTCGCCAGCCTGCCGGCCGCCCGCGCGCAAGAGCCCATCGATCCGATCAAGCCGCCGAGCAGCGTCAATCTCGGCATGGTCGAACTGGGCAAGAAGCTCTATTTCGATCCGCGCCTGTCCAAGTCCGGGTTCATCTCCTGCAATTCCTGTCACAATCTGTCGATGGGCGGCACCGACAACATTCCCACCTCGATCGGTGACAAGTGGCAGCAGGGGCCGATCAACGCGCCGACGGTGCTCAACTCGTCGCTCAATCTCGCCCAGTTCTGGGACGGGCGCGCGGCGGACCTGAAGGCACAGGCCGGCGGGCCGATCGCCAATCCGGGCGAGATGGCCTTCAGCCATACGCTGGCGCTGGGCGTGCTTGAGTCCATTCCCGCCTATGTCCGCGAATTCAGGAACGTCTTCGGCAAGGACAAGATCGACATCGATCAGGTGACGACGGCGATCGCCGAGTTCGAGAAGACCCTGGTCACCCCCAATTCGCGCTTCGACCAGTGGCTGCTCGGCAAGAAGGATGCGCTGACCGCCGACGAACAGGCCGGCTATGCCCTGTTCAAGGATTCGGGCTGCGTGGCCTGCCACAACGGTCCGGCGGTGGGCGGCAATTCGTTCCAGAAGATGGGCGTGGTCGAGGCCTACAAGAAAAACGACCCGGCAACCGGGCGCTCGGCTGTCACCGGCAAGGACGCCGACCGCTTCAACTACAAGGTGCCGACGCTGCGCAATGTCGAGATGACCTATCCCTATTTCCATGACGGTGCGGCCAACACCCTTGCCGAAGCCGTCAATACCATGGGGCGCATCCAGCTCGGCAAGACGTTCACCCCCGATGAGAATGGCAAGATCGTCGCCTTCCTCAAGACCCTGACCGGCGAACAGCCGCAGTTCATGCTGCCGATCCTGCCGCCCTCCGCCGACAAGACGCCGCGGCCGACGCCGTTCGCCAAATAAGGAGACGCGGGGAGCCGGCGGGCCGATTGGCGCCCGCCGCGTGCCGGCCGGAAGGGGCCGCCAAAAGCGTCCCCGAGACAAAATGACAAGGCCGCCCGGAGGCGGCCTTGTTCTATGTATATGGCTGGTGTTTGCCCCAGCCGCCGTCAGTCGTCGCGCTTGGGCAGCTGGTGGGCGATGCCCTTGTGGCATTCGATACAGGTCTGGCCCTTGAGGGCGGCCTCCTGCATCTTCTCGGCGCCGCGCGGCGTCTGCTTGTGGAAGTTCATCGACTGGTAGGAATGGCAGTTCCGGCACTCGCGGGAATCGTTCTTTTCCATTGTCGCCCAGACGCGCTCGGCCAGTTCACGCCGCTTTTCGTTGAATTTCTCCGGCGTATCCACCGTGCCCATGAAGTGATGGTACAATTCGTTGCTCGCATAGATCTTGCGCACGAGCTTGGCGCCCCACTCCTTTGGCACATGGCAATCGGCGCAGCCGGCGCGGACGCCCGAGGGATTCTGGAAATGGGCGGAGCGGCGCCATTCCTCGCCGACGTTGCGGGCCATCTCGTGGCAGCCGAGGCAGAACTCGGTGCGGTTGGTCCATTCCATCGCCGTGTTGAAGCCGCCCCAGAAGACAATGCCGCCAAGGATGCCGGCGACCAGCAGGACGCCCGCGCTCCACCGCCCCGAGGGCTCGCTCAACCAGGTCCACATGCGCCGGATCATTGCCCGTCTCCTCCGCAAACTTTTTCAAACACAAACCCCGTGAGCCGATGGGGATCGGTTCACGGGGTGCAGATCACGATTGTCGGCGATTATTGCGGCAGGGTCTGGAGATGGGCAACCAGATCGGCCGAGATCTGGTGGTCAAGCGCGCGCAGGGCCGGCATCTGCTCGGCAGGCTGGCCGTTGAGCACCTTGTGCATCATTTCGACGCCGTTGCTGGCAACCGAGCCGAGCGAGGGGCCGGTGGTGATCTTCTTGCCGTCCACGCCGTGGCAGTTGGCGCACAGGGTGTTGAAGTAGACCTCGCCCTTGTCCTTGTCGCCCTTCGACTTGTTGGAGGCCTGATCGACGTACTTGGCATAATAGTCGACCTGCCCCTTGGAAACGAACAGGGCGAGGTCGGCGGCATCCTTGGCCGAGAGCTGGGCTTCGGAATAGCCGTGATTCTTGTCGCGCAGCAGGGCGGCGATCGCCTTCGGGTCCTTGCCGGCCGAGGCGGTGATGCCGGCGATGCCGGAGACATGGCTGCCCTTGGAATAGGCGCCATCCTTCCCCTTCATGTCCCAGCCGTGGCATTCCTTGCAGCGCCAGGAGTCCGCCTTGCCGTATTTGCCGCTGGCGGGATAGACTGGATGGTTCGCCTCGGGCTTGGCCGTCTTGTTCTCGGCGAACCACTTGTCATAAAGGCGTGCGCCACGCGCGATCGCGGATTGCTCTTCGGCCGCCGGGGCCATGCCGGAGATGCCGGCGATCAGGACGGTCGACACGATGATGGAACGCAGGCGCATGATTGTTTCCTCCAGATTACAGACTTGTAATATTTCATAGTCGCAAGGGTCTTGGCCATAACATAAATCAAATCCGGACATTGTGTCGCATACGAAAGTCGTATCAATACGGCTCGACGCCCGCGCCCCAGAGCGTGAGGCGCGCGGTGCTGAGCGTGCCGTCGGCGGCCTTTGTGGCGACGGCCTGGCCGCGCGCGCCGGCCTTCAGCTCCGCCCGGGTGGCGGGATGCAGGGCGAGGATCGAGGCGTCGGCCGGGGTGGTCACCTTCTGCGTGCCGCCTTTATACGTGAGGGTGAAGTCGGGGCCGCTGACGGCCTGCACCGTTTCGGCAATCGCGCCGTTGGTCATCGTCGCCTCGGGCATCACGCCCCAGGCGCGGTGGCCCTCGCCGGTGCCGCGCATCGATTCGGGGAAGATGACGATCTGCACCGCTTGCTGCGTGCCATCCTTCCGGGGGCGGGCGCCGACGCCGACGAACAGCCCCGGCTTGAGGTCGGCGGTGCCGGCCCGCTCCAGCCGCGCCACGGTCAGGCCGGGCGCCAGCGTCACGACCACGGTCTTGCCGCCGTCGGTCTCCAGCGTCAGGCTCGCCTCCGATACGGCGCGGAAGGTGCCGGCGATGCGCTGCGTCTCCTGCGCGGCGGCGGGCAGGGCGATCAGCAGGGCCGGCGCCAGCAGGGCGGGGGCGGCGTGACGAAGGATCGGGCGGAACGGGATCA
>Ga0209573_1004026_pt1 | contig 15119 bp, 17 predicted proteins | sample TNRBio252014_DNA_FD_185870 | JGI IMG/M metagenome (GOLD analysis project Ga0209573, IMG submission 185870) | Wastewater treatment Type I Accumulibacter community from EBPR Bioreactor in Madison, WI, USA - TNR Reactor_6/25/2014_ DNA (SPAdes)... | ecosystem: Engineered > Bioreactor > EBPR >...
ATCTGGGAAAAAATTAGGTTACTAGATCAATACTTCGGAAGAAAGGCATGAAAAAACCCGCGCTTGGCGGGTTTATTGACTGGGATGAACCCCATAATGGAGGCTAGGGTCACTGTCGAATCAAAATCCCAAGAAACTGAATCTAAAATGAAAACCCGTATTTTCGATTTTGGATTACTCACAAATTTACTCACTGATTGGCGCGGATACCCTCGATTTCCGTTCGGGTGATAGTTGACCCGTGAATACCGCACTCACCAATTCGCTGAGGGTTAAATCAGGATGCGCCTGGCGTAACTGGTTCAATGATTCTTGCGCCTCCGGGGTGATGAAGGCGCTCAATCGCCAGTAACCTTCTGCCTGTAACCGGGCGCGGTGTGCCTTCATTCGCTCGTTAACGGACGTAGCCATCACCACCTTCTCCACTTCGCTTTCATCCCACTGGCCTCGATGCTGACAATACTCCGGGTGTTCAGCCGCGATTCTGTCCAGATTCACCAGCGCGCGGCGGATGCGGGGTAAATCCAGCGGGCGCGGCATTACGCGACCATCCGCTGAATTTGCGTCGCTTGGAATTCAGCGCCATTGCGGGCGTTGAATCCCCGGCGCTTTAGCTCGGCGGCGATTTTGCGAAGGGATAGCCCGCCACCCTGTAGCTCCTTCGCTTGCCGAATGACCTCTTGTTCTACCGGGTCGGGATACAGATCAACGCCATTGGCGTTCAGCGTGTAGCCGTAAGGAACCGCGCCCACTCGCTCACCCTTGACTTTTTTGTACTGCATGGCCGTGCTGGTGCGCTCGGCGATTTGATCGCGTTCGAATTCCGCCAAGACCGCCATCATGCGGAAAACCATCTTACCCGCAGCGGACGTGGTATCAATCTTCTCGCTCAAGCTCACCAAGTCAGCGCCCGCTTTATTCAGCCGCTCGCTGATTTCGATGGTGTCACGGGTAGACCGGGCCAGCCTGGACAGCGAGTAGACCACCAGCGCCGAACCTTTCCGACAATCCGCCAAGGCGTTTTGAAGCCCAGGGCGGTTATCCGCTGACTTCCCGCTAATACCGGCGTCAACGTAGATCGCGGTCAGTTCATAGTCGTTCAACATCGCCCAAGCTTCAATCTTGGCGCGTTGCGCGTCCAGCGATACGCCGTCAACCGCTTGACCTTCGGTGCTGACCCGGATATAGCCAATAGCGCTTGCCATGTTTGCCGCTCCCGTGTTCGTAACCCGGTTATTATTCTAAAAGAGTCGTAACCCGGTTACAAGGGGTTTGTAACGAGGGGAACCCCGTGTAACAGTGACCCGGATGGTGCGGGCAACGCCGTTGACGCGGCTCCCTGCTGTCCGGCCCCCTCGCATACGGCCCGGTAGGCGAAAGCTCCGGGATAGCCCTGCGGGTGTTCTATGTTATCAGTGAAACCAGCAGCAAATTGACAGGGGTATAGCGGTGGGAACCGAACCCCGGATGGTAACGCCGTCCGCTACGGCCCAAGATACCTGAGTCCCCTGGGTCTGCTGTTGTACCTGCGGTTAGTAGGGCTTTGAGATGAAGCGGGGGGCGTTCGACGCAGGTTCCGTGGGATTCGGGGCACCCGAAGAATCGAAGCCCTCCTTTTCTGGCGCGGTGCGCTTGCCCGGTTCGCCGGTGATTCAGGCGATTGTGGTGTAGCCCGCCAGATTTTTTCGGCTGTTGGCCTGAGATAGCGCTAGGGGACTTTGCTTTTATGCCATTCTCACCGCCTTAAGAACGGGCGCGAAATCGTTACTGCTGGGCATGACGAACCGGCAACGCCCGCCGCTCCGCGATTCCCACACCGCGCCGACCGCCCGTTTTTCCTCGGCGTCGGCGGTATCGTACCGATCCTTGCCCTTGTACTCCACCACGACCGCCCGCCCGTCGTGCAGTTGGCAGAGGAAATCCGGGTAGAACCAATCCGACGAGGTTTGCAGCCGGAACGAGGTGGTCTTGCGCGCCAGATTGCGAATCCAGAATTGCACTTCCGGCAATTGGTCGAGGAATTGAGCGCATTTGAACTCTTCGGTGAGGGCGCCACCGGGCGTGATCTCGCGCAGTTCGCCGGGTGGCCCGAAATAGTGTTTCTGGAACTGAAAACCGCCTTCGTAGCGCCAACCGGGTTCGTAGCGCAGCGTCTTGAAGTTGATCGCCTGTTCCTCGCTGACCACCAGCGGACCATCCGGCAACAGGAACTGTTGGAACGCGGCTTTCCGTTCGCTGTCCCGGTGTTGCTGGATGCGGGCTTCAATTTCGTCGCGCAGCCGAAACCGATCCAGCGCCAGCACGCTCGCGTCCCGGATGGCGTATTTGGCCATCAGGCCACGAATGACCTTGCGTAGAAAGGCCGCCGCTTCGCCAGCGGTAATGTCGGGGTGTCGGATTTTCCGGTCGAGCCACGCCACCAACATTTCCAGCGTCCAGTCGTCGGCTATCCCCAGCGCGAGGGTATGTTGGTGCAGGGTGGCGATGAAATCAGCGGCCGCCGGTTCGGGCAGGGCGCGGGTTTGGACTTTGCCGGTGGCGTCGATGTCCACCACGCCGACCTGGCCGGTGGGGCGTTCCAGCGGGTTGTAGCGGCCAGATAGCGAAGCATCCTTGTCGCTGAGTTTCCAGCGATGTTCGATCAGGAAGGTGCTCTCGAACTCAAACAGCCGGCCGCTTTCCCGCACGCAAAGCCGGGGGACGATGAAATCGAGTCCCCGTTCGTAGGGCGATGGCTTGCGGGGTTGGCCGCTGCCGCCGAAGGCTTGTTCGGCTTCGCGGACCTGATTGACCAGTTCCACGACTTGGCCTTTCGCCTCGGGCGAATACACGCAATTCGTCAGGCGCTCGGTTTCGTCCGGGTCGAGGGGGACATAGACGGTGATTTCGCCCCTGGCCGGGTCGATCCTGACCTTGCCGATCAACGCCGCCGCCTGAATTTGCGCCACGTCGGGGTCAATCTCTGGACCCGCAAACCGGATCGTTTGCGGTTGCGCGCCCAGCGGAAGCACGCCGGGGACGGGAATGAGGATACGTTCGGCTTCGGTTTTGGTGAAGCCGTTGCCTTCCAGCGCCTCGCGGAGTTCCTTCAGTACCTCCGGCAGGGAGTCGGACACCGAGAAGACATAGGCGGCATTGAGGTCGGGATGGTGTTTCTCCTGGGCGCGCGGCAGGCGGAGGATGCGCCCGACGATCTGTTCGATGGCGGTGGCGGAGCGGGTCTCCTTGAGACTGCACAACACGTAGGCGAACGGGCAATCCCAGCCTTCGCGCAATTTTTCCACGGTAATGATGACTCGCACCGGACACTTTGGCGAGGCGATGTCGGGCACGTCCTTCAATTCGTCGTGTTTGCCTGTGGCAATTTTCACGGCCTCCCTGGCGATATTGAACTCGCTCGCCAGCCGCTCGCGCAACGGTTCGCAGGCATCGACCCGCTCGGCCTGGATCAGCAGGATGGGCCGTAGATATTCGCCGGTTTGCTGGGCTTCCGCCGCCGCCAGTTTTTCCAGGTCGGCGCGCAAGGTGAGGGCGTCGGCCAACAGTTGATCGCGCTGGCCGGGGGGGCGGGTGACGACCCACAGCGGCAGCTTGATCATCCGCGCCTGCGGCGTGCTCAGTTCGGCCGCCGAAACGTGGTGCAGCACGTTCGAGGGGTTCTTGGCGCGCGCCGGGGTGGCGGTGAATTCGACGATGCAGGACGGCAGCACGTCGCCGAGGGCGGAAAAAGACAGGTCGGTGCGGGCGTTGTGGGCTTCGTCCACGATGACGATGGGCCGGCGCAGCCGCAGCACGTTGACCAGCGAGGGTTTCGGGTTGCCGTCCGCGCCTTTCTTCAAATCGTCGCGGCGGTCGGCGGGGACGTGCGTGAAGTGTTCGAGAAAAACGCCGTTCTGATCGTAGACCTTGCGCCCGGTCGGGTCTTCCACCCGAAACGCCTGGATGGTCGAAACGATGACCACGGTCTGCCCGTCCACCGTGGCGCGCGACAGGCGCAACGCCTCTTCGATGGTAACGACTTCCACCGTGCCGCAGGCCGATTCCAGCGCCCAGCGGTAAGGGTGGCGCGGATCGCGCAGCGCGGCGGCGGTCTGGTCGAGAATGGTGTTGCTGGGCACCAGCCACAGCACCACTGCCCGTTCGGCGTGCTGGAGTTCGTCCATCGCCAGCCCGGCGGCGTAGCAGGCCAGCAGGGTTTTCCCGCCGCCGGTGGGCACGCGCAGACAGACATACGGCATTCCGGGCGACAGGCCGGCGACCGCCACGGGGAGGTAAGGTACGGGTTGCCGCACATCGTTGCGTAGTTGCACCGCTTGAAAGGCGGCTTCCGGGCGTCCGTCCTTCGAGCATTGGCGGAAAAAATCGCGCAGCGAGCCGAGCACCCGATTCTGATAATCCTTGAGGACGATCATGACACCTTGATCTCGTAGGGGATTTGTGGCGTGCGGAGGATGCGTTCCGCCTGCAATCGGTCATGCCCCAGCAGGCAGCCGGCGCAATAGATGATTTTCGGCCCGTCAAGGGGCGGCAGTTGCGCCAGCGTCGCCCGCGTCAGCACGTTGCCGCCGTCCTCGCTCGCGTCGCCCAGGATGCCGTTGTAGAGGAGGTAGATGCCGACGCCACGGTGGACGCCGATCAGAGGCGTGTCGGGGATGGAATCGCTCGGCAGGGGTTCGCCCCCGGTTGCGTCGAGATAGACGTGCCGCGCCAAGTCGGCGAAGCACACCGTGTCGCGAATCTTGCCGTGTTCGTCGAACAGCGGTTCGCCCAGTTCGCAGTAGCGGAAGCCGCCGCCCAGCCCTTCCACCCGTTCGCCCTTGGCGTTGGTGTAGCCTTCCGCCACGCGGCGTACTCGTTCGGCGGTCACGTTGCGGGCGATGTGGGGTTCCATTTCCACGAGGATGAAACGGCGGTTTCCACCGTCTTCCTCGTTTTGCTTCAATACTGCTTGGCCGGTGGTACCAGTGCCAGCGAAGCTGTCGAGAATCAGCGAATCCTTGTCGCTGGCGATTTGCAGTATACGTTGGATTAATCGGGTGGGTTTGGGGGTCAATGTTTCGGCAGGAAGATTGCCCAGTAGTTCACGTACTTCGTTTTTTGCCTCAGCGTTATGCCCAGCGTCTTCATGCAACCACAGTGTCGTCGGAGTCACACCCTCTTTTACTTCTGAGAGAAAGCGCTTTACTGCCGGTACAGAGTTTCCATCTTTGCCCCACCAAATTCGATTTTCGGTAAGCATCCGTTCAAATGAATCGCGGGAGTAGCGCCAATAAGTACCAGAAGGGGGATTAAACTGTCTCCCAAATGGTGATTCAATAGCATATAATCCTTGAGAATAAATATTCCGTGCGTGTAAAGGTGTAGCTTTCCAAGGACCACGAGGGTCATTATCAGGATTCTTAAAGGCATTATCCTGTTTAGCTGCGCGATGGAGTAGCTGGATATTCCATTTGTCTAAACTATTCACGTATACCAAGATATGGTCGTGCATTTCGGAAAAATGCCGAGCAGAGTTTTTTACAGTGTATATTTTCTGCCACTCGATTTGAGTGACGAAATTCCTCGCACCAAACACCTCATCCATCAACAAGCGTAGTGTTGCTACCTCATTGTCATCGATGGAAACAAAAATCGCTCCGTCTTGGCGGAGAAACTGCCGCAACAGCGCCAGTCGCGGATACATCATGCACAGCCAACGGTCATGCCGGTCGAGCGTTTCGCCCTCCTTGCCGACCGTCTTCCCCAGCCATTCGCGGATGATCGGGCTGTTCACGTTGTCGTTGTAAACCCAACCCTCGTTGCCAGTGTTGTAGGGTGGATCGATGTAGATGCACTTCACCTGCCCGGCGTAGTAGGGCAGCAGCGCCTTGAGCGCAATCAGGTTGTCGCCCTGAACGATCAGGTTGCCGTCGCCCGGCTGGCCGCACGCCAGTTCCGGCACGTCCTTGAGCAGGTGAAACGGAACCTGCTGGTGGTGGTTTTCCACCGCCTCTTTACCTATCCAAGTCAGCGTCGGCATGGTTTGAAGGTGTTGTTGAAGGATGAATTGGCGGAAAAGTATACGGCATTGCCTCGGCGTAGCGGGTCTACTCACTTCCAGAGGCGCTATACTGAATCTAAAAGACGTGGCAGCCGCTCAAATCCACGCTGACGGGAACCATCGACCCTGAGAGACTGAAACCGTCCGATAACACCGCCATGAACGACCCGATCAACCGGCGGAACCTGCGCGCGATCAAGGCCACCGCTGACAAGCGGTTGGAAGAATGTCAGTTCGGCCCGTGCCGCAAAGGCAAGCTGCCCAAACCTCTCGATAAGCTGGGCGGGGAACGAATCCGGGTAACGCCCCTCTACGAAGTCAGCGACGCGCTGCGCGCGGTCTTTGTCTGGAAGACCGCCGACCACAAGGAGCAGCGACAACTGTATGGCTGGCTGTTTCAGTATACCACCCCTGGCCTGCTTCCCTTGGCTCGGCTGGTGCGGACAAGCCGCACAGCCGGGTCGTTAGGCCGCACCAAACACGACTCTCGCGATGCGTAAGGTTCTGTACATCGATATGGACAACGTGCTGGTTGACTTTCCGAGCGCGTTTCCCCACGTCGATCCGACGTTGCTGGCGCAGTACTCCGACCATAGGGATGACATTCCGGGGATCTTCAGTCTGATGACCCCGGTCAAGGGCGCGATCGAGTCCTTCGAGGAACTTGCTGCACTGTTCGACACGTACATCCTTTCGACTTCACCCTGGGACAACTCCTCCGCCTGGTCTGACAAGCTCCTGTGGGTCAAGCGCCACCTCGGATCGCACGCTTACAAGCGCCTGATCCTCACGCACCACAAGAACCTGAATGCCGGCCACTTTCTTGTTGATGACCGCACCAAAAACGGTGCAGACCGCTTCGCCGGGGAGCTCATTCTGTTCGGGTCAGACAGGTTCCCTGACTGGCCGTCGGTTACCGCGTACCTGCGAGCAAGTGCGGCCTAACCCCTCGCTCAAGCCGACCCGCTACGGCAGCCGTCGCCTAGCCGCTCCGGGCCAAGGTGGTCGTTAGGGTTAATCCCAACACTCATGCCATCAAGTCTTACTCGTCGCGGTTCCGCTTCCTCTTCTTGCTACCGGGCGCAGGGAGCAGCTTCACCTCCAAGTCGCGGCGGGCCTGCTGTTCGACCTCCAACAGCGTCAGCAGCCGGGTCTCCCGCTACTGGGCCTGATGGAGTTGCGCTTCGAGTTGCCGCACCTGTTGCCTGTTGCCTTAGCACCTCCACCAGTTCGGCATGGATGGACGCCACAGGGGCAGCCTGTGGCAGCACCGCCCCTTGCCCCTGGGGCAATGCCTGCGGCGATCCCGATAACGGGCCGTAGACTCTCAACAATTCCGCCACGTCCACGCCGCGCCGGCCTGCGGCGTCTACCGTGGCGCTGATGCGGCCTGATCTGATGGCGCTTTGCAGGGTGCGGCGGTCGATGCCTGCGGCGAGTGCGGCGGCGGAAACGGTGAGGATGGTCATGCGGCAAGCATAGACCACAGGCGGAAGCGATCAGCAGATACGCGCTAGCGCCTGCTGCTGTTCCCGCATCGCCCGCGCCAGTTCGCGGAGTTGCGGCCGAATCCCGCCCTTGAAGCCGCGCATGGCCGACTTGGCTTTACCCTCGGGCGTCTTCGGCCCGGTCGAGTGCCTCCACGGTTGCCACTGGTGGATCAATTCGGCGCGCAAGCGGCGATGCTCCGGGGTCCGGTAATAGCTCATGATGGCTGTCTGCTGAAAGTTGGGTTGGCGTATTTTCGACTTCCCGCGCGCGGGGGGCCAGGTTGTTGTTCACTTGTTGCTGCTGGGCAATGTTGGCTTGCTTGGCGAAGACGACCGGCGGATTCTTGATCGCCGCCAGCACTTCCAAGGTGCGGGTGCATTGGGCTTGGGCGCGCAACGCCAGCCGTAGATGCGCCTCATAGTGCGCCATCAATTCAGACCGCATTCCCCGCTCGATCAGCTTGGCAAACAGGCTTTGCAGACTGACGGCCTGATTCATCAGCATTGATTCGATCAGCGCCCCATCGCCGGACTGGATGGCCGTGGCCTGACCCCGGAGGCGTTCCACCAGGGCGGGGGTGTCCAGATTAGCGCCCGGACCTTGCGAGCCTTCGGTTGCGATAATGACCCGTGCGGACGCCAGTTCCGGTGAAGACATCAGCTTGGCATATTCACGCCTGCCGGATTCCTCATCAGGCGCGTTCAGGGTGAGTTCCTTTCGTACCGCAGGTGATTTGTTCTTCGGTTTTGCCCGGGCGCTCATGCCGTTGTTCCTCTCCAGTAGGTCCAGAGGGTCCGACGAATAGCATCGTCAACAGCCCAGTCAATGGCATCGGGCAATGAGTCATCAACAATCAGCCGTTCCGCGGCGGTCTGTTTGACGATCTCGCGCCACGGGGTTTGAGGATCAGCGGCCAGTGCGGCAGACCGAAGATTGAACATCGCATCTGCGGGTCCGGTTGACCGCCCGGTTAGGTGACGTCAGCTCATTCACCAAGAATCCCAAGGTATCTGACCTCGCCACTGACTCGATGAACGGCAACGTACTCGCTACCACCAACCTTCGGAGGGTCGTTCTTGCTCGAAACGATAAATAGGTCCCAGCCCGGATTGAACTCGTATACGGGAACCTGAAGTTTGGGTGTCGGCACGAGTTCTAGCGAATTCCGATATCGCTGCGTTAGAAAGTCAAGAGCACGATCGCGCGCGTTGGGCATGTGGACGTCACCTAACGTTGCTCACCGGGGTCGCGCCACTCGATGAACTTCCAAATACCACAACAGTCAATGGCGCGGTCTCCGGTGCGGCAGCCAGTTAGGCAGGTTTTGATTTGCTCTACCCAGCCAGTAGGGGCAGTAGATAAAAACGGACTAATCATATTATCTTGAATTTCTGCTTTCGGGGTAGTCTGCCTGTGCTGAACGCAATCGCCTGAACATCAACTTTTATCTACCTCTCAAGAGCTTTGCTTAGGCCGCTTCGGACAGCGGCCATTGAGCGCCGCCCGAGCTTTCCCTTCCGGTGTTTTTGGGCCGGTGGACAGCCCGCCGTGCAGCGAACAGCGCCCAGACAGGTAGATATCCCGGCGTTTGCAGGGCGTTCCGTAGCGTTTGGTGGTGGCTCCGCAGGCTAAGCCCGCCAGGTCGGACGGCATGGGCGGATAGGTCGGCGGAGGGTATCGACCCCCGCGCTTTTCCCAGTCATCCGCTATCCGCTGGGCTTCTTCGTGATGTTGGCGCCAGCGCCGCCGTTGATCGAGCGTACTCATCACGCGGCCGGGGCATCGCCGCCACGATAGGGCCGGACGGGCCACAGACTGCACTCCCGAACGGCGCACTCCCGAATCGCGCCTCGCGGGTGGGGATCAGCGCCCGCGCCGATGCAATCCCAGCATTTCGCGTCAATCGCCAGCCTTAACGAACGCGGATTGCGCGCCGCCTTGGCTATCGGGTCAAGGGTCACTCGCGGAATTCCCGCCGCTCTGCGTTCCTGATTGACTAAATGGGCTTTTTCGATGGGCGTCATGGGCCTGCTCTCACAGTTCAAAAGCTTGATGATGGGCGACGACTTCATCGCCCGTGCGGGCCGCCGTTACGGGTTGAGGGTCTCATGGATGGCTTGGTCAACGGCGCGGTGGATGGCGTCTGTGAGTGAACCATCGACGAGCAGGCGCTCGGCGGCGGTCTGCTTGACGATCTCCCGCTAAGGCGTCTTGGGATCAGCGGCCAGCGCAATACGCTTTCCCGTTCAAGACTTCGTACAGTAGCGAGTGCAGGGTGGCCTCAATCCCTTCGCAGTGCTGTACAGCGCGGGTTTTGTCTTCGGCGGTTAATCCCTTCCGGCGCTTCATGATGCCACCTCCCATTGCGGGCAGTGGTGTTTAGCCATGCCCCAGCCGCCGCCGCGTTCTACCCCGGCGACGCAGTGATGCCAACAGTAGGGATCTTTAGCCACGGCGGGGCGGGCGTGGCGACAATCCGCGCAGGTGATGGTGTCCGAGGGGGCCGCAGGCGGCATGTTCGTAACCTCCTCATTGAGCGGGTGATTCTCTGGTACGGGCGGTTTTTCCTGTTCTTCAGGCGGTCGGGAAAACTGCCTGTTTAGCCGTTTAGCCAAATTAGCCAGGGTAGGGGGTTGAAAGTGATTTTTCATCAGAACACCTATACCCCGGCTAAATTGGCTAATTGGCTAAATAGGCGCGGGTTGACCTCCCAAACCGCTTTGCGGCGGGCGGGGTCGGTGCGCGGTCTGACGCAGTGATGCTCTTCCAGCAGGTCAAGAATGCGGTCGGCTTCTACGGCGCTCGGGCGCGGGCGGGGGGAAAATTGCATTAAAGTAGTTGAGGTTACGCTCTGGCGGCGTTCGCGGCACAGCCAATCAAGAATGCGGCGGGCCGTTAATAGCGCCTGATCCTCATCCGCCAGGCGTTGAACCCTGACCGCTTCCGTAAGATGGTAAATCCCGATGACTTGAGCCGCATTCCAGGTTTCAAGAGATAATTCTGACTGGGGGGCGGCTAAATAGCCGGGGTCGCTGGCTAAATGAAACACCAGCGCCAGCTTGACGATTTGGGTAATGGCCTTGCTGGCAATGTCGCGGACATCGTGAAGGTCGCCTTGGGACTGCATCATCGTTTCGATGGCGTTGTGCAGCTCGCGGCGGGCAGCGGTCGCGGCTTTGCCCAGAGTGACCCGGTGAGGGGCCGCCAGATCGCGGTCGGCATTCAGCAAGGCATAGACCAGGGCGTTGTACGCTTGGAGGGCTTGGCTATTAAGCCCCGGCTCGTTTTCGGCCTCCAGGCGGGAGCCGACCATGGAGGGGAACCAAACCGGCCAAATGCGGGCGATAGCGCCACTGGCGCGTAAACCGGGGTGGCTGGCGATTTCCCGATACTTGTCAGGCTGCACCATGATCGCCACGTTCAAGCACGGTCGGCGGATATACCGATCTTCGGGGCCGTTGACGCTGCCGACGCGGTCGCGGGTGATGGTGTCGCCGGAAATCCCGGCTAAATAGATGGCGTCGCCGTTCATCCCGTCGCCGGAATACTTGCCCAGGATGGCATCGAACACGGGCCGGCCTTCGCCACTGAGAACGCCATAACTCCCGCCGTGGGCCTCCATCAGTTGAAAGAGGCGTTGCTCTGTGGGGTCGCTGGTAAACATCCGGGGCGGCACGGCGGGCGGGAGGCGTTTCTTTTCCAGTCCCATGATTTCAGTTTCCACCAAGTTGAGATCGGCGTCGGTTTTGGCGGCGCGTTTTCGCAAGCCGGCGATGGCGCTATCCAACGTCTGGTGATTGGCCTTCACCCGAATCAGTTGCGCCTCATAAGCCGCTTGGCGCTCGTCAATCCAGGCGTTCAGCGGATAGGCCAGATGGCGGACGGGGGGGCTTTTGCGTTCGCCAGAATCGGCGATGCCCACAAAAAACAGCGCCGGGTGATGATCGAAGCCGGGGCGTTCTTCGATCAGGGCTTGCTTGCCGATGGCCAGCGCCAGGATCGCCTGGGCGATGATCGCGGGACTGGCGGCAGGCACTTTGACGAACCGGGCCACTTCGGCCACTGCGAACTGCAACGGGGCCGGCAACGCGGCCAGCGGATAAGGAGCCGCGCCCGTGGTCGCTGTTTCGGGCAGCGCCAGCGGCTCGGGCCACTCCGTGAATTCTGCTTCTTTAAAAATTGCTTCCCGATACCCTTCATCTATCGGTGGCGGTTCAGGATCGGCGGTCTGCGCCATTCGCGGGCGTTCAATCCCTAGAATGTCAGCCGCATGGGTGAGGGTAGCGGGCAGGTCGCCGCCGTGGGCCAGAATGCGATAGCAGTCAAAGGCATCGTGGGCGTGGCCGTCGTTCAGTGGACAGCTACCATTATCGGAAAACACTTTACCGGATTCCAAAATCCGAACGCTGGGAACGCCGCTATGACTGTTTGGCGGGAGGTAGCGACGTTGCCCGCGGGGTTGGTAGCCGTTGGCCTCCAGGATCGCCCTGACCTCGGTGACGCGGTTGAACTGGCCGATAATGTCCAGATTCGCGCCGGCTGTTTTGGATCGCGGGGCCGACTTCGTTTTAGCCGGAGTCGCCCAGGGGCAAGCGGATTTCAGCGCCGGTTCCCAGTCCTCCCAGTTCAGCCACAGTTCCACCAGGGCGGGTGGGGGTTCCGGGTGATCGTCAGGATGGTCGGGCAGCGGGGTGAGCCAGAGATACGGTTGACCGTTCGGATGCAGGGAAGGCGGCAATACATCCTGATTCGCGCCTGCCCGGAGTTCAAAGACGGTAATTTTGAGTTTCGGGTCGTTGGGATCAGGCCAGGTCAATTTGACCAGGGGCAAGTCCAGGCCGGGCGGTTGTCGATACTCCAAACGGAAGTTGTCGGGGTTGCCCTGGATACAGGGAGCCGCACTCCGCCAAGCGTCCAGATCAATCCCGAATTCCGCCAAAACGTTGCGAGTCCACTCCACATGATCCACGTCCAGTGAGCAGGTTTTGACCGGGGAGAGGCTATGCACCAGGCCGATATTCAGCAGTTGCCCATTGCCCCAGCGGGCGCGGGCTGCCTCGGGCGTGGTGATGACTTTTCCCGGGGTGTTCCAATCCTTATGGGTCGGAAACTTTTGACCGTACTCAAACCAGGTCAGGGCCATTCCGCGCGAAACGTAGTCCAGGGCGGCGTTCAGCAGGGCTTCTTGGGTGTTCATGATGATCTCCAAAAAAAGTTTTTTTGGAGGCTGACAAGCGATTGTTGCATGGTAGAATCAACATTGCCGGATTGATTCTATCTATGCAGTAGCGCAAGCCAGCCTCTTTCTCCGAGGGCTGGCTTTGTCGTTTAGGGCGCGCCGATTTCACCGGCGCAATTCAGCACAGGCGCGGAACGCGCGGCGTCGTTCAGTTCGGCGCGCGCCTTTTCGATGCCGTGGCTAATCGTTTCGATGACCCAGGTTTCGCCAGGGTCGTCGTCGGTGGTGCGGCGGTTCAGCACGTAATTCAGCAGATCGGCGGCGCGTTTCAGGGCGTCCAGGGCATTCAGGCGGTGTTCGTTGGGGAGTTCAAAAGTGGCAGCAGTCATGTCGGTTTCCTCGTGTTCAGGATGAACAGCCTATTCAAGTGAATAGGGCCGGAAGGAGGCTCGAAACCGCATACAGACGGCTCGGGATATTGGATATTCTCCCGAACTCCTCCCGGCTGAAGGCAAACCGGACAGGCGCAACTGTCCCTGGGGACAGGCACAAAAAAACCGCAAGTCTGACGGGTGCGGGGTTCCGCTGTATGGGAGGTTTCGAGGCTCCTGACGCCATTATAGGTGGGCCGGGCCGGATGGCAAGACGCGGCGTTCATGCGGCCTCCGGCGGCGGCGCGGCCTTGCGGGAGGCCTGATGGGCGAGTCGGGCTTTGACGCCCTTGATGATGGACTCGGGCGACAAGCGCGGGCGGGGTGCATACCCTTTGCGGCGGCGTTCCTCCAGCCACAACGCGATGTCAGTTTCTCTCCAACCAATACAGCGCTGCGTCAGTTGGATCGGTGAAGGGAACTCCCCGGTTTTCGCCAGGGCATAGATGCTGCTGCGGCTAAGACCCGTAGCGGCCTTGACGGCTTGGATTCGAAGAATAGAAGCGGTTGCCACACTAAAAACCTCATCAGGTTGTTTGAGTGTGGGTAGTTCAACCGAAAAAGAACGGGTTGCGCGGTATTGCCGCGAACTTTCGCGGCAACAAAATTCGTTACCGCGCTTTGAAACTGGCCGATAGATGTTTAGCCATTGATCTCTCTGAACAAGGCTCCGCAATACCCTTGCTCGCCAGAGCTTTCAGCAAGACAACGGCTTCCTTGCGGTAAGCGCCGGCACCCGGTTTGATACCGTGAAGTTCCGCCAGGGCGCGGATGATCGCCAACAGCGTTGTGCGTTCGTTGCTATGCAACGGCTGATCGCCGGGTGATGAATCGGCGAACAACAGCGACGGTTTTAGGCCCTTTGCTTTGCACCAATCGAGAAGAGCGTCCCTCGGTATCTCCGTCTCTTTGAAGCCCACGACTTGAAGTCCATCAAAGTAGCCCATCTCTTTAATGGCGACAGGGGGGAAGTCTCTTTGCAACTGCTGGATCGTTGATCGCAGGTTGGGAAGATCGTCGGGATGAATCCGGCGGACGCCATGAAGGGCAGCAGCGGCTTCGTGGTAGGTGAAAGTCGATAACAGCGAATAGGGATTATCCACAAAACGCACCTTTCGCACCTTGCAGAAGAAGCCGCGCCAGGGCCGGGAAGGTGCAACCCGGCCTTTTCACGGGCCAGGCTAGGCGCGGCGTTGAGGATCAAGCGGGTCGCCGAAGGGGAATGATCGACGCGCCTTGTTTCAGCCCGTCCAGATAATCCGCCCAGTGCTGCATCATCCGGCGACGTTCGGGTAGATGCGCGGCGCGGTTGTACGCGGCCTTAACCTTGTTGTGCTCGGCATGGGCCAGTTGGCGCTCAATCACGTCGGTAGGAAAGCCCTGCTCATGGAGCAGCGTCGACGCCATGCTTCTAAAGCCATGCCCGGTGAATTGGGCCTGGGCATAGCCCAGCCGGCGCAAAGCGCCATTGACCGTGTTTTCACTCAGGGGCCGCTCGGCGCTCCGCAGTCCGGGAAACAGATAGCGCCCGCGTCCAGTGAGCGGGTACAGTTCCTTGAGGAGGGTGATGACTTGCCGGGACAGCGGAACGATATGTTCCTCTCGCATTTTCATCTTGGGGCCAGGAATGCGCCATTCTTGCGCGTCCCAATCGAACTCGCGCCACTCCGCTTGACGCAATTCGCCAGGACGGACGAAGACCAGGGGCGCGAGTTGCAGCGCGCAGCGGGTGATGAAAGACCCCTGATAACCGTCCAGGTCGCGCAGCAGTTCGCCAATGGCCTTAGGGTCGGTGATCGTCGGGAAGTGCGTCGTTCGATACGCGGTCAATGCGCCGCGCAGGTCTGCCGCAGGGTCACGCAGCCCGCGCCCGGTGGCGATACCGTACCGGAAGACCGCTGAACAGTGCTGCAAGGCGCGGTGCGCGCTCTCTATCGCGCCTCGGGCCTCGATGCGGCGCAAGACGGCTAGCAGTTCC
>Ga0209573_1004027_pt1 | contig 15119 bp, 13 predicted proteins | sample TNRBio252014_DNA_FD_185870 | JGI IMG/M metagenome (GOLD analysis project Ga0209573, IMG submission 185870) | Wastewater treatment Type I Accumulibacter community from EBPR Bioreactor in Madison, WI, USA - TNR Reactor_6/25/2014_ DNA (SPAdes)... | ecosystem: Engineered > Bioreactor > EBPR >...
CCCGGAACGGCCGGGCGCTGTTCCAGCCCTACCTCCCGGACTTCGGCTACGCGCTGTTCGATCTCGCCCGCACCGAACCCCGGGCGTGGCGGTCACTGGCGCTGCGGGTGTTCCTGGCCGCGCTGGACAGTGCCCGCAGCCCGGACCCCAATCGGCTCGCCGGAGTGCTGCGACTGGCGGATCAGTTGCTCCGGAAACCCGAAAGCACCCGCATCGTCCATGCGTTATTGGTCTATCTGTTTCAGGTGACGGATTTGAGGCCGGCACAATGGCGGGCCTTGTTAGCCCCGCCGCTGTCGCCAGATCTGGAGGCAACCATGATTTCCACTGCGCAACAACTGTTTGAGCAAGGCAAGATCGAGGGCAAGCTCGAGGGAGAGACGCTGTTTCTGGAACGCCTGCTCCAGGCCAGATTTGGCAAACTACCCCCAAGCTACCAGCGCCGCATTGCGGAAGTGGACCCTGAAACGCGGCTGTCGTGGGGCGAACGGGTACTGATCGCCGCCACGTTGGCCGAGGTCTTCGCGGATACCCATTAACAAAACAGCGATACCGAGACCTTGCACCCATGCCCGCTACCCTGGGCCTTGCCATTGACCTGCTCTGCCGGCCCTCGATCACGCCCGAGGACGCCGGCTGCCAGGAAGTCCTGATCGCCCGACTGGAAGCGCTCGGCTTTCGGGTCGAACGGCTGCGCTTCGGCGACGTGGATAACTTCTGGGCACGCTTGGGCGAGGACGAACCGTTGTTCGCCTTCGCCGGCCATACCGACGTGGTGCCGCCCGGCCCATTGGAACAATGGCAATCGCCGCCGTTCACGCCGGAACTTCGCGACGGCTTCCTGTACGGCCGCGGCGCGGCGGACATGAAAGGCAGCCTGGCGGCAATGATTACCGCCTGCGAACGGTTCCTCGCCGCCCACCCGCACCCGCGCGGCTCGATTGCCTTCCTGATCACCAGCGACGAGGAAGGCGTGGCGACCGATGGCACGGTCAAGGTCGTGGAACGGCTGGAGGCGCGCGGCGAAAAAATCCGCTGGTGTCTGGTGGGCGAACCGTCCAGCGCCACGCAACTGGGCGATACGATCAAAAACGGTCGGCGCGGCTCGCTGAACGGCCGACTGGTTCTGCGCGGCGTGCAAGGCCACGTCGCTTATCCGCATCTGGCGCAAAATCCCATCCACGCGGTCGGCGCCTTGCTCACGACCCTGACCGACGAAGTCTGGGATCGGGGCCACGAGTTTTTCCCGCCCACCTCGTTCCAGATTTCCAACCTGCGCTCCGGGACCGGGGCGGACAACGTCATTCCCGGCGATCTGGAGATGCTGTTCAATTTCCGCTTCTCGCCGGCGGTGACGGTCGATCAGCTTCAGGAGCGCACCCGACTGATCGTCGAAACCGCCCTGCTGAATGAAGAGGTCAAAACCGGCCAGGTATTCCAATACGCGCTGGAATGGAGGCTGTCCGGCCCCCCCTATTTCACCCCGCCCGGCGACTTGGTGGCCGCCGCCGCCGCCGCGATTCGCGCCGAAATCGGGCTGGAACCGCAACTCTCCACCACCGGCGGCACTTCCGATGGCCGCTTCATCGCTCCCACCGGCGCCGAAGTCATCGAATTGGGTCCCCTCAACGCCACCATTCACAAGGTCAACGAACGAGTGGCGATCGCCGAACTCGAACGTCTCGGCCGGATTTATCAGGGCATACTAAGCCGGCTGCTGACACCATGAGCATCGACACCACAACACGCCACCGGAGAACAGCCCCATGAAACAACGCGAACTCGGCAACACCGGATTGATGTTTAAATCCATCGGCCTGGGCGCCATGCCGCTGTCCATCAGCGGGCGACCGGACAAAGCCCAGGCGTTTGCGGTGATCGAAGCATTCGTCGCCGATGGAGGTAATTTCATCGACACCGCCAACGTGTACTGCCTGGACGATGACGACATCGGCCACAACGAGCGACTGATTCGGCAAGTGTTGGACCAGATCGGCAAGACCGAGCAGGTGATGGTGGCCACCAAGGGCGGACTGCGCCGTCCCGGCGGGGCTTGGGTGGTGGACGGCGCTCCCGACTGGTTGCGCCTCTCCTGCGAGCGCAGTTTGCAGGCCCTGCAAACCGATTGCATCAGCCTGTACCAACTGCACGCCGTCGATCCCAAGGTGGACTTCCGCCGTTCGCTGGAAACCCTAGTCAAGCTGAAGGAAGAAGGCAAAATCCGCCACCTCGGCTTGTCCAACGTCAGTCCCGCGCAACTGGAACAGGCCCTCGGCTTCACCGTGATCGCGTCGGTGCAAAATCACTGTAATCTCTTCGACCAGCGGGATTTTCGCAACGGCCTGATCGACTTCTGTCGGGCGCGGCGAATTACCTACATTCCCTACAGCCCGGTCGGCGGGCATCACGGTCACGTCCGCCTCAGCCAGGAACCCTTGCTGCAACAACTTGCCGCCCAATACCAAGCCTCGCCGCACCGCATCGCCCTGGCCTGGCTGCTGCACAAGGGCCGGCACATCCTGCCGATCCCCGGCGCCAGCAAGGTTGCCAGCATCCGCGACAGTCTGCGGGCGACCGATTTGACGCTCGGCCCCGATGATATCGCCGCCCTCGACCGGCTATCCGATCAATAAAGGTTGGGCCGGCACGGTAGTCGCCATCGCCGTTGACCCCGCCGGCGGTATCTTCGAATCAGAGACGAGCGCCGGAACGATTCGCGCCCATGGAACTTGCCCTGGACTCTGCCTCGCTCCTGCTGCTGGGCGGCGTCGCCCTGTTGGCCGGTTTCATCGACGCCATCGCCGGCGGCGGCGGGATGCTGGTCATGCCCGCCTTGCTGAGTACCGGAATGCCGCCGCATCTGGTGGTCGGCACCAACAAGCTGGTCGGCACCTTCGGTACTTTCAGCGCCTCGCTGACTTTCATCCGCAAGGGACTGTTCCAGCCGGCGCTGTGGTGGGCGATGAGTTTTGGCACTTTCGTCGGGGCGCTGGGCGGATCGGTGCTGATCTATCTGACGAGCGCCGGGGTGTTGAAGAAGCTGCTGCCGCTGGCGATCCTGCTGGCGGCGGCCTATTTGCTCTGGCCGCGCCGCGTCCGACCGGCCACCGGCCAACCGGGACCGCCGTTGCCACCTCATTCCGTCCGGTGCGGGATCAAGCTGGCCACCGGTGGACTGATCGGCTTCTACGACGGTTTCATCGGCCCCGGCACGGGAGCGTTCTGGATGGCGGCGGCGATGAAGCTGTTCCGGCTGGATCTGGTCGCCGCCGCCGGGGTGGCCCGGTTCATGAACTTCATCAGCAACCTCACGGCCCTGCTGACCTTCGTGGTCCTCGGCAACATCAACTACGCCATCGGCTTGAGCATGGGGGCGCTGCTGATGGTGGGGGCGTTCGCCGGGGCGCACGGCGCGATTCGCTACGGAGCGCCGTTCATCCGCCCGGTGTTCCTGATCGTGGTGGCGCTCATGGCGACGCGGTTGCTGGTCGCGGGTTGATCGGTTGGGCCAGGGAAATCGCCGGCCAGCCGGTTCCCGCCTCGCGACAAGCCCGCCTCGCCACGGCGGTGCAGGGGGTGGCGGAGGGATCGGGGGCGCGGGTCGGCTATTCCGAGGACTTCATGATTTTATCCGCCATGCCCACTTCCGCCAGATATCGCGGATACAACGCATAGGCCGGTTTCAGGATGGGCAGCAGGCGCAGGGTCTTGGGCACGTTGCCCTTGGCGACGACCTGCCGGCGGGTCAGAGCCGACACCAGATTGACCTGGCCATGCCAGAACGCATGGGCGAAATCGGCGCTCATGCGCATGGTCACTTCCGGCTGGCCGCTGAATTCCGCGCCCCGATAAATTTTCACCTCGTCGCCCCGCGCATCGATGGTCATCGTGGCCGCCGGCGGATCGAACGCGAACTGGACGCACAACCTGGAATCCTTCAATGGCCCACCGATCTGCGGATCGGTTTTCAGCCGCTCGAAAAAGCCGCCCAGCACTCGATAAAGCGTGTCGGCGTCCGGGAAAACGTTACGCAGCTCCCGCGCCTCCGCCGTCGTTCCCGCCGGCCGCAAATCCGCCGGCGACACGGGCAGCGGCGTCACGGTGGTTTCGTACAGCGCGCGGACGATCCGCGCCACCGCTTCCCGTTCCGGCTCGCGCGGGTTGTACAGCATCGAACCGTCGGTCATGGCGGTATCCGCCACCTGCTCCAGCTTCGCCAGTCCGTCCTTGACTCCGGCCTCGCGCAGGTTTAGCGGCATTCCGGTCAGGTGCGCCAGTTGCCGGTTCAGGGTGCGAACGTAGGCAACGCCCGCTTTCGCCGCCTTGCGTCGGAACCAGCGGTCCAGGCCGGTCAACGGCTTGGCCAGCGGCGCGGCGAACCCCAGCCCCCCGTAGCGCAGCAAGTTGCCCAGCGCCGCGCCCGGCCTTGGGAACGCCACCCCCAGCGCCTCGGCGATGTCGGCGTAGCGGTCTAGCCGCGATTCCAGGTTGTAATCCATCACCTCCGGTAAGACCAGCGCGTTCGCCAGCCCGTGCGGGATGTGGTAAACCCCGCCCAGGGCGTGCGAAACGCCATGCGTCATTCCCACCATCGAGTGCGAGAAGGCGATGCCCGCCAGGCAGCTTGCCACCAGCATCGCCCCGCGCGCCGGCAGGTTTTCCGGCTGAGCGCAGGCCAGCAGCAAGTGATCGCGGATCAGCCGGATGGCTTGCAGCGCCAGCCCGTCGGACGCCGGCGACCATTCTTTGTCCACGTAGGCTTCGATGGCGTGGGTCAGCGCGTCCATGCCGGTCATGGCGGTCAATTTCGGCGGCAGGGTTCGAGTCAGTTCCGGGTCGAGGATCGCCAGATCGGGCAGGAACTGGTTTTCCGCGAACGGCAGCTTCACGTCGTGGTCGGGGTCGGCGATCACCGCCACCTTGGTCACTTCCGAACCGGTGCCGGCGGTGGTCGGGATCAGGAACAGCGGGAGCAACTTGGCCGCGCCGAGCAGATACGCGCCCATGTGTTCCTGTACCCGCCCGCCCTTCACCATCAAAATATTGGCGACCTTGGCGGTATCGAGCACGCTGCCGCCGCCCAGGCCGATGATCAAATTGCAGCCGTGTTCCCGGCCCAGCGCCGCGCAATCCTCCACCGTCTGGATGGTGGAATTGGGCGGTACCTGGTCGAACGTCGCGACGATCTCGATGGCGGTGGATTGGAACCCGGCTCGCACCCGCTCCGCCAGCCCGGCCTGAACCAGAATCGCATCGGTTACCAGTAGCGCCCGCCGGGGGCCATAATGCGCCACGGCGTCGTTCAACTGATGGATGACGCCGATCCCGTAAATCACGCGGGTGGGCAGGGAAAATTCAAAATAGTCGGGCAACATGGGACGGACCTTTTCGGGCATGGCAATGTTCGCAGCATAGCCGCCCCCCACTTTCTCAGCTTGCCCGAAACAGTCGGCACTGCCCAAATGCCCATACCTTCGCTAAGCTTTGCTTTATCAATCCCGCACCGATGGAAATGCCATGGCCGTCCGACTTCCGATTCTACTATTTCTGTTGTTGTCAACGAGCATCTTGCCGGCCCAGGCCGGCAACGGTTGGAGCACGGTCGGATATCCGCTGGTTGGGCCACCGCGGGTGATCGGCTCCTACGCCGCCGGCTGCATCGCCGGCGCGGTGGCGCTGCCGCTGGTCGGCGATGGCTATCAGGTCATGCGCCCCAGCCGCAACCGCTATTACGGGCATCCGGCCCTGGCCGCGTTTGTGGAGCGACTGGGCCGGCGAACGGCAGCGAACGGTGATCGGTTGTTGATCGGCGATCTGGGGCAACCGCGCGGTGGCCCGATGCCGAACGGTCATCGCAGCCATCAGAGCGGTTTGGACGTGGATGTGTGGTTCCTGCAACAGCCGCATGACCGGCTGTTGTCGCGGGCCGACGTCGAGCGGATCGACATGCCGTCGATGATCCGACCCGCCGAGGGAACGTTAAATGATTCCCGCTGGTCGCTGCGTTATCGGGATACGCTGCGGCAAGCGGCGCTGGCGCCGGAAGTGGAGCGTATTTTCGTCAACCCGATCATCAAGCAATCGCTGTGTTACAGCGAAGCCGACCGGCGCTGGCTGGAAAAGGTGCGGCCGTGGTGGGGCCACGACGCCCATTTCCACGTCCGGCTGGCCTGCCCGCCCGGCGACGATCTATGCAAGCCGCAAAAGCCATTTCCACCTGGGGATGGCTGCGACGCCGACCTGGCCCACTGGGTCCGGGACATCGTGCAGGCGACGCTGTCACCCAAGCCTTACCGGAAACCGGAACCCCTATCGGCAGATCGATTGCCGGCGGCCTGTGAAGCGGTGCTTTACGGTCCGACGGCGTGGCGCACGGAACGTCCATGAAAAGCGACGTTCTCCATATTCGCCCGTCATATCCTCCTAAACCTGAACGGCATGAATCTCGTTCAGTGCGTCCAGGATATTCAGGCCGCCGGGGAAGCCGTCGATCTCATCAAGCTGCGCGAATGGTTAGCCGAGCGCGGCATCCATTTCCCGCGCGGCGGCAACCAACCATTCGCGCATGATGCGCCTCTGGCTGGAAAAGGCTGGCGTTTTCACTCGCTACTCCAAGTTCTACAACCACCAGCGTCCTCATCAGGCTCCGGACTATCGAACACCCGCCGAGGTGTATGCCGACAGGGCCATCATCCTGTCCCCAACAAACGCAGAGACTCTACCTTTAATTCGACCAAAAATTGTCTGGACAATGGGGTCCACTTCAACCGACACCACCCAGGCCGACCCGGACCTCGCGCGTCGTGGTCCTGCGAAGCCCAGACCACCGGGGCGAGTCCGCGGAGCCTCGGCTGCATCCGGGGGGGCACCGGTATCCGGAGCGCCCCGGTCCCAGATGCGGACCCGCGTCAGGGGGCGAACCCGGCCCTCTTTCCCACACCTTGTGCTCACGCTGCTGGATATCGGTCGTTTACCCCCAGTCTTCTTCTCCAGCCGCGAGGATCCCTCGAGGAGGCGCCGTCACCCCCTTGGGAAGGTTGTCTCGTTGACCCCAGTTGTGGTCGAACTGCCCGTCCGTGCGGGTGTACGGCACGACTCGGCTCGCGGTCTTCTTCGAGTTTTCGAGTTCGTTGTGGTCGAATACGACTCCGTACATGTCCTCGACCGGCGCGTGGACGATGAGCCTGGTGTAATGTTCCGTACCTGCCCTTTCGAAGTAGTTATCTGCCCAGGGTTGAACATAAGCGTTGTGCGGCCACGGATCGGCGACGTACCACTGTGAGGTTCCGTGCCGGACGACGACATAGTGATGGTCTCCGCTCCAGGCCACCTTGAGGGCCTCCGTCCCCGGCGGGGCCGTCGTGGACAGAATGCCCAGGACTACCGAAGAGAATTTCTCGCAAACCCCGCCCTCCATTTTGAGGGTGCTGGCCGCCATCAGCGACAGTGCCCGGACCAGCCCGTCGGGTAGCTGCGCCATACGGGTTTGGTCGAACAGTCGATTCGGATCGCCTGGTTTCTCTTCGAGCAGATCCATGCCGTCTTGCCAGATGAAGTCCCCCCGCCCGTCCTCGGTCAGGGGGTGTTCGGCGCGATTACGGATATTCTCCGGAAGGCCGGCCCGATTGTTGTAGGGGCCGTTCGGTAACAGACTTCGGGCCTGCCGAACGGCCGCCAACGCGAGATTTCGGGCGATGGCTTCGTCATTAGGATCGCCCGGGCCCCGGTCTTCCGGGACTCCCCTTGAGAACTGAAACTCCAAATACAAGTCACTCGTACCGTCGGGCTTCGGTGACCCCCAGACCGCGGCATGATTGCCTTGCTCATTCTTATAGTGGGAGTAGGGACCGGGCATGGGAACCGGTGCGGGTGGCGGTGCGATTGGCGAGGCTTGCGGACAGACAGTCACGGGGCCTGCCACGGCGGGTTGGTTGAGGGCCGCCTGGATGGCGTCCGCGGGCGGTGGTGTCGCGGGCGGTGGTGGACGCGGACGGCGCCGACCCGTGCCAGGGGCAGGGGGTGGCGGCTGGGCATCGGCAGCCGGCCACGGCGGCAGCGGCGCCGGCCGGGTGGGCTTGGGCGGTTCATCCTGCGGTAGTTGCGGCGCCGGCCGGGTGGGCTTGGGCGGTTCATCCTGCGGTAGTTGCGGCGCCGGCCGGGTGGGCTTGGGCGGATCACCATTCGGCATGATTGCCTCCTCCGTGGGATGCGGCGATCCATCGTTCGAGCACCTCCAGCGTCGCAATCTGGAGCGCGTCCGGTCCAAGCTTCACCGATTCCGCAAACGTCGGAAATTGCGGGTCGCGGTCGAAACCGGTTCCGAACAGGAACATCAACGCGATCACGAGGAACTGCCCCCGCCGGTTGTTCAGGCGGTGCTCGCTGGCTCGAACGAGTCCCTCCTGGATGAGCGTCGATACCTTGTGAGCCTCATACTTTCGCGGCCAGAGGCGGCGGAGCATCACCCTGACATGGGTCCGGCCATCGGCAATGGTCCGATCCTCCAGCAATCCAGCGAGTTCTTTGCGGGCCGTCGTCAGCGCGGCCAGGAATTCGCCGTAGTCCGACCCCTGCACCCTCACGACATGGCTTAATGCCCGCGAAGCCAAGTGGTCGATCTGCGGGCTCCGGTCCTTGTCCGCGAGGATTTGGCCGGCCCAGGGAAGCTGTGCGTCCTCGTCGAACCAACTGCCAAGCAGCGGCAGCAGGGTGAGATACAGGCAGACATCGCGGCGGGTCTTGAAGCCGTACCGTGCGGCCCGTTCGCAGCCGTGTTCAAGCACCTTGGTCGTTGCCTCCGGTCCCCAAGCCCGGGTGTGCCAGGGGAAGAAATCGCGGTAGTGCGCGGCCATGGCCAGTTGGGACGATTGGCTCGCCTCTCGTTCGAAGGCTCCCATGGAGCGTTTACTAATCTGGAACATTGAGTAACCCTCTTCGTGGGCGCTGAGGCGCCTCTGCCACTCACCACTTTGGTTTTCAGGCAACCCCTCAGCTTCGGCTTGTCCCCCTCTTCTGCTCCAGCAAGGCCACCAGTTCCCCTTGTTTCCTGGAACGCGCAAAGGCTAACGGCGTCTGCCCTTCGTGTGTTGTCAGACCAAGATTCGCCCCTGCTTCAATAAGTACTTTCGCGGTCTCGACGTGGTTTTGCCAGAGTGCATCATGCAGCGCCGTGTAGCCGTTATACGGCCCCTGTTTGTCGATATCCACCTTGTACGCAATCAGTAGTTTGGCCGCTTCCGTCCGCCCGGCATACGCTGCCGCATGCAGCGCCGTCGCTTTCATCCCCGGATCAACCACGGATACATCCGCGCCCGCTTCGAGCAGCAACCTGACAATCTCGGTATAGCCTTCATAGGCGGCCTGAATCAAGGGAGCATCGCCATTCGTATCCAACGTATTGACATTAACCCCTTGCTGGATAAGCTCTTTCACGCGGGCTACATTATTGCTTTTGACGGCTTTCATTAATGTGGTCATAAACCTCTCGACTTTAGCCATTTCAGGCTGTGGCAGTAAGTTGATCTAGCAGGACTTCCCAATCTTCAGAGGAAAACTTGTGAGGAGGAGGTGTCTCTAGTCGAGCTTTCGAACACTGGGCTGCTTTTCTTGACCCATTTCGATCTTCTGCGTCGTTGTTGGCTGCGTTTTGCAATGCAAACACCGGTATCTTCGAGGTCTGAAATTAAGGTAAGCTGATTTTCCTAAAATGGATAAACGGCATAAAATAATTTCACGATTTTCACCAAAAACTCGACGAGTCCTTAGCCACAAATATGACAAGCTGTTCCTTCTATCATGCTGGTAATCGTGACAAAGATTTGACCCTCTTCGGCAAATGCGACGCCCTCAAAATTTACACCCGCAACATCCAATGGAATCTCAAGGTAATTCATAAAAGCCAATAGCTCTCTCGTCCTGGAAAACAAATAATCCAGTGATAGCCTTTGCACGGGCAGAATCTGGAAAGAAGACTCAGTTTGAAATTTTGTTATCTCGGAACGAGAGCGTGGAATGATCCAAGCGATCTTGGGCTCGCCGTGCCCGCATTTCAGCGGGACGCGGCTTTCTCACGACCCGCCGCGCTCTACCGTTCTGCCTTCTCCAACTTCAGCGCCGCCGAGTTGATGCAATAACGCAAGCCAGTCGGTTCCGGGCCATCATCGAATACGTGGCCCAGATGCGCCCCGCAATCGGCGCAGAGCACCTCGGTACGGCGCATCAGCCAACTCCGATCCTCGGCGGTGGCGACCTGCTCCGCCACGACCGGCTGCCAGAAACTCGGCCAGCCGCTACCCGAATCGAACTTGGCCGCAGCGTCGAACAACGGAGCGCCGCAGCACGCACAACGGTAGACGCCTGGTTCGTGGCAATCGTGATACGCGCCGGCGAATGCCGGTTCGGTGCCCTTTTGACGGCAAATTCGATACTGCTCCGGGGTCAGTCGCGCGCGCCATTCGGCGTCGGTCTTGCTCATCTTGTAGCTCATGGCCGCTCCTCATGAATTCGGGATGTGCCGAATAGACCGCACCAGCAGCGATTGGTGTCAGACCGCCGCGCCTTCGGGTCGCTGGCCAGCCCGTTTCTGCAAAGCCTCCCAGACATGTTCGGCCAACCCGACGCCCACCTCGTTAAACGCCAGAAAGGTCATGTCGGCGCCCGCCGCCCTCAGCGCCTTCTCTTCCTCGGGGTAGCTGCTGACCGCGCCGATCAGCCCCTGGAAACCGCGCCGCCGCAACTGCCGGCTGGCGATGCGTTTCGCCTCCGGGTCCGGCATGGCCAAGATCACCGCTTTGATCCCATCCAGGTGCAAGCGATGCCAGAAACCGGGATCCTCGGCGTCGGCGTACACCACTCGCCGCCCTTCATGGATATGCCGCTCGACCTTGACCAAGTCCGAATCGATGCCCGACACCATCCGTACCTTGTGCGGCTGCTCGGGCACGTTCTGGCGCTTCTTGAGGAAATCGTAGGCGGCTGTCCCCGCGTGGCCCATGCCGACGATCAGAATTTGGGTTCTGCCCAGCGACACCGGTTGCTCGTCGGGATGGTGCTCGGGCCGCTCGAAGGGCGTCAGCCGCTCCTCCAGTCGCTCGTACAGATCATGCGCGCAGCGGTTCAGCGGCGCGGTCAGCACGAACGACAGCGCCACTGCGATCGCCAGCACCACCAGCCAACCGGCGTCCAGTTGGCCATTGTTGACCATGAATTGCACCACGATCAGGGTAAATTCGCTGTAGCTGGTCAGCGCCAGCGCCGCCAGGAACGCGGTGCGCGCCCGCAACCGGAACGCGATGAGAATGAAAAAGAACAACATCGCCTTCAGCGGCAACAGCAGCGCCAGCGCCACCGCCCCGCCCAAGGCGGTCAGGCTTGGCCAGCCCATCAGGCCGATCTCAAGGAAAAAACCGACCAGCAGCACTTCCTTGAGCGACCACACGGCCCGCGACAGTTCCATCGCCTTGGGATGACCCACCAGCAATACCCCCAACAGCAGCGCGCCCAGTTCCGAACTCAGGCCGAGGTGTTCGAACCCCAGTCCGCCCACCACCAGCGCCAGCGCCAGCCCGTACAGCACCAGCAGTTCGTCGTGGCCACTCCAGTCCAGCATTTTCATCGCCAGCGGCCGCAGCAGCGGCAGACCCAACGCCAGCAACGCCCAGAGCGAGGGCGCCACCGCGCCGGCGAATGCCATCAAGGCCAGCGCCGCCAGGTCTTGCACGATCAGGATGCCAATCGCCAGCCGGCCATGAAAGGCGCGCAATTCCGCTTTTTCCTCCAGCGCCTTGGCCGCCAGCACCGTGCTGGAAAAACCCAGGGTGATGGCCAGCGCCAGCGCCTGCCACGCCGGCAGGGTCGAAACGGCGAGGAACCCCAGACTCAGCAAGCCGCCGCTGATTGCCAGATGCAACAACCCGCCACCCCAGACATCGGGCCGGGCCAGGCTTTTGATCCGCAGTTTCAAGCCGACGCTGAACAGCAACAGCAAGATGCCGGCGTGAGCAACCTGGTCGAGCAGTTCGCTCCCGCGCTGGCCGAGCGCGTTCAGCACGAACCCGGCCGCCAGATAGCCGACCAGCGCCGGCAAACCCAGATGCCGGACCAACAAACCCAGGGAAAAGGCGAGAGCCAGCCAAAGGGCATCCATCGGTGAGAAAATTTACGCCTTCTTCAGCACCCGCACCACGTACAGCAGGACCACGGCGCCCACCGTGGCGGTGATGAGCTTGCCGATCAGGCCCACGGCGGCCAAACCGATCAACCGGAACAGAAAACCACCCACAAAGGCGCCAACCACGCCAATCACCAGATTGCCCGCCAACCCCATGCTGCCGCCGCGCATGAACTGGGTGGCGATCCAGCCCGCGATCAAACCAATCAACAAAAATCCAATCAGATCCATGGTGACTCTCTCGTGCAAGTTGGTTATGGATGCCTTCAATCATAACGCATACCGGGCAAGAGCTAACCGGTTTGCGGTTCCGCAAGCCAGGCCAGCAGCAGGGTATAGGCGATCGCGACCACGGTCGGCCCCAGGAACACCCCGATCAGGCCGTAGGCGAGCAGGCCACCGATCACGCCGAGGAACACCAGCGTCAGCGGCATGCTCATGCCACGCGTGATTAACATCGGCCGAATAATGTTGTCCACCCCCCCCACCACGGCCAAACCCCAAACCGCCAGGAACGCGGCCCATCCAGCCTCGCCCTGTCCCCAGTACAGCCATCCCGCCGCGGCCAGCAGTGGCAGGGCGGCGCCGAACTGGGCGATGGCCAACAGGAAACAGACGAAAGCGAACAGAGTCGCCAGCGGCGCTCCGGCGATCAGCAAGCCGATCAACGCCAAGCCAGCCTGAAGGAGGGCGGTCAGCACCACCCCGAGCGCCACGGCGCGGATGGCCTGCCGCGCCTGATCGCGGGCCTGGAGCGCCCGCTCCCCGCCGAGACGGTCGGCCAGACGCCGGCTCACTTCATCCAACGCCTCGCCGTTCAGGTAAAACACCAGCGTAAATACCACCACGAGCAGGAATTGAAGAAACAACCCGCCGACCGCGCCCACCTGACCGAAGAGCCAGCGGCCGCCCGCCTGCACCGCCGGCCCGAGCCGCGCCCGCAGACTGTCGCCGCCAGCGGCGGCATCCCGCCAAGTCGCCGCCAGCCGCGAACCCCCCAGGGGCAGTTCTCCTACCCAGGCCGGCGGCTCGTCGGGAATCCGCTCGACCGCCGCCTTGGTGTCGAGAAACAACGTTTCGCCGTGCTCCGCAAGCGTGAAAATACCGGCCAGCAGCGGTCCGATGACGAAGCCGATCAAAACCACGGCCAGCAACAGCGCGCAAGCCGCCCGGTTCCAGCGGAAGCGGTCTCGCAACCAGACCAAGCCCGGCCAAACCGCGATGACGATGAACGCGCTCCACAACATGCTGGGCAGGAACGGCCGCAGGATGTAGAGCACGGCCAGCAGCAGCGAACCGATGATCAGCAACCGCAGAGCGGTCCGCACCGGTTCGGCAATCACAGGCAGGGGGTTGGCGGCGTTCATGGGACGGATTTTCCGAAAATAGGCCAATGACAGTTTATTATTTTACCGGCTGTATGGCGCGTTTCCCCCGAAATCCCCTGATGGATGAAAAGCGGGGGCAAATCGCCGCCTTTTTCGAAGGGTAGAGAGTTATCGGAACCATCGGCGAAGAGATCAATCCATGAATATCACGACCCTCGGCGAACCCCGCTTCGCCTCCCCCCAGCGGCGCACGGTCAGCGACCAAGCCCGCGTGTCTTCCCGCCTCATCCGCGACCCCGCCGCTCCGGCAGCGGAGGAACTGCTGTTCGAACTCGCCGGCCCGCGTTCGAAGCTGTTCTTCGATCCCGCGCAAACCCGCGCCGGCATCGTCACCTGCGGCGGATTGTGCCCCGGCCTGAACAACGTCATCCGCTCGCTGTTCCTGGAGTTGCATCACGGTTACGGCGCGAAGGAAGTCCTCGGCTTTCGCGACGGCTACCAGGGCCTCGACCCAGTGCGCGGACGGGAGCCGTTCGTGCTGACGCCGGCATTCGTCCACGACATCCACAAGGACGGCGGCACCGCGCTGGGCACCTCGCGCGGCCCGGTGGACGTCGGCGTCGCCGTGGACCATTTGATCCGGCGCGGCGTAAACCTCCTGTTCACCGTGGGCGGCGACGGCACCCAGCGCGGCGGCAACGACCTGTTTCAGGAAGCCCGGCGGCGCGGTCACGCCCTGGCCGTGGTCGGCGTCCCCAAGACCATCGACAACGACGTGGCGTTCGTCTCGCGCACCTTCGGCTATCTGACGGCGGTCGAGGAAGCGGCCAAAGTCCTGCACTGCGCCCACACCGAGGCGCACAGCGTCCACAACGGCATCGCGCTGGTCAAGCTGATGGGCCGTCACGCCGGCTTCATCGCCGCCGGAGCGACCATCGCCAGCCAGGACGTGAATTTCACCCTCGTGCCCGAACTGCCGCTCCAACTCGACGGCGACCATGGCCTGCTCGCCGCGCTGAAACGGCGCATTCTCCAGCGGGCGCACGCGCTCATCGCGGTGGCCGAGGGCGCCGGCCAGGAACTGCTGGCGGCCAGCGGCGGGGAGCGCGACGCCTCGGGCAACGTCAAGCTCCAGGACATCGGCCCGTTCCTGCGCGAGCGCATCGAGAATTACTTCAAGGCGGAAGGGATCCCGGTCACGCTACGCTATTTCGACCCGAGCTACCTGATCCGCAGCGTCCCGGCCGACGCCGAGGATGCGATTATGTGCGATTTCTTCGCCCGCAACGCCGTCCACGCCGCCATGGCCGGCAAGACCGGCCTGGTGATCGGCCTGGTGCATGACACCTTCATCCACGTGCCGATCGAATTGCTCGTCAGCCAGAAGAAGCGCCTGGATCCGAACGGCCCCGCCTGGCGCGCGGTGCTGGCCGCGACCGGTCAGAAGCTCGGCGAGGACGCCCGCCCGACGACTTGAGGATTCCCCGAATACTTCCTCACGACTCCCGGAAAGGTCTTGCCATCAATCTTCCAACAACTTGCCCGCCTGGCGGTGACTCAGCGGTTCCCATCCCGCCACCTTGCAGAATTTTTGCCCAGGCCGGGTCAACCGCTCGGTCATC
>Ga0209573_1004028_pt1 | contig 15115 bp, 11 predicted proteins | sample TNRBio252014_DNA_FD_185870 | JGI IMG/M metagenome (GOLD analysis project Ga0209573, IMG submission 185870) | Wastewater treatment Type I Accumulibacter community from EBPR Bioreactor in Madison, WI, USA - TNR Reactor_6/25/2014_ DNA (SPAdes)... | ecosystem: Engineered > Bioreactor > EBPR >...
GGGGAATGCGGCGGCGGTGAAGGTTTCACGTGAAACCTGTCATCCTCTCGCTCAGGGCCGCGAACGCTTCCAGGCCCAGGGTTTCCGGCCGGGCGCCGGGGTCGATGCCGGCCGCTTCGATTTGCTCCGCGTCCAGTAACTCGCGCAGGGAATTGCGCAGGGTCTTGCGGCGCTGGGCAAACGCCCGTCGCACGATCTCGGCAAAACGGCTTTCGTCCCGAACCGCAACGGCGCATGTTTCACGTGGAACCAAACGGACCACCGCCGACCACACCTTGGGCGGCGGCCGGAACGCCTCTGGCCCGACCGCGAACAGCGGCTCGACCCGACAGCGGTATTGCAACATTACCGAGAGTCGGCCGTAGGCATCCTCGCCCGGCCCGGCCGCCATCCGCGCCACCACATCCTGTTGCAGCATGAAATGCAGGTCGCGCAGATGCTCGGCCTGGGCCAGCAGATGAAACAGCAGGGGGGTAGAGATGTTGTAGGGCAGGTTGCCGGCCACCCGCAACGGCGGTCCAGGGCCGCGCAAGGTGGCGAAATCGAAGTCCAGCGCGTCGGCGTGATGAATCCGCAGGGTGCCGACCCCGGCGCAGCGCGCCCGCAACGGCTCCAGCAGATCGCGGTCCAGTTCCACCACGTCCAGTTCGCCCGCCGCCGCCAGCAGCGGAATCGTCAGTGCCCCCAGACCGGGGCCGATTTCCACCAAGCGCTCGCCAGCGGCCGGCCGGATCGCCGCCGCGATGCGCTCGATGACGCTGGCATCCCGCAAAAAGTGTTGCCCAAACCGCTTGCGAGGCCGATGAGGCGGGGCTGCCCCCCCCATCATGGCGTATTCGCGGCTCCGGCCGGGGGCGTGAACGACGGTCCGGTGGGCGTTTCGGCAGTGGGCAGGCGAACCTCCACGTAGGCCTCGTCGCGCAACCGGCGCAGCGTCAACTCCCATTCCTCGTCGGAGCGCCGCCGCAACAGCGCCTCGCGCGTCCGGGCGCGCGCCGCCTCGGGCGTAGCCTGAGCTTGGCGACGTTCGAGCACCTGAACAAGATGCCAGCCAAATTGGGTTTTGACCGGCGCGCTGATTTCGTTTGGCTTGAGCGCGTTCATCGCCTGCTCGAACGGAGGCACCAGCATCCCCGGCGATACCCAATTCAAGTCGCCGCCACGCTCCCCCGATTCCTTATCGTTGGAGTAGGTGCGGGCCAGTTCCGCGAAATCCTCGCCACCGCGAATGCGCTGGCGCAGTTGCTCCAACTGTTGGCGAGCCTCGTCGTCGGATCGCTGCGGCGAGGTATTGAGCAGGATATGGCGGACGCGAGTCTGGTTCACCAACCCCTGCTGGGTTGGAGTCGGCGCCGTGGGAGATGGCCGGGCTTCGCCGCCGCCCCGGACTTCCAGCAACTTGACGATGTGAAACCCGCTGGGGCTGCGAACCAGATCGCTGATCTGGCCGGGTTTCATGCGGGGCACCACCGCACTGAACACGGTGGGCAACTGCTCGGCCGACCGCCAACCGATTTCACCGCCTTCCAGCGCCTGCTGACTGGCGGATACGCCGATCACCATCCGCCCGAAATCGGCGCCCTGGCGCAGTTGCGCCAGCACGTCCTCAGCCTTGCGCTTCGCCTCCTCGACTTGTCGAGGCGACGCGCCTTCCGGCAGCGCGATCAGAATCTGGGCCACGCGATATTCGCGCACGCCGCCGCCTGCGGGGCTATCATTGCTCGCGTCGCCGCTGGCCATCGGCGAGCCCGCCAGTTGCGCTTGCAGGCTGTCCACGTCCTGCTCGGGCACCTGGATCTGGCTGTCCACCAGCTTCTGCCGCAACCGTCCGCCCATGATTTCCCGGCGCACGTCATCGCGGAACTGGGCAAAACTGACCCCGTCCTTCTCGACGGTTTGCCGCATTTGCGTCAGGTTCATGTTGTTGCGCTGGGCCAGGGTTTCGATGGCGGCGTTCAGGGTGGCGTCGTCCACGGTGATGCCGCTGCGCTCGGCGGCGCGAAATTGCAACTGGTTCAGGATCAGCCGATCCAGCACCTGCTTTTCCAACACCGGCCGGGGTGGAACCGGCGCATTGCGTTGCCGCATCTGCGCTTCGATCCGCGCGGTGGCCGCATCCAGTTCCCGGCGGGTGATGACATCGTCGTCCACCACCGCCACGATGGCGTCCAGCGCGCTGCCCGCCGCCTCGGGACCGGGGCCGAACGCCAGGTCTGCGCGGCTGGCGGTGGGTAGGAGGGAGAGCAACAGGCACAGCATCGGAAGAGAAAGCAGCTTGTTCATGCGAGCCATGGCAAGGTTGGGAGCTAATAACGGGTCGGTTGGTAGCCGAGAATGGAATTCTGGAGCACGATCTCCAGACCGGAACCCAGCCGGGACAAACCCTTGAGTTCCAATTCCAGATAAAAGGCGTTCTGCGCGTCGGCGTCCGCGGGACTGTCGCGATACTGGCGAACGACCGCGCGCAGCGCCCAGCAACAGTCTTCGTATTCCAAGCCAGCCAGCGTTTCCAGATTCCGGTCGGTATTGAGCGCCTGGTTCCAGCGCCCCAGCGCCCGCCATTGCGCGTTCAGTGGCCAGAAGAAAGCGATATCCACCGAGTGAATCTGATCGTTCAGGCTTAAGTCGGGTTGGTCGCGATCCAGCAGGTAAGACACGTTCACCAGTTGGCGCGGATTGGCGTAGTAACGCAGGTCGAAGGCGGTGCGCAGCAGGTCGCTGTTGTCGGGTTCCAGTTGCACGCCGCCCTGCACCGCCCAGCGGGATGACAGACTCACCTGACCCTGAGCGATCAGACCCGAATTGGCCGAGGTTTGAGGCGGCTCGACCGGATACAGATTCACCTGGCGGTCCTCAAAGTACTGGATTTGGCCGATGCTGGCGCGCAACCGTTCGCGCCCGCTGGGGCCATCGATCAGCCGGGTGGTGAGCGCGGCGGTCAACTGGTTGGCGTCGCCCAGCCGGTCGGCGCCGGTGAAGCGGTTGTTGCGGAACAGCCAGTCGATATCCCGATCCATCACGCTGCTGTCGAATAGCGGAATGTCGTCCTGGTTGCGGTAGGGCACGTACAGATAGAACAAGCGCGGCTCCAGGGTCTGGGCGCCAGCCGCCACGCCGAGCCAGTCGGCCTGCAGGGAGCGGTCGAAGATCAAACCGCTGTCCAAACTGAGCACCGGCGCGGCGCGCGTGGGAGCGTCGTTGGCGCTTGGCGCGGCGTCATCGAGCTGATAGCTGGTGTAACGGAAACCCGCGCGCGGTTTGAGATAACCCCAGGGCAGTTCATAGGTCCAGCCCACGGTCGGCCACAAATCCAGCCGGATGCCGGTTACCATGTCGGACTGCTGGAAATTCACCATCTCGCCGTACATCTGATAGCTCAAGCCGCCGGCGCTCGGTGGCCAAGCGCCGTTGAAGAGCAGTTGCGGCAGGCGTTGGTAGGGGTTGCCGGTGAGGGAAAACAGCGCGGGGTTCAGGATCTGAAAACTCTGCACCCGCGCCAGCGCCCGCCAGTTGTCTCCGTAATAGCGGGCGTCCAGATGCCGCTCCAGATAATTGTCGGTGAGAAAATCCAGGTTGTTGCTCAGATCCCGCAGGTAGTTATCGTCGGAGACATATTCGTAGCGCAGATCGGTGTACGCATTCGGCAGCGGCGCGGCGCGGTCGCTGACGTTGAACGATCCCCGCGCGCCCTCGTAGCGCCGGTCGTCCGGGATGTACTCGAAGCCGAGCCGCCCCTGATGCCAGGGTTCGAGAAACCGGTACTCCACGCCCAGCAACAGGCCGCGTTCGGTCATCAGGCGCGGGGTAATGGTCATGTCGTGGTTGGGCGCGATATTCCAATAATAGGGCGCTTGCAGGTCCATGCCGGTATCGCTGTCGTAGCCCTGGCGCGGGAATAGAAAACCCGATTGCCGCTCGTCGGTGATGGGAAACGACAGATACGGGAAATAGAACACCGGCGTGTCCTTGAACGCGAGGATCATGTCGCGGGCCGATCCGCGGCCAGTCTTTTCGTTCAGGCGAATGTCGCGGGCGCGCAATTCCCAGGCTTCCTGGCCGCGCCGGCAGGTGGAATAGGTGGCGTCTTCCAGCCAGCTTTTCCGCTGGCGCCGATCCACCCGCGCTTCCTCGGCATAACCCTGGGCGTTCCGAGCCGGCAGATAATAATCCACGTCCTTGAATCGGCCGGTTTCGGCGTTCAGGTCGACCTCCGCCTGCTTGCCGCGCAGGACTTGGCGCGGATCGCCGTAGACGAAGCCGTTGTCGGCCCGGACGCGATTGGCCGGCCGTTCCAGGGTGAGTTTTTCCGCGCGCAAGCGCTGGTCGCCCCGGGACAGTCTGGCGTTGCCTTCAAGCAACGACTCGGTGGGGGAGGCGTCGAGCCGTCCGGCTTCCGCCTGGATCGGCTGATCATCCGGCGGCGGCAAGTTCGGGGTAGCTGGGACGAGGTCCCCGGCCAGTTCGTCGATTTCGCACTGGACCCAGGGATTAAGCGCGTCGGTGGATTGCGCTCGACCCCCCGCCAGCGGCAGCAGGGTCAGCGCGGCCCCCGTCACAAGCATTCGGCAATACGGCGTCACGGAACGGGATTTTACGCGTGAATGAAAGTGCCCTAACATCGCATAGATTGATTATTGCTGCAATCCAGACGCGCGGCGTCCGCCAAGGCGCGGGATTGCCTCAACCGGATGGAGCAAAGTGCGTGATCGAGCGCGAGCAACTACTGCGGGACTGGCTGAACGAGGTGTTGCCGGCGCGGCTGGACCGGATCGCTCCGGCGTCCAGCGACGCCAGTTTCCGCCGCTATTTCCGGGTTTGGTGCGACGGCCAGACCCGCATCGTCATGGATGCCCCGCCGGACAAGGAGGATTGCCGGCCGTTCGTCGCCATCGCCCAAGCCCTGCGCGGGTTGGGACTGAACGCGCCCGAAGTGCTGGCCGGCGATCTCGATCAGGGTTTGCTGCTGCTGACCGATCTCGGTTCCCGGCAATATCTGGCCGAACTCGACGCGCGCAGCGTCCCCGGCCTGTACGGCGACGCTTTGGAGGCGCTGGCGCGCTTGCAGATCGGCGGCGATCCTGGTTCGCCGCTGCTGCCGCCCTACGATTCGGCGCTGCTGCACCGGGAGATGGAACTGTTCCGCGAGTGGTTTCTGGGGAAACTGCTGGGCCTGAATCTGCGCGACGAAGAACACCACACACTCGATCACGTCTTCGCCCTGCTGGCCGACAACGCGCTGGAACAGCCGCGCGTCTGGGTGCACCGCGATTACCACTCGCGCAATCTGATGGTCACCGATCCCGACAATCCCGGCGTGCTGGATTTTCAGGATGCGGTGGTGGGCGCGGTGACCTACGATCTGGTTTCGCTGCTGCGCGACTGCTACATCGCCTGGCCGCGCCAGCAGATCGAAGCCTGGGCGCTGGAGCACCGGGCGCGGCTACGGGCGCTGGGCATGAGCGGACTGGACGACGCCGAGCAATTCCTGCGCGGATTCGATCTGATGGGCGTGCAACGTCATCTCAAGGCCATCGGCATCTTCGCCCGCCTCAACCTGCGCGACGGCAAACCGGGCTACCTGCGCGACATTCCCCGCACCCTGGGCTACGTATTGGAGGCAGCGAGCCGTTATCCCGAACTGGCCGGATTGGGTGATCTCTTGCGGGCGCGAGGCGCGAACCGCTGGCGACCGGCGCCATGAAGGCGATGATCCTCGCCGCCGGGCGCGGCGAACGGATGCGCCCGCTGACCGACCACACGCCCAAGCCGCTGCTGCCGGTCGCCGGCAAGCCGCTGATCGTGCATCACCTCGAAGCCCTGCAAGCGGCGGGCATTCCCGAGCTGGTGATCAACACCGGCCATCTGGGCGAACGGTTGCCGGCGGCGCTGGGCGACGGTCGAGACTGGGGGGTACGCATCGCTTGGTCTCCGGAACCACCGGAAGCGCTGGAAACTGGCGGCGGCATTTTCCAGGCGCTGCCGCTGCTCGGTTTGGAACCCTTTCTGGTGGTCAATGGCGATATATGGACCGACTATCCTTTCGCGGGCCTGCCGATTTCGCCGGTGGGGCTGGCTCATCTGGTGCTGGTCAGTAATCCGCCATACCATCCCGATGGCGATTTTGCGCTGGCGGCGGACGGGACGATGGGGGAAAGCGGCGGACCAAGGCTGACCTTCAGCGGGATCAGCGTGCTGCGACCCGAGCTGTTCGCCGGTTGCGCGCCGGGCCGGTTTCCCCTGGGGCCGCTGCTGCGGCGGGCCATGGCGGCGGGGCGGGTGAGGGGTGAGCACTATGCCGGCGACTGGCGGGACATCGGTACGCCACAACGGCTGGCGGAACTGGATCGGGAACTGGGCGCGGGATAGATAGGGAGAACTCAAGTCGCGTGCCGGACGTCCTGACCCTCGACCACGAAGATCACGTATTCGGCCAGATTCTGGGCGCGGTCGGCGACTCGTTTCAGGGCCTTGAGCGCCAGCGCCACGTCGATCACCGTCGCCACCGTCAATTCGCCATCGACCGCGTAGGCGCCGAGTTCGCGCAGGGTATTCTGGAACGCGTCCTCCGCTTCGTCGGTGCGCGCCAGCGTCCAGGCCTGGTTCACGTCGAGCCGACCCAGACTGTCCAGCGCGCTCTGGATCCGCTGGTTGGCGATCGCGGTCAACCGGTCCATCGCCGATGGCAGTCCCTGCGGCGGAAGACCACCTCGGGCGTGAATAGCCAGTGTTTTCTCGGCGATGGCCTTGGCCTCGTCGCCGATCCGTTCCAAATCGTTGACCGCCTTGTTCAGCGCCATCACCAGCCGCAAATCGGTGCTCATCGGTTGCCGACGGCTGAGCAGGCGCACGCAGCCCCGGTCAATTTCCATGTCCCAGCGATTGACCGCCGCGTCGCCGGCGATGACCGCCTGGGCCGCAGCAGCGTCGCCTTCCCGAAACGCGGCGACGGCGCGCCTCACTTGTAGCGCCACCTCCCGCCCCATCTCCAGCACCAAGTTGACCAGTTGCTGAATTTCGACATCGAAGCGCTTGACGGTGTGTCCGCTGTTGCTAAAAGTCATGAACTGCTTCCTCCTGCCCAGTGGTCGCGATGATCGGTTCGTCGCGGGCGCACGCCAGCGGTTTAGGCTCCTACGGCGCCGAATCCGCGCCGAGGCGTTTCATCGCGCCCTCGATCCATTCCTCCACCTGCCGGTTCAACTCCTGCGGCGAGCGACCCTCGCTGGCGATCAGGGGACCGAACGCCATCCGAATGGTGCCCGGTCGCTTGAGGAATACGCCCCGCGGCCAACATTCGCCGGCATTGTGCGCAACCGGCAGAATCGGATAACCACTGTGCGCCGCCAGCATCGCTCCGCCCATCCCGTACCGCCTGCGTGCGCCGGGCGCGACGCGGGTGCCCTCGGGAAAGATCAGCACCCACTGTCCCTGCCGCAAATGCTCGATGCCTTGCCGAAGAACCTGTTTGACCGCCGATGCGCCCGATTGGCGGTTGATCGCGATCGGTCGCACCAAAGCCAAGGCCCAGCCGAAGAACGGCAACCACAGCAATTCGCGTTTGACCACCCAGGCTGTCGGCGGCAAGTACTGGTTGAGGAACAGCGTTTCCCAGGTGGATTGGTGTTTGGCCATGACGATGACCGTCCGGTCGGGAATATGCTCGGCGCCGCTCAACCGATAGTCGATCCGACAGGTGGCGCGCAGCCACCAGAGGTTGAAGCGGCTCCAGCACTGGGTTAGCCGGTAGCGCTGATGAAAGGGCAGGAAAAAACAAAGCACCACCAACGACGCCACGATCCCGGTCGAGGCGAGCATGCCGAGCGAAAAGAGCAGGGAACGCAACAATAGATTCGGCATGGGCAGCCTGCTGGGGGTGGTTCGAGCGGACGAGCGGTCGGTTGGAACAGTCATTCGGTCGGCTTGATCAGATGGTTGGCGAGGGTGGCCAGATTGTCGAACGCCAGAACGCTGGCGCAGCTTTCCGCTTCCCGTTCCAGCGTGCGGGCGCCCTTGCCGGTTCGCACCAACAGCGGCCAAGCGTTCGCCGCCCGCGCCGCTCGAATGTCACGCACGCAGTCACCGACCACCGGCACCCCTTGCAGGCTTTGTTTGAGCCGTCGGCCGATTTCCAGCAACATGCCCGGATTGGGCTTGCGGTAGGGATTGGCCTCGTCCACGTCCGGACAGAAAAACACCGCGTCGATCAGACCGCCGGCTTCCTGCGCCATCCGATGCATTTTTTTGTGAATCCGGTTGAGGGTTTCCAGATCGAACAAACCGCGGCCAACGCCGGACTGATTGGTGGCGACCACCACTCGATAGCCGACATGATTGAGGCGGGCGATGGCTTCCAGACTGCCGGGAATCGGCGTCCATTCGTCCGGGGATTTGATGTAGGCGTCGGAATCTTCGTTGATAACGCCGTCGCGGTCCAGAATAATCAATTTCATCGGGGTTGGGCTTACTCGCGTTCCGCCGCGCGGACAGGGCCAGGTCGGTTGGTTTCACGTGAAACATCGTGCGGAAGACGCACGAGACACGGAAGACACGGAAGGGAGATCGGTTAGTTTCACGTGAAACACGACGGTCGGCGACGGGACGATGTTTCACGTGAAACCGGTTTCCGCTCAATCCTGCAAGCGCGAGAAATCCGCCACCCGCAGGAACAGACTGCCAAGTTCGTTGAGCAGGGCCAAGCGGTTATCGCGCAACATCGGGGCCTCGGCCATTACCAGCACCTGGTCGAAAAAGGCGTCCACCGGTTCGCGCAGACCGGCCAGCCGGCTCAGGGCATCGGGGTACAGACCGGCCTCCATCAACGGGATGACTTCGGAGGATAGCTCCACCAGTCGTCCGGCCAGCGCCTGCTCCGCCTCCTCGACCAGCAGATCGGGCCGGACCTCGAACGGCAGCACGGTCTCGACTTTCTTGAGAATGTTGCGGATGCGTTTGTTGGCGGCGGCCAAGCTGGCGGCTTCGGGCAACTCCCGGAAAGCGCCGACCGCGCGCACCCGCCGGTCGAAGTCGAGCGGTCGGGTCGGGCGGCAGTCGAGCACCGCCTCGAACGCATCCGGACGCACGTCCTGTTCCAGATAGTAGCCGCGCAGGCGATCCATCACGAATTCGAACACGGTCTCGACCGCGTGGTCGGCGCGGATGGCGGGTTCGAAACCGGCGGCGGCGCGTTCCAGCAGGCCCAGTAAATCCAGGTCGAGTTGACCCTCGATCAGAATGCGCAGCACGCCCAGGGCCGCGCGGCGCAGCGCAAAGGGATCCTTGGCTCCGGATGGCCCTTGGCCGATGGCGAAAATGCCGGTCAGGGTATCCAGCCGCTCGGCCAGCGCCAGAGCGCGGCCGGTGGCGGTTTGCGGCAGCCGGTCGCCGGCGAAGCGCGGCAGGTACTGCTCTTCCAGCGCCTGGGCGACTTCCGGCGCTTCCCGGTCGTGCAGGGCGTAGTAACGGCCCATGACGCCTTGCAGTTCCGGAAACTCCTGCACCATCTGAGTCAGCAGATCGCACTTGGCCAGTCGCGCCGCCCGGTCGGCCCAGTCCGCGTTGGCGTGGCTGTGATCAGCGATAAAGCGGGCCAGCGCCGCCACCCGCCCGCTCTTGTCGGCCATCGTTCCCAGCCGTTGCTGGAACACCACCTGCTTCAGGCTCTCCATGCGCGCCGCCAGCGGTTGCTTGCGATCCTGGTTCCAAAAGAATTCGGCGTCGCTGAACCGGGGGCGGATCACTCGTTCGTTGCCGGCCCGCACCTGGGCGGGATCGCAGCTTTCCAGATTGGCGATGGTAATGAAGTGCGGCAACAGTTGGCCCCGCGCGTCCACCACTGGGAAGTAGCGTTGATTATCCTGCATGGTGCTGATCAGCGCCTCGGCAGGCACGGCTAGAAAGCGCCGCTCGAAATCGCCGGCCAGCGCGACGGGCCATTCCACCAGCGCCGTCACTTCGTCCAGCAACTCCGGCTTGATGACCGCCACGCCGCGCAAGTCGGCGGCGACCGCCTCGGCCTGGACGCGAATCGCGGTGCGGCGCTCGGCGAAGTCGGCGATGACCTGGCCTTCGTTGACCAGTTGCCGGGCGTAGTCGGCGGGGGAAGTCAGGCGGATCGGTTGCGGACGGTGGAAGCGGTGACCGCGGGTTTCCCGTCCGGCCGCGACCCCGAGAATCGTGGCGGGGATCACCTCATCGCCGAACAGCAGCACGACCCAATGCACCGGACGCACGAATTCGTCGTCGCGGTCGCCCCAACGCATCCGCTTGGGAATCGGCAGGCCGGCCAGGGCGGCGAGGACGATGCCGGGGATCAGGTTGGCGGTCGGGGCACCGGGCTCGACGCTGAGGTGAACCAGCCAAGCGCCCTTGTCGGTTTCCTGCCGGTGCAAATCGGCGACGGCGACGCCGCAGGACCGGGCGAACCCCTCGGCGGCCTTGGTCGGTTGGCCATCCGGGCCGAAGGCGGCGCTCAGCGCCGGGCCGCGCCGTTCGATCGGGCGGTCGGGCTGGCGCGCGGGCGCCTGCTCGATCAGCACCGCCAGTCGGCGGGGAGTGGCGAAGCGCTGGATGGCGCCGCTGGCCAAACCCGCTTTTTCCAGCCCGGCGCGGATGCCCTGTTCGAAGGCCGCCGCCAGCGCGGACAGCGCCTTGGGCGGCAATTCCTCGGTGCCAATTTCGATCAGCAGATCGCGGGGAGCGATATCAGCCATGGGCCGCCTCCACGCTGGCCGCCGCCGTTTGCCGAGCGCGCATGGGGAAGCCGCGCGCGGCGCGGGCGTCGTAATAGGCCTGCGCCACCGCCCGCGCCAGGGTGCGGACCCGCAGGATGAAGCGCTGGCGCTCGGTCACAGAGATGGCCTTGCGGGCGTCCAGCAGATTGAAGGTGTGAGAGGCTTTCAAGGTCATTTCGTAGGCGGGCAGAGGCAGTCCAAGGTCGATCAAGCGCTGGCTTTCGGCTTCGCAGGTGTCGAACGCGAGGAACAGCGCGGTTGTATCGGCGTGTTCGAAATTGTAGGTGGACATTTCCACTTCGTTCTGGTGGAACACGTCGCCGTAGGTCACGCGGCCCAGCGGTCCGTCGGTCCACAGCAGATCGAACACGCTTTCCACGCCTTGCAGGTACATGGCGATGCGTTCCAGGCCGTAGGTGATTTCGCCGGTGACCGGCTTGCAGTCCAGTCCCCCGACCTGCTGGAAGTAGGTGAACTGGGTGATTTCCATGCCGTTCAGCCACACCTCCCAGCCCAGGCCCCAGGCCCCGAGCGTCGGCGATTCCCAGTTGTCCTCGACGAAGCGCACGTCGTGAATGAGGGGATCGAGGCCGAGTTCCTTCAACGAGCCGAGGTAAAGGTCTTGCAGGTCCAGCGGCGAGGGCTTGATGACCACCTGATATTGATAGTAGTGCTGCAAGCGATTGGGATTTTCGCCGTAGCGGCCGTCGGTGGGGCGGCGGGACGGCTGCACGTAGGCGGCGCTCCACGGTTCGGGGCCGATGGCGCGCAGAAAGGTGGCGGGATGGAAGGTGCCCGCGCCCACTTCCATGTCGTAGGGTTGCAGCAGCACGCAGCCCTGGCGGGCCCAATAGTCCTGAAGGGCCAGGATCAGCCCCTGAAAAGTCGAAACATCGCGCACGAGCGCCTCCAAAAGCCGAAGGGGACGATGGGAACGTCTCCGGGTTTTCTTGTCATGATCGAAGGTTAAGTATACCAGCAGAGGGGCAACGCACTTGAGGTCTTCGATGACGTCCTTGATCACACCTGTCCGGTCATACCTTATGGGCTAGGATCGTCTGTCGTTCCGGCGTGGATCGCCGCGCGGCGAGCGAGTACGTCCGGGTGGTGCTGGAACGGCATGGGGACGGTGCGCTGGGCGTGGGAGGCGACTAAACTATCAACGATGCCTCCGCGCGGGAGCCACCTTCAGGTTGAATTCGTTCTTCGAACTCTGGCTGTTCGACGAAGTTGCAACTCTCGACCATGCGCTGTTCGGCCGGTTCAGCAATGTGCGCGCTACCCCGCGCCTGCATAGGGTAGCGCATTGTGTATGCTCCACCCACGCATGGATACCGCTCGACTCGGGTCACGTCAGACGGCCTTCATCTCCGTATATCATTCATGCGCCATAGTTAAGATATGCGGAACCAGATAATCACTATGTTCGATACCTTGGGCAAATAAATGCTCCGGTTGCGTTCAGCTCCATGCTGATGGTGATGTCAAATTTAGGAGACAACAATGCACTTGCACAAGCACAGGGTTTTCCTAGGGTCGTCCAGCGAATCCAAGTGGTTTGCACGCGAGATCGAGGGTGCGCTCCAAGACTTCGATACCATCGAGGTGGTCGCTTGGTACCACTTCGGAAACTGGCCGCCAAGTTCCTCCACGCTGGAGTCCTTGGAGGCTACTCTTCGCGAAATTGATTTCGCGGTGCTGGTCCTCTCCAACGATGACTGGACGCAAAGCCGGAATGACCTTTCTCGCCCAGCACCGCGCGACAATGTCGTGTTCGAGCTTGGCCTATTCATGGGGCGTCTGGGAAGAGACCGTGCGTTTTTCTTCTTTCCCGCCATGCCCGAATTCAAGTTGCCATCGGATCTGTTCGGAATAACTGCGTTTCCATACAAACTCGATGATCGAGAAAAGGTACAGAACATTGTCAGCCCCGCTTGTACGAAGATCGTCAAGCAGATCGAAAAGGTAGCCCGTCGGCAACGTGCTCAAGGGATGCAGGTCCGGCCCAAACTTGAACTGAAAGCCAGATTCCCAAACGACCATGGCCGGACCGAAGACCAGCATCATCTGTCGGCAACCGGGATTTCAATAATCAAGGTCCGGGTAAGCATCGATGACGATGCGGTCAACGATTTGCGAATGTACTTTGACCCGCGACTAAACATCCGAAAAGCGACATGGACATATGCAGAGGATTCGCGCGGGCGGTACTTCTGGGCGTCCAACACGCAGCTTGATAACATGAAGAACGGGGACGGCTTTTTCGGCTTTGATCTTGACCATCCTAGGACCGGAAGGCATGAACTTGAAGTAGTGGCATTGGTCGGCGAACAGCCTCGGTATGAAAAAAGATTCATTGTAAACATTGACTAACCTTCTGGGTATTGGCGGTCTATCGGTGGTTGCCGAACAAGGCGTTCCACCGGACGCTCCTGAGCGTCGCGCCGGTGAGCTAATTCGTTGGGCATCAGGAAGAAGAGATGGTGAGTAGTCGCCTCGATTCGGATCATCCGGCCATGACGAAAATCGTCGGGTGCTTGTTGTGGATAACCTTGTGCGCTGCCGTCGGTGGTTGTTCTCTCGTCAAACTCAGTGAGGAGTCGAAGGCGTTCTATGCGTCGACCGTGCTGGTCGGCCGCGTCGACAGCCCATCGGGTTGGCGCGGACCGGTAATCGTCGCTGCACACGCACGCAAATCCGGCCGCATCAACATCGCCCATCACACGCTGCTGCACGAACCCGGCGGCTACGAATTGATCGTGCCGAAGGGCGAATACGCGCTGTTCGCCTTCGGCGACACCAACGGCAACGGCGTTTTCGATGCCGGCGAACCTAGCGGCGAGTACACCGGCACGACCCCGATCGTCGCGACCGGCACCGGTGTGGTCGCGTTGCTCGATCTCGTGCTGAACGACGCCTCGCCCGACCAGATTGCGATTCCGGTCGGCACGTCGTTCAGCGCGTCGGCCACGCGCCCACACAGCACGCAGGCCGGCGCGCTCGCCGATCTCGACGCGCCGATCTTCTCCGCCGAAAACGGCGCCCGCGGTTACTGGGCGCCGATGGAGTTCTTCAAGGCGGCTGGCGGCAACGTCTACTTCCTTGAGCCCTACGATCCGAACCGGATCCCGATCCTCTTCGTGCATGGGGCCGGGGGTTCGCCGCAGGACTGGCGTTACTTCTTCGATCACATCGACCGCAGTCGGTACCAGCCCTGGTTCTTCTACTATCCCTCCGGCGCCGCGCTCGATTCGATGGCCTACCTGCTGTTCTGGAAGCTCTTCAACCTGCAACTGCGATATCACTTTGAGACGCTCTATATCACGGCCCACAGCATGGGCGGGCTCGTGGCGCGCACGTTCCTGCTGAATCACGGTGGCCAGTTTCCGCAGGCGCGGCTCTTCGTGTCGCTGTCCACGCCTTGGGCGGGCGAGGCGACCGCCGAACTGGGCGTCAAACACTCCCCCGCAGTAGTGCCGTCCTGGGTCGACATGCAGACGCAAGGGCGTTTCGTGCAAGCGCTTTTCGCACGGCGACTGCCGCCGACGGTCGACTACTACCTGCTATTCGGCCACAAGGGTGGCTACAGCATGCTGCGGCCGAACAACGATGGAACCGTGACGCTCGCGAGCCAACTGAGGAATTCGGCCCAGGCCGAGGCACGGATGGTGTACGGCTTCGACGAGGACCACGTCAGCATCCTGTCCTCGCCGCAGGTGTTTGCCCAGTACCAAGCGATCTTGGCGAAAGTTGAGCAGAAAGCCGGTAGCGGACCGCGGCCGGGTTACGCGCGCGTGAAATTCGCTTTCGTCGGGCACGGCGACGGCCCCAAAGGATTGCCCGTCCTGCTGCTGACCCCCGTCGACGAGACCGCACGGCAACAGCGCGCCAAGGTAAGCGTCGCATTGCGGGCGGAGGACACCGGCATCCGGGTCGGCCCGATTCCCACCGGCCTGTATGACGCCAGCCTGATCGCTGACTCCTACAAGACCGAACCACCCAAGGTTCGCGTGCGGATCGAAACGAATCGCACGCCGACTTTGAGCTTCCGATTCGTGCCGCAGGGCGTGCTGAGCGGCTACGTCGGCGTCGATGGGGATGCCGCCGATTATCCCGCCGGCAGCTATCACCCGCCGCACGAGACGGTGAAGATCGTGTCGATCACGCTGACCGGCGCCGGCACGCGTCGCACGCTGGCGCCGCGCCAAGCGGGGCATGACGACAGCGCCGAGAGGTATCTTGCCGGCGAGGACGACGCCTTGGGGGCGTATTTCTCTTTCGTCGATCTGCCGGCGGGCGACTACGAACTCACCATCCTGGCGGAGGGTTATCGGCCGCACACGTCGCACTATACGGTGGTTCCCAGCCGGCCGCGGCAACTGAAC
>Ga0209573_1004029_pt1 | contig 15114 bp, 9 predicted proteins | sample TNRBio252014_DNA_FD_185870 | JGI IMG/M metagenome (GOLD analysis project Ga0209573, IMG submission 185870) | Wastewater treatment Type I Accumulibacter community from EBPR Bioreactor in Madison, WI, USA - TNR Reactor_6/25/2014_ DNA (SPAdes)... | ecosystem: Engineered > Bioreactor > EBPR >...
CTCCTTCAAGTCACGAATCTTCGGCAACGCCAGGCAGTTCTGACTGTGCCGCAGCAGCATCGCCCGAATCCAGATCGCAAAAATCCGCTTGAGTTCCGGGTTGCCCGCCAACCACTCATTCAACAATTCAATCAACTGTATCAACGACGCTTCGCTTTCCGGCCGCTCAAACCGCAGGGCCGCCGCTACCAGGTTCCGCATCTTCGCCAGATCGGCTACGTCGTATCGGTTCTCATCAATCAGCAGGTATTCCATCTGCGGCAGGTACTTCGCCAATAGCCCCGGCGCCTTCGGAATCAGCTCGGCAATGTTCGTCTTCGCTGTCCATCGACCGTCGCCGTTGTATAACACAATAGGCAGCACCGGCGGCAGGCGGCGTTTCGGCAGCACCCGCTTTTGTTTGATCAGGTCTTGGTAAAGGAGTCCGACGTAGGTCATGATCCGCACCGCCATGTAGGCGTCAACCGTACTCTGGAATTCGATCAGAATATAAAGGTACACCCATTCCCCGCCAACCTTCACCCGCCATACGATGTCGTCCGCCCGGTCGCGCAAATCGTCGGTGATGTAGCTGCCCGACACCCGCTCCAGGGTGCGGTAGTCCAAGCTGCGCAGCCACTCGTCCGGGATGAACCCCAGAATCAAATCCCGCACCACTTCCGGCGCCGTAAAAAGCGTCTTGTACGAGGCGTCGTCTTCGTGACTCATGGCCTACCGTATAATTTTACTTACATTTATCTATAGGATTTCGCGCCGAACCAACAGGCTTTATCCCGGGCTGGGTAAAAACACATCTATTAACTCGATCCAGGCATCTTCGGCAAAAGTAACGGCTTTACCCCGTTGCGATCATACAACCGATAATGCCGTCTTCCACAAACGAATTTTTGCGGCAACTGGTGGAACCGCTCCTGATGGTCGACCCTAAGCGATTGCCCCGGACAGGAAATCGGCCCCGTGTCTCTTTCACCCAATAATCGTATACAATCCCCGCCGCAATCGTGAACCCGGTAAGCATCGCGGTTGCAACAACCCTTTTATTGGCAAAACAAATTTTCGCTGGACGGCGAGGCGTGGCATGGCGCGAATCAAACTGGATCTGCCGGAGCATTTTCCATTCAGCACCGAACTGCGAGTCAGAATCACCGATGTCAATTATGGCGGCCACATGGGTAACGACTCCCTGCTGGGCCTGCTGCACGAAGCGCGGGTGCAATTTCTGGCGCATTACGGACTGAGCGAACTCGATATTGGCGGCGCGGGCATTATCATGGCTGACAGCGTGATCGTCTATAAATCCGAAGCCTTCCCCGGTGAAATATTGAATATCGCGGTCACGGCGACCGACTTCAACCAATACGGTTGCGATTTCGTGTACTGGGTGACGGAAAAAACCAGCCGCCGCGAGGTGGCCCGCGCCAAAACCGGCATCGTGTTCTTCGATTATCAAAAGCGCGCCGTGCAAAAAACGCCACAGCCGTTCCTCGACCTGTTCCCGCCCGATGCCCCTGTCTAAATTACCCTTATCGCCCGCCGCCCGGGCCTGGCTGCCGGTGCGCCTGCTCCTGGCGGTGGGCGCCAGCATCGGCGTGGCGTTTCTGCTGGTTCTGGTCCTGTATATCACCGATCTGGGCCTGTCAGTCTGGGAGCGCCTGCAACAGCGCGGCCCGGTCTTCTGGTTCATCTACCTGCTGATTCTGGGTGGATTGAGCATCGGCGGCGCGTATGGCGTCTGGCGCGTTTTGCAATGGGGTCGGCCCGCCGGACGCTCATCTCGCGCAACGCCGCCCGCGCCGCCCAATGAAGCCACCCTGCGCCAGCGACTGGAGCACAGCGAGGCGGCGGGCGTCGCAGTAACCGAAATCCGTCATGAACTGGAAGAATTGCAGCGCCGCCGGGCGGCGGGTGAAATCATCGTAGCGGTGTTCGGCGAGATCAGCGCGGGCAAGTCTTCCATGATTCGCGCCCTGTTGCCAGGAACCCAGGTCGCCGTCGACGTGCGCGGCGGCACCACGCGCGAAATCACCTATTACACCTGGACCAGCTCCGCCGGCGACCGGCTGATTCTGGCTGACCTGCCCGGCCTGAACGAGGCCAATGGCAGTCTCGACCGGATGGCCCGCGATGAAGCCCTGCGCGCCCATGTCATTCTTTACGTCTGCGAGGGCGATCTGACCCGCGACCAGTATCAGGCGCTGCGGACGCTGGTCGATCTGGGCAGCCCGGTAATCGTGGCGCTGAACAAAATCGACCGATTCACCGCAGAAGAATTAGCTCTGGTGCGGGAACGGCTGACGGAGCGGATCGGCGAACAGGTCGAGGTCGCGCCGGTGCAATGCGGCAGCGTCGAGGAAGTGACTCGCATCTACCACGACGGACGCGAAGAAACCACCGTGCGCGAACGCCAGCCCCAGGTCGATGAATTGCGCCGCGCCCTGCAACGCTATCTCGACGCCGATCCCCAGGTGCTGGATGCGCTGCGCGATACGGCGGTCTTCGTGCTGGCCCAGCAAAAACTCGATTCCGCCGTCGCCGAACACCGGCGCGGCAAGGCCGACGCGATTATCCACAGCTATTCGCGCAAGGCGGTGTTCGGGGCGCTGGCGGCGGTCAGCCCCGGAACGGATGTGCTGATTCAGGGCTATCTGGGTTATAACCTGCTCAAGGAACTCTGCGCCCTGTACGAAGCGCCAGCCCGCGAGATGGACATGCAGCGGTTCCTGGATTTGGCGGGCAATCAGATCAAGCGCAGTCTCAACCTGATGCTGGCGCTGGTCGGCAATGTGTTCAAGGCTTTTCCCGGCATGGGGACGGTGGTGGGCGGCATGATTCACGCCGTGGTTTATGGTCTGATCTTCGAAAGTCTGGGGAAGGCGGTCGCCCGCTCCCTGGAAAGTCGCGGCGACCTGGTAAGCGGACCGACTCTGCGGATGTTTGAGGATAATCTGAGTGAAGATCTGGAAGCGCGTGCAAAACGTTTTGCCCAACTGGTTTGGGCGCGACAGCGGGATGGAGACCCTACCGGAACCCCTTCCGGTTAGCGGCGACGCGCACCTGGCCCTGGCCCGCGAGAGCCTGCGCGAGCTGCTGGAGGATCAGCGGGTGCCGCCGCCGGTGCGGGCGGCGCTGGCCGAGGATTACCAGCAATTGCAACTGCTGCTGGAAAAAATCGAGCATGGCCACATCCATATCGCGGTCTTTGGCCGGGTCAGCGTCGGCAAGTCGGCGTTGTTGAACGCGCTGCTCGGCGAGGTGAAGTTCTCCACCAGCCCCCTGCATGGCGAAACGACCCGGGCGGCGCACGCCCGCTGGCAGGAATACGACGCCGGCGGCGTGTTTCTGATTGACACGCCCGGCATCAACGAAGTTGCGGGCGAGGAACGGGAGCAACTGGCCCACGAGGTGGCTAGCCGCAGTGATCTGGTGCTGTTCGTGGTGGATGGCGACATCACCGATACTGAATTGAAAGCGCTGCGCCAGGTGAAAAGCCTGGCGCAACGGCTGGTGCTGGTGTTGAACAAGATCGACCGCTATACCCAGGCCGACCGTCAATTGTTACTGGAAACGCTCCGCCAGCGCACCGAAGGCTTGATTCTGCCCCAGGATATTGTGACTGCCGCCGCTCATCCTGCTGAACGCATCGTAATCCTGGTGGACGCCGCCGGCCACGAAACCGAGACGCGCCGCCGGCCCGCGCCGAACGTCAACGAATTGCGCGAGTGCATCTGGGACATCCTCAAAATTGAGGGCAAGACCATGGCGGCGCTCAATGCCGGGTTGTTCGCCGGACGCTTCTCCGACCGGCTGACCCACGAGATCATCGCCATCCGCCATGATCTGGCCGAGAAGGTGGTGCGTAATTACTGTCTGGCCAAGGGTGTCGCAGTGGCGCTGAACCCGATCCCGATAGCCGATATTCTGGCGGCGGTCGCCACCGATGCGGCAATGATTCTCCATCTCAGCCGAGTGTATGGCCTGCCGATCACCCGTGGCGAAGCCGGTTCGCTGCTGAAAGCCATCTCCATTCAACTGGCGTTCCTGATGGGAACGGTCTGGGTGATGAATCTGGCGTCGTCGGCGCTGAAGGGCGTGAGCATGGGCTTTTCGACGATAGTCACCGCCGGAGCGCAAGGCGCGGTGGCCTGGTATGGAACCTATGTCGTGGGCAAGGCCGCCGAGCAATATTTCGCGCAAGGCAAATCCTGGGGTGAAGGCGGCCCGAAGCGAGTCGTGCAGGATATTCTCAACAGCCTGGATCGGGAGTCGTTGCTGGCGCAGGCGCGCGATGACATTCTGGCCCGCCTAAAGCCGCTGTTATGAATTTTTACCTGCTCATCAGTTTTCTGTCTGTCATCGGCATCGGCCTGTGGTTCTGGCGGGACAGCCTCGGCGCCCGCGAACTGGCCCGCGCCGCCAGCGCCCGCGCCTGCCAACAGAGCCATGTGCAGTTGCTCGACGACACCGTGGCGCTGGAACGGCTCTGGCTGCGGCGCGACCGTGATGGCCGACTGAAATGGGAACGATTGTATATATTTGAATTTACCGACACCGGACATCGCCGCCAGACCGGCAGCGTGTTGCTGGTCGGCTGGCGGGTGGAAGTGCTGCACATGGAAGGCGGCGATCTGCTCGTGCCGTGAAGAAGAGAACTCGGGCTGGAGCGCTGCCCGCGCTGCAAGGCGCGTATTCAGCGCAATGATTTGAACCATTAAGAGGGTTCTTGCCCAAGTCCTGACTGTATCTGCACATTTGAGAAGCGAGGTCATGTCAAGCATGAAGACTGAAAACATGGTTTTTGCAATTCTGTGGGTTGCCATGTCGGGCGCTCCCCAAGTCAGCCAAGCGGATGATAAGGCAGCCATGCAGGGGGTCATGGATGTCATAAAAACAATGCAACAACAATCTGGCTCCAATGCTGATCCGGGCAGTAAAGCGATCATGGATATACTCGGCAATACGCTGAGTGAGGGTGACGACCGCCCGAGCCGGCAAGGAAATCGGAGCGAACAGCGGCGCAAACCGTCAGGCTACGACGATGATGACGACCGCCCGAGCCGGCAAGGAAATCGGAGCGAACAGCGGCGCAAACCGTCAGGCTACGACGATGATGACGACCGGCGGAACCGGCAAGGAAACCGGAGCGAACAGCGGCGCAAACCGTCAGGCTACGACAATGATGACGACCGGCGGAACCGGCAAGGAAACCGGAGCGAACAGCGGCGCAAACCGTCAGGGTACGATGATGATGACCGTCCGAACCGGCAAGGAAACCGGAGCGAACAGCGGCGCAAACCGTCAGGCTACGATGATGATGACCGTCCGAACCGGCAAGGCGACAATCGGAGCGAGCAGCGCCGCCGACCGTCAGGTGATGATGATAGCGAGCGGCGCGGCGAGCGGCGACGCGGTGAATCCACCAGTGCGGATAGCGGTCGCCAGCGCCGTAACCAGGATTAGAAAGTAGATCCGCCCGATAATCCGCCGCTTGGCGGATTTTTCAGGATTGTTAATTAAACACTGTTCAAGTAAAATTTTTCTTATTATACTCAAATCATACGCTCAAACTATTCCTAATCCCTTCATGACGACCCGGAGGCATCTATCTCATGGCTAACCTGTTCAAACGCATCAGCGATGTGTTGACCGCCAATCTCAATGATCTGGTGGATCGAGTTGAAGACCCGGAGCGGATGATCAAGCAACTCATCCGCGAAATGGAGGAGAACATCAATAGCGCCCGCGAAGGCGTGATCGATGCGCTGGCCAGCGAGAAGCAGTTGGCGAAAGAATTGGACAGCCAGCGGCGGCAGTCCGATGAGTGGTACAACCGGGCCCGGCGGGCCATGGAAAACGGCAATGAAATTCTGGCGCGGGAAGCATTGTTGCGCAAGAAGGAACACGATGATCTCGCCAGCAATCTGCAAGGCTCCTGGCAGTCGGCCAAGCGCACCAGCGAGCGGCTCAAGGCGCAGATGCGGGCGCTGGAAGGAAAGCTGGAAGAGGCGCGGCTGAAGAAAGGCAGTCTGGTGGCGCGGCAACGCGCCGCTCAGGCCCGTGAGCAAATGGATCGGGTGACTGACCGGTTTCAGACGGGACTCGATCTGAATAATTCCTTCGACCGGATGGCCGGCCGGGTGGATGAAATGGAGGCGAAGATGGAGGCGCGGGCTGAATTGTATGGCGAGTACAGTCCGGTCGAGCGGGAGTTTATGAAGATAGAAATCGACAGCGAGGTCGAAACGGAACTGGCGATCCTCCGGCGGGAGATCGAGAAGGATAAAGGTTAAAGGCGCTCCTCCCGCGACCTGAATGGGGGTGGATGATGGACTGGACGATACTGATTGTGCTGGCCGGGTTGTGGCTGGTTTCGCCGATTGTGCTGTTGATCGCTTTGGTGGTCTCGCGCCACCAATTGGCTGAGGCGCGGCGGCGGGCGGCAGAGTGGGAGCGGTTGGCGCGGTCGCAGAATGCGCCAGTGAGGGCGCCGCCCTGGCAGACGGAGCAGCCGAAATCGCCGGTTCCGGCGGAATGGCCGGCTCCGGCGAATCGGGATGCAGAACCAGCGTCCAATCTATCCAGTCTGCCGGATGAACGGCAATGGAATCAAGTAACAATCACCGCGTTTGAACCACCCCGGCGCTCCCCGCTGCCCCTCCTTGTTCAAGGAGGGGAAAAAGCATTCGATTCGTCCCGGGTAGAACACGAAGCGCTTTCTCCATCCATTCATCTGCCGGAAACGGTTTCCGCCGCTGACGATTGGCGACCGGCGGAACCGGGGCCGCTGGAACGGGCCTTGCGGGCAGTGTCGGGCTGGCCGAAGTTGATCGCGCCGTTTCTGGCGCAAAACATCGGCTGGTTTGTCGGCGGTTTCTGCTTCGTGGCCGGGGCGTTATTCCTCGTCGCCAACACCTCCGGCTTTATCAATGCTCTGGTGGTGTGGGGCAGCCTGGTCGGCGCCACCGTGTTCCTGATTTGGGCGGGGTATCAGTTTCGCCGCCAGCGCCCGGAACTGGCAGTGGCCAGCGGCGTCCTGTTGACGCTGGGATTGATGCTGGGACCATTGGATCTGGCGGTTGCGGTCCGGCTGTTCGACGCCAGCAGCGGTGAATTTTTGCTCCTGGCGGTCAGCGCGCTGCTGGCGGTTTTAACGCTGGCGGCTTTCGCCTGGATGGCGCAGTTGAGCAGCGCATTGATTGACCGGGCATTGTCGGGGCGTTACGCCGGGCTGTTGACGGCGCTGGCTGGCCTGCAACTGGCCGCGCCGTTGGCGATGCGGTTGCCGGACTGGTGGGCGCTGGCCCTCTTGCATGTCGTGCTGCTCGGTCTGCTCAGTGAGGGGTTGCGCCGCTTCGCCCGCGAGTGGTTGCAACAGGTGTTTGTGGATCGCCGCCACACCAGCTATTTCGCCGCCGGGATGCTGGTCTACGCCGCGACGGTCTCTTTTGTTCATCTGACCTGGGTTTGGCCGGAATCCCTGCCGACCGGCTATGCCGGACCATTTCTGATGGCGCTGTGTGTACTGCTGTTTCCGGTGGACGCAGCGCTCCGGGAGTGGATTCACAAACACGCCTTGCTGTCCCGCTTCAGCTTTGCCCTGTACGGGTTATCTGTCGTGGCGATCATCGTCGCGGCGCCCGCCACGCCGGCGGCTTTGATGACGCTGGCGCTCGGCGCGGGGCTGTACGGCTGGATGACCTGGCGGTATCTGACCCTGCCGCCGCTGTATCTGCTGTTCGGCTGTGTGGCGGGATTGTACGGGTATGGAATTTTGCAATGGCTGCCGCCTGCCTGGCATTTATTAGCCAGCTTGCCGGGTCTGCTCGCGCTGCTGGCGCTGGGTGATCGGCTGGCCGCCCGGTCGCCCGCCATGGCCCGGCAATGCTTACTCATTTTCGGTTTACTGCTGATCGGCCTGACCGGCTGGAGCCTGTTCTGGACCACGCCCGGCATGGTGGGCTTTGCCACCGCTGCGACTGCAGCGATGCTCGGTTATGGCGCGCTGCGCTGGATGCGGGCGTTGCCGGACGCTGATCCACGCCAGGACTGGGGCGAGATTTGGGTAGTGGCGCTGGCGGCGGTAGCGGTCGCCTATGCGCCGGGTTGGACGCCATTCAGTTGGGCGCTGCAAACGGCGTTCGGCTGGCTGGGACTGGCGGCGTTGTGGAGCGGACTGGGTTTGCGCGACCGGCGGCAATCGTCGATCCGACCCACCGTGTGGATTACAGGCGCGCTGGCGATGATCGCTGCGGCTCTGGCGTTGGCCGGGGTGAACCAGTGGCCGGGGTTGTTCGGATCGTGGGAACTGATTGTGCTGATGGCGCTGGCCGGAGCGTTGTTGCTGTGGCTGAGTCTGGGGCTGCGCCGCCGCTCCTTATTTTATGGAGTCTTGGCGATTGCCGCTGCTTTGGGCGTACTGATCAAGCACAGCTATTTCCCCGCCCCCGGCGCTGGCTTGATCGAGTTTGCGCTGGTTCTGGCGTTATGGGCGTTTCTGTGGCGGCTGGACAGGCGTATGGAAATGCATGAGGCGCTATGGGCGGATGGGGCGGAAGAGGAATCTCCGGTTTTCACCCTGGCCGATGTCATCCGCACTCCGCTGGAACAGGCGATGACGCTATTGTGGGCGGTGGGTTTGGTCAAACTCGGCCTGCGGTTGCTGGACGGGAATCCCTCGCTGAACTGGCCGTGGTCGGCGGCACTGGGCGTAATCGGCGGACTGCTGCTGATCGGGCGCTTCCATCGGTTTCGCTGGGCGGCGTTGCCCATGCTGCTGGGACTGGCGGGATTGCTGATCGCCCTGGCGCATCGGGGATGGCCCCCGCTGTGGCTGGGCGTCGCCAGCGGGCTGTATGCGCTGTTGGTCTGGCGATTCGGCGTAGTGGCTTTGCATCATCCGCTGACCGGCCAGTGGGCGCGGGCGCTGCGTTTCACCGTACCCGGCGGGTCAGGGGGGCGTCGGCAAGTCGAGGACAGTTTGCACGGTTGCGCGCTGCTCATTGCGGTCGCTCCGGTAGCGGCCAGTCCGATACCGGGTTTGCTGGGCCAGTCCGCGCCGGTGTTATGGCCCATGTTGTGCGCCAGCTTGTCCGTGTTCGTGCTGGCTGGCTGGCGTTACCGCACGGAAATTCATGCCTGGCTGGCGTTGATCACGCTGACGCTGGGCGTCTGGTTGACCGGGTTGTGGTGGCGGCCAGGCGGGGAATTGATCCTGGGTCAACCCGTGGTCAATGCCGTTTGGAGTCTGGCCATGGCGTGCGCCGCCGCCGGTCTGGAAACGGAACGCGCTGCATCACTGGCCTGGTGGCGGAGACCGCTGTGGATGGTGAGCGGATTGCTGTATGGATTGGCTCTGGCGGGCGTGCTGCTGGGGGCAGGCGATGGGTTATTGGCTGGGATATTAGCCGGGCTGGCGCTGTATCTGTTTCTGCTGCTGCGCCATACCGCACGGCCGGGCATTGCCGGGCTAGCCCTGGCCGCGCTCATCGTGAGCAGTCTGTTGGCCCTGGTCGATCATCTGCACATGCCGCTGGTCTGGCTGCCGTTGGCGCTGGCGATCTGGCATGGGGCGCTGCTGGCGGTCTGGCGCTACTGGGCGCCGCACAGCCCGGAGCTTTGGCAACCAGCGCTGGAACGGTGGCTGATATTGTTGCCCGCCGCGAGCGTTGGGCTGCTCTTCCTGGTTCCCGGCGCGGCTGGCGCAGTCTGGAGCGTGACCCTGCTGGCTTTGGCGGCAACCACGTTACTGTTTGGCGAGTGGCGGGATGAAGCGTTCTGGCGAAAAACCGGATTGTGGCTGGCGCTGGTGGGCGTTTACGCGCTCTGGCAGTGGAACGCGCCACTGACCTGGGCGGCGTTGATCGCCCTGTCGCCCTGGTACGCCCTGCAAAGCGGGCTGCTATTGTTGCTGTTCGCATGGATCGAACAGCGGCTGACTGCCTGGCTCGACGCCCACGATCTCCAGGCGGAGGTCGAGCGGGCGCGGCGCTGGCTGGCGATGGAACAGGCCATCAGCGAAACGACGCCCTGGTTATTGCTGGCGACCTTATTGTTTCTGGCGCTGCATATCGGCGCGGTGTGGGCGACGCTGGTTGGCTGGAGCGACTGGCCGCTGTGGCGTTTCGGCGCAACCGTTGATCCACTGGCGGCGGGCGCGACCCTGATGTTGCTGGCCGGCTGGACCGCATGGCAAGCCTGGCGGCGACCGGAGGAACCCCACCGGATTTATGCTCCCGTGTTGCTATCGGGAGCGCTGGCTGGCTACATCCGGTTGCTGATATTGGGGTTAACGCCCTTCACGCCCTGGGATACCACGGGTTTGCTGGCGGCGGCCAGCGCAGCGTTCCTGCTGCATCAATTGACCGGAGCGCGGCCCTGGTATCGGTTAGCGTTGCTGTTGCCGTTGCTGGCGCTGGCGACTGCGCCCTGGCAACTGGCTTCGCCATGGCTGGGAGGAACGCTGCTGACCGCCGGTGTGCTGTATCTGTCACTGGCCGGAACGATGCGAAATCCGTTGCCGCTGTACCTGGGGATTCTGGCGTTGAATGGCGCGGTGTATCTGTGGGCGCCGCTCTGGGCGGGGCGCTATGGACTGTGGCAGTTCTATCTGATTCCCGGAGCGGTCTCGGTGCTGGCGTTGCTGCATCTGCATCGGCGGGAACTGCGGCCCCAAGTGCTGAACGGGGGGCGGCTGGCGACGTTGAGCGTCCTGTACGCCGGGGCCGGGCTGGATGTATTTCTGCAACCGGAATTGTGGGTGTTCGTGCTGGCGCTGGCGCTGGCGCTGGCGGGAATCATCGGCGGCGTCGCCCTGCGGATTCGCGCCTTCCTCTACGCCGGCGTGGCGTTTCTGGTGCTGAACGTGTGCGGGCAACTGCTGCAATTCTACCCTGAACAGGGCGTTAGCCGGGCGTTGATCCTGCTGGGGCTGGGCGCGGCGATCACCGGCGGCATGGTGCTGTTTAATCTGAAACGCGAGGCGATTTTGCAACGGATTCGGATTCTGCGGGCGGATCTGGCGGGGTGGGAGTAGCAGGAAGGCGGCGGGCGCCAGGCCCAAAATCTGAGCGCCTGCCCGCCTGATGCTCTACTTCCCCAGTACATACCGCCCCGGCGCAGGTTCCAGAGCCGGATAGTCCACGCTGCCCATGGCTGGGGGCGGCCCCAGTGGTCCACACCGTTCAGCGAGCCAGCGGGTCCAATCGTCCCACCACGAGCCCGGCGTTTTTTCGACGCTCTTTTGCCAACTTTCCGGATCGCGGCGGCCCGTGGCGTCGCCAACCCAGAAGCGCCGCTTGGGCGGAGTCACCGGCGGATTGATGATGCCAAGAATGTGGCCGGATGTCGCCAGCACATAACGCGCCGGTCCGCCCGTCAGCCCGCATAACCGGAAAGTCTGTCGCCACGGCGCAATATGATCCTGTTCCGCGCCGACCGCATAGAGCGGTTGGGTGATCGCGCCCAGATCAAGCCGCCGTCCGCCAATTTCCAGGCGATGCGGCTCCATCAACTTGTTGTTCAGATACAGCTCCCGCAGATAAAACTCGTGCATCGCCGCTGGCATCCGCGTGGTATCGCAGTTCCAGAACAGCACGTCGCTCGGCGGCAGCTCCTCGCCGTACAGATAGCTGTGGATGACGTAATGCCAGATCAGGCTGTTGGGGCGCAACAGACGGAAAGCGCCCGCCATGTTGGCGCCGTCCAGATAACCGGTTTTCGCCATGCGCTCGCGCAGGAAGTCGAAACTGGCTTCGCTGAGAAAGACGCCGATTTCGCCGGGGTCGCTGAAATCCACCAGAGTCGTGAAGGTGGTCCAGTGGGCGACAGGATTGGCGGCGCGGTCGGCGCGGTCGGCGTTCAGCCAGGCCAGCAACATGGCGACCGCCGTGCCGCCCAGGCAATAACCGGTCGCGTGAACCTGAGGAACGCCGCAGATAGCGCGGACGGCTTCCAGCGCCGGACGCACCCCTTTGAGCAGATAATCGTCCAGGGTAGTCGCCCGCGCTTCAGGGCCGGGATTTTTCCAACTGGTGATAAAGACGGTGAAACCTTGACGGACCAGATAGCGCACCAGACTGTTGCGCGGACTTAAGTCCATGATATAGAACTTGTTGATCCACGGAGCTACCAGCAGGATAGGCGTGGCGTGGACCTGTTCAGTGGCCGGCGCGTATTGAATCAGCTCCAGCAACTCGTTGCGCAACACCACCTGACCGGGCGTCGTCGCCAGATCGCGCCCCACCTGGAAGGCGTCCGGCTCCACCATCCGCACATCGCCAAGCGCCGCATCCCGCAGCCAGTTTTGCAATCCCTGGAGGGGGCTTAGACCTTCGCTGGCGATGGCCCGGCGCAGCGCTTCCGGGTTGGTCCAGAAGTAGTTGGTGGGCGCGATGGCGTCCAGCCACTGCCGGGTCCAGAACGCCGCCCGCTGGCGCTGTTTGGGGTCAACCCCTTCTGTGGCGTAAATGGCGTCTTCCAGCCAATGACTGTAGAGCAGATACATTTCCTTGAGGTAATCAAACCAGGGTTGATCAATCCAGATCGGATCCTGGAAACGTTCGTCGTAAACGACCGCTGTCAGCGCGGGTTCGCTGGGAATGCCCAGGCTGGCGCGGGCAAAGCGCTCATGAATCCGGCCCGCATCCAGCATCAGTTGTTGTAAGAGAGTCGCCAGCCGCTCCGGTTGCCGCAGCCAGGCTTGTTGTACGGCCAGGCTGGAGCCAGCGACGTCGAACGGATCATGAGGGCCAAACGGGGAGGGATAAGTAGTGGGAATAGGCGACGGAGCGTTCATTATTGATTCTCCTGTTAATCAAGGTCAGTCCGGGAACCAGACAAAGTTGAGAATAAATGGCTTTTGGCAATGCTGCTCAGGGACTATTGATGAAAGATTGTCGATTAATTGTACATCCGGATTGCCGAAAACGCAGTATAACAATAAACAAATAACAAATAAATATTTTACAATCAATATATTATTTATAAATGCAAAAGAATAAATTATTATGATACAAATGATTAATGTCGGAAAATTTTACACTCAATATGCTTTTTAATTACGACATATAAAAAATTATAATGACCCGTTATCAATAAAAAATAAAATAAAATCAGTAGCTTTTCTGAAAATAATTTAACGTAAAAAAATGTTACACTTAATAAGTTTGTAAAATTTTACAATCCATGCCACAGGTTTAGCGGGATGACGAACTCGGAAAAAACCGTTCGATAAATTTAAAATTTTATTAAAAATCAATTATTTTAATATAAAATAAAGATTATGAAGGGCGCTTATGAGATATCTCGCGCTGTCAGGAAATTTTACAGTCATTAATCAGTCCGATTAAATTTTTTATTTAACTATTTGATGAATAATAATATATTATTATTGGCATGATATATGCTTTCTAAAAACAATAACAAGCTGCCATGAATAATGGCTTGAGAAACACCCTCTGCTCAGAAATGAGCATCAGCATTTCTGAAAGGAAATCCATCATGATCAAGAAATCTTCATTCGGGCGCTCCGCTTCGCTGTCCGCCATCGCTCTGGTTTCGGGTCTGGCTCTGAGCAGCAATGCTTTCGCCGGCATCATTAACACATGGGATTATACGATCAACTCCAAGTTTATCAGTTGGGCTCCGGATCCGGGCGTGACCCCCTTCGAATTCATTAACGACGACAATGAAAATCAAGGGCCAGACACCGGACTGGAGTGGGGTGGTGGCAGCGCGAAGAGTTCATTGACCATCGACACCGGCACCACGGGTTCTGTGAATACCTATCTCGGCGGCGGCGCTGTGCCGGTCGCTTATGCTGAGAACGGCGATACCATTACCCATAACAACGTCGTGATCCAAGCTCCCTCACTGACTTCAGCAATCGTTCAGTCTACCTTGTCGCTGACCCCGAGTGATCCGACTGATCCAGATTCGCCGGTTATTCCTCCTCTGAATATCAACATTGCGTTTGCCGAGACGCCTAACCAAGAAGATACTTGCGCTACCGCTAACAGCCCGGTGCCATGCAACGACATCTTCGTGCTGACCGAGGGCTTGCTCAATTCCAGCTTTACTTTTGATAGTCAAGAGTATTTTGTCAATGTGTTTCCCTTCTCGGGAACGGCGTTGGTTCCACTGAGCAACGCTGAATGCGCGGCGGCGGGCGTAGGCAATGGCTGCATCGGTTTTTCCACAGTTGAGAACCAAGCCAATTCCGTGCAGTTCGCCTTCACCGTTTCGACGGAAAGACTGACTGTGCCTGAGCCGGCCACGCTCGCGCTGTTGGGCGTCGGGCTCATCGGCTTGGGAGCCACGCGCCGCAGAAAGAACGCGGCCTGAAGGAAGGTAGCAGCCTTGCCAAACCCTGCTGCGGCAGGGTTTTTTATTGTGCTGACCGCCGGCGTCCCGGCCCGCTTGCAACCCCAGACATCGCTAACCCGCCCTGCCGCCTGACGGATAAAGCGCCACTCCAAACCGGAGACGCCTGCATCGGCGTTTCAATGAACCCATGATTTTTAGCCAGTAATTTTCCAACACTGATGAATTTTCGGGTTGCGGGCGAAATCTGGCGGCAGCGTGAGCCGGCTCCAATCTTCAATTCGCCATTCCGCCAGGGCGTCCCGATCCAGCCGGAAGCGCCGCGAGTTGGTGGAGAAAATCAGCGTCCCGCCCGGCGCCAGTAATCGCAGAGCCTGCCGCAACAATTCGCCATGATCCCGCTGAACGTCGAAAGACCCGTCCATCCGCTGCGAGTTGGAGAAGGTCGGCGGGTCGAAAAAGATCAGGTCATAGCGCTCCCGCGCTTCGGTCAGCCACTCCCGACAGTCCGCCTGGATGAAGCGCCGCCAGGGATTTTGCAGTCCATTCAATTCCAGATTGCGGCGCGCCCAGTCCAGATAGGTAGCGGACAGATCGACCGTAGTGGCGCTGACCGCCCCGCCAAGCGCCGCATACACCGTTGCGGTTCCCGTGTAGCCGAACAGGTTGAGAAAGCGCCGACCCTTCGCCAACTCGCCCAGCCGTTGCCGGGTGATGCGGTGATCAAGGAACAGTCCGGTATCCAGATAGTCGGTAAAATTGACCAGGAACCGAGCCGGCCCCTCATGCACCTCGTGA
>Ga0209573_1004030_pt1 | contig 15112 bp, 10 predicted proteins | sample TNRBio252014_DNA_FD_185870 | JGI IMG/M metagenome (GOLD analysis project Ga0209573, IMG submission 185870) | Wastewater treatment Type I Accumulibacter community from EBPR Bioreactor in Madison, WI, USA - TNR Reactor_6/25/2014_ DNA (SPAdes)... | ecosystem: Engineered > Bioreactor > EBPR >...
TTCTACGGCACCGAGACGGGCCTGACATCGGGAGCGCCGAAACCCGGGTTCACCGACTCGAGCCGCGTCCCGATGCCGTGGGATTCGCTCGACGAGGCGCTCGTCGCCCGCGTGCGGAAGGTCCTCGAGGTGCGCCGGGCCCACCCCTCGCTCTCGAGAGGCGGGCGGTTCCCGATCCGGGCGGAGAAGGAGCTCCTCGTCATGGCGAAGAGAGACGCCACGGAGACGGCCCTCGTCGGCGTCAACCTCGGCAAGGAGCCGCGGGAGGTCGAGGTGGACCTCGCCGGGCTCGTCGCGGACGGTGCCGCGCTCAAGGGCGTCCTCGGCGAGTCGACCTTCGCCCCCGTCGCCGGGAGCCGGAAGATCCGCTGGCATCTCCCGGCCCTCTCGACGTCGATCCTCGCGCCGTAAGCGGGCTGGATGAGCATCCTGCGCCGCCTCCTCAGGTACGCCGTCCGGCTCGCTTCCACCGTCGCCATCGTCCTCGCCACGATCGTCCTGGTCCGGGCCTTCGACGCCCGAGGTATGGGTCCCCTCAAACCCTGGCAGACCGTCGTACCCGCTTCGGAGGTGACCGCCCGGGATCTCGACGACACGTTCTCCCTGCCGCAGTACCTGGAGCGCGAGGAGATCGTCTTCCGCGAGGTGAGAACGCGGGTCGAGGCGGAGGTCGAACCGGAGGACCGCGCGCCCGCGAATCGCTACTGGAGCGACGGGCCGCTTTCGCCGTCGAGGCTCCCGAAGGACTGGAACCGGACGTTCGAGCTCGTCCCGGAGCGGATCCGCGGCGGAGTCCTCCTCCTCCACGGACTGACCGACGCGCCCTACAGCATGCGGCGCCTCGCGGAGATCTACAGCGACCTCGGCTTCTACGCCCTCGCCCTCCGTATGCCGGGGCACGGGACGGTCCCGGGCGCGCTGACCGAATCGACCTGGCGCGACTGGGCGGCGGCCGTCCGCGTCGGCGCGCGACACGTGCGGGCCCGCGCTGGGGACGCCGCGCCGTTCCACATCGCCGGCTACTCGAACGGCGGCGCGCTCGCGGTCGACTACGCCCTCGACGTCCTCGACGGCGCAGACCTCCCGCGTCCCGACCGCCTCGTCCTCGTCTCGCCGATGATCGGCGTGGCGCGCGCCGCGGGGTTCGCCCGCGTCCTCGGCCTCCTCGGCGTCTTCCCGTACTTCGAGACCTCGCGCTGGTTCGACGTCATGCCCGAGTACATCCCCTTCAAGTACGTCTCCTTCCCGGTGAACGCCGCCACGCAGACCGCTGCGCTGACCGAGGAGATCCGGACGAAGACGATCCGCGCGGTGAAGAAGGGGACCATTCGCTCCCTTCCGCCGATCCTCACGTTCTTCTCGCTCGTCGACGCGACGGTGAGGACCGACTCCACCGTCCGCGACCTCTACGACCGGCTCGGCGAGAACGGCAGCGAGCTCGTCGTCTTCGACGTGAACAGGAGCGCGGTCGTCCGTCCTTTCCTCAGGCGGCGCGAGGAGGGCCGCCTGAGGGAGCTCCTCCCGCGCCGGTCACGTCCCTATCGCCTCTCCATCGTCACGAACGCGGCCCCCGGCACGCGCGACGTCGCCGAGCAGCGGACTGCTGCCGCTACGGAGGTCGTCGAGGTCCGGCCGCTCGGCCTCTCGTGGCCCGACGGGGTCTATTCCCTCTCCCACGTCGCGCTCCCCTTTCCGCCCGACGACCCTCTCTACGGCAACGATCCCTCCCCCGGAAACACCTTCCGCGTTCGCCTCGGGACGCTGCAGCCGCGCGGGGAGCGCGCACTCCTCACGGTCCCCGTCGAGCAGCTCATGCGCCTGACCTGGAACCCGTTCTTCCCGTTCCTCGAGGAGCGCGTGCGCGAGTGGGCGGTCCGGGACTTCCCCTGACGCTTCCCGTCCTCCGCCGGCACGTACCAGTCCGACCGCCGGCACATCCTCGGGGACTTTCGGACCTGGGGTCTGGTCTACGCTCTACACTCTGCGCGGTCGCGCCGTGCAGGCGTCGGCGTCGCTGCGGACGCCGGCCATCCGGCAGGCAGGAAGGGTGCAGGTGATGACGAAGTACGTGCTCGCCCTCGACCAGGGGACCACCAGCTCCCGCGCGATCGTCTTCGACCGGAAGGGGCGGATCGTCGCTTCCGCGCAGAAGGAGCTGACCCAGATCTTCCCCCGACCCGGCTGGGTGGAGCACGACGCCGCCGAGATCTGGTCGTCGCAGGCCGGCGTCGCCGCGGAGGCCGTGACGCGCGCCGGGCTCCCGGCGGGCAACCTCGCCGCGATCGGCATCACCAACCAGCGCGAGACGACGATCGTCTGGGAGCGCGGGACCGGGCGGCCCGTCCACAACGCGATCGTCTGGCAGGACCGTCGCACCGCGGGCCTCTGCGACCGCCTACGGGCGGCCGGCCACGAGCCCCTCTTCCGCAGGAAGACGGGCCTCGTCCTCGACTCGTACTTCTCCGGCACGAAGGTCCGCTGGATTCTCGACCACGTCGAGGGCGCCCGCGAGCGGGCCGAGCGCGGCGAGCTCTGCTTCGGCACCGTGGATAGCTGGCTCGTCTGGCAGCTGACCGGCGGCGCGGTGCACGTCACCGACGCATCGAACGCCAGCCGGACCCTGATGTACGACATTCACGCGGGCGACTGGGACGACGAGCTGCTCGACGTGCTCGGCGTCCCGCGCGCCATGCTTCCGAAGGTACGCCCGAGCAGCGACGTCTACGGCCACACCGCGGGCCAGCTCCTCTCGCGGCCGATCCCGATCGCGGGGATCGCGGGCGACCAGCAGGCGGCCCTCTTCGGCCAGCGGTGCACCGAGCGCGGCATGGTCAAGAACACCTACGGCACGGGGTGCTTCCTGCTGCTGCACACCGGGGAGGCGGCCGTCCCCTCGCGGCACAACCTGCTGACGACGGTGGCGTGGAAGATCGGCGAGAGGACCGAGTACGCGCTCGAGGGCAGCGTCTTCATCACGGGCGCGGTGGTCCAGTGGTTGCGTGACGGACTGAAGCTCATCCGCTCCTCGGGGGAGGTGGAGGCGCTCGCCGCCTCGGTCCCGGACAACGGCGGCGTCTACCTCGTGCCGGCCTTCGCCGGGCTGGGCGCCCCCCACTGGGACCCGTACGCGCGCGGGACGATCGTGGGCCTCACGAGAGGCACCACCGGCGGACATCTCGCGCGCGCGGCGCTCGAGGGGATCGCCTTCCAGGTGGCCGACGTGCTGGAGGCGATGCGGGCCGATTCCGGCATCGACCTCCGCGAGCTGCGGGTGGACGGTGGTGGCGCCGTCAACGACCTCCTGATGCAGTTCCAGGCGGACATCCTCGGCGTCCCCGTCGTCCGGCCGCGGATTTTCGAGACGACCGCCCTCGGTGCGGCCTACCTCGCCGGGCTCGCCACCGGCTTCTGGGAGAGCGAGACGGAGATCCGCGACCAGTGGCAGGAGGACCGCCGGTTCGACCCCGCCATGCCCCCCGACTCCGCCGCCCGGCTCCGTGCCCGCTGGCGACGCGCCCTGGGCCGCTCCCGCGGCTGGGAGGAGCCGGAGGAGTAGCGAAGCGACCGGAGTCCGGCCGGCGTTCGACGGCTGCTTCCGGCCTCGTCCGACACGCCCGGGCCATTCTTCCGATGGCCGACGAGCCAATGCGGTTCTGCGAATCCTGCGCCGTCGAGCCCTCCGGTTGTTGACGCTGGCAGCAGGACGTCGATAAAATTGCGGCATCTTCCAATGCTGTCGCTCGTCGGAGGTGGAACGTGTATTCGAGAATTGCAACGGTATTGATCGTCTCTGCTTTCGCAACCAGCGCATTCGCCATGTCCAACCGGCCCGAGCCGGAAGGGTCGAGCAGAGTGCTCGCGGCAGGCGGTGCATTCACCACGTTGACTGCAACCGAGAACCCGGGCTGCCCGCGGGTCATCATCACGGGGACGTTCGTCGTCACCGGGACGGTGGACGAGGGAGGTGGAGCCGAGACGGTTGCCGTCAACGTCTGGGATGACGGCACCTTCATCACGTCCGTAACCGCGGTGGTGCCGGTGGGCGCCACGCAGAGCTACTCGTTCTCGATCGCGTACTCCGGAACAGTGCTGAACGGAGCTCCCGGCGTGGGCGTCTATCTCGAGGACGCCGTCGGGCTGGCCGCTACTCAGACCTTCGACCAGAATGGGAGCCTCGCGCCTACCGCCACGACCAGCTGCCCCCCGGTGGGCAACAGCATCGTGACGTTCGGCGACGCCGCGCAGGCGGTGCCCGCACTCTCGCCTCTTGCGGCAGCTCTCCTGGCCGCTGCGATCGGCGCGCTGGGAATGATCCTCCAGCGGCGCGCGTCCTGACCGCAGAGCGTCAGCGCGCCTCGATCCGATCCCACCCGCTGAAACGCCGGGCCGCCGGGCGATCGCACGGCGGCCCGTTTCATGCCCCTTCCCGAGCTGCTCGGCCCCGTCTGCACCGCGGCCTGCCAGACCGTCCGTGAGCTGATGGCCGTGGCGGCCGGCGAGCAGGAAACGCCTTCCGCGTTCGCCTCGAGACAATGCAACCGCTCGGGGAGCGCGTGCGGGCCTGGGCCTCCCTGCCGGTTCCACCGGCCGAACCCCGATGAGGCCCTCCGGCCCCTGCCGCACGGCCGGGGCCGGTCACTCCGCCGTTTCGGTCCTCACGTCCTCATTCTCCCTGCGGCCGCTGATCTGGGGCCCTACGGTTTTCCGGCAGGCGGCCGGAGCAGCAGCACGCGCGAACCCGGCGAGCTCCAGGCGACCTGCAGCTCTCTCGCCTTGCCCGCTTCCGCGGCGGGCGCGCTGCGCGTGGCGAGGGAGAGGCTCCTGCGCACGACGACTCTGCCGTCGGCTCCGGAGGCGCCGCTCACGGCGACCTCCCCCAGGGTGTTCGCAACCTTCGCCGCACCCGGCTGCGCCGCGACGGTCCAGCCCTTGGGCAGGGTCAGCGTGACCTCGAGCTCCTCGGCGCCCGGGCCGGGCAGCGCGATGGGCGAGAGCCGGCCAGCGCCGGGAAGCGGCGGCAGCTCGTCCGTGACGCCGCCGGGGACGCCGGCGAGCGTCATGGCGTGAAGGCCGCGCGCGTTCTTCTCGGGCAGGGCGCCCTCGAACGAGGCCGAGAGCGATGACGCGCCGCGCTCCAGCCGCGTGGTGCGGGCGCTCGTCACCTTGGCCCCTTCGAGCAGGCCCGTGACGAGTCGCTCGGCGAGCTTCTGCGGGTCGCGGACCAGCCCCGCGTGGAGCGTGGCGCCACCGGCCGTCGTCAGGGCCAGCTCGCCCTTGACGCCCCCCTTCTCGTCGACCGTGAGCGTTGCGACGAGACGGCGCTTCCAGGGGGCGGCGAGCGCGCCGAGGTCGACGGGGTCGCCCGGAACGACGAGGTGGGCACGGTCCAGGTTGCGTTCCAGAGGCGTCTCGGCCTTCGGCTCCGCCGGGTCGTAGAGGCGATCGTCGCCCGCGCCGAACCGCACCAGCAGGACGGCCCGGTCGTGAAGCGCGAAACCCGGGGCCCGAACGGCCTGCGGGCCGGCCACGAGGAGGCCGGGACGGGCGTCGAAGCCGAGCTCGCCGAGGACGCGCGCCTGGAGCGCCGCCATCTCGAGCGGCGAAGCCCACCCCGCCGCCCAGACGGAGGCGAGCGGTTGGATGGCCCAGCCCGTGTGCGACGCGGGGAGCGCGCCCGAGACGTTGATGGCGTCGGAGAGGGCCGTCAGCGCCGCGAGCAGGCCGCGCTCGCGGTCCGGTTCCTTGCCGACCGCCTTGCGGGAAACCTCTATCGCGCCCGCGGGCGCCGGTCCGGCCGCGTCCCAGCGCCTCGCGAGCTCGGCGCCGGCCCAGCCCTTTCCCGCTGGGGCACCGGCGGCGGCGAGCGCGTACGGCTCCATCGCCACGCGCGGTGGCGTGCCGGGCTCCCCGGGCAGCGGCGCGACGCCTTCCAGCCGCCAGCGGCAGGTGCGGGCGGCCCCGGCCGTGGTGCACTCCGCCGCCCTCTCGCCGCTCGTCGCGGCGGGGACGAGGAGCTCGAGCCCGGACGGGGCTTCGACCTCGACCGTGCGCTCCGCGACGGGGAAGGCGAAAGCGAGCGGCTCGGCGACGATCATTCCCGCTGGAGAGGAGGGGCGGCGCGCGATGCGCCACGACGCCTCGATCACGGCGCCCGGCTCGAGCGCGGTGTGCACGATCACCTTGCGCCGCAGCCCGCTCCAGAGGGGGTTCCTGTGGACCGCGGGCGGCAGCTCGTCGACGATCGCGTTCGCGGGCCCGGGCACGACCTCGCCCGAGGGCAGCACGGTGCGGTTGTGGAGCACCTCGAACGTCTCAACGGACGGGTCCCAGACGACGCGGCTCTCGCCGAAGTCGCGATTGATCGCGAGCGAGGAGTTGACCCGTATCCGCTGGATGCGATCGTGGACGACGGTGCCGTCCGCGCGCAGGGTGTAGCGGTCCGCGAGCAGCAGCGCCTCCGCGTCGGGGCCGGCCGGCGAGACGAACGCCTTCGGCAGCCGGGCGGACGGGGCCGCGGACTTCGTGACGACCTGGGGCTGCGCGGCGATCGCGGCCCCGGCGAGGAGAACGGAGAGGAGGACGAGTCCCGAGCGGACCGGGTTGCGCATCACGCCTTCCCCTTTCCCTTGGCGGCCGGCCTGACGAGGAGCGGTGTCTCGGCGAGCTTGCGGAACGCCTCGAGGGCGTCCCGCAGGCCGGGCCACTCCTCGGGGGCGAAGATGCGGCGGTCGAGAGTGAGCGTCTCGCTGACGACGAGCTCGCTCCCGGCGTGCTTCCAGGTCGACTGCAGGCTGCCTGCGCCTTCGAGCTTTGCGTCGTCGGGAAGGCCTTCGAGCCTCGCGCCGGCCGGAAGGGTGATGCGCTCGTCGAGGCGCACCACCTTCGAGCAGCCGATCCGGACCGGGTACTTCCGCTCCTTCGGCTTGAGCGGCAGCGTGATCTCCTCGGCGCGCGCCGCGACTCCGACCGGGTGACGCGCCGCGAGCGGCGTCAGGAGGAGCGAGCCGTCGTCGAGGACCCGGGCGTAGCCCGGGATCGTGAACTCGGCCTCGATCGTGAACGGCACCCTGAGGTCGTCCGGGTCCGTCCGCGAGGTGACACGGACGACCGCGCGGGGATCGACGGCCGAGAGAAGCCCCTCGTCGGTCGCCGCCCACTGCGTGCGCGTGCGCCCGCGGTAGGGACGGCGCAGGCCCGAATCGGACTGCCCGTCGGCGGTGAGCCGGAGCGTCCCCTCGAGCGTGCCGTCCGCGCGCAGGGTCGAGCGAACGGTGAAGCTCAGCGGGTGGTCGGAAGGGGGAGAGATCGGCGTCGTGATGATGTCCGCCCCCTCGGGCAGCCCCATCAGGACTTCCTGCTGCTGCTCCCGGCTCGACCAGAGCTCCCGGGCGCCCGGCACCCAGGTCGGGTCGAGGAGCTGCGTCGCCCCGTCGGGACGCCTCCACACCGTGATGCAGTGGTTGAACTGGTCGGCGGCGATCTTCTCGATCCGCTCGCCCGCCATGGTCATGCCGGCGTACGCCTCGAACCCGGCGGCGCGCAGCAGCGCGGTGAGGATTCCGGCCTTGTCCTTGCAGACGCCGCCGCGATCCCGCAGCGTCATCGCCGCGGGGTGCAGGGTATATCCCTCGCCCTCGCCCATGTGGAGACCGATGTAGCGGATGTTCTCGGCGACCCAGTGGGTCAGCGCGGCGACCTTGTCGTCGGCGCGCTCGAGCCCGGCGGTCACCTCGTCGGCGACCTTCCTGAGCTCGGGCGTCACCGCGAACGCCTTCGCGTCCTCCTGGACGCCGTGGAACCAGACGGCCTTCGCCTGCCAGTCGGGCGACGTCGTCAGGAGGAGCTTCGGCGCGACGTCCGGCCAGTCGACCATGTTCTTCTCGGGCTCCGCCGGCTTGAAGCCGCGCAGGGTGACCGTCACCGTGCGCATCCCCCCGGCCGTCCGGTCCTCGACCTCGGCGCCGCCGCTGAAGAGCTGATACTGGAGGTTCTTCGCGGCCGGGATCGTCACCCGGTAGCGCTGCTCGACGACCGGGTTGGGCGCGAAGAACGGCACGATGTCGTAGAAGTGCCCTTTCATCGGGGGGACGAAACGGGCTTCGGCGGACCGCTCCTCGCCGTCGAGGAGCGCGTAGGTGAAGCCGACCCGCCGCGTCACCAGCTCCACCGCGTCGCCGGCGTCGAGCCGGCCGACCGGCACCAGCCTGTGGCGCGCGTTCCACAGGATCGTCCCCTGGGTGTCGGGATGGTCCTGGACGGTGGCGACGGCGACGTCGCGCACGCCCCCCGCGACGGTCAGCACGCGGCACCTCAGGACCTCGACGGCGGCCGACAGGGGGTCGTAGGAGAGCTCGGCGACGGCGAGCTGCCGCGCGCCGTCGGCCGTGAGCGCCTTGACGAGCGTGTGCTGCACCGTGCGCGCCATGCCGCTCTCCTCGACCACGACCTCGCGGCGGTCGAAGACCGTCACGACGGCGGCGCCGGGGTAGGCGTCGGCTCCGCCCGCCTTCGCGAGGACCTTCTGCGCGTCGGCGGCAGGCAGGTCCCAGCCCGGCGGCGTCTCGGCGCCGGACGCGGAAAGAGCAACGAAGGCCGCCACGACGGCAGCCGACAGGACGAACAGGCGGGGAACACGTGCGCGCATGAGGCAACCCCCGCTCGGCATCATAGCGACCGCAGCGGCGGCCCGCCGCTTCGGTGCTCCCCGGTGCTACCGGGCAGCCCCCTTCGGCAGGTAGTAGTCCGACCGCCGGTACATCCTCGTCACCTTGCCCGTCGCGTCGAGCTCGAAGCGGAGGGTCTCGCCGTCGGGGAGAGTGAAGGTGTGCTCGCCGGCGGGGACGAGGCGGGTGATCGCGTCCTCCGCGTCGTCCTCGGGCGGGTAGGAGTGCTCGTAGAGGACGAGGGCACCATTGAGGACCAGCACCTCGATCTCCCAGTCCCAGGGATCGGTGTAGGTGCCCACGTAGCGCTGCCAGCCGGGGTCGGGCGGTGCCGGGGCCGCCGAGGGTCCGGCCACGGACGCCGCGATGGCGCCGCCCACGACCGCGAGCGCCTGCCGGGCGAAGAAGCCGGGGCTGGCATCGTCGGCATTCGTGAGGGCGACGGCGGCGAGGCCACGTTCGGAATCGAGGATCAGGTCGGCCCGATGGCCGCCGATCCAGCCGCCATGGGAGACATACGTGCGGCCGTCGCGGCGCGAGACGCCCCACCCGAGGCCGCGGCCGCCGGTCCACTTCGCGTTGACGAAGTGCGGGCGGTGCATCTCGGCGAGCGTCGGGCCCGAAAGCACCTGCGCCCCCCCGGCGGGCGGGCCGGCGGTGTCGGCTGTCAGCTGGAACGCGGCGAAGCGCGCGAGGTCCTCGAGAGTCGAGACGATCGCCGCCGCCGGGGCGATCGCCCCGGTCTCGTAGTAGCCGAGCGTCCCGCGGCTGCCGTCGGCCTGCTTCCGGCGGTGCTGCCGCGGAAGAGAGGCGATCTCGGCGGCCGTCGGCGCGCCGGTCGTCGAACTCATGCCGAGCGGGGTGGTGATGTGGTCGCGCACGTAGCCGGCCCAGCTCTTTCCGGAGACGGCCGAGACGACCTCGCCGAGGAGCGCCACTCCGAGGTTCGAGTACCGATAGGTCTTCCCGGGCGGCGAGATCACCGTGACGCGCGGCATTGCAGCTCGCAGCTCCTCGCGGCTCGGGAACTCGTGGGTCGTCCAGGCGTCGAACGGTGCTTCGCGCGAGAGTCCCGACGTGTGCGTGAGGAGGTGCTCGACGGTGATCGGCGGGGCCGCCGGGAACGGGTTCGGCACCTTGAGCCACGGGAGGTGCCTGACGACCGGATCGTCGAGCCGGAGCTTTCCCGCGTCGCGCAGCTGCAGGATCGCCGTCGCGGTGAAGACCTTGCTCACCGAGCCGATGCGGAAACGCGTTGAGGGTGTGGGCGGGACGCCGCCAGCGAGATCGGTCGTGCCGTAGCCCTTCGCCCAGGCGAGCCCGTCCCGCGAGACGACCCCGACCACGACCCCCGGGACGCCGTTGTAGGCGAGCTGCTCGGCGGCCCAGAGGTCGTAGAGCGCTGCCGCTTCGGCGAGCCGGGGATTCGCAGCTGCCGGCGCTTCCGCCGCGAGGCCCGACGACGACGCCGCCACGAGGGCGCCGGCCACGACGAGCGCGAGGACCAGCATCCGGGCAGCGCGCATCGCCGTCCGGGAGCTGGCACACGGCGACGACGGGATGATGGTCCAACGGACGGAGCTGACGTCGATCTGGTACTCGTTCATTGCTCTCTCTTCCATTCCTTCCCGTCGAGCGCCTGCCGCATCGCGCGAATGTGGACGGGCGTCGTCCCGCAGCAGCCGCCGAGGAGATGTACCCCGGCCTCGAGGAGCTCGGGAACGCGGGCCGCCATCGCCTCCGGCGATTCCGGGTGGACGAGTGCCCCGTCCACGAGCGTGGGGAGTCCGGCATTCGGCCGGACGGCGATCGGCAGTGCGCAGTGCGCGCGGAACTCGCGAGCGATTCCGGCCATCGTGTCGCCGTCGCCGCAGTTGGCACCGACGGCGTGGGCACCGGCAACCTCGAGACGAACGGCCGCCTTCGCAGGGGTGGCCCCCATGACAGTGAAGAAGCCGCGCCGGGTCGCCTCGAAGGACATGGTGGCGACGACGGGGAGACCGGGGGCCGCCTCGCGGACGGCGCGGACGGCGAGCTCGGCCTCGGCGAGGTCGGTCATCGTCTCCACGCAGAGGAGGTCGGCACCGGCGGCGGCCAGCGCGGCGGCCTGCCGGGCGAAGCCCGCGCTCGCGGCGGCGGGATCGAGCCTGCCGAAGGGCACGAGGAGGACACCGGTCGGACCGATGGAGCCCGACACCCACGCGCGCTCTCCCACGGCGCGTCGGATCGCCGCGACCGCCTCGTGGCAGATCTCCTCCAGGCTGTCGGTCAGACCGTGGAGACCGAGCCTCTCGGGGTTCGCCCCGAACGTATTCGTCGTGACGACCTCGGCCCCGGCCTCGAGGTAGAGCCCGGCGATCCCGGTCAGGAGCTCGGGGCGCTCCAGGCACACCCGCTCCGGCGCGTCTCCCGTCGGAAGACCGCGGGCGAAGAGCATCGTTCCCCACGCGCCGTCGCCCAGAATGGCCGGGCCGCTTTGCAGCCGCTCCAGGAACGGCTCCCTGCTCATGCGCCCTCCATGAGGGCCTTCACGCGGCGGACGGCGCTCTCGGCGTCGAATCCCCAGCCGTCGGCCCCGATCCCGTCCGCGAAGGCCTGCGTCACCGGCGCGCCTCCGACGATCACCTTCACGCGCTCGCCGAGCCCCCGCTCCCGGACGAGGGCGACGACCTCGGCCATCCGCGGCATCGTCGTCGTCAGGAGCGCCGAGAGGCCGATGACCTGCGCCCCGGCGCTCTCTGCGGCCTCCAGGAAGCGCGCGGCGGAAACGTCCGTCCCGAGGTCGATCACCTCGAAGCCGGCTCCGCGGAGGAGGATGCCGACGAGGTTCTTGCCTATGTCGTGAAGGTCTCCCTGGACCGTCCCGAGGACGACCCGGCCGGCCGGCGGCGCCCCGTCGCGGGCGAGGTGCGGCTTCAGGATCTCCATTCCGGCCTGCATCGCCCGCGCCGCGAGAAGGACGTCGGGGAGGAAGATCTCGCGCCGTCCGAACTCCTCGCCGACGACCGCCATCCCGGCGAGAAAGGCGTCGCGGAGAATGTCGTCGGCCGCGAGGCCCTCGGCGAGCGCCGCTCGCGTTCCGGCGCGGACGGCCTCGTCGTCTCCGAGGCGGAGGTTCTCGGAGAGCTCCTTCAGGAGGTCCACGGCCCGTCTCCTTCCTTCTCGGAAAGACCGGCAGGCGAACGGAGCGAGGCCATCCGCTCGAGGCAGGTTCGCTCCGAGCACGCGTCGCAGAAGTCGAAGTCGGGCTTGAACCGGTGGGCCCGCGGCGGCGCTGCGACGAGGACGCCCGAGACCGATTTCACCGGGGCCATCAGGGCGCTCTCGCCGAGCGAGATCCCGATCTCCCCGGGTAAGAGGCGGGCGAAAAGCGCTCTCTGCCCCATCACGGGCCAGCCGCAGTAGCCGGGGCTGTAGGCGAGGACGGCGAGGCCCGGTTCATGCCGGTCGCCGAGAAGCGCTTCGCCCAGCTCGTCTGCGAGCCCTGTCGTCGCCTCCGACGCCACGGCGTCGAGGAGCAGCCCGAGCGGAGCGTCTCCCTCGGCGAAGAGCCGGCGGATGCGCGCACAGACGGGCTCACCCACGGTCGCGGCGAAGAGGGCGAGGCTCCGCGCCCGCGGGGAGACGTGCTCGAGAACGGACTCCTCGTCCGCGGGAGCCACGTCGCGATGAACGGCGAGGAGCTCCTCGAGCGTCAGCCCCTCGAAGACGCCGACAGGGACGGCCTCCCGGAGGAAGAGGGCCGAAGCCTTCTCGACGAGGTCGAGTATCCGGTGAGAGGGCGTCCGGTCTGCGGGGACCCCGGCGCGAACGAGAACGCGGGACCGTGCCGGGAGCACAGCCTCGGCATCGAACCGGAGGACCCTTCTCACGGGGCCTCCCGCACGGGCAGCCTGTCGAGTCCCGCGCGCCGCGCGGCGTCTTCCATCACGGCGACGAGGTCCCGCCGGGCGCTCTCCGGTAGGCGCGACGGAGTCGACGCCGCGACGAGCCTCTCCACCTCGCGTGCGGCCCGCGCGAGAAGGGTCTCGCCGCCGTCCGCGCGCCAGCGGGCTTCGCTCGACCGGTCGATCACCGGACCCGGGAAGGTGATCTCCTTGCGGAGGTGCCGGCGCGTGTGGCGGGCGATGAGGAGGTGCTTCTCGGCGAGGAGCTCGCCGAGAAGCGGCAGCGCGGGAAAGTCGTCGCGCGGCTCGATGCCGCGCGACAGTCGAAGCGCCATGCCGCAGATCTCGTGGTCGACGACGAGCTTCTCGAGGCTGAAGCCGTTGTCGAGGTCGAGGAGGCCCGGTCCCGAGATGCTGTTGATTCCGGTGAGCGCGGCGAGGAACGCGCCCGACGACGTCTCGAGGCCTGCCTGCGCGTCGAGCTCCTTGGCGTCGGAGACGCCCGCGTAGCCCTGCGTCGGCAGCCCGAGCCGCTTGCCCAGCTCCCCCATCGCGCACGTCAGCATCGCCGTCTCGACCGCCCCGGTCGCGGCGGCCTCGGAGCGGATGTCGAAGACGGCGGCCGAGGTCCCCCAGAGAAGCGGAGCTCCTGGCGCGGCCAGCTGGTGTAGGACGAGACCGCTCAGGTTCTCCGCGGCTCCCTGGACGAGCGTCCCGGTGAGCGTCACCGGGGAGAGGAACCCGGCGAGCGGCACCGCGACGATCTCCACGGGGATGCCCGCGCGCGCGCAGTCGAGGAGGTTGCGGCCCGTCGCCTCGCTCCACGCCAGCGGCGACGTGGGGCAGCAGGTGAAGATGGTCAGGGGCTTTTCCCGGAGCGCTTCCAGCGTGCCACGGACGGCGAGCTGGAGATCGAGCATCACGCGGAAGGCCTCGGCGGAGAAGGCCCCGGTGACGACCGGCTTCTCGCAGTGGAGGAGGCCGAGGAAGAGGCGGTAGCTGTCGGAGATCTCCGGCGGGACGTCCGACGGGACGAACGCCGTGCTCTGCGCCGCGAGGTTCGGAAGTCCCGCGACCACCTTTGCGTAGCGGACGTAGTCGGCGGTGAGGGGATCGCGGAGCGTCCGGGTGGCCGGGTCCAGGACGCGGATCGCCGCCGAGCCGGGCGTGAAGTGGACGTTCTCCCCGGAGAGGTCGTGCGTGGCGTTCCCGAGGACGTCGTACAGGGCGAACGCGCGCGGGGCCGTCGCGAGGGCGCGGTCGACGAGGCTCGCCGGAATGAGGACCCTCTTCCCACAACTCGCGACCGCGGCGCCGTGCGCGACGAGGAGATCGCGCCCCTGGGCGTCGTGCAGCTCTACGCCGAGCGTCGCGAGGACGGAGCGGGCCTCGTCGAGGATCCGGTCGGCGAGGGCGTCGTCGAGGAGTCGGAGGCGCGGCCGCATGAACGAGCGAGTCTAGTTCGGCGCGCGGCCGTTCAGGCCGACTTCCGCTCCCTTCGCCGCCTCCCCTCCCAGAGATATACGCCGACACCCGCCGCCAGGACGACGGCGCCGCGCAGGGCGTCCTTCGGGGCGTCGATCGCGATGGTCACCGCGAAGACCACGGACGAGCCGACGTAGAGGGCCGGGACCCACGGGTAGCCGGGCATCTTCCAGGCGGCGTCGGGCTCGCGATGCCGGTAGACGAAGATCGCGGCGCCGCCGAGCGCGTAGAAGAACGTGCCGAACGAGGCGACGGTCGCCACGAGCCCGTCGAACGTTCCCGAGAGGATGAGGAGGGCGGCGATGAGCGCCTGGACCATGAGGCCGAAGGCCGGGGTCGCGTGGCGCGGGTGGAGGCTCCCGAACCTCGGGGGCAGCCGGCCGTCGAGAGCCGCGGCGTATGCGACCCGTGGCCCGGGGATGATGTTCGCGACGAGGGAGCCCGCGATGGAGACGAGGATCGCGAGGTTGAGCCAGTGGGCCGCGCCCGGCCCGAAGAGGGCGAGCATCGCCGTCTCGGCCGCGCGGGGCGAGGCGCCCAGCGCCTCCAGCGGCGCCGCTGCGAGGTAGACGAGGTTGGCCGCGAGGTAGAGGCCGGCGACGATCAGGACTCCGCCCCAGAGGCCGCCCGGGATGTCGCGCCTCGGGTTCTTCACCTCGGCCCCGAGCGCCGAGAGGCCGATCCAGCCGTCGTACGCCCAGAGGGCTCCGGCCAGCGCGGCCCCCGCCGCGGCGAGGATCGGCAGGGAGAACGGCATCGCGAAGGCCTCGACCGGCGGCACCTTCGCGGCCGGCGACGCGAACCCCGCGCCGACGAAGGCGAGGAGGAGGCCGATCTTCAGGACGGTCAGGACGTTGTTGAGGGTCCCTCCCTCGCGGATGCCGAGCATGTTCCAGGCCGTTGCCGCGAAGCAGAGGGCGACGGCGACGAGCTGCCCCCGCGAGACGGAGAGCGACCCGAGGGAGAAGGCGGGCACGTGGGTCCCGATCGCCGGGAGAAACGCTCCGACGTACTCGGCGAGCCCGGTCGAAAGCGCGGCGCCGGCGCCGGTCATGATGACGAAGGAGAACGCCCAGG